>Ga0179591_1171749_pt1 | contig 16632 bp, 16 predicted proteins | sample CZOMad2_1_08_16f_FD_182891 | JGI IMG/M metagenome (GOLD analysis project Ga0179591, IMG submission 182891) | Vadose zone soil fungal communities from Angelo Coast Range Reserve, California, USA - CZOMad2_1_08_16fungal (PacBio error correction) | ecosystem: Environmental > Terrestrial > Soil >...
AAAAAAACTATGCAAAGGGGCGCTAACTAGGACGGACAAGAAAAAAAAAGCACGTAACATCAACCGCAAGAAAAGGGGGTAATAAAAAGAGGAAAAGGTTGTTGGGAAAGGACGGGGGGGGACAACAGCCTACCGAAAACGTTAATCGTGCTCAACAGCAACACTGAAACACTCCACTCAGGAGAAGAATATTGCCCGGCCTCGGCCTCTCGGAGTTGATCAGGCGTAAGCGCAGAGTCTGTCCGAGAACAGGAAAAAAGGAAAAATCACCTAGGACGTAGCAAAAAAAGGTGGAACGGCGAGCACAGTGATCAAAACAAAACAGGGGAGCGATTGTAAAAAACTTCGGAAGGGGAAGAAGATCAAAAACCAAAACTTCACACTGGGACGAGGGTCCAAGGGACCTGATCACTGACGTAAAGTCGATCCCGTCACGCGTCTTAAACAGCAACATACAAGACGGAAAGGAGGTAGGCAGGGAAACAAATGGCCAATTCGTAGACGTGAGACAAAAAGTCATAATCTAAAAAGTGCGCGTCCAGACTAATCAATACTCGAGTTAAGCTAAAAAACAAAAAAGGAAAAGAGGACCGGGGGGGGGGAGATGAGGGCCAAAAGAGTAAGGGGCGGATCGGGAATCCAAGGAAAGAGCAAGGGGGATCGGGGGACAAAACGATAAAGATCCAGGTGTGAAGAGGGGGGCTGGCCTTCTCCAAGCCTCGGAAGGGGCAAAGAAACAACACCGGCGGAAGGACCGTAAGAGACAACGCCAGACGGAAGGCGACCATGGGGCTTATCGATGGCAAAAATCGTTATCATCGGCATCGCGCTGGCGTAGGGGACACGAATCGAAAAAAAATCCAGACCGGGGGGAATGACAGGAAATAGTAGGGGTGGGAAAAAGCGGGACTGGCCTGCGAGCGGGCCGGGAGGGGCCGCGGCAGGGTTACCCCAGATACTACCGGTTCGAAGTACGGAAAGGAAAAGAGAGGACTTTCAAGGACAAGGGAAAATGACATCCCTCAAAACGAAGAAGAGAGTCTAGCTGGCAGCATTCCCCCCGCGCTAAGTAATTGATTGAGAACGAAAGTTACAGAAGGCTGGGTTCATCTGAAAGTCGAGAGGAAGAAAGGAGACGGGCGGAAGAAAAGTCGAATCCGGCACCCCCGGACAGGAAAAGGGAAAAGAAAGCGCTCTCAAAAGGACGAAAAAAACAGGCGCGTTCCCTCAAGTTAAACATCCTATCGTTGGACCTCAGATTAAAAAAAACGCTAGTGAACCCAGGGAGGACTGCCCAAGCGGAAAAAAAAAAAGGGAACCCTCGAAAAACGACGAAAACATGGAGAACGGACGGATAGAAGATTGAAATGAGAATTGTCCAAGAAAAGATGGTCTTTGTGACCACTATCCTCATAACAGGGATTAAGGAAAGAAGGGGCAATGGCCGGTAAACGCTCTCGTCGAGGTAGTCGGTGTCGATAGAATCAAACACTCAGCTGCCCCGACCTATGCTGATGACTCGGCATGAAGAAGTCACATCATCGTGGGCAAAATCTTCAACCTAAACCAGACGAGCGGAAAAGGGGGAGACCAGCATGAACTACCAGAGAGGGGCGAGGTGACTTGATTACCTGCACGCTCTAGAACCGGGTAGAAGTTAAAAAAGTCACACTTAAAAACCCTTATAGAAATAAAGGGGATCGATAATACTTCTGTCATCCCGCAGATCGGAGACACTTAGTTAAATAGGAGGGCCGGGGCAAAAAAATGGGAAAAGCCCGGACATGGTCTAGGAGAAGTGGACCCTGTGATCAAACAAAAACTGGGTTATCGGGCTTTCGTCTTCTGGCATACTTCACGGCGAAGTCAGTGGAAGAGGTCAGGAAATATCACCTACACGGAAGGTGCAAATGGGGGTTACAACAAAAGGCATCAAAAGACACTGCCGCGCTAGGACCTGCAGGCGGGATTCAGGGTCACCCCGTGACTACTTGCACCGGCGGAAAAAAACCTGAATAAGTCGTATTGCGTTCCAAGAACAGAGATTGAGGAGAAGATCACCACAGGGGGGGGAAGGGGAAGGACAAGCAAAGCGTCGCGAAAGCAACGGCGAAACAGCTACACGGTGTCAAAGACCGCAAGCATCAAGCCTGCTGTTCCAGATGAAGGAGGACAAATACTTGACATCTCTGTGAGAAAAAGAACCGTCTACCGCGCCACTAGAGGGGAAGAAAGAAATACTAGTGGGTGAAAGAGATGAGAGATTAGTCACTGTCATCGGTCATAGGGAGCAGAAAATCTCATGAAGGACCGACAGTTAACTTGACATGCTAGGGGAGTATACTGCAGAAAAGATTAAACCCTAGAAAAAGAGAGATTCAAGGGGGGTCGCGAGGATCCATCGGAGAGGAAGGCAGTCCTGCTCAGTCATGAGTGTTTTCTACGCCAGAAACGAAAATCAAGCAAGAGACATAGCGGGGAATGTATTGGAAAAAAAGGAAGACATAAGAAACTTCAGTTCGGAAGGAAGGAAAGGTCGAACGGGGAAGGCTGTTCGGGTAATAGAAACTGAGGAGGAAAGTTAAGAACTCTTGGTCTCAAGGCTGTCAAAAACTACGATTGCGGAACGGGAAAGAGAAGCATCCTGTTCCTGATTACGAAACGGCCCATAAGTTTTTAACTGGAGAGAGGGCTCGAGGGATCAGAAGAAAAAACGGCCACGTTGGACGTCATCTTCAAAGATCAGGCGCAGCGGGCTCAGGGCTAAGACTAATGTTTTCGCAAGCCTGTCGGGCAGTCCAAAAACCTATGGGGAAAAATGCCAAGGGTAAGATCACCAAAAAGGGAAAGGGAAAGTGGAGACCCTTGAAGAATTCATGCCGCCCTCCGGCTCAATGAACAAAAAACCAGGGGTGGGGGGGGGGGCCCCCAACCCCCTTGGAAAAAAAAACCAACCCGCCCGCGAAAGAATAAAAAGTCCTTTCTTCAAAATCAGGAACATCACCTCCCTTCAAACTAAGGCCCCAGATCAATGCCCTGATCCAAAACCTTCTTCCGAATGCCAAATTGAACCACGACTGGAAGGAGGGAAATGAAGGGGTAAACTGCCCGGTTTTGAAAAAGGAAAGGAAGAAAAACTAAACTGGCCCTGGGAAAAATGATCTGAAGCCAATCTGTCTAACATCCATGGGTGGACGACTTTTAAACTTGGGCTCAAGGAACTTCCATCAATCGCGGCGGAAGAACCGGGATTAATAAAATTGGAAGGCGGGTGGGAAGTAATCAGCTGAGTCAAGTAGGGGGGGGGGAGGGGAAGGTCACAGAAGAAACACTGATATCACCATAAGAAGGAAAAACAACAACTATGAAGGAGGAAAGAAGATGGTTGCATATTCTAGCTGTTAATTCCCTCTACCAGAATTCAGATCCCCCGGGAAGAGCACGAGAGAAAAAGAAACAAAATCAGAATAACCAGCGACAAGGGTAGGGAGAAAGAGAGCTGAGCGAAATACGAGATCAAACCGGTAAAAACCGTTTGGGGAAGGCTTTAAATTACATTGAGTCTTGCTTGGAACCAAAAGAAGGACTAAACAGTGCAGGGGTTCAGGGGGGGGATCACAGCAGGAAAAGAAAAGGAGGAAAAGCCGAATGTGTCAGGGGCATTCAAAAGGTTGGCTACCGGACCTGGGAAACACTTAGGGGGAAGGCATCTACCAGTTTGCATAACTGGTAAGCCGGCCTGGGAAGGGGGGAAAGCCGGGGGGGGGGCTTTGCCTTGCGGGTGTTCGGGGGATCTTGAAGGGACATTTTAGGTCCAACGTTCAGAAAAAGGCGGGACAAGGCCTTGCGGCAAAGAATCGAAAGAAATTGGATTATACATCATCTCCACAGAGCCGGAAGGATGAAACGCCCAAAATGGTAGACCGTACCTAGGTAGGGGGACAAGGGTGTTGAGGAGAAGAATCCCACATAAGTAGTACAGTGAGGAGCGACAACAAGTCTGGGAAGGGAGGGAAAAAAAAAGTGAAAGACGGAAATTCTTCCTTCCTAGAGAAGGGGGCCTGCCAGCCTATTGATGAGGTGGGAAAGGAGGGACAAAAAAAAAATATTCGGTGCGGAAGGAAAATACCCGAACCAATAAACCACGCCAGCAATACCACTGGGACTTTCAAAGGGCAGACTGCGAGAGACCAGCGTCTAAACTCATGTGGGTTGTAAAGAAGCCACGAAAAGGAAGTTTTTACTTTAAAAAGGAAGTTGGGGAACAACGCGCATCAAGTAAGGGGAAAAAGAAGGACGGCAAAAATCCGAGCAGAAGACACCAGGTCCTCTGTATCGCCTAACTGAGGTGGAGGAAGTAAGCAGAACGCAAAAGGACCAGCGGGGGACGAGCACGCAAAGATAGCGGGAAGAAGAGGAAAAAGGGAAAGGACAGCAAATCACGCCTGCGCAACTGACAACCATCTAGTAGAGGAAAACTACGACGGGTCGCGAGTCACGGCAGCGGGGGGATGTCAAAAGGGGAAGCACCCACTAAACGACATCTGGAACGCCTGCCATTAGATCTTTATTGGAAAACTCGGCAGGAGGAGGAGGCCAGGGGATCAAATTCTTGCACTACAGGTCCACCTTGGTTGTTAATGTAGGGGAAGAAGGCGGGCCCCCAAAAAGCTCGGTGGAATCACTCCGAAAAACTGAGAAAAGGGGGTGCCACCGGGAATTCCAGACCCTAGCAGAGGGTATTATCTCTTCTTAATGCGCGATTAATGCCGAGGTGGGGGACCAAAAAAGAGTCGGCACCGGGCCAGGTCGAGAAAAAGTACTGAGCCGATGCCCGAAGGGGGGAAGGAAGAAACAAAAAACATCAAGCATCCACATGTTTTTGATACAGTTGGCCACATCGTCTCTAGAATTGCCACTTTCGTTGAGCAACGGCCCGCGCGAAGAGGAGATCAATAATAGGGGAGAATATCGAACGGGGGGGGAGAAGAATCACCATATTCCTCGGGACAAGGAGAGGGGTGGGGGAGTAAATCTTGCAAAGCAGGATAGGAGATAGCGTGTCTTATCAACTTCCGTCACGAAACGAAAGAGGTGGTCAATCTTAACCTCACTATGTTGGGGGGGGGGGGGTGGTGGGTGGGTGTGGGGTGTGGGGGGGGGGCAAAAACGATCACCTATTCGGAGCAAAGGGAAGAGTTAAATCCGTCTTTCACCATGGGCGTATTATTCCGGAAAAACATCATGGTAGGGACGTGTTTGTCGGAAGGGTTGGGTTGTTGTGAGCGATCGACAGAAGATAAGAAACTAGGAGTAGTCTAGGAACAGATCGTAGGGAGACCCTCAGCTATTCTAGGGTCCCAACGACATGAAGGAAGGGCCGTACAAAGACGACTACATCCTTCCCGAGGGAAGGAAGAATTAAAAGGCTGTCAGGAGTTAGTAACAACGCGGTGGGGAGAGGACTTTATCGATGATCAAACGGCGTAAAAGCAAGAGGATGTTGCACCAACCTTGGGGGAGAAAAAGTAAGCGTCCTTCTTTTCCTCCCGGAACGCAGTCATCATTCAATGCCTGGTAGGGGGAGGAGTAGAACCGGGGAAAATTTGAGACGGGGTCGTCGAAGGGGAAGGAGGACATTAATTTCTGGGAAGCTCCTTAGCCGGACTTCCGGTAAGTTCCTGCAGAGGACGCCAGCCCAAAAGGTGTTCTGAAGTCTCAGGCAGATCCTTCTGTTCGGGGGGGGAGGAAGAAAGATAACGACTCTCTACTTCTATCTGGTCTTACGGGAAGGTTTTCGGTATCCGTCGACGTGGCACACTTAACGGGCCCCTTCCGAAAGACGTTGCGGGAAAAAGGGTGATTCAAGCCGAAATGTTACAATCCCGAAAAGGAAAATGCACGCCTGCCCCTGAAACGAAAATAGAGACTGGACAGAAGGACAATCAAAAAGCCAAAAGAGCCCCCCAATGAACTAGCCCTATTATCTCCCTGGCAGGAGGTTCGTTCTCAAAATAGACCCCAAGCGCGAGAAGGGGGAAGGGAAGATCAGGCCGAGGGGGGTTACGCCGTAAAGAAGATATGGAAGTTCTCCAGGCATAGGAACTGCCGCTGTGGGTTAAAAGGAGGGCATACTGCCTTCGTGGGGGGGCAAAAGAACCTTCCCCTGGAGATGGGGAGCGGGGGGAAAATTGAACTGGGAAACCAAGAAAAAATGATAATCTTGACAGATGCCGTATCACGAGAAAAGGAAGTATTGGTTCAAACCAACAAAAACAGGAAAACATCGAAACCTACCAAACTGCATTGGGGTCGGATCAGAACGGAAACGTCGCCTTACCTTTCCGACTATCGTGAAGAGCAAACGGTCGATTAGGAGGGACAGGGGCTTCCTGCACTTCGGAATTCTCCTTTGAAGTGAGAAACAAACTGTCGGTTCCTCGTGAGAAGAAAAGATGGATGCACCTAACACTGACGAGAAGAAGATGCAACGTCCTTGTCTCATGTAAATTTTCCCGGGACGTAACCAGGATGCCAAGGAAGAACGAGCGGGTTGGTTTGAAAGCAGGAGGGAAAGAAAGCCTCAGATCTCCCGAAGAGTCACGGAGACCGGGGAGGTGGGGGGCCTTGTCTTCCTAAACACCTGCCCGTAATACTAGACTAATTCCTGACAGATAGAAGGGGAGAAAGCCAGTGTGCTGGTCTCCGAAAAAGGGAACCTGCCGCTCTGAGAAACGGTAAAAGAGGGGGGGAGTGTCTACCAACACCGACCAGTAATTTTTATGAAAAGAGTACTCGATAAAGTCTGCGGTGACATAACCACTTCACAAGAGAGAAGCTAGGAGGAAGGGGGGGGAGAACCGGGGGGGGGGGGGGGGGGGGGGGGGGGGGGGGGGGGGGGGGGTGGTCAAGGGGGGGTGGAAGATCCCGGGCAGGATGGGCAAAGGTATGGTACAAACTGCGCGGCACGTGGCCTGGAGGGGCAGTTACGTGTATGGAAAGTAGACACCGTAAAGGTGGGGCGTTGCGGGGGAGGAAGATCGAGGCCGTTGTCATCAGTAATCATCCGTGCTGTGGGCCAGGAATCAGGGAAAACCGGTTGGGGGGGGAGGAGGAAGGGCTCTACCGAACAAGAGGTCCACCACAGGGTTTAAATACTATCCGTGGACGGTCAACGCGGCGACCCTCTGAACCTAAAAAATCAGACATGGCTAAAATTGGGGGGAATGAAAGAATACCCTCAGAAGGGAGGGGGAATGCTCCAAGCGAAAGGGTCTGCGCTCTTCGTAAGCGGAGCTGGTCAGGCCTCTTGGGAGAGAATGCCGCTCGTCCACACTTCTGCGTATTTGAGACTAAGAGAATGACTGGCCAAGGGAAAGGAACCCCGATGAAAATGCTAACAAACCTTGGGGACAGTTAGGGGGGGGGGTTTACAAGGCCAAAATTGCTGTCCGATAATTGCTTTCCGGAGACAAAGAGAGTAAGGTAAGATAAGAATGGTCGATGTAAAGGTAAGGACGGGGGGTCTTCGAACATGTTTCTCTGAAACAGGACACCGATGTAAGAAAAGACGCGGGCCGGCTGGAAGGAGGTGGTTGTTCATCATGCTGGGCAAAAATGGTTGTGGGAGTCAAATGATCGGAGGTCAAACACAGGCTACAACGGCAATAAAAACTTTCGTGGAAGCGACGCAGGGCAAGGCCAAAAATGGCAGATCTCCTAAACAAAAAACAAAAGCATTAGGATGGGGAGGGGAAAGGAGTTCAAAAAAAATGGCCGGCCGATTATCGGACCGAAAGGGGCGGAAGGGGAAAAGAAGGGGAAACTGGGAACTGCCCCTCATTGAAAACCCCACAAGGGCGCTGCCCGCGCTGCTGAACAACAAAATCAGTGCCATCCTTGCAGCGGGGAAGCAAGGGGGATGAACCAGGGGGGATGACCAGGGAAGGGAAAAAACAAATCATCGCCTTAAAAACATGGGCCATCGAAAGGGCTGCTGACGACCTAATGTTAATACTGCCCGATACCAATACTGCTGCACCTAAACTGAAGGAAACGAATCCACCAAAAAGGAAATCTCGCGGCGCACCTGCGAATGGGTCCAGTCCGTGGAAACACCATCAGTAATTGGGGAAGTAAACCTACGTAAATTTGAGAGTGAGAGATACCAAAAAAGAGAGAAAGAGGAGCGCCGAAAGGTAAGCCGAGGCGCCTAGATCTCAGCAATAAATCGGGGGGACATTTTGCATCTTGCCCAAGGGTTAGAGAGCCAGGGGATCTGATTCTGTAGCGGGGATGAAAGGGACTGATAGACCGGGGGAAAAAAAACGGGGAAGCTTTACTACTTTTGCTGGAAGATCCTGTCGAGCAAAACCTTACGGGACCTGGTGATCCTGGACCTAGACTATTATTACCAACGGCCAAAGGGAGAAAAACTCATCACCACCGACACCATCACCAAAAAAAAGTTAGGGTCTAAAAATCACGGAGGACAACGACAAAAATTAATCATGTACTTGGGAAAAAACCAATGCCCGTCTCGACCCTGTACCAAGCACGGAACAATCCTCCGAGGCTTTCTACGCGAGGGTGTCCGGGCAAGATAAAGGAAATTCGTTGCAGAGAGCGCACACAGCGAAAGAGGTGGGTTTTTGCCAACCCACCAAGAGAAAACCACCCCCCAACAGGGGAAAATGACACGGGAGAGAGTCAGCCGGTTCCCTAGAACGATGACCCTCCACACAAATGGCTGCGCCCGCGAGCCTGGAGTAATCTTCTCCCGCTCAAAGAAGGGGGGGAGGGGGAAAGAAAGGGCCCAAAGAAATAAGGGGTCAGAGCAGGTAAGGAAAAGGGAGAAAATGCAGATGTTAAAGGATCAAAACCCAAACAGATCGGGCTTCTGGAAAGCAATAATGGGAATTCCTTCCGCCCTTTACAAAGGGGAGCAAGGGTCCAGATAGAGTCTATGTCCGCTCGGGGGGGGGGGGGACAGACAGCGGTCGGCGAAAGGACAAAGGAAGTTGAATGGCGCAATTTATCGCCTGGACGTGACCTTGCAGCAGCAACAGTTCAAATAAAAAAGTCTGGACAGGGTCGCAATTCAAATAAGGAACAAAGAGAAAGGCGATTTCCGGGATCAAAAAAAAACCAACACCCGGCAAGGCTGTCCGGTGAGGGGATGAAGGTTAGTGTTCCCAGGCCGAGGGATTATCGTTAATCATGAAAGCTTAGCATGGAAAAAAGAGGGTTACAAAAAAAAATATATATACCCGGGGGGAAAAGGAGGAGTCGCCCGTAAACCAACTACTCTACGCTATGAAATTTAAAAACACCTCTTGCAGTGCCGAAGCTTTCACGGAAAACCGAGTGGTAGGCTGGACCCAATGGAAGAAAAGAAAAAAAAAAGGTGTACTCATCTTCATCGCGCCGGGAGGTCTCGTATCACAACTGCCATCTGAATGGGGAATGAAGGAGGACGACAGCAATCCTTGAGTCTCAGGTGCCTGACGGGGAGGAGGGAGAAGGGTCCTGTCCCTTCTTCGCGGGTAATTGACGGTACACAGTAGCGCGTGACTCAGAAAACTTTACCTCCCCGCTGTAATTGGAGAAGGAAAAAGAGCCTATCCTTGATAAAGGGGAACTAAAAAAGGCCGTAAGAGAGGAGTAGAGAGATATAATTTCAGTTACTCTGAACCCAACGACTAGAGATCCCTTATTAGCAATCCATTCTAGTGACAGGTTGTCATTATAAACTAAGCAGATGTCCGAAGGCAGCAAGAGGGGGGTTCCGAATAAGGGTATAAAAGGACAGGACACGCCCCCTTACATTCAAGCACCGTCGCTATAGCCCTTACCTTCCGATCCTCTGTCTCTTGTAACTCCTTGGGAAAGACCTTGCCGGACCAAGAAGGGCACGAGAAGCAGGTTAACTGGGAGAAGACCTAATCCCCATAGATTCGCAAGCGTGTGTAAGAACCTCAAGGGGTACCCTCGACGATAAGGCATCAGTACTTATCGGAGACCTCTTCGTTTCAAAGTAAAAGGAAACCGGAGGGGGGGTGGGGAAAATAGATAACGCGCCCCTTTCTTCAAATGCTCAACTCGGGTCCTTTCCACGGCGCGTTCTGCATATTTTTACGTAGGGCGCAGAAAGAAAACAAAGGCAAAACACGCGGAAGGAACACTTTATTGACCTGAGGCTCGGAGAGAAGCAACATAAGAAGGGAATCTTCTGAATAAAGCGTCAATCTTTAACGCAACGGCGGCGAGGTGGATACAGCGGACGTTCCAGGAAAAATAGGGGGGGAGCGTGTCAGAGAAAACGGGAGACAAAAATCTTCTCTTCGGGGTTCATCCTTAACGCACACTCTATCACAGGCACGATCAACAGCAAAGTTTTATCGTCGCTCAGGAGTAAGCCAGAATCTTCTATAGGGGGGGGGGGGGGGGGGGGGTTGGGGGGGGGGGGGGGGGGGGGGGGGGGGGGGGGGGGGGGGGGGGGGGGGGGGGGGGGGGGGGGGGGGGGGGGGGGGGGGGGGGGGGGGGCGGAGAGACATAGAGGGGAAGTGAAACTTGCTCAAACGGTCCCGGCTTTCGCTGCGGGGGGCCAGATGTAAACATTTTCAACAAAACAGGGGAGGGGGGAGGACTTATAAACGTCACGCGTGTCCAGCTACGTCAAACGGCCTAGAACAAAAAAAAGTGCAGCTCAATGTTTTTCACCACTCTGAAAGGCATCGCGCAGACCGAAGCGCTCAGACCTCCTGCGGCGGGTCACGGAAGAAGGGCAAACCACCTTTTGTGACCGGCGTAACCGATATCAATCAGGGGAGTCGACCAAAGAGAAGAAGGCGACATCCTACAAACCAGTGGCCTTCGCCTTTTAGAAAAACTCCGACGAACGCGACTCGACCGCAAAAGGGCTACGACGGGGTGTTAAACACCCAAAAACGACCTTACATCTTTTTCCAGATGCAGGTACGCCATCGTGGGCAGAGAGGGGAAAGAAGGATTACTCTTGATTCAACTCAACGCCGATAAGGAAATAATCAGGGGGAGAGCGACTTCTCGGCGGAGGTCCTAGGTCCAGAGGGGCATCGTCGGGCAAAAAGGAGAAATCCTGAGTGAAAACCCAGCGCTGGCCCAGGCGCTGGGAGAGGAAAGAAGAACATCTCACCGTTCTGAAAGAAAAAACAATCGCCTGGTTTCGGGCGTCTGAGAGGATCGGACTCGGGGGACATAAGGTGGACAGCTCATGCTTGAGCGTTTAATACGGCGACATGAAACCACAGAACCCCGAGGTACATAGGGACGGGGACGTGATGGTCCCCCAACTCTACAATCGAGGAAGCCTGCTGGCGCTGAAAACGAAGTGCCTTTCCCCTTGTCTGGGAGGCGTGGCGGTAGAGGAGTCGGCTGGCCAAAGAAAGAGCGCACCGGGGTCACATATATTAGGGGCTTCATCCTGGTCAACCAAACAAGAAGGCAACGGAAGGTCGAACTTCCGAGATCAAAAGACAGCCTTGTCCGGATTCATTGACGCCAGGTCCCATCCCGGTTGTTCAGCTAGAGGAGTCCGCGCTATTTGGGAGGCGTCGCATCCCACCCCCCGGAAAAAAGCTTGAGGGGGGAATCGTCACCGGTATCATCGTCGCATAGTGTTGGCGCGGGGGCTGCACGAGAAAAGCCTCACAGTTCTCCAATGGATCACATCGGGGAGGGAGACAGGGGGGAAATTACAACCGTATACAATCACCCTACTGGTGGGACAGCATTACAGTGGCGAAAAGTGGTAAACTTCACAAAACGTAAAAAGACACCATCCATTCCCCACCATTGCTATCACGCTCCAGGCCGGGGGCCCCCGGGAGAGAAACCTCCCGGCCTCAAATTTCCCCATCCAGGTTAAATTCCATTCGACACATCAAGAAGTCCGCCCCTTACGAGGAAGGAGGCCGTTTACAAAGGGACTGTGACATGGAGCTGCCCTGTGCCCCTGACCTGCCACTAAGGAAATTGGGCCAACGGGTGAAAAAGAATCACTTAAATAAAGTGACAAGCAATTGGGGTAAAAATCGGTTTTCGCCTAAGCCAAAGAAAGAAGCGAGAAGACCGGAATACATACCCTGTTCGCATGGTTATCTTTGGGATGAAGGGTGGTACTGGAGGAAAGGTTGCTGCGGAGGGGGGCGAGGCCGTCACAAATAGCTGGACGGCACAAAGATGAACACAGAGAGAGAGAAAAAAAAAAAGTAGAAATATATCATTGTGCTCTTCTTTTTAAGAAAGATCGGTGCGGCCCATCAGAAGAAAAGAGTCCAAGCCCCAATTAAGATCATCTCAAAGAGACACATAAAACGCGACACCATGGTATCAAACGCCACGAGGGGGCAAAAGGGAAACTGCTGACCGTCTGAAAACCGTTACCCTTTGAGTTACACAGCTGTCCCCTGGAAGTATCTGCGTTCCCGAATTAGTAACATTTCTGCATAGTGAAGTCAGGGGAGACAGTTAAGAGAACCGATCGCAGGACGTCAGCGGCATTCAAGCCGGGGGGGGGAGGCCCGTGCCGAACCCCGGTTGAGGTGGTCCGCGAACAGGGCGGTCTGCGCGAGGGTGAACTAAAGGAACTGAAGGAGGTCTCTCCGGGGGGGGGAGGATTCGGTGTTCATTGCCGTAGTCTCTGCCGTTAAATGGGCCGGGCCCCGTCAGAGGGGACGGAGGGGGGGTGGAGAACCGGAGGTCGATTTCTTTTCGGTCAAAACCGGAGGGCCCTAGCTCCTTTGGAGTAACAGGGTTATAGCATCAGCGAAAATCGTGATGAAGAGAAAGGGACGATTACAGACGCAGGGAAAGGGGGGTGAAACCTGGAAAAGAATCTAAAAGAGCGCGAAAAAAAGGATGGGGAATTGCGGCCAGGTGCAGAATAAGTAACAAAAGAATGAAGGAGTCTGGTCCGTACCCCAGAGGGAGGGCTTGGACAGGGGGAGCCACGAGACTTGCTTCAAAACGACGACGTGGCCAGCCCGAACGTCAGCCGACAAGAAGTCTACGAAATTGATACCTGCACCGGAAAACGCTAGGGGTCCATCAGCTGAAAGAGATGTTGGTGGCAAAAACAAAACGCCACGCAAAATGGTAAGACGTTTTTTCTGGGTGTAGTGAATTGATTAAAATAAAAGCATGAAAGACGGGAACATGTCAAAAACTCCTATCTGGGGAGCCTGAACACCAGGCCGTGTAGGCGCGCAAATGTCTAAAAATTTTTCTTGCAGGGGAGCGAACTAACAGAGGGGCCTTAGAAGAAGAACATAGGAACGGCACAGGGGGAAGCGGCGGGGAACAACGATGACTAGGAAACCGGCGACCGCCCCGAAGGTAATATTAACCAGCTGAGTATTTCTGAGACCGAAGCTGGCGCAAAACGGCAGCAGTTAGGGGAGAACGAGATGCCCAAGGACGGCTTCCTCTTGAAAAGCCAGGCGTTAGACTGTAGGCGGGAAAGTCGTAAGGAGAGGTTGCTATTAGCTAGCGGGGAAACGCGATGGAAGACAGGAAACCGGGTATTCTTTAGGTACGAATCGGGCCCGCAAGAGGCCGCATCGTGACACTCGTCCCGAGGAAAAGAACGGGGTGAACACGGATAAGTCAAAAAGAAGAAGGGGCTGGAAGCGGCGGGGATAGAGGATAAGAGTGGGGGCCCACCCAAGCGAGTTGAACCTGCCCGGGTTGAATCAGGCCGTCGACGCGAAAGGAGGCCGCAGGTGAAAAGGAGGAACATCAGAACTCTATCCCCAACTAGTTTGATCAACAGGTTGGTCCACAAATCACGATCGCCGAATGTCACTGGGCGTTGGAAAAGGCCCCTGCCAAGAGCTAAGACAAGTAAAAGAATCGAGGGAAGTAGGAAAGAGCACATATTCGCTCGGGCCCGTGAGGAGTGTGCGTAATTCGTAACAAAGCTCGCGGCGAGAGGGGCGATCACGGTCACACGAAAAATCGAAAGCGTGTCAGAGGTGACGGCAGGGGCCTAAAATCTCCAAGACTCCTTGGCGGTAAACCCGATGGAAAGGTCTAGTCATAGGCAAAAAAGGGAGGTGATGATTGAATCCATAAAGTCAGACCGTTTCAGGCAGTCGTGGTTTGAGTTTTTTTATTGAGAAGCGAAACGCCGGTTAAAACGCCGAGCGTAGGAAAGAAAGAGTGAGAAAAAAATTGCCAAGTCGAGGGGGGCCCCGCTCCAGAGTGTTCTACAGGTAAAAAGCGAAGGAAGGGCAGTCAACATGCCATGGAATCCGTCCGGCGTACTTCGGGAGGACACCGCGGTGAAAGACTTAGAAACTGAATCTCCAAGGACCAAGAAGGAAAACTCCTACTGGCGTTGCCTCACAGGATGGAAAGTCTAAACGCGAGGTGCCGAAAAGTGTTAACGGAAAGCAGGGAGAAAAACGTTCTTTTTTACTCCTGGCAGGTGAACTGACTTGAGAGTGGGGTGGCTCGGAAGGTCAGGACTACCAAGGAGGGCTGAAACAGGCCGGACCCTTCTTCAAGAGCCGTCAACAGCCGTCGCTCCCAGCCCATAAATGGTACTTGGGGAGGCTACAATCCTCTCATTGAGAGGCTGTTCGTCAAAAACGGCAGCTCGAAAATCAGACTCTATCAATGCAGGAAGGGAAAAAAAGTTTTAGGAATTTAGACTGATAGGGGGGTTCCCTTTTAGGGAAGCCCCGCCTCCGGAGGAAAAGTCGGTCCAAAGGAGTGAGTAAACGTTCAAGCTACTTTGGTCCCGGACCGGTCCCCGTCCAGGAATACGCGTCGGCAAAGGCAAGGCGAACGTGCGTGAACCGTCCTAAGGCAAAAAATCGCCGGGTAAATCACTGAAACAGTTGGCCAAGGGGCGGGTAGCGCCTTCAGGATTTCTGTTATAAAGCGAAGTAGAATAAGAAGAATTTGCCGATAAGATGGCCAGATTGACGAATGGTGTAGCAGGCGAAGGTCAACTCTGGGGCTTTGCCCGTCAGCTGCAGGGCCGCCGTGGTTGGTCATCCATAGAGTCTTCATCTGCAGTTCAAAGCGAACCGCGGGACTTGGAAAATATTTGACTTTTTCCTGGGGTGTCCGAACAAACAACACGTTATCAGTACAAACAGGAAACTAGAAAACCGTGCTGGAACCAGAAAAAAAAAAACACAAAAAGAAAGGGACCGTTTGTTTGCGTAGGAAAGCACCGAAGCAGGGAAATTGCCCGCCGAGTCGGGACGAGAAACGGGTCGATGATTGACCTGTGCTGCTGCACGGCGAAGGAAGATGACCTTTCTCCTGCACTGCTGGGCAAGGGGACGCAAACGCTGGTCTGGCCCCTCCACGCCGAGGAAATCGTCGCTGCAAGGGAAACGTAGAAAATAACGGGGCCTGGCCGCAGGAACGGATGCTTTCCAGAAAAACGATCTTGTTTGGGGGCGCTGCAAACAACCGGCAGAATGGGGCGCCCCTCAGCAGAAAGAGGATGACCTGGTAAGTTCTGGAACTGTGAAAACCGCAAACTGCCCGGACAGGTTACCGGCGCGCGACACGAGAAGAAGGACGCAAGGCGCAGCAATGTGGGGGGTGGATTGGGATTAGAGGAGAAGGGAAACGGCAAGAGAGACCCTGGGACATCTTGCTGGGAGGTTGAACGCAACACCTCCCTTTGGTGGCGGCGTGCCTCGGACGAGGATGCAATTCGGGAAAACCCTTCTGACCGCAAAACTAACTCTTCTTGCGGGCCTGGGAAGTCAGGGTCCCGTTGCGATCAACGCAAGAAGGTTGAGCCTTTTAAGAAAAGGAAACAAAGACATCTCTATGCGGTTTAGGCTGGAGAAAGGAATTAATCTGCCGTATACCCAGTCCGTTGGGTGTGGTGCGGCTGTAAAGTGGGATTACGGGAGGGCGGGCCGGGGAATCATCATGTCCAGTTCACAGTAAAGAAAATGTGGTCGGCTGCCAGATCTCCACACACCAAGGGTCCGCGAACCGGGGCCCGGTGGTTGGGTTCCATCTAGCAGGGACGTCCGAGGCACTCACACGCCCGGCCCGCCGCCCGGCGAAAACCGGTTGCCGAGGGCAACTTGCCCGAATAAGCCTGCCGAGAGGCAGCTCACCTTCTTATACCGTTCATTCAAAGACTCACGCTGGTCATTAACAGAGTTTTTAATATCGTCGCCGCGACACTTCCACTCTTCTGAGGGCGTGACGAAGAAGAAGTGCTGGGGTGGCCAAGGGACTGGAGCCAGTCGGGGCCTGTTGCTGAGAGGCCGCTTCCCTCTGGAAGTTGAGGACATCTTTTAAGGGCAGGTGTATGTGTCCCGCCCATAAGGGGGTAAAAGGGAAGGGAGTACTTTCTCGTCGTTCAGAAGAGCCGGTTTCTGGTGTCCTGTGGGCCGCTCTGCAGGGGCCGTTTTTGGTACTGAAAAAACCAAGTTAAAGCAATCTGGGGAGCCTGACCGAAACGAGGGAAAGGCTGGATTTATTTGTGGGGGTCATAAGTCTTGTGGAAGCACTTGTGTGGGGGCGTAAAGGGCGGCCCGAAAATAAAAAGGCCATTCTACACCTAAGCACGAGTCTGCCTTCTACAGGCAATTCCATAAATGGCCT
>Ga0179591_1164553_pt1 | contig 16631 bp, 22 predicted proteins | sample CZOMad2_1_08_16f_FD_182891 | JGI IMG/M metagenome (GOLD analysis project Ga0179591, IMG submission 182891) | Vadose zone soil fungal communities from Angelo Coast Range Reserve, California, USA - CZOMad2_1_08_16fungal (PacBio error correction) | ecosystem: Environmental > Terrestrial > Soil >...
GCCGAATGGATAGCACCTGCAATTACGCGGAAAAGGAAAGGGGGGCCCAAGGCATTGGGGCAAATGAGTAACCGAAATAGAAAATTCCAAAAGCAGGGAGGTCTACGAGGGGAAGACGAAAAAAGATTTGGAAAACGTATTCGCCGCATCGAAGGGGAAGAAACGCTTCTAGGGGGGAAGGAAAATACGAAGGAAAAAGAACGTGAGAAAAGGAAGGAGGGAGGTCTATCACACCATCTGCACGACGGAAAAAAAAAAAAAAAAAGGGGGTCTGGGGGGGAAGGCGGGTATCACTCGGCGTGTTGGTGGTCTTTAAAACTTACTGGGCTGTAGAAAAAAAGAGGGGGGGAAAGCCGCATAACTGAGGAAAAGGAAGAAGGCATTTAATAACGCAAGCTTGATGGCACGCGTCAACATTTTACTTCCGGACTTTGACCATCGCCGCTGGGTTCCAGATCGAACACTGACTTACAACGAGGGAGGTGGAGAGGAAAAAATATTTTAAGAAAAGGCGGCGTAAATCGCCACGGAAGGACAGATTGGGGTGTATGGGGAGGGCGTCACCCAGGAGGTATAGAGGATCAACAAAAAACGTCTTGGGGATTCTTTGTGTTTCATGAGAAAAGGAAGGGGAATTTCATCGGTACATGACTGAGACCTCAGCCCGCGGCGGGCGGGGACCAGAACAAAAGAGGGTGTGGTGAAGTGCAATGGACGAAGCGCTGAAATTGTTCCAAAAAAGAAATAAGCCTCTCGGGGGGGGAAGGGGAATAGGGAGGCCTGGGGAACCTTAGTTTACACTTTGGGAAGACATTCGCTGCCGGCCAAAAAACGCATATCAGGCTTAGGACCTCTTTTCTATTCAAAAGGGTGGAAGCCGAGACTTTCAAAGCGTCCGCATAAGATCAATCAAACCGCTGAGACCATGTTGCAACTGGAGGGGGACGGAGGAAGCCTCATTTCGCTTGGAAAAAAAAGAAGGAATCCAGCATGTCCTGCATGCTTGGGAATAGCTGAAGCTCTGATTGATCGGGTCTGAGCAAAGATAAACACAGTCTCCGGCGAGGAAGAAAGCCTTTTGACAAGATTAGGGCCTTGAAAAAGAGGAGATACTTATGGAAAAAAATAAAATCAATAACCCGTGGGAGGTATCGTCATCAAAAGAAACGAGCATCTCGGTTGAAGAAATGACTGGACCATGATCTGGGGGTCCTGTGCGATTCCAGGGAAAGGGCAAAGTGTGCCGCCAACGTCGAAAGGAGTATTGTTGGGGAAGTGCCTCTGAGGAAAAGGACGAAGAAAAAACAAACGTTAACCCCTTCGGGGAAATGAGCCGTGAGGGGGGAGGAGGAGGGGCATCGATCGGCTTTGGGATGGCTTGGGGGGGAACCAACAGGAAAAAAAAAAAAGGGAAATCATCAAGAAAAAAAACACCCATCCTGAGGAAAGCATTCCGACCAAATCCCCCAAAAAAAAATTTTCCAAACAACGCGGGTACAAGGGGGGGGAGAAACGACGGGGCGGGGGATTGTTCCGCCGCAAGGGCAAGATACGCGCGGAAGTCCGGAGAAACGCTGAGGGACGGGACGATGGGGCATGTCTCGGCAAAGGAAGACAAAAAAAGAGCCATTAATTATTCTCGCTGTTGTCAAGCTATCTCGATCAATACCCGAAATCTAGACGTGATGAGGTTCGCAGAAAAAGAAAGCATGCCATTACATCTTTTGAAAAGAACACTACATCCGGGGAGCCCGACACAATCTAGAGTGGGTCCGGAAAGGGGGGAGAAGGGGTTGACGGGCCACCAAGATCTTGGGAGGAGGAGGGGAAGCCGAGCGCAAGAATGGCTCAAACAGGGAAAAGGAGACGCTCGACAAAAATCACCTTTCAGGGGAAGGGGTGGGCTGAACCTCAGATGAAGAGAGGTTACAAAGAACTAAGCCGGTGTGAGCGAAATATCGTGCTGAAAGGGGGGGGGGGATGAAAAGTACGGCCTTGGAATATACAAAAAAAAAGGGAACAGAGCGTTTGTGTCATCATTCATCTAGAAAAAGAAGTGGGTGGGGTGAGGAAGACAGCGAACAAGTTTTTGCTCAAGGGAAAAATGCAATCGGCTGTGAGAAAAGGACCCGTAGGGGAGCAAGGTGGTCGGCTCCTAACAAAGGTACTTTTGACCCGGGGGTTAAACAGATCACAATAGGATAAAAGAAGAATAAATTGATCTGAGCAAAAGGGGAACGAATAGAAAGCGTGTCAGGTGTGTAACGAAGGGACAAGCCCGTGGGAGGTACGGCAGGCCATGGGACCCCGGGGTCAAGGAAAACATTGGGCGGACTTAGGTCGCACGATGGTTGAAGATTGCTCAACTGGGAAAATGCGACATATATTGGGAACGGGGCATGGTGGTAGGCCTTTGGGGGGGAGGACCTTGAAAAAAAGAAGGGGGGGGGGGACAAAGGACATTTTTGGGGTGAATTGGGGTCCCCTGAAAATCAGTAGGGGAAAAGGGAGTTACTTAACGGAAGATAACTATAAGGCGGGTAAAGAGAAAAGGATTGGGGCGTATGGGGAGTCTACTGTGAAGGGGAGAGGAAAGGAAGTGGAAGTCCCGCCATCGGAGAAAGGTCACTATCAAGACGCTACAAAGGACCAGGGAGAACATATAGATGTGCAAATGAAGAAACAGGGAGAAAGAAAGAGGGAAAAACCAATTGTCTAGAAGGGGACGAGCAGGAAGGGGGGCACAGCGGATGGAATTGCCTTCCGATCTCTCCAAAAAATGAAGAGGCCGCGTACAAACGCCGCGCAAAACTGGGCGCATCTTCGATAATAAAAGGGGGGGGGGGGGGAAGCCGAGGCCGTCTGGGAGGTGCATTGAGCGATGAGGTAATTACATACTAACAGTGTCAAAAAAGAATTGAAAAAGAACATGATGACAAGCAACTTAGGAGACATAAACGGAAACATATCTCATAAGAGCAGTACTATAGGGAACCTATAACACCGGGAAAGGGGGAAAGAGCAATCTACGTTGCATTTTTAGTGAAGTGAGGGCGGAATTGTTCGTCAGAGGAAAAAGAAAAGAGTTGAAAAAAAGGTTCATTCTCCTATCATTGTAATACGGGCCGATTGAAAAGGGGAAAATATAAGAAAGGGTCTTCTTGATGCCGGGGGGTTCGGTGGAAAAGAAACGGGAGTGAATTGACATGCTGGAGGAAAACAAGACGAACTCAAAAAAACAAGAGGGAGAAGAATAGATGTCATTGTTTCTCACAGGATGGTTCAATCAAGACCTTTGATCCCCTAGGGGAAAAGGAACGCCATTAATCTACGACGCCCCTATAGATAATAGAAAATCAGTATATGCGAAGAAAGGCAAGGAGAAGGAAACCGTTGGTCGGGAGACCTTATCAGTAATTTTGTCGATACGAGGGAAGAAAAACATAAATAAACATGTCCAGTCAGGATCGGGAAAACTTCCCGTCGGTGTTATGTCATCAAATGCAAATTGGATGAAATGTCCTCTCGAAGGGTATATCTTGGTCACGTGGAGGGGAAAATGCCGAAGTATCTTCATAGGGGAGGGTCGCCTTGCGATCCTTGAAAATATGTTCGGAGGGGGGTGGAATACCTCGTTCTTCTCAATGCCCCCAAAGAAAAAAAAAAAGTTCATCGGCGCAAAGTCGAGAGACGATGGAGAAATCACCTTTATTGAATAAAGGCTTTAACCGGTCAATAGGGCAGGGGGACTCTAATAGGTCACTTCATTACTGAAGAAAGAGGTGCTTATGTAGCCCTTGGCAACTACCGTTTGGTATCATGGAAGACGCTTCAGGTCACATCGATTCAGTAAGAAGGGGCTTTGCTTGGGGACAGGTCACGTGAAAAAGACTGGGGGTGGGGGACGGTATGGCGGCCATGAAGGAAAGAGCGCTAGAAGGAAAAAGACGATCCCAGACGAAATACGGATAAACGACAGTCCATCTGGACGGTCGGGGGTAAGGTCACTAACATTTTGAATCGGGAAAAAAAAAAAAAAAGCCTGAGTTTTAAGGGGGGGGTCCACTGATAATTTCAGCCAAAAATTGAACTTGAGGGCAAAAACAACACCAGTCAAATCAAGGAACAATCACACGGGCATTCCACACCAGCCAGTTGTAAACCAGGAGTTCGCGAAAGGGGAGAAGGAGAAAAAAAGTGCGTACTTAATTCTAAACACCTGGTTCAGGAGGGTCCCGTGCATGAACGAGGAAAAGCACGCCCGGCGGGGAAAAAGGGCCGATCCAAGACAGAATACGGATTATTAGGGGGGGAGGAAAAAGGTAAGGAAAGGAGGAAGGGAAGGGAAAAAAATGGGTGGGGCCAACTTGTTCCCCAAAAAAGGTGTGATTCTGAAACACCCAAGGGGCAAAAGGATAAGGTTGGATCGGGGGGAGCGACCCAAAACCGCGACAAGAAAATAAAAAAAAGTCTCAACCGTCTTCAAGGGACGAGAAGAGGCAGGGTCCATGAGTCAAACAAGTGGGCGAGGCTGTCATAAAAAAGGCAAAAAAGGGAAAGGGTGAGAATAGATGAAGTACCAACTCCGAAAACTTGTCACCTGTTGAGTAATCTTACACAAGAAAGGGGGAAAGGACAAAGTCCCGCACCCGAGGTTGGTCCATCACAAAGGGGGGGGGGGGGGGTTCACTTGGGGGGGGAAGTACGGGAGGAAAAAACGACGAAAACGTTCGGGCTAGAATTAGTAGAGCACTGGAGATGGGGGTCGGGAAAGACAAAAATGGCATAAGAAGAGCTTCAAGGGCAAGAGGAGTGTGGGGGAAGAATAAATCGTCACCACAGAGGATCAGTGTCAGAAAAAAACAAAAACGTATTGGGGTCAGAGGCGAAAAGTCTGGCAGCTTTGTTCAACAAAAATGAAAGGAAGTAAGCAAGCGTCTGGCAAAACGAACCGCTGTAGGGCGTCCACCGCCCAGGGGGGGACAACGCCTCAGAACAAAAACTTGAGCGGAGAGTATCGTTAAAAGAAAGGGCGGAAGGGCCCAAAAAAACGTCTGGAAATGTCCAACCTCGGGGATGTTGGGTCTTGGGGGCGGAACTCTTGAATAAGGGAATTGGGTGGGAGGGGGAGGAGGATTACATGGGGAAAAGGGGCTAAAAAAAAAAAAAGAAAGCCACGCCCGAGGGCCGTTCCACAAGACAAAAAAGCTATTGGAAACCAGACGAGGAAACGTTTGGTAGGGCCGTCTGGGATTGTCAGAAGCGCACGGCCCCCCAAAACAATCGAAAGAAGGTCGGAAACGGGCGCGAAAAGTTTGTGAAAGGACATACCTTTAAAAAGTAATAGAAGGGAAGGGCATACCAATCAAGCTTCCATCCGGAAAGCGGAACACAAAACCGTAAACGAGCAAAGGGGGGGGAAAGGAAAGTAATTGCAAAAGGGGGGAGGGATTTCAGCCTTTCAAGAAAGGAATTAATATCAAGGGGACTCAAGAAGACCGAACAGCAAACGGGTGAAATCCGCAGGGCGAACGTGTATGTCGCGGACAAAAAAGAAAAGAATCTTCCAGCGATAGAAAAAAAAAAAAAAAAAACCACATTCATGGGGGACTCGGGCAAACTCGACTGGATGATGTTTTCATGCCAGGAGAGGATTGGGAAAAACAACCATTCCGCAAATTGCACCAATGGGGAAAAGAAAAACCTCTGTGCTGATTATGATCCGCTTATTCTGAGATAGCTCTCAAAAAAACAAAAAATCCAAAGGGAAAGAAGGAATCAGAAAAAAAGGGAGATGAAGTTTGTTCTGCAAGGGGGAGAAAAACCGTTCATCAGTGACGAACAACGTTCAATTTACAAACCGGGATGCGGCGGCAAGATGGGGGGGTCAGATAATGGGAAAAATCTGAGGGAAACCTGCCAAAGAAAAACCCCTCTGACTGGAAAATGAAATGACCCCGAAGGCGGGTCCGGCAAAGGACCGATGAAACGAATGTAAGTAAAAAAATGAAAAAAAAACAAATCACAAAGAGGGGGGGATCATCAGACACCGCTGTGGGGGAGACCTACCATAAAACCAAAAATGTTCAAACTTGACAGGTTGGCGATTTAACGAGCCAGTGACTAAGACTGAAGGAAGGGCGCACAACAACCCCCTCTTTTTGGAAAGCCGTGCGATCAAAAGGTTACAACACACGGGCCGATGGAAAAACACTTGAGTAACCTTCAAACAGAAAGGGAACAGAGGAAACATCAATAGGGGGAAAAAGGGGGATGAAAAAACCTCGGCATGCACGAAGTTTCTGGGCTTGATGAACCCGCTTTGTCTCAAGAAACCAGGAAAACTGCAGATGCAAAAAAAAAAGCCCGCCCGACTGATCACAAAGGCATTACAGGCCACCCCCACCAACTGGGCGTAAGATGGTGTTTGGGAGAGAAAAAAATGGTTTCAAAGAAGAAGACGACCGTCCTCCTCTCCTTCACCGATGTCAGGAGCAGGGGACGAATCCGCGCCGGAACTCGTAGAGCCTTCGCTGCGGCGAATACGGGAGAGCGCTTAAGATGAGTCGCCAAAGGGAAGTGGAGACTAAGGTTAATACATATCCAAAAGAACCAGTCTTCGGGGCAAGGCGGGCATCGGGTTCAAGACAGAAAAGGGAAGGTCTTCCAACGCTGAAAATTAAAAAAAGGAGATACCAGGTCACCGCGAAGTCACAGCTCAGCAACCGGCGAAAGAGCAATTCAGCCAAAGGTCGACGGTTGGGATCGGGAGATAAACAACAACAATCGGCGGAGGAGAAAGAACGAGGCCCCGCGCAACTGGTTGGGAATGAATCGGGGGGAAAAATAAAAGTGCTGACGCGTAAGAAAAAGCGTAACCAGAAAGGAGCTCGTCTAGGTTCGCCACGTCCGGGGCAGGGATCCGAATGGAGAGAAGGGCAGGGCTTCCAAACTGAAAAAAAGAAGTTTAGAATGATATCGTGCAGAAAGAAAAAACAAGAAACGGCGGGGTCGATAGACCTCTTTCAGACTACGAGCCAGATTTTTACGTATATCCAGAATCAGCAGTAGAGAGGAGCGGAGGCTGGAGGCACGGATCCTGAAGAAAGAGGGGGGGGGCGGATAAACGAAAATAACTTCTGGGGGGAGTCAAACACCATCTTCAAGGTCCCGGGGCTGGTTCCGCAGGGGAGAAGCGTAGGTGGTGGGGGATATCTGCAAAAAAAGGAAACGGGTCTGAGACCAAAAAAAAAAAGAAAGAAAAAGCAAACCTTAATTTAAATGGAAAAAAAAAAAGGGGCATTTTCATAACTCAAAGAGTGCTGGGCCTAGAGTGCCGGTCTGCGCCTGTTCCGGAGACACGTAGAGCAGAAAAAAAGAAAGAAAACGGCTTACACGGGTTCTTGGGGGGAACTAGGAATTCATTCACAGGATGGAAAAAGAAAAAGGGGGGGGAAAAAGAAAAAAAATGTCAGTTGAAAATCACCAATGGGGTTAGTACGTCAACCAAGAGGGGTATTTATGGAACCCAAGAGTCAAAGGGGGGGGGCCTTCACATCAAGAAAAATGCCTTGATCAATTCAGGCAACATCAATCACCGGCGATTTCGTGAACAGGACCGAGACGGGTTGTTGTTTAAGGGAGGGGGAGGAAGTAGAAAAGGAAAATGGAACTGAAATAAAAAATAGGGAAGGCCGCCATCCGGTGTCCGACTATGGTTCGGCCGAAGGAGGGGTTTGGAAGGACCATTCTCTTGGTCAAAAACGGAGAAAAAAGGCGATGAACAGGAAAAAAAAAAGGAGGGGGGGTGAGTTGCCTCGAACGACAAGCAGCATACGCGTAGACTCCTCAAAAAAAGGGGAGGAACATGTTGCAACTGGCGATGAGGGGGAGTGGTGCATCCTCATCGGCCAGCCGAAACAAGACAACGAGAGGGGACTAACTGAGTTCGGTTGGTCAAAACAGCGAGGAGAGAGATAAAGGGAAGGCAGAAAAAACCGATAACACGGGTCTAAGGGGAGCCCGGCTCGTTTTGGCACCGGGAGGCATGCCAACTGACACCCTAGTGAAAGATTGGGTGCAAAGGCGAAAAAAGGAACATGGGGGGGAAATATCGATCGTCATGAAAAGGACTGTTGCGATAATGTTTGTTTCTGGGAAAGGGATCGGGGATTCCGTGGAACTATAATAATGACAAACATGGCCAACCCTACGCAGTAGGGGGAAAAAAGTGTGGCCGCAAGCTTCGGGAAAAAAAGAAGCAGGCACAACAACTTTATCCAATGAGGATCAATTATGCATGAGTGATCTGTGAAAGATGGATGAGGCTGTGCGATTGGCACAGATAAGAAGAGGAAATCAAGCCGAACTCACCAAAAAAGCCGCTATTCAAAGCAGGTGAAGGCCCAAACAAAAACAAACCGCTGGTCAAGTGAAACTACGGCAAGATTGGACCGCCCCTTAACGAACGTAAGAACCCACGACTGAGAGGAGGGTCGATGGCGCGTTTTAAACCGGGGGACGGGAAAGAAGGCGGCCATCTGAAGCTTTCAAGGGTGAAAAACCGCGAATCAGAAGAAGACGCACAAAATACGCAGGTGGCGGCAGGGGGGACACGGTTGACGTCAGTAGGTCATGACCACAAATAAAGAGGAGAGGACGGGCAGTCCGATCGGGAAGGTGGAATCGAAAAAGGACGGAGCTAAAACTAATAGACCATTAAAGGGGGGGACTGATAGACTCATGCATATCCGATACAGGGGGGTTTACACCGTGGTGGACTATCGAGGGGAGGGGGAAAAAAGGGGCCAGTGAATCCGGCCGGGGGGGAAAAAGATTCCGACAAAAGGGAAGGCGCGTTTGTCAGGAAGAGGAGAAGTGTGGAGTCTAAGGAAAGAGAGACCTTTGGGGGTCAAATCCAAGGGACCAGAGGCAGGCGGGGGGGGGGAGGGGCGAAGGTAAAAGGAAAAAGTTATGGTCATTACCGCGGTGTGTCGCCAGCCAATAATTTGGGAAAAAAAGGGGTGGTAAAAGACACAAGCGGAAAAAAGAGACATAAGGGAGCCCGAAAAAATCAACTAATCCAACATAGGCTGGATTGAGCGGGGAAGGAAAAAACTGGCTACTGCCATGCAAGGCACCGCCTTACCAGGGGGGGAAAGGTAGCAAGAAACTGTGGCCGCGAGAACGGATGCGAAAATATAGGGTAAAACTTGGTTGTTAATGAACTGAGTTGGTGCAGGAAGAAGAGGGGCGGGCGGTGCCAATGCATTTTTGGGCTAAAGGATCAGTTCCGTAAAAAACAGGAGAGGGGGTAACGGAAAGAAGAATAACTAAGATGGAATCTAGGAGGGGAGGGGTCGTTGGAGGGCGTATTGCTCGGCTTGTAGGGGGATGAACTGCGAGGTCTACCAATCGTCACGATGAAACAAAGAAGAAAAGAACGCCTTTCTCATAATGGTGTAAAGGAAGCCAACGAATACCCTGATCAAAAAACGGAGGGACTGCAAAGGGGCTACATGTAAAAGAGAGGCGGCACACTGACGGATGAAGAGGCGAAAAGCAAAAAGTGAAGATGACAGCGGACAAAACCTGCCGAAGCCAAAGACCGGGGACGAGAGAAGTAAGATTTTGTTCCGAACGGAAGGAGGGCGGGGAGTGAGCTCGAAGGTAGCAGAACGAACAGTATCCGAGGATGAAGGAAAAAAATAGAGCGGATGAATACCGCAAAACAATACCGTAGCAGAATACAACTATTCAGGAGAACTATAAAACCAGAAAGGGGGAGTGTTCCCGAGCAAACCTGCTCGAGGAAGGATTTATGTCTTCGGAATTGTGGTCAGAGCGGAACAAGGGAGAAGGTCGCAGCCTGAGAAAGGAGAAGGGGACTGAAGCGGCCAGAATTTGAAAAGGTACTATGTAGTGCGTCGTAGACTGGTTTTGGAAAATAGGGGGGAGAAAGTCGGAATTTGACATTGACTTTTTTGTCGAAACATCGCTCAACACAACAAAGGATGAAAATGAAAGGGAAAGAGGGAAAGGGTGAGAAAATGGAGGAGAGACCTTTGATAAAGAGGGGAAAAAAGACCAAAAAGAGAAAACTACTGCCCCTGGATCGTATATAGGGGACAAAGAGGGGAGGGAGAGTACAGGATCAGATAATTAAAAGGAGACCGATCTCTTCCGGGTTCTAGGACGAACATGACGAAGAAGAAAGGAACAGGAAAAGAGAGCGGAGAGGTTAAAAACGGGGCGGTTGGGATATGTCAGACAAAAAAAGAGGGGGGAAGTCGCTCCTAAATGAGAGTGGTTCCCGTGGAGGTCAAATGGAAAAGTGAGCTAGCATGGGGATGGTTCTACCTGAATCGGGCTGAAAAACGTGAGCTGACCCATCAGAAGGATCAAGGGAAAACCGCCAGAAACTGAAGAGGCGGAACCACATGCGACATAGAGTGTCACTTTATTAAACAGCAGAGGGATTTGGGGTTGGGGGGGCTGCTCGGTGCAATGTTGAACCTCGCCGACGGGAACTGCCTGAGGTGGAGGATATTGCTTCTGTAGCTCTCGACCGGGGGGGGGAAGAAAGCTAGGAAGCAGGCAGGTGCCCGATATGGAAAGGGGATAGGCATATTGTACGCGGGGAAAGGGGACCAGCTTTTTGTATCTGGACCTATGGAGGCAAAAGGACGATAGCGAAAAGATAAAAAAAGACGACAAGATTCCAGAAGCCTAGGTTGTAGGGAGTTGTTCGTTACTGGGAAATACATTCACTAATTAAGGGGCACAATAAAGGAAAGTTCCGGGGAAAGGAGATGGGGCATCGACAAAAAAAATGAATGGAAAACCCGCCCCGAGAATGCAAACCAAACCAAAAAAGCATACCAAAAGGCCTTTTGAACCATGATAGGTCGCATCCAGGGGGAAAAAGGGGAAAAGCCACTGCGACTCCGCGCCCCCACCTTTGGGGGAACCGGTGTGGCAAGGATGTCCGAGCCAGGCGGAAGGGTCATATCCAGCCAGAAAGAAGTTATGAAAGAGAGGAGGAGATCAATTAGGGTCGATGGAAGTCAAAATCTTGTTATTCTGGGGAAAAAAAAGCGGGTAAAATATATTTGGTAGCGGAGAACAACACGAAATCCTCAAAAAAGGCCGCTGGAGTCAAAAGTCTGACCACGAGGAGGAATGTGCAGGAGGAAAAATTTGTGCTCTAGAAGAAGACCTCCACTTAGAAAAAGGGAAGAACGACGCAGAAGGTGAAATGGTGCGGATTTCCCCACATGGAAGTAAGTTTCAGACAGAAAACCAGCCAAAAAGGGGGGGGCGCAGCTCACCCGTGGTACAACTTTTGTACCCGGAGAGGGAGGAGTGACAGTGCCGCGTCACTAAAAGAAACCAGTTTCCAAAACAGAGGTGACTCGGAGAAACTTTGGGTAGATTTTGAGAGCCAAGGAGACCGAGCGGCTGGAAAAACGCCAGCTAGGGGGGAAAAATAAATCCTTCATCAGACAAACGGCGCAAACCAATTTAAACAACTAAGGTTCGAGGGAGGTCCGAGTCACGGGGGAAAGGGGGGAAACAACGCTTAAATGCTGGAAAGGGGACGCCCGCGGCCATAAAAGGTGGCAGAAACACGCGACCGGTGAAATGCCAGCTCGAATCTCCAACCTGTGCCTAGGGGAGGGGGGAGGTGAACTGGCCTCTTAAAAAGACCGCCGCAACTAGTGTCTGGCAGGAAAAAGACTGGGTGGTGGGGAGGGGCGTAACTGATGAGGGGTTTTTTTGCGTTTCAGGGGGAGGGATTACTTAACAATGGTATTGAGTCTCTAAAACCAAAAGAAGAAAAGCTCCGAGCAGACCAGCAGCAAACAATCGGCTAATGGCAACCCGATGGGCTAAAGGGGGGGTTGACGGCGTCTTTTGGGAAGCGGAGGAAAAATAGACACCAGAAAGGGATACGGGAGAGCCAAGGGTTGATCAGACCGGTGAGACTAATAGGAAATCCAAAAAAACAACCAAGAGAAAAAGGGGGAAAAAAGCCCGATCAAGACGTCCATCCTCTCCTAGCAAACCGAACGGCAGTAGTTGGGAGGGAAAAGAAATTGGGAAACAGGGGGGAAAAAGAAGGTTAAAGAACTTGAACAAGAGCGGGCAACGTGCCGCCTCCTCAAAGGAAAAAAGAGGGAAATCCGCCGTCGACTGGGTGGCGCTCGAAAAGTAAAACCAGAGAAATCAAGATCGAACAGCGATAAAAAAAACAACAGCAACTGGAAGGGGAAAATAAAACCGAGCAGGGAGGATGTTTCCGGCCCGCCGAAGGGCACCGAGAGCAACTCCATTGCAACATGGCTCATCCACGCGGTTGGTGAAGGGAAAAAAGGACAGGAGAATTAAGTGAAAACTGATTCCGGAGAACGCGGTCCTCGATGGAAACAGTTGGTGTAGGCATAATGGAGGGGGTTCCAAAACCTTTTCCATCATGGAATGCCCGAACACGTTCAGGGGAAACAAAAGGGGCGGAGAATTGTTTTGCAGATAAGGGGGCAAAAGAGTAGTGCCAAAACCAAAAAAAACGGGGAAAGTTTTCAACCTGAATCGCAGGCTGATGGGGAAGAAGTGCCAGAAAGAAACGCACCTATTGGGAGAGAACAAACACGTCGGGTGTGTATCAATAAATCAACGCGGGGGGGGGGGGGAGACCTACCATAACAAAAAGCGTTGATTTGGCAACTTACAGGGAGATTGGAAACACGTCAGATAAAAGGGGGGAGACAGTCGAGCAAAGAAAAGCTTTGTAAGCAGTGGGGAGGGAGTAGCACCATCTGCGAGAAAAAGAACTGCTAGACGTAAAAGGCGAAAGAAACAAAGGCACCCAGAAAACTTGGTTATGAAAAAAAAAAAGGAAAGCTTCAAGGGGAGGTGTTCAGGATTGGCGCCCAGCTTGTGGGGGGTTCGCCGAAGGGGCACGGGCTATCTCCAACACAACTAAAGAGGTGATCCCCGGAGGACACAAAACCAAATTTTGCCCACCCAAAAAATGGGTGTGTTGTAACCGAAAAAAGCCAGGCACGTCTCAGGGTCACCTGGAGGGGGGAAATTTCAAGGGACCGAGAACTCGAAGAGAAAAACAGCACTCGACTGGTAAAAAGAGGAAAAGCGTGTCAATCCGTCTTGGGGACAGAATCAAAAAAAGATCGATTTGATAACAGAATTCATCATGCTAAAAAAAAGGAAGGGTCCCCTCTTCGGTCAAGGCTTCACGGATGGACAGAGAAGAGAAATTGTCGCGGACCCGATCAGACCTCTGGCCGAAAAAAAAAAAAAAAAAAAAACAGAGGGACCGGAAAAAAGAAGGAAAATCGCCAGCATAAAAGGATGTCCAAAGAAGTACGCAAACAAAAGTGCGCTGGGGAACGTCAAGCGGAAAAACGGCAGGTCATGAAAAAAAAGATAGAGGAAAAGGGAGAAAAATGTGAGGACGAGCGCTAAAAGGACGCGTGAAAATTAGGGGGACTCTCAGGGGGCCCTTCTGATCAGAGAGATGAGCCCTCCTCCGCAGGTTAAGAATACAAATTAGAGAAACAGGGAAAAGCTGACAACTGTAGAAGAGGGGGTTCCCTCAGTGGGGGGAAAATGATTAATCTTATCAAATCAAGAAAGGGGAGTATAACTCGTTCAATAAAGACGAAAGAGCATATTTTAAGGGATTAGAGACAAGCGTAGCGAGCGAGAACGCGCGAGGCACGCTAATTGACACGAATTGAGTGCGTAGAAAAAGAGGAAGAGATTCTGGGTCTACAACACCATCTCACGTTTCCAAAGGGGGAGGGGGTTTCAATGCGGGACGGTTGTTGGTGAGATCTAGGTGGTGCTCGCTTTTGGGGGTGTAGAAAAGATCTGGTCAGCAGAGCACCTTCGCAATTGCCGAGTTAGGGGAAAGAACGCAAAAAATGCAAGAAAAAACGAACGGTCAGTCGCTTTGGAAAGTTGGGTTCCATGCGGGGAGAGGGGGGAAAAATATCGCCACCTTGAACGGACACGATGTGAGTGGGGGTCCTAAGGAATTAAACATAAGGGAGACGCAGTGAAAAATGAAAACAAAGGGGGAATAATAGCACCCTGAGGTGGGTTTAGGGTAAAAAAACAAGGGGGGGTAGATAAAAAGGGACTTGGCGTTGTTGGTTGAACTGAATCAATATCCAGAACCTACATAGGAAGTTGGGCAACTGGACGGACTATCATGAGGGAAGGTCAGGGTGGGGACAAATTCGCACTGTTGGGGTGGACAAAGTGGGCCGAAAAAAGAAATTATCTGCAAAACCTCTGAGAAAAACCATGTGTCCTGGCCAGGGGGGAGTCAGGGAACCTGAAGTTTGGAAATTGACTTCAGACAAACGGGGAAAAGAGACTTGAAAAGCGGGTGGAGAATTTGCGAGGATGGGGACAGACGGTAGAAAGGGATCCGATACAAAAGAGAAGAAAAAAAGAAACCCGCGGAACCATGTTGCAAAAGGAGGTTTAGTCGTTGTCTCACGATCGAAAGGGAAGAAACATCATCAACGAGTTGCATGTCCTGCAGTGCAAATTGGGGAAGCAAGCGCTGGTTGAAGTCGGTAGGGAGTGCTAGGCCGGGAAAAAAATCGCGGCTGATGACCGGAAAGTGTTTCCATCCGGGATGGGGGATCCCGCCAAGGGGTAAATAACTTTCAACGAATAATAAAGTACAATATCATTAAAGGGGTTCAGACTAAGATCAAGGGAGAGTGGAGGAAGGCTTTAACCTGGGATACGGGGGATGAAGGAGATGTAAAATTTCTTAAGAACAAAAAAAGGTGGTCTCGCCCTTCGAGAAGGGGGATGGGGGGGACGTGCGATTTCTGCAAAGAAATGAAAAAAAACGGAACCAATTCCATATCAAAAGTCCGTGCGGTGGGAGTCGCGCGGGATTCTGTTTTGGGAAAAAAAAAGAAAAAACTCCAAGGTTAAAGAATCCGCCAAACGAAAACCAAAGAAGAGATTCAAAAAACAGGACGCCAGCCCAACCAACCTCTTGGGGAAGTGGAGAAAAAAAAAACGATGGGTTTAAAACGCGGGGACCCTTTCACGATAAATACTAGATCACAGGAAGGAGTCTCTGGCGGTATTAAGAAAGGGATGATTGGGAATCAGCCATCTGTAGAGAATCTTGACAGAAATCAAAAACTGTCAAGGGGGTTAAACAGGCCCGAATAGGGATGCCTCGGAAACCAATACGACTAGGGGAAGTTCGAAGTTTTTCCTACGTAAGGGAAGTAAAAAGGAAGCGTTCTCGCTTGTAGAAGGAGGCTGTCTCAAAAAAAGAACATCTGCCTCAAGAGACAGTCTGGAACTGGTGGATGAAAGTCACATTTCATATAGGGAAGGGGGGTTAACCCCGTTGGAAACTTTACAATATCGGGTTAGGAAAAAGAAAGTTAAAAATTACGCAGGGTGAAGACCGAAAATTGAAAGGAGTCAGTGGTTCATCAGGACAGAAAACATAGAGAGAAGATTTTTTTAGGCGTATGGCTGAAGGAGGTGGAACAAAAAGCCAGGGAAATCAGACGTGTCTGGTCTAAGAACGGGCGGAGGTTGTGGTGAGGTGTCATTTCTCGTTGCAGAATCCAAAAAGAAAAAGGGATCCTTTTGAAACGATGGTTGTCCAAGACTAAAGCAAGGTCCATAGGAAACATCCATTGAGCAAAAAGACAAAAATTTCCTAATAATCCCGTTGATTGCTTTGATCTTCAGGTACGAAGTCTCGGCATGACAGGGAACAGGGGCCGGACATGTCGAAGGACTAAAAGTCTGTTTCAGGAGAAAAATTGTGCGACCGATATGGGGGGAAACAGGGGGAAGTATGCCGGGGGGAAGGGTGCCGTGGTAAGCGCAGCAGGACATGTGGGGAGCTGAATTAGAAAGGGCCTTAAACTACAGGGGGGGAGGGGAAAACTGTTAGTGAACTTAACGGGAGATCACTATACTGTGGCGACAAAAGTGTCGGGGGCTGGCGGGCGATATTGCACTCGATCAGGCGGAAGGGCCGAAAGAGGCATCGACACGGGTAACATGCGCAAATAAAAACCACGCAGATAGGATGTGAACCTGTGAAAGGGGAACGACACGCTGGGACAAACGGCGAGACAAGCCAAGGGATAAGGAAGAAAAGAAAGAAAAACATTAAAAGGCCTTGAAAAGAAAAAGGGGACCTATGCCGCTTCAACGACCGAAACCCGGTGGACGGACGAGAGAGGGCGTTGGAAGACCGGAGCGGTCTGGGCGGGGCATTGATCAACTGGGGATTTGGAAGAGAGATCAGCAAGGCGAACCATAACATAGCCGAAGAAAGGAAGGAAAAAAAAAGAAAAAGATATACTTCGAGAGAAGAGAGACTAATGAATGACCTATAACACCGACCGGAAGTGGGAAAAGGAAACCTCTGAAAAGTTAGGGTGGAGGGAATGGTTTGGGAAGAAAAGAGGAAGAGAGCGACTGCCCACGTTTCAGCTCAGAGAAGGGAAGACGCAGAATTGAAGATTTGGCGATATACAGACATCTTTCAAAGGAAAAATCGTTCAAAAGAGAAGGAAATGGGACGGGGGTTCGGCAAAAAAAAG
>Ga0179591_1271883_pt1 | contig 16631 bp, 22 predicted proteins | sample CZOMad2_1_08_16f_FD_182891 | JGI IMG/M metagenome (GOLD analysis project Ga0179591, IMG submission 182891) | Vadose zone soil fungal communities from Angelo Coast Range Reserve, California, USA - CZOMad2_1_08_16fungal (PacBio error correction) | ecosystem: Environmental > Terrestrial > Soil >...
GAATTTGGGATACTTAAAAAAAGGGAAGGAGACGACACAGATCTTGTTTCTGCCTGAGGAAGCAGGGGAGGCGGAATTAGTACCTGCTTTATTGAGTCTTCCGCCATCGGGAAGGTGACTGACAGTCTCCAGTGTCCATTTTCTTTATCATCAGCAAATTAGCAAGCGATGAAAAGGGACCTCATTTGGGGCTTGAAGGAGTGGGGAAGGGAGCTGAACAATCATTCAAAATATATTGAATGGAAAGCGGTCACTCTCTTTCTTGCCACAAGCTCAAAAAAAGTCGGACATGAGGGATTTTAAAAGCCCTTCTCTCTCTCGGGAAAATTTCAAACGACACCTCTAACGCGCACGGCTTGGCTTAATCGCCCACTAGCTGCCAAGGTCTAAACAGTCAAAAACAAAAGGCCAGCCTGTGAAACTGAAGGGAAAAAAAGCCAAAGCGTTTTGAGAACCTCGAGAATGTCTCCACTTGCCGGTGATGGCAATAATCGATGAGGGGGGTGAGCTTAAAAGAGCTAATCTGAAAAAGGGAGGCTTTCGACGCTGAAGAAGAGCCTTCTAAGAGGCCTGTCAGAGTCTTGGGGAAAAGGAGAAGTGAGACATTTTCTCCGAAAACAATAATAGAAGAATCGCCACAGGGAAACCGGGAGGGAGAAACTGCAATTCAGCGACCCCTAGAGACTAAGGAAGAGAGTGGGATTCTTTGCCTCCTGGGTGGGGGGGGGGGGGGGGGGGGGGGGGGGGGGGGGTGGGGGGGGGGGGGGGTGGGGGGTGGGGGGGGGGGGGGGGGGTGGTTGGGGTTTCCTCTTCCAAAACTGCTCGCCAGAACTTTTTGAAGGAAAAAAAACTTCTGGAAAAAAGTCGTTCTCCCACAAAAAAACACCAAAAAAAGAATCCCCTCTCCCTCAGATTCAGGAATCTTCCGGATCGACTAGTAACTCAGAAAAAGAACGGCAGGACAGGCTGAACTCAGTCTCGTATCGCAGAAAGGAAAAATGGTCGAAGGGGAAGAACGAGACTCTCCTGCGGAAAAGCGTCTTTCTTATAAAAGGTCAATCTCAAGGAGGGAAGAGAGGACGATGGGCCCATTGAGAAAGAACGTTCAAAGGGAAGGGACACTATCAGGCATCGCAGAGGGGGGGGAAACATGTTAGAGCTCACACCCTTTTAATGATCTCGGTCAGAAGAGTCAGGTCACAGGACGAGAATGTCAGGCTCGCGGAAACATTTCCAGGTCTTTTCAGACACTTGCCGTACACGCAGAAGGGGGGGGGGCCTGAAAAGAAAAAATGTTTGCCAGAAGGGAGAACTCTTAAAAAATGCTTCCTACCCCGCGCTATTTGACTGAGAAGGAAGCACGAAAAAAGGGGGGAATCGGGGGGATCGGGTTAAGGAAACCTTCGAAAAATGGGGGATTCGGGGGAAGGGGATCACACCTTTCAACAAGATCACTGTGACTACGCACTGTCAACACGACAAAGCCCCGATTGGGGGAAAAGAGAAAAAAAACCGAAAAGCAGACCCAATCCCGGACAGACGTTGAAAAAAAATGGGAGAGCAGCCACAGAAATGGGGGGTCTTCTTTCGGCATCTGTACGTGAACGTTCAAACCCACTAAAGGGGAAGAAGAGTTCACAATAAAAACGTGTTCTTCGGATTTGAAAAGGAAGCAGGAAAGGGTTACAAATCGTTGAGCTTTAAGGAGGGGTTCCAGGTATATCAAAGTAAAAAGCTAGGGGGGGGAAGGGGTGAGGAGGGAAGTCTGCGATCATGTCTTTTGGCTCAAAAGGCATGTCAGAGGAAAGTAGGGTGGGGTGTGACGATGGGTTTCTTCTTATAACAGGACTTTGGCAAAACTGCGAAACTCATAAGAGGAGGGGGGGGGGGAGTGCTTAGAGCCAAAGGTAATTAAAGGCCTTGGGAAAGGATTTTTTCTAGAAAGAAAAAAAAGATTAAGAGAAGACAGGATTTCCGGAAAAAGAAAAAGATTCAAGAAACCAGAAGAGTATGAGGCGAAGTTTGGCACGTAAGGGGGGGAAAGAAAAAAACTCAACACTCCTGTTACTTTTAAAAGGTGACATGGGGGACCGAGCCGTCAAAGATGCTGGTACGTGGGGTATATCCCTAGGGAAAAAGCCGGAAAGCGAAAGTATCAGAAGGAGGAGAGAGGGTGGTCCAAAGGCTTCCTTCGGGCCAGGAGGACTCGTTTGAATTCGGATCCAGACCAAAGGGGGTGGGAAGTTCACGTCCAGGCTCACGAAAGTCTTGAACTGTGTGCTCCACGCGGTGGCGCTCCAAAAACAACACAAGGTGCAGTTATTCCAGAAAATCGGGCCTCAACAAGGAAGGGTGGATTTTTCAGGGGGAGTCACATGTCGAGAATTGAAAGTGCGCGAGTCAGAGGGAACCCGCAAGAATTAGGTTGGGACTGCAAAACCAATTGGACCGCGCACGGCTATACTCACAAGAGAAAGCAGTGGGAATGCAAATCAAATAGATAGTAATAAAGCGCCTGACACATGCAAATTTAGGACGGCCGGGGGGTTATTCCAAAGGAAAGGAGAAAATGAAGTAACGCGAGAGATTGTCAGGAGGAAAAATTCTTGTCAGGACGGATGAGCATTTGAAGGAACCGAATGCTAGAAGAGATAAGTCAGGACGAGAGATTTAAAGGGGGGAAGAAGGTAATTAGCTGAAGGGATTTGAACCGCGCTATGATCCAAAAATGCATAAAGAAAAGGAACGTACACTCCTTCGTATTCCGAGGAAGGGTTTGAGAAAGGGGGAGGGACTAATTTGAAAGGGGGGTGCGAGCGAAAGTAAACGAAAACGAAGCCTACCGGGGCTTCCAAAATATGACGCATGACTATCGTTATTTCCAACAATGACCTGCATGCCCTGTTGGTGCGTTGGCGAAGGAGAAAGAAGGAAAAGGAATCTTAAAGGAGGGCGGGAGAAAAACTAATTTTCGGGACTACGGGCTCACCGTACACGCGCGGGGTGCTCAAATTCGAAGACAGGGGGAAGCGGAGTCAGACAGCGATTTGCAAGACTAGTCCAAGCTAACGGAAGTTCAGGCAGGAGACACGAGAAGGAGTGGCGATGAGAGATATGGTTGAGGTTCAAAAAAGGGGAGCATCTCCAAGATCCTCAAAACAATTTGGAAAGCGAGAACTTGTGTAAAAAGAGAAAAAAAAAAAAATTAGAAAAAAGAGCTTGTAGAAGAACAGAGACGAGATTATGCAAAAAATCCAGGAAAAGGAGCTAGGGTAAGAAAAAAGAGCATTTGAGGGGGAGGTCCTTAGATTTAGCATGGCATCCGGAAGGGGGGCTGGGGGGGGCAATGGGAGTACCAAGAATTGGAGTATGGGGGGCTTTACATTAATCGGGAATATGGAATACATTGTGATGTAAACAACAGACAATCAGGGGAAGGTAGTCCAAAATTGGTGTGAAGGCTTGTGGGAGAAAGGGCGTGGGGAAAGATAGATCTTTTGGTAAGTGTTCAGCAGAATGGATGTCCACAGTGGAAGCACAACATAGAGAAAGAGGCGCAAAATAAAGTTGATTATCATTTGATCTCGGAGTCCCACGTCGCAATACTCAGGGCCGCTTGGAGGCAGACGACCTTAAAAAGTGCATTAATACTTAAGGGCATGCTAGAACAGGTGAAAACTATGAACCGGCTGGCGACTTGGAACAATATCAGAATTTCTTAAAACAGTCCTGAAATGGTGACCAATAGCTGGTAATACAGAAAAACCTAATTTTTAGCTCGACAAGTCATGAAGGACCAAGCTGCAAAGAATTACGCAAAGGAACCCATGACGGAGTCAAACCTCGGAGAGAATCGGGAAGTCAAATCTAAATAAAAAACTGGATAGGAAAAGAGAGGAGAAACCCATTCATAGGAGTATTAGGAGGGTTGAGAAGCAAGGGTCTTTCCTCTTTTAAAACAAGACTTCTAAAGTGACTTTGGGAAGTAACAAAGTTGACCCTGTGATTACATACAGAATGGAACAGCCTCAGCCGAATTGGGAGGTTTTTAACCAGAAAGGAGAAGCCGTCAAGAATATCAAAAAGATGCTCATTCTCCGGCATGTCGGGAAGTAGGAAGGAGTCGGAACGGAGGAGAGTATAAACGGCGAACTGCTCCAGGGGACTCCTTTTCAATCTCACATGAAGAAGATAATGCATCTCGGCAAAGATTGAGATACCAATGTTTGACATCCAGGAGGATGAACCTAGGAAAAAAATATGCATGAAAAAAGCGCTTCCAACCATCCAGGCGTCATCCACTGGGGGAACGGACTACAACCTGAACCGGAGGGGCTTGGGTAGTACAAGATTAGGGTCCCGAGTAAGAAGAAGAAGAAAGAAAGGGAAGCAGGGATGATAGCAAACATTCTGACAGCAACTCAGAAGCAGTTCCGCAGAAGGTAAAACTGTAAGACCTGACCCAAATAAGCGTGTAAAAAAAGAGCTGACTCAACGACCTGTTTATTAAGGACCCTCTCCGTCTAAGAGCAGGGGAAGGGGATAGCTTTTCTCGGGTCCAAAAGAGGGACAAAGGAAGATGTCACTGCCTTTCATAGCTTGTGTAGAGATTTATAGGGGGAAATCAAAGAAATCCTCCAAGCCCTTCAAGACCGGTGACTGGAACTCCAGTCCAAAGTTTCAACCGACCCCGGAAGGAGCCTTTGAACTAGTTGGGGCGCGTGGAAGGCCTGGAACGCTTCCTCATGAATGCTTCCAGAGAAGGTTGACGTCAACTAACTCTTTGATCCCGGGACACAAATAGCAGGGAGAAAGAGTCAGTTAAAGGGGGAATGAGTCGGGAGGCCACGCACATCAACAAGCAAAAAGGCAGCAGGTCAGGGGAGAACGAACATAAGAAGAGTCAATTAGACCTTGAGAGGTGGATTCGGCATGGTAGGTTGGCTTCAGGAAGGGAGATGAAAGGAAGGAGGCGCTCAGAAATCGCTTCTAACATATAATATTCAATTTCAAAGAAAGGATAAATCGGATGAGGAAGGGAGGGCAAAGGGCCGAACGTCCGGCCGCGCTGAGCACTTCAAAGGGGGGAACAGCGAAAAAATGAGAAAGGGCAAGGAACCGTGTACAGATCTCTTTGAGCAGCGTGGTAATGGAATTCACGAAAAGAGGGGGGGATTTCATGCTCCGCTACCAGCGGCGTGCCGCGGCGGTTCAGGTCAAGACGTCTACTAGGAAATCCAAAAGAAATAGGACCTCCGGGCCAGTGCATTCTCGTCCGATGGATCGTAAGACCCCAGGCTCAAGGGATATAACCGGGCCAAATAGGGTAATCTGGTATAGGGAAAAGACAAAGGGAGGTGAAATTTGAAGAAACGAAACTGGCACTTCACGCATGTGAAGACATACAGACTCCACCGCAGAGGTTGATCACCTGCAAGGAGGAAAAAAACCCCAGAAAAGAATTGGGGGGAGGAGAAAAGGGGGTGGAGCAGCGACTTGTTCTGCTTGCAGCACTGGACGTGGAACCAAAAAAAGAAAAGCTCATTCCCACGAAAGAAAAGTGGGCCTAGGCTGGGAAGTGAGAAGAGGACGCCAAAAAGAGCCTATTTCGAGGTGGCGGACGGGGCTTGTCCGAGATATCAAGTAAAACAGCTCTGGTCCAAGGTGATCCGAGTCAACAGGAGGGGATCAACCTGAAAAAAAAGGGAGGGGGTGGGGTGGAGTGCGAAATAAAGTGGCAAACTGCTCATATCTTCTTGGTTCTTTGAGAAAATCTATCTTTTGGAAGAAAAAAAAGAGGGGGCATGACTCGGGTGATAGCTACACAACAAGAGAAGGAAGTCATCCTAAGGGGGACTCCTGGGAAAGAGGCGATCACAAAACGAATAAATTATGAGGCGGCAGGGACATTTGCCACCGTTGAACTGTGAGCCGCCTCAAAAAAGCGGTTACTTGTGATTGGAAAAAGGGGTTTCGAAGAATTGTACGGGAAAAGGGAAAAAAAGAAGAGGGCCAAGGGGGGCTATCCAGATGCCACACAGCGCACAAATTTCCCATGAGAGCTCAGAGGGGGCACATAATCACGTCCCAAGCCTCTCAAAAAAAGTTTTGAATGGGTGGAAGGGCGGTATTATCCAAGGGTTGGACGTTCACGGAAAAGAGGAGCACACTACCAAGATTCTGTTCTACTCCACGCAATTGGGACTCCAACTCCCAACCCAAAGCTGGAAGAAGGTAGGACACGGGCGGTGGTAGGGTTGTCATTTTCTTTCACAGGCGCTAGGCAACTCTATGGAAGACAAATGGGAAAAAATGAGTGGGTATCCTGACCGTCAAAAAAGGAAATTTGATAGAAGGTAGAGGAGGCGCAGGGAGCAGCAATATAATCTTGAAAACTAAGCCTGCACTTAATATTGATGCAAAAGTTCGGCCATGAATTTTATACGAAGTGGGACGTAAAAGGGGGAAGGGAAGGGGTGAAAAGACACCTCGGACTTTGAATACAGGCGCCTGAAAGGGAATTCCAAAAGGGAAGGGAAACATGAAAAGGAGGTTCGCTGCGCGGAGAAAGGAAAATTTTAGAGGAGAATCAAAAGAAGGGAGAAACAAAATCAAGAAGCGAAAACTATTTATCCTCGAGGGCCATTGATAGGAATTACCGAAGTAGAGTCAGAGATTGAAGCAGGCGATGCTGCATCCGTAAACGAGAAACTCCATAAGGGGGGGAAGGGAAACCGAGGATTCTATCCAATAAGTGAGTCAAGACTATAAAGGATTTTCCTGAGAAGGACCTGCGGGACAGGGGGGAGGTGTTATGGAAAGAGTGACCGCGGAGGCCGGCCTGAGAACAATGTCGGGAGAATACGGGGATCACCGAAGACATCGGGTTCTTAAAGACAAAGTCAGGGCCGTATCAGTTTGGGGATGGCAATAGAGACTCACAAGCGCGGGGCAAATCTCCCAAAGAGTTGAAAAAGAGGAAGGGAGGAAAGTCACCTGAAAAAAAGTCGGTTCTCTTGGTCTTAGGGTGAAGTGAAGGGAGGACATTAAATAAAGATAAAATATTTACAATGCATTGCCCGTAAAGGAGCCCAAGTCTAGTACTATAAAATCCGACCTAGGACAGGGAGAAACAGTTGATAATATGCAGCTACACAGGAATATCGCGAGGAACAGAAGGGTGTTTTGTCGGGAAAGAAGTTTCAAGGGAAGGCCAAGCCGGAACTGGGGGAGGATTGAAAGGGGATCAGGGGACCAGAAGGGATCGTACGAAGGGGTTTACAAGAGGGAAAGAGGAGAGGGTAGATGGAAAAACAAAATCAGTTTCCTGCTTGAAATCCGACAAAGTGGAGGAGGGGAGGGTTGGGAGGGAAGGGATGACGAGATAAAGGTGTGGGAATGAGGCTTTTTCAGCCCCTGTGCTGGGGAAAAAGAAGGGAAGGGGAACTCAAAGAGGAAAAAAGGGACAGAAGGGGAATGCGAACATGTAGTCCCCTTGGAATCGCAATGAATATACGCGCCGCGTAGAAAGACAACCGTAAGGAAAGACGGAGAACATTGCCGAGAACCCTATAGGGGGAAGGGGCCGTGGAAAGACTGAAAACAGGTAGGGGTCTCCAAGGGGTGTCTGGATTGACCCTCTCAAGCGGGAATAGAAGAAAAAACGTATAAGGGTTTATAAGAAAAATTCAGGGTCGAAATTCAGGAACGGCAAAAAAGAAAGCCCTATGTAACAACTTCCGCGCAATATAATTAGGCCTCGAGCACAAAAAACGTAGAAAAAGGACTCCTGATCTTGCAAGAAGAGAATGTCCTTTGTTCGTCGAAGAGGACAAGACAAAAAAAAGTTAGATGAATTTTTCGATCCAAAACCGATAAAAAAAAAAGTGTTTCCGTGAGAACCTCCTCGAAGGGGGGGAAAAAGAACCTCGGCCCGGCGCCCTAAAGGGGGGGGAAAATTTTGAATCAGGAATCCAAAGCGTGTCTTCAGGCCAGTTTCTCGTATTCATGTACGGAAGGTTCAGGGAGGAGGAATAACATCGGTCAAGGGACGCCAAGAGACGGCACCAGGGGAAAAACCCATTGTATGGACCAATCAAGAGAGGAAAAAGCTTGAGGGGGGGGAAGAGTGACAATTGCAGGCTGTACATCCTAGTCTGAAACAAGAAGAAGGGATAGTGGAAGATGAGGAAGGGAAAACACATCCAGCGCATCACTTCGGAAAAAAGGTCGGGATGGTATAGATATATTCCAAACATTAGGCGCCCAGACACTCTAGCAGAGGAGGGCGGCCTCCCACTATCTTCCAATTGGGAGGACTTCACGAAGGCCGGCCTGTTAAACTTGGAAAAAAGACCGGAAAACAAAAAGACCAAGAAAGGTGTATACAAGGAGATAGTGGATAAAAAGAGGAGACGGGCAAAAAAGGTCGATGATGTCCCTCCAGCTCTGGCACAACTGTAATCAGCGGCGCAGGAAGCAAGAGATACTGAGGAAGACGTCTGGGCCTTGTCAATAGAGGGGGCTGGAAGGAACCAATCAAAGCAATATCACCCTTCCTGGAGACCTGGCCGGTGATCTCACAGAAGGCACCGTGCAGAACACCCATGAATGGGAGAGGGGGGCAAAAAATGGGGAAGGTTCCAGAAGTTGCTGCTTCTCAAACAGAGAAGATTTGGGGGAAAAAAGGGGTACCACAGCGAAACGGGATAACCTTAGTCAAAAAACACTGAGACCTAGAGGAAGTCATCGGAAGGATCGCCCTCTTCTCACATCAAAAAACGGCATCAGGTCAGGCTCGGAACATAACAGATAGTCAAAGAATTCGCTTTGAAAGATGAAAGGAAGTCGGGGCGCTGAATGCTTATGGGAGCTCTCCTTCGGGATTCTATCGGACAGGAATTTCCATTCAATGGGAAACTAAGCGGGAAGGATTTACTTTGGGATGAGGAGCTTTGAAACGCAAGACTCATGGGCATCTTCATAAAGCAGCTGTACAAAACTTCTTAAAGGGTTGCAATCGGAAAAAAGGGGATAGATGGCGTGAGGGAGAATTTCAAATGCATCATTAACAGAGGAAAAAAAGGAGGGAAAAGAGAAAAACGCGGCGGGTGCGGTCAATTAATATTTTAATCAAAACATGAATGCTTTGGAATGACTATTGCCATGGGGATGATATGAATTCGGGTGCCCCCCGGAGATATGGGGAATCGGCAGCGAGTTAGCAAAGGGGGGAATTATCACTTGGGCAGGGGGGAGTCTTAAAAGGGATGGCGGGAGGAAGTCGAGAACACCTTGGCAAGGCGGAGGAAAAAAGAAGAAACGCCAAATCTGTTTTATCAGGCACGCGCCGGGGAAGAACAATTCAAGAAAAAGACATTTGGGGGAAGAAGACAAGAATATCCTGAAAAGAAGGTTTCGAAACAAAAAACTGCGTACGGGAATTCCAAACCATCATGTCTCAGGATCAACTCCAGAAATTGGAAAAAGTTCTTGGGCTGGAACAGAAAGGGGGGACCAACAACCTATTGCATTGGCCTTTCCTGAGGGTCATCTTGAGGAGAACCATCTCAGGGGGGGGTGAAGGCGGGGCAGGAAACTACAGTTTCGGGGGGGGGGGGATCACCAGGGGTAACCGGAGGAGGGAGAACGGTGGGAAAACGGGATCATACCACTTCATGGGTGTCCTTTAGATCGCCCTCAAGGGGGAGGTTAAAATTAACGGCAGTACGCTGGAAAGGGACTAGGTCTCTATGAAGTAAATTAGGATTAAAAGGTCATCCGGGGGAACTTCACTGGGGGGGAAAAAGCGAGAAACGAATAGTGGATGATTCGCAGTTTTGGACCGGTTCCGTGACGACCCTCACTCCAAAAAAGTCTTGGGCTGGAAAAGGAAGGGAGCCACACATAACCTGGAGGCAAGTTGTAATGGGAAAGAATTGACCAAGTTTTCAACTTATTCCCGGATGGACAATCGCGTCACCGGGGGAAAATAGGTCTCGTGGGGTGATCTTTCAAGTACATGCCAGTAAAAGCAATCAAAAGGTTCTCAAGGGCGTGAGGGAGTGAGGGGTTGAAGCTTCTCACCAACAAGAGTTCATGGTGGGATGGGACAAAGAAAGGGGAACAACAACACAAGTTTCTGTAAGGGAGGGCCTGTGGAGGACCGGCCTAAGAAAAAGGTGTGGGAGTTATCAGTTCGTGCTTCAAGCTGAAAAGTGCAAAGGTGAGAGAGACATCTGTGAAGAAGAAGGAGGGGTATCCAAAGGGCCCAGGACCAGATTTCCTTTTAGAGAGCGGGGTCTATAGAAGAGGGGAGGTAGCAAGAATAGGATAACGCGAAACAGTTAAATTATTCATTCCATTCATGAGGCCTGGGATACCAATCTGGAAGAAAAAATGCCTCACCAGAAAGCCCTCTGTTAATTTTCACGAGACATACTTTAGACGAGAAAATAGATCATCTGTAAACTGAGCTGTAAACATTTAGGGTCGCTGACGTAGGAGAAAATGTGAGAAATTCAAGGGAATGACAGTTGGGAAAGTCAAAATACGAAGAAAAGAAGTCAAAACGGATCAGCATGATGGATATTACCTGGCAGGAGAAGCTATTGTAAGCAGGCGAAAGCATAAAATCAGGGAAGAAGGCATCCAGCCCAAGAGGGGCGATCCAAAAGAAGGAGCAGCTATCGTGATTTGGTGACCGGAAGGGGTGGGGGAGTGTCAAAGTCATCCTCCTTAGCTGACGTAATTTCCTGATCAGCTCAAAAAGGCCATGTTTCGCTACCGCGTGGAAAAGAGTAAAAAGCGCTGGTGGATTACATAACGAGATGTCCTTTGGGGGGAAAGAAAAAGGGAAAAGAAAATGGGAAATAGAAAAAGCTAATTTGGCTTAACGATTCAAATAGGGGTTAAAGCAAAAGTTCTCAAGGCAGGATTGGGAGGAAGGGGCTGATTAGGAATAAAAAGAATGAAAAAAGGAAAAGGAAAATTCATCCGGACGTAGAGGTCCCCATCATTAGATAGACTAGAAAGCAGGCAGCAGATTTCTACCGCGGGCTGGAGAATCATCGTACGAAGATTGATGCAGAAAAAGGTGGAATACGCGTCGCGTAGAAAACGAGATTGGATTTTTCAGGGCAGGTCAGAAGTTTCAAAGGGGAAAAAATATCAAAGGGAAGATGAAGGGGAGGGGTCAAGGAGGGAGATAGAACATAATGGACCGTATTATATGGTATGTCTGTTTAGTACTAGGATAAAAAAAGGAAAAACAGACAATAATTTCCGGCTCGAAAGCGCTGGAAGGGGGGGGACGCGGGGAGGAGAGGAAAAAAATTTTATTATTCTGTTCAGCCTACTGGATGAAACATGGGGAAAAGGGGGGAGCATCAAAAAGGGTACGGATTGAAGGGGGGGGAAAGGAATGAAGGAAAGAAAATGTGCGGAGTCATCTTCGCAATTTCAGAACGGAGTGAAAATGCTCGCAGAAGAAAAAGGAAATCCGTAACAGAATACGAAGAGGGCCTAGGGAGAAACACTAGACAGTAGTTTCCTTCGGACGTTCTTGCACAGCCGAAGGGGGTTGACGGCAGGCTGGATGGACCACCAAGATCCGCATAAAAGACACCGTTTTTTCAAGAGAAAAGGAAGGGTCGAAGGAGTTGGGTGTCCCTCAAAATACTAAACTGGCCTGACGCCAGGGACCAATACCTTGTCTCCTGTATTTAGCAAAACAACACCAATAGGGGGAAGAGAACTAGATTACCGCCATTCTCGCCGAGGTCCGGGGGTCATAAAGAGCAAGGTGCACGGACCGCACCACATAATTCGATGACTTTTTCGCAAATCAAAAAAGGAGAACTGTGGGTCCAGGGTCATCTCGCGGGTGAAGCCTGAAGGTAAAAAAGTTGTTTCCCTAATGAAAGAAAGAGGCATATAATCCGGTAAAACTAGAGGGGAGGCCGAGGGTTTCGGAAGGAGGCAAGTGAGATTTAAGCGGGGGATGCCGCACAGCGGACAGCGTAAGGGGGCGACTCGCAAGGACGCAACAAAGGGGAGGATCGCGACAATAGGAAGCTGCAGGGGGGAGGGATGCTCTCAATGGCCAAGTGTTGGACATACAGGTATACAGACGTAAAAAAGACCTATCGCGGTCAGCGTTCGCACCGAAGAAGGGGGAAAACTAGGAAGGAAAACTCCACTATTAACAATGTATTAGGAGGCCCGAGGGAAAACACAGGACTAATAGGAAATATGGAGGGCGAGAGCCAGGGCCCTTTTCTTGGACGAAACAAAACAAAAACACGAGGAACCAGAAATGGACTTCCCTGGGAAACAGTGGGGGGGGGGTTGTTTGTTGTGGTTGGTTTGGGGGGGGGGGGGGGGTGGTGGTTTGGTTCAGAAGGAAGACAAAAAATACATGTCGTTCTGTACCAGAGGATAAGGAAAGACACTGGCCGGGGAAAAATGCGTCAATAGTCGGAACAGCGGGAGGAAAAGAGTAATCCTGCTGAGTAGTTTTCTAACAGATAATGCTGGTCGGATGAAAAAAAATCCGCTTGAAAGGAAGGGTCAATAGTTCTGAGCTGTGCTGGAGATGTCGAAACCTCCAAAAAGACTCGGAGAGAAAAGTAGGGAAATAGGAATCCTGCCGGGGCATCCACCCTGTATCTAAAGGGGGGGGAAGAATGCAAGCGAGGGAGGCGTTTCCGCCGCCGTATACCTAAGGAGAAGGACTTTGGATGGAAGCACCCAGCTTCGAGTGTGAACAGGAGAAGCAGGCACAAGGGTTACTTCGCGCTAATCAGGAATCAGAGGAAAGAGGAAGCAAAAAAATCCAAAGACTTCAGCAGTCAAGCAGTAAAATAACAGTAGGAAGGAAAAAAAAAGACTTGTGGGAAGACAGTACTGGGTAGTTTTCGGTCCTTCGGTCTGTTTGGTGACGGGCAAGGGAAAAAACTGAAGGCTCTATCTGCCGGCAGATTCAATTGCATCGGATAATCTGAAGGAGAAAAGTTTCTTGGATTTCTGCAGTGGGGAAGGGGGAATGCCGAGGGAGCACGCTCGCGTGGCGGGAGGAAAAAGGAGGGAAAAGGTTAAGCAAAAAAAAGGAAGGTAGTTCCTCAGCGTCAGGGCAAATGCCTCATAAAAAAATGACCGCGGGAAAGAGAGAGGTCTCACCAGAGGGAGGCCAGGGAGTTTTCGGTCAAGTGAGTAATATTGCAAGGCCGGAAAAAAAAAAAGGGGAAGGCAGACAGAAAGTGAAGGAGCGTACCGCTTCTCTTGCTGCCCCCCTTCATTCGCGATTTCGATACCGGTCGGAAACGGAGTTCTCAAGGGGATCGGGGGAAAGGTCCTTAAAGAAAAAGAAGACAAAAAAAAGTCGGGCAAAATGAAGGCGCAGCAGATAAAAAGGTGGAAGTCAACCAGCAAACTCCCCGCAGGGTTGAAAACACCGCAACGCCAATCCCGGAAGAAAAGACGGTGGTGGCACGGGCCAATTCGTGAGCAAGAAAATTGGGAGCTTGGGCCAAAAAGGCTCATATTTCTCACGAGGACTAATAAAACGTTTTTCTTAAGGCGTGTGCCTAAGGAAGTGGGGAAATTAAAACAATCGCCTATTTCACTGTGAGAGGTCCTGCGGGGCTCTTGGCACGGAATTTGGTTGTTTGGGGGGTTTGGAGGTCGAGAAGGGAGAGCTCAAATGGTCTTTGTAGATGCACATGTCAAGAGTACCGAGGGTGGAGTGAGTCTGAAAAGGGGAAGGGGAGAAATCATAAGGGGGGAGGGCTGATCGCCATCAAGGAGTTCCCACAGGACGGCAGAGAGACCGATGACTCTTGGGAGACGAAAAAAACAAAAAAAACAACTGATAGGAAAATATTACAAGATTCATCGTCATTCAGTACTGGGGAGAAAAAAAAGGATTCAAGCAAAGAAAAAAGGAAAGGGGGAAAAAAAAACCGGAACTGTACATCCTCACAACACGGGTACTTTGAGGGCATTCTTGTAAAAAAAAACTCGTTTTACATATCCGGAGAAAAGTCAGGGACCAAAACGTTGGAAAAAAAAAGGAAACAAGACGGAAAGAGTCCGAAACGGAGGACTGTGTTGTCCTAGACATCTGCAGTCCCAAGAACTACAGACCCAAATTTGCCTCGGAGAGAAATATGAGCCAGTGAGGGTTTGGAAAAAAAAAAAACCAAGAGGGGCAGGGGAGAAAAGAGGTTGCGCTCCTAAAAAAGGACTGGGGAGGGTACAGTGGTCTGAAAGAGAGGATGCTAAACAAAGGGGGGGGGTTTTGCAGTGGATTCAAAAGCCAGGGGGGAAAAAAAGAGGAAAGAAAAAGATTGTTTCTCAGCTTCCAAGTATACCAGATTGGTCCCAATTTGGGGAAAAGGCCTCTGAGTAAAGAACTAAGCGGGAGCATAAGGGGAAGGGGGGGAAAAACGGTAAAGAACGCTCCTCACATTTAAGAGGAAAAGGCAAAAGCATTAAGAAACGGCCTTTGGGGGAGGGAAATATTGCTGGATAAGGGGAACCTCAGAGGACGCCTCTAGAGATTGCAGCAGCAGCTGGGAGGGAGTACCGAAAAGGGAATGAAATGTGGGGCCTTGTACCGGGTTGTAGCGATTTTCAAGAAGATGTTCGCTTGGCTCTTGAGATTGCAAATGGGTGAGGAAGTCGAGGCCAGTTAACAGTTTACTGAGAAGAAGGAAAACTGAGGGAGAGAGAATGCCAGGAGATGGTTTACCTGCAGATATAAGATTGAATGGCAGGCTCTCAGAAGAAGAAAGAAGCCTAGACCTTGATACTTATTCGATCCAAAGACAGAAAGAGGATGAGGAATGCAGAAATCTGGTTGGTTGAGTTCGTTGGTCAAGAGGGCCGCATGACCGCGGGAAAATTAAGGGGGGGCCATTACGAAATCTCATGTCCTGACTACGATCACCGGCTCTTGGGAGAAGGAAAAGTCAGGGCCGATGAAGGAATCTGCCAAGGCGGCCAAGAGAAAAAGATCGTTGCAAATGAGACAAGGCGCGACTAAGGGGGTACCTTAAGCGGCAGGAATGGGAAAGCTCAGCCTCAGGATGAAAGGAATGTTGATTGAAGTAACAGCGAAAGCACGATATCAAATAAGAGGTTTTAAGGAAGATGTAGGAGGGGAAAAGAAAGACCTCATCAGAATCATATTTCGCATCTAGGAAGGAACGTCGGATCCTCATCCCAGACAAGGTCGCTCGGAAAAAAGAAATTTTTGGGGGAAAGGGAGGGTTAAATTTTCAAAGGAATCCCAATTCCGGAACTGGATTGTTGGAGGGGAGAACGGCTAGTTTGCGATCATCAAAGGACAAGGGAGGGCTTGCAGGGAAAAAAAGAGATAAAGATACATTTCCTAGGGGAAAAACATAACAATCAGTGGACTTCTGGGGAATGAAGGGAAATGGAGACATAGGATGGTGTTGGCGAAAGATTGACCGCGATAGACCTATGGGTGTGAGGCTGTGCATCCTAAGGGAAAAGCAAGAAAGAAAGAGAAATCAATCATCTTTTCCAAGATGATTGATAAAGAAAAAAAAGATCAATAAAAAAGGGGGGGGGAGGAAATGGAGAAACGGTAATGAATACTCCTCTGGACCGCTGTCGCTGAACACCTTAAATCGGACGGATACTTAGAGAACATGTGGAGAACGATAAGGGTAGGCCGGAGAGGTCTTTAAGCAATATCAAATGGGCTCCCCGGGATTCTTATTTAAACCCTAGCGGGTGAATAAACAGAAAGGAGAAAAAAAAAAAAAGGATAGAAAAGGGAGTTGGGCCTCAACGCTTAAAAGGGGAATGTCAGTAAGCCCATTAGAAAATCTTCATAGGAAGAAAGTATGAGAGAAAAACAACAACTGATGAGGGGAGAGGATGAGTGACTTCTAAAAACAGGGGAGGGGGGGGGGTTGTTTGGGAAGCCAGGAGCGTGGAAGTGGGGGAGCAAAAGGGACCGACCTGAAAGGTGGAGATATAAAAGGAATGTGAAGATTACAAGAACCAATCCAGCCTGCCGGGCGACCTAAATGAATTGTTCCAAAGCGCTCCGGCAAGGAAGAAGATCTGTGTCCTGCCCTGCGCGCACTGTTCGCCTGTAAAGGATGAAGAAGGAAAAAGGCGGGAGGGGAAGAAAAAGAAGGAGAAAACGCCAGTTTCTAAGATAAGAGAATCAATCATCTGCCTGCAGAAGGATTGATGAGGAGTGGGGGAGACTAATTCGGGGAAGACCGAGGCGGAAACAGCCGCATTCAAAGATAGGGCCGATAAAGCGAAAAAATAAAAAGTGGGTCAGTCAAGCCGAAACTGTAGTGAGGGGTTCCGGGTCATTCCCCTTTCGCTTATATTAACGCTTCCTGTCCAGGCCGAAAAATGATCAGCCTTGGCGACGCAATGGTGGTCAAAGCGACGCAAAAGTGTTCCCCGCACCGTCCCCATTTAGTCTGTGTGAAGGAATTTAAAAGCACATGGGAAAAGGCCCACAAAAATCCAAGGAGAAGAAAACGCGCGGGCATCCCTTGCCTGGGATTGATGCAATAATCTCGAGGAGGAGCAACGGGGATCTGTCTGCGGCGGGATCGCTCATCTTAATCCAG
>Ga0179591_1176046_pt1 | contig 16630 bp, 13 predicted proteins | sample CZOMad2_1_08_16f_FD_182891 | JGI IMG/M metagenome (GOLD analysis project Ga0179591, IMG submission 182891) | Vadose zone soil fungal communities from Angelo Coast Range Reserve, California, USA - CZOMad2_1_08_16fungal (PacBio error correction) | ecosystem: Environmental > Terrestrial > Soil >...
GGGATAAGCCCTGTCGATAAAGAAAGTAGCCAGGTTTACTCAAGCATCCTTTCACTTAAGGGAAAAGAGGAAAAGGGTACCCGGACCAGCCTCGCCTTCGAAACGATCAAAGAAAGTGGTTTTCTGACGATCAAAGAACAAGGAAGGAAAGAAGGCGTGTAAGGCACGACAGGACGTGAAAAGCTGGCGCTCGTCCTCGAGGATAGGAAAAAAGGTCCTCCTCGGAAAGGAAGGAGAACGCATGCATTCTTTTCAAATAGGGGGGAGATCAAGGAGGGTCCAGACAAAGCGTTTGGACTGCCAGTGTCAGCAAGATAAGAATCACTTAACATTGACATCACGTGGCGCGGCAAAAGAACATCCTGCTATCCCGTTTACTAGGGAGAAGGGCTCAGGGAGTAGTACAGGGTCGCCAGTAAGAAAAACAAATCAGCTGTAGAAAAGAAGACAAAGGAGAGGAAAGGTTTCTTAAACTCCATCTAGGCAGTGCCGGAATCATGAAATAAGGAGTGCGAAGAGGGGGAAGCCTGAATGTGAAAAGCGGGATCGGGAGGGCTTCTTGAGGAGCAGGAAACGAAAAAAAGTTCTGATCATCCTGTCGGAGACTCAGAAGAAATGGAGTTGAATTTAAAACCTTCAGGGAAGGAAAAACAGGACGGGGGAAGATTCCCGCAGGGGAACGCGGGGAAAGACAAAGTGCCGACTCTATGGAAGTGGGAGAGGAGAGTACGTCCTGTGATGTCCTACGGATACGAACAGACAAACAAATACGAACAAGAGAAAAGAAGACCGGGTATGACAGAAGGGCCGACAACGAAAACGTATTCGCCGAGCTGACGGATAAAAAGAGAGTTGACACGGACGACTCCCGAAAGTAAAGGAGGGGTGGTGCCGCACCGAATTTACCATTAAATAAAAGAGGGGCTTTCTCTGCGCAGTGGGGGCCAGCGTGACGGACATGTCCGTGCAAGGAACAAACGGCCACCGCCTCGGAAAGGTTGGAAAAAGGGACCATATCCCTAAACGAGGGGAAGTGGAACACCGTGACTGCTAATGGCTGGAAGAGGTAGAAACGAGAAAAAAAAACTCTAACAAGAGGAGAAAAGGGTAGGATCTGCACCCTGGGGAAAGGATGAAAGTCAGGGGGGTAGCATCAAGACATCTGATGGCAAGAGACAGCCCGACCGCCGAGAGGGAAGAGGGAGGGGGGGGGGAGAGCCTGCTTCGGGGGGGGAAAGAAGAGAAAACTTCCGACGCATATTGGAACGACTGAGTGAAGGGTATTCGGAGGAAAAGGTTTAAGAGCGAGCGCTCCGGGGGAAAAGGAGAAGCCGACGATTATGAGGCTGAGAAGACAAAAAAAGAGAATGCCCGACGAAAAACGTGTCCTTTTTTCCAGGGACAAAAGGAGAGAACGGCCACCGGGGGCCTTGATGGCCGACCCAGGCAGTCAATGCTTTTTCAATTCCGAGCGAAAAAGGGCAGCATCAAAAGAATGCCGCCAAAGAGGAAGGGGGACCATTTGCCGAAGGGGGCCAGCCGCCAAAAGGGGGAACCGGTTGGTGGGTGTTGGCCTTCTGGCAACTCGGTAAATGAATCTTAAGCCGGGAAAGAATATCTGTATTATGACCCGGGAGTGTGCCGATACGAAGAACGAATCAAAGAATGATACCACAGAAGGGCAGGAAAGAGGGACAGCGTATGCTCCTTCCTCTCAGGAAAAGGGGAAAAAAAGGAGGGCCGATTGAAAGTCCGGAGGACTTCCTCAACCGAACCCGAAAGGAACAATTGACGAGGGTCTACACCCTTTACTACATTGACTTATCACCTATAACGGGGGGAAAGGTGCTCCATGTCAAAAAGCAATGTCCAAACAGAGGGAAAATGAGGACGGAAGAATTCGGGGAAGCAGAATCCTGGGAGAAAGCAGTCACCAAATCTACGTGAGGACACGTTTTTTTAACGGCCTTAACAGCTAATCAAAGGGGGTCGAAGGGACCCTTTTCTCGTCAAAGGAAAGAGAAGTGCTTGCACGGTGCGGCACTGGGAAGAGAGAGGGCCAAATGTTCAGGTAACCAGGGGGGGAGCAAGAAGGCCTCTCGCGGATATCGATTATCACCATCAGAGGCCAAAAAAGAGCCACTGAAGTTTTCCCTGACCATCATGGGGGGAAGGAACAGTTCGCGTAAGGAAAAAAACTAGCAGTATCAGGAAATAGCGAATGGGGGGAAAAAGGGGGCGGGGATAGCGAACTTAGGGTACTAAAATTGTGGGCGGGAGAGACCTCCTACGTGTTAGAGAGTTGCCCATGTCCTTATGACCAAAAGGCAAACAGCACCGCCGAGGAGGGGACCAATGCCATCGTGGGGGGGGGGGTGGGTAGAAGGAGGGACTTCTCGACACGAATCCACCAGTGATGCGAACGAGGAAAGAGAAGGTCGCATGAAGAAAAAAGGAGCTGCAAAAAACGGCGGGAGAAAAATACTTTTCCGAGCTTGTATACTAGAATGGGGGGAGAAAGAGTGAAGGACATAGGATATCGACCCAGAAATACCAGGCCTACCGCGGATAGAATTCTGGCCCTCAAGCCCGGACATAGGGGTTCGTTAGATGCATGGTGGATCAAAGGTTTTCTGGACCAGTTGTGGGTTAAGGGAAGACTAGATCGTTGACACGAAGCAACGGGTGAGAATTGGGGGCCATCCTAACCGAAGTAACAGCCTTGCTCAAGAGAGAGTAAAGGTCAGAAATCAACAGACGTAAAAGAAAGCGGAAGAAGGGTCTATTCACATCTCCTAGCAAAAAAAAAGAGATATGTCCGATCCATTCTAAGTTACTCCCGGAAATGAATCGGGGGTAGGGTCCGGTACACGAAGAAAGACTGCAGCAAGGGCGGGAACTGTACTTTCGGAGAACACTTCACTTCAGGGTGACACTTTGGACCTCCTCCGTCTTGAGAAAAGGAAGAAACCATTGTTATAGATACGACAAGAGAAAAATCCCAAGGAGCTAATGAAACGATTCAGTGGGAGGGAATGAAAGAAGTCGGGGGAGACCGTCCTCGTCTTCACCGGAGGTGGCTCTCTCGATGGTAAAAAAGGTTTCACAAGCAGAAGAACGACAGACAAGACTACGCAGAGGTGTGTGGCACATCCGGGACGAAGGAAGGGTTGCTGTCTGAAGATAGAGAAACATCTTCGCCAGAAATCAGGGGAGTAGTGGATTGCTAGAAGACCGTACAACAACCACACGCTCACCATCCTGAAAAAAAAAACATCAAAAAGGAGAGGGGGGTAGAAAGATTTCATCAATGAAAGGAAACGGCGGATGTCTGACTAAAAACAAATCTCAAAGCGGTAGGGAGATCACATAACACGGGACTAGATCTGAGCTATCAGTCCTGCTAAAGAAAAAGAGGAAAAAAAAATCCATTTCATCCTAAAGAACTGAAAAGGGCAGATGGGGCAAGGCAACAGGAATGGTCTTAGAGAGGACTGACAGGGTGTGAGCATCTGGAACGGAAAGAAGATGATCACCGTGACAAGCCAAAGTGGCACCGGGAAGGGAAGGAAAGCCACAGATCTGCGCCCTGACGGACGAGGTAGGGAAAAAGTTTGCTTCCGGACAAAATATCGCGGGTGCTACTCGAAAAGCAACTACCTCAACCGGAGCGGGGGAGGATTCAGATCATGGACGACGTCTCGGCGCGGAACAGGTTTGGGGAAAGGAGCTTGAAGAGACCCGCGAGGAAGAGGGGAGTCATGTAAGAAAAAGATCGACAGCTACCGTGTTACCCGGGATGGGTGGGACTTGCAAGACGGAAGCCTGATTAAGAGAGGAAAAGGGCCGGGCCCGTCGAAGGAGGGAGAGTCGCATTAACTTAAGAAAGCATGGTTCAAACGGAACCTACTTCAAAAATCGATCAGAGAAACCAAGGTGCCATACTCAGGGAAATAAACCCGGCCCGCACGGGGATGACGCATGTAGTACCCTCGATGAAGACACAGGGTCGGCGGGTCGGGAAGACTGAAAAGGCGGCCCCCTTTTCCAAGGAAAGTGACGTCATCTTGCTTGGAACGGAGGTATAAAAGAAAGAAGTCATTGAGAAATCGGCGAAGAAGTGTCGATGGAAAGAGCCAAGGTCCCAACGCAGAGGAGTCAGGAAAAGGAAAACCAGGACACAGGGTGATAGGAAGGCCTTCTTGGTAGAAGAAAAAAATCGAACTGACCTAACTTCAAGCAGGACTGGGAGCTCTGAGATCGAAACGGGACGTCACTACAGGGTCTGGAACTTAGGAAGTAACGGAAAGGATCCTAAAAACCGAAAAAGGAAAGAAAACATACCGAGCAGGGAACGTAAAATCTACACCCGAAGGAGAGAAAATTTAGGGGGGCGCCACGGAAGCGGAAAAACGAACTTGAAAAAGCTTGAAGATCAAGAAACCCGGTCTGTGGAGTGGTCGTGATGTCGGCTAACGGGATTCCCCCTGTACACGGCGATAAGGTCGCCGGAGAATTGAATGTGACCATCGTGGGAGTGATAGGGGAGGAAAGGTGTGGTGACCAACTGGGCCGAGCGGTGGCCTAGGAGCGGAAGGCACAGGTAAAAAAAGAGGAAAAGTCAAAAGTAAAACCATGCCCTCCAGGAGTGTCTGCTGTGAGGGTAAGGGGCTTACCAATCCAAGCTGGCGGAGGGAATTTGCCGGGCCAGCGCAAGGAAGCAAACTACGGTGGGGTGCCAGTCCTGGAACCCCGGGCGACTTTGGAGGAGGAGTGCAAGTCGCTTCTTTGTAGAGAGACTTCAAGGCAACAAGGAAGAAAAGTTGACATCCGCGAGTACAGACGAAGATTCGAAAAGACAAAGCACAAAGTGCTGTCCTAGGATCTTTGGACACAAGAGCAAACCATCCAAAAAGCGGGTTATAGACCGATTCTCTAAAGGTGACTCTTTTTCAACGGCAAGGAAAAACCTACCAGAGGGGCTAGGAAAATAAAATGCGGGCCTACCGACCAAAAAGGCGGGCCTCACGTACATCGCGCAGGGAAAGAGAGGAACGTGTTACTAAAAGAAACGCCGTGAAATGGGGAGCCTGGGCGAGCTTCACTGTCGAAAGAAGATAAAACATCGGACGGCGGGGAAAGCAGAGTCTCCCGTCATTTAAAAGAGGTGAGAGACGTCTTGCCCGATTCCGTTTACGGCTAGGAGGCGGAGGAAGAACACTTCTGCTTCAAGACCGGCAAGCAATCAGGAAGAGTAAACATATAGTAATCAAAGGTTCAAGTCGGGGGAAGAGGGCGACGAGGTAGGAGGACCGGAAATCCTCGTATGGCGGCTAAAACCCATAAGCCTGTCAATAGGGGAAGCTCTAAGAACCATTACAAGAGTGAGAAGAAGGCGATTAAACGACAGAGGGGACACAGGTCCCCGCGAAAGAATGAGAGAGTAGGACAACAGGAAACGCCAGTGGAAAGGAAGTAAAGGAGAAAAACCATCTAGAGAAAAAAAAAAAAGGAGGGGAGGAATATGTTATGCGCCTTTCGGACCTCACAAAGAGTCAGGGGACCCGTCGGGACCTCCGGGAGATGGGAGCTGGTAACTCTACACGCTTCAACCGGCCCAAAAATGAAAGGCCAGCGCACGAAGAAGGAAGGGTCTGACGCGAACACTACGATTTCACCAGGCCGTCTGAAGGAGAAAATAGTAGGACATCTGGCCGCGTACCTGAAGGAGGAGGCAAACCCCAAACGGAAGGACTCTCTTCATCCGTTGGAAAGATGGGATGGAAAGACGTAGGAGAAAAAAAGCGTTTTGACGGAAAGACACTGCAAAAAAGAAGGACTGGCCAGCACGTGCGAAAGAACCCATTCAACTGAAAAGGCCAAGCCGCAGAGACTCGCCAGAGATCCAGTTATCAGGCGCGACCATCTCGAGGTCAAAGAAAACCTGACATGGAACTTTGAGTAAAACGCAAAGAAGGGCTGAACTTGAAGATATACATGAAGAGAATGGTCGAGAAGAACCGCCAGTATTTTCAAATGCGGGGAGGGGAAAATTCTTCTTCCGCTTTGCCACATACACAGAGGGGCTGATCAGACGAAGGGGAGAGAAAAAGGAGCACCTTGCGGTGCGGTGTCGGAAAAAAGCCTTTCGGAAGGCACGGTCTTCCGAGTGCCGAAAAGCCCGGGGTCACGTACTCAAGATGACCTGGCTGAAATCGCCGAACAGGTCCACCGAAAAAGACTCAAATATAAAAAAAGGGCCCGAAAAGTACATTTCCCCTCCACCAGAAAAATAGTCACCTAGCTGAAAGCAGGTAAGGAAAAACTTAATCCTCCAAAGAATAGGGTCCGCAAACGAACTGCAAGGACCCAACATTCTTGACAGTGTCTAAAAAAACGAGGAACTTAGACCGTACGTCTCGGCCTGGAAGTGCAGCCCCCCGAAGGAAAAAAACCCTGCGGTTCCAGGTGGGCGACAGAGGCAGGTCAGACAATCACAACCAACAGGGGGGCCATGAACACAAAGAACGACTTGAGCGCCCGTGGTAAAAGTGTAGGAACGGAGCAGAAACCGAGGGAAAAAAAAGGACCTGGAGGGAAAGAGGCACGACAGGGGTCCATCTTCTTTAAAAACAGGAAGGGGCGAAAGACCAGAGCAATCTTCGGTAAAGATCCCGAATAAGAAAGGGAGGAGGTAGAAACTAGCATAGAGGGTTGAAGGAGCAAGGAAAAAAAAAGGACATCATTTTTAAGAAAAAGAAAAGGTGCATTCCTTATGGAAAAAAAGTAAAGCGCGATCGGGGAAAAGGAAGTCGGCCCCGAGAGGGATGGATTTACCCATACGCAGGGCACAAAGAGGGTGTACCCTGACCATCTTAAAAAAAAGAGGGCGGCAAAGACCTTCCTTCCAAAGGGACCCGGAACGAAGGGCGAAAGATTTAAGGACGGAAAGGAAGATCAATCACGAAAAAAACCAAACTAACCTGGAAGGACGCCGTGCCCATGAGCGACGCCCGAACCTTTGGTGGGGGCAAATAGAGGGGGGGAACGCTGACATGACGCGCGGGGCAAGAAAAGAGGGGCACAGGGAGAGCGGGGGAGTCTGGCACCTGCGTGGTGCGAAGACAAGAACCGAGGTCAGTATGTACCAATGAAAGGGTAAGGGGGGGACCTTCGGTGCGGAGGAAGAGAAGCCGTGAGCTTGCCTTGAGAATGTAAAACACGGCTTCAGAAGAGCATCAGAAAGGACGCAAAAAAATGGGACGATGGAGCAGATCATTAAATTCAAGCGCCGAGGAAGAAAGAGGGACGACTTCCCAAAGGAGGAAAGTCAAAAAAAGGGGGGGAAGCGCCGGCGCAGAGACGGCGTCGCAAGAAAGGAAGCAGGACCACCGAAAGTTTTGATTAAAGGGGGGGGCTAGGGCGAACAGCTAGAAGGCTTGCGGACGACCGGGGATACACCAAAACCTAATAAGGAATTGCTCGAGATGCTTGCCAAGGTCCCGAGGCCCAGGGGGGATATGGAACTGAGAAAGCACTAGAAGCTGAAAAGAGGAACAGATTATTCAAAACAAAAAGAAACGAAAGCGTGCTACAACGGCTTGTGGGTACAATACCATGAGGGGGGGCCTCAACGTGGATAGGAGGCTGCACTGTAGCAGAAGAAAATATGAGTTTTTTAACGAGTCTGTCGATCGAGAAGGATGGCAGAGGTGGCTGGAAAAGGATCCGCGGGATTGGTTTCCAGAAGAGACCAACACTTCAGGGCAACCAGAAGCCGTGGATTGTCGGGACAAGAAAAACTGGATGTTTTAGAGGGGAAAAAAAGGGGGGACTCGATCAATCCGAAGCCACCAAGGATATGGGCAAAAGATGATCGAACAGAAAGATCGCCACAATTAAATCGAACACAGAAGTGACAGAGATCTTGTCATGTAGGAAGGGGACAAGGCATCGCGATAGCAACAAAAGGCCGACATCTGGAAGTTCGGAGACGAAGTTGGCAGGAAAAAACTAAGAAAGGGAAAAGGTGTCATACTCAGGTTCTTCGACAGTAGGGGCTAGTGGGGGGGGGGTCAGGGGCTATCGTCTGTGTTCCCAAGAGTGTCAGCCGGGGGCTTGGTAACGTTGGGCAAGCACGAAGAAATAAAGATGGGCTGGCGTCCTGCTCGTCGAATACAGGAACAAGCGCGCAAGCAAAGTCAACGGGCGAGAATTTATCGTAAGGAGAGAAAAAAAAAAAACAACGGGAGGGAATAGGAGAAAAAGATTGCCTCTTCCAAGGATAAAACAGTCGGAGATGAATGTTAAGTACCTGAGAGGAGGCCAGGAAAAGAACGGCCTGTGACTGGAGGGGGCGGAGGGGAAACGTCAGGCCTTTTATTAGCAACAAAACGCCATCACCACGCCCACTAAAAACAACTGGCAGAAAAATCAAAGAGAATCCCCATTATCTAATTTAAAACGATGGGGAAAGAGGGGCAATTGGCACTTCGTCTCAGAAAAAACAGAACAAAGCGGTCAGATCGTTAAGAGAGAGGAGAAGCGTTTAAAACGGGGCAAGCGGCCTGAAAGGATCTTCAAATGAGGGCGAAAAGGAAAGGTGGACGAAAGAAGGTGATGATAAAGGTCAGAGGACAAAAAAATAGAAGTGGGGAGAGAGAGGAAAATTCTCAGGAAAAAAGGAGCCCCAAATTCCGAGGTCAAAAAAAAAAAGGGAGGCAAGGCCTCGCATGAGGTCATCCAGGCCTTTTCAGAAACGAGAGGGGGGAGGCTTAAACACAAAACTAGGACAGTTCTGTAGAAAAAATAGTGAAGAACAAAGGACGTCATATAGGACTTCTCAGCAACAAAAGAAAGGCAAAGGCCGCGAAAGGTGAGCAATAAGGTGAAAACAATTGCATTGATTCGCCGGGATGCAGTTAGGTGGTCGTCGGGGGAAGATCAGGGCGGTCTTTAGTCACCTTGTCCAGGAAAAAGTTAAACAGGGGAATCGTCACACTCAAGCTAACGCTAGAAAGGGACGAGGATGGGGGTAGACCAGGTGAGCAGCAGAAGGAGTGGAGGTGGGGAGGACTCTGAATAAAAAGGTACAAGCACAAAGCGTCTTGGGAAGGGCTGTCCATTAGGTAACGCAAAACTGACTCCTTTCTTATGGGAGAGCAATTTTGACATTGAAAACATGTTTTAAAGCGAAAAAAGCGGAAAATCCGCAGAAGTACGGCCTCAGGGTAAGAAATCGTACCCGGGGTGTTTTTTACTGAGGCACTGATGAGGCCGTCCGCGGATTAAACATCACACGGCCTCAGGTACCCGTACGAGATTAAGGGTACGCATCAAGCTTAGACATGCCCTGCCTGGAAATCAGGGAATAGGGGCAGGAGCTGTCGATCTGCACCACGACCTGGACAACGCAGAGGAAAAAGCACGCACGGCGGAACTGGTCAGGTCCGTAGTGAAGAAAGGGGAAAACACACGGGTAGACGGTTACTCCGCAGCGGAAAGAGGAGGACCACGGAGTGACTAGAGAATGAAGGAAGGAAAGCCTTAAGGATCTCCCTCGGATTTCCGGAAGGGAGAGAGAAGACAGGCCCCGGTGTCAGTCAGATCTCCTGACGAGGTAAAATACAAAAACTGGAGTTGGAAGGAAAATACTCGAGGGGGTAAAATAAAAAAGAAGAAAGGTTACCCTACCTACTTAACCTTACGCAGAGCTCGTCAAGTAGCGAAAAAGAAAACTTGGAAGGGGACTTTAGTCCAACAGTGGGGGAAATCCCGTTCTATTGAGCCCCAACATCAATCCCTACGAAATCGGAAGGGAGGGAAAACGGAAATAATATGCTCTTAGTCATGCCCTACTTTCAATGAGACTTTAAAAAAAGTGAGAAGAGAAACAAAAACGGTAACATGGTCTGGGGACAAAAGGAGGTAAAAGCGGACGAAGTAAATGGCTAGAAGAAGTCTCCGTCATGTTAAAAAAAATGGGGAAGCCTCGGGGTCTGGTCTATTTAGGAAAGGGGGGGGGGGGGGTGAGCCAACAGAAGGGCTTTTTCAGAAAAGGGCCGGAATAGCAGCAGGAACGCAGGGGGACTCAGAAATCTCTATACTTGGAACGACAGGAGAAGTTCATTCAAGTGGCGGACCCCTCCTCTTCTGCTGAGGGGAAATCGGGAAAAAGGGGCTCTCGATACGGAGACTACTGTGGGGGGAAGGGGACAGGTAGCCCCGAGAAGACTTGGTCAATTTCTTCAGTAGTAGGTGGAATAGGAGTACCATCAACCGCTAGTCACGGAAATGAGGCAGGGAAGGCGGAAAAAGGAAAAAGAGGAAAAAATAATAATGTACTGGAAAAAATGATCGTTTGGGGAGAAAAGAAAGCCCGGGAGACGGGTCAAAAAGGGGGGATCTTCCTGTTCTATGTCCGAGAAGAAAAGACGCACCTAAGCCGTCTGAATAGAGAGGAACAAGACCTGCTGAGAAAAAAAAGCATAGAAAAGCGCTGTTAGCTCAGCAAAAAGGGAGGCGGGGGCTCCATTCCCGTTAAGAAGGGGGGGGTGAGAAGGGGTCCGCTAGTGATGGGACGATGGAAGAAAAAAGATCTGCCGCGCTGCTTTGGGGCCATCGGAATCGCAACAAAGGCTGGTGCGCAGGGCTTTCCTTTACTTCCCGGGGGAAAAAAAAAAACCGGGGGAGAAGAAGGCAGAGGTAAACAACGCTCTTCGTAAGAAAAAAGATCAAAGCTGGGGAACCTAAAGAGCAAGAGTTAAGTCCGGTCTTCCTTGGTCAGGGCCGAGCTCTCTTACTGACTCCTAAGTCCGAAGATGGAGAAGACACTCCAGAAGCATGGGCCCATCGTCAGAAAAAGGAATCTCTAAGACATGCTAATCGGTATAAGGAATCGGCAGGGTAAAAATCTAGGGGCAACCTCAGCATTACGCACGGATTATGCTTATTCAAACGAAAAAGGTCGTGGGTGAAGAGGGGAAATCATCCAATCTCTAGCAAAAAAAAAAAACGAGGAGGGAAAGGATGTCAACCTTGACTCCTCAAAAACCGAGTCATGTTGAAAAAACGAATCAGAAATAAAAAGAAGAAGAAACGGACAGAACTCGCCCCTTAAAAGAGAGGACCCGCTCACTAAAGTGAAGAAGTGGATTAGGAGAGCAAGTAACGGGCCTTAGAAAAGGAAGGAGTAACAATCGAGTAACTTTTACCAGTCAAAAGAGAGGGAAAATGGAACCAAAGAGGAAGGGAATTAACTCGGATGGAAGAGGGAAAGTGGTTATCTTTTGGAAAAGGATTTTAAGCAAAGCGTGTTAATTCGACGGAAAGGGGGGGCTGGACAACGTTAATTCCAGGGGAAATCAAGGAAGGGCACCAGAACGTCCATGAGGGGGAGGGCCGTACGCAAGTCAGCGCGAAGAATCGGAGGTAGGGAGTCAGAAGGCTCCACAAGAGGGACTTTCAGGGAAACAGACTGATGACATGGGAAATAAAGAGGCCATCTGGATACTTGCTGCGATCATAAGATGATGTTCACGGGAAAGAGAGTTGCAGACTCGGTATCTTCTATTTCTAGTACTAATGCAAGATTGTCACACCATAGAAAATGGAAGAGAATCAGGGTCTATGAACGACATAAAGAAAGAAACAGGGGCTTTGGAGAGTTGGGAAATTGAACTGAAGAGTCGGACAGCCGGCTGGTCCAGGGAACGGAGGAAACGGAGGCCGACGTAACTCTGAAAAGAGTGGCGTACTGACGCATGGTGATGACTACAGAAAAGACGAGGAAGACCAGAAAAAACAATTCCCCTATCCTTGGAGGACCTTAAGCCTCCAAAAAAAAGGGGGCGACGAGCTGTCCGCTTGAACTGACATGAATCCAACATAGAGTAAACCTTACAATGCCAGTACACCAAAGGAGGTCATGTTCGAAATCGCTTGAAAAGGAGAGGAGGAGGAAACGGAGGTTTCAATTGCCGCTAACTAAGACGGGAACAGTCCAAACCCTGCCATTGTTCTGGAGAAACAAACACAAAAAAACTTAAAGAGCCATACAACAAACATGGGGAAAAAAAAAAGGTACGGCGAATTAACAGTGTACAGTGGAACACGACCGAAGAAAAGGGGACCTTGTCTTGAATCTTCCAAACGTTTGCCCAGCGTATTGAGAACAAGAACCGAAGCAAACCCGCAGATAAGAGAAGATTAAGGGTAGAGAAGCCCAATCAGTATAAGGGACGGGCTGGAAACGGAGAGGGGCCTTAAGAGTACTCCGGAAAAAAGAAGGGGTTGAAAGACATGTAGTGCGTCCTGATAGAAATGCCAGGAGGAGAGCAAAAGAGGGGTTGTCATCCCTACTATTATAGGAAGAAACACTATCAGTCCTACGAAAGAAGGGTTCCAAAAGTCCCTTACGATAAAAAATGAGGAACAAAAAGGGCCTGTCTTTACAGCTCCCGTGAGAAGACTAGGGAGTGAAAGGAGGTCCATGGGACGAGGAAAAAAGAAGGGGCAGGAATCAAATGGACCGCCCCCGACAGGGGGTGGACAGACTAAGGTGCCCATCCCTTCTAAAAGAACAAAAGGGGTTGCCAATAGAGGGTGAACTCTTTAAGGAAAAGCTGTACGACACTTCAGGCAATGTGAGATATTAGGAAACTGTGTTGCCGATCTACCCGCTAAGGAAAAAATGGGAAGATAAAACCGTCATTGGATAGAGTATCAGAAGACCAGATAGTACGGCCGGATCTTCTTTGAAGGTGAGACAGGAGGAAAGTGACCAAGAAAAGGCCACTAACACTGGAGGCGAAAAGGTAGGCAGTGAATGAAACGGGGAGAAAAAAGCCGCCGTGCTAAGACAAACCCCATTTTGCAAAAAAAAGTATAGAAACGCCTAACTTCTTCAAGGGGGGGGGGGAAAAAGGGGAAGGACCAAATGACTGGTTGGTAAACGGGTTGAGAGGAGCAAAGAAGCATAACGCGCGACACCTGTTCGAAAAGAAACTAAAAAAAGGGGGGCGCGATCTGCTGCTCGGGGAGCCGAGTGCCATTGGGGACTTTAAAAGGAAAAAGGTATCCAAGAAGAAGGTCCCTTCAACAATTATACACACATGAAACGGAAAAGCGAGATCCCAAAAAGAACTTTGGGGAAATTAAAAAAAAAGGACTTTCTCTCAATTCGGATATTAACTGAAGCATAATGCAAAAGGGGGAATCTGGGAGGGTGCTACTAGAAAATTATTTCCGATGGTGCTGTTGAGAAAAGCCTCCATCCTTTGGTTTAAAAGACTTGGATTAGAAATAAGCAGTGAAAAGAGAGAGAAAGCGAAGAAGAATGTTTAGGGGCCGTGACTTTAGATGGTTTTCGTATTTTTTGTATTTCTTCTACGTGTCTGAGAAACCCTCCTCTATCCACAAATGAGGCGCAAAAGACCGATATAGGAAGCAAAAAAAAAAAAAAACGTCTGCCCCGGTCCGGTTCTAACCAGAAGGGTAGTCGGAAAAAAAAAAGAGACCCGTTTGAAAAAAAAAGGGGAATCTGAATAGAAACATACAGCTCCAGAAAACCGGAGGAGTGAGACTATGGAAAAACTCAAACCATAGATAGGGGGGGGTGAAGGTAGCTCATTTTTTGAGTCTGACAGGAGGGGGGGGGTCTTCACTTCCATGTGGCAGGGGTTAACTAGGGGGGGGGAGGGGGGGAATGGGCCACAGTCCCCACCGCGTGAATTGGAAAGGACCCCTACTCAAGGGTAAAAAAATGATGGAGACAGGCTCGGAGATGTCACAAGATCTGACGAGCTTAGAAAAGGGAGAAGAATTAGAGAGACAGATAGAACTCAACAACCCAACCAAGGAGTCTATGAAAAAGGAGAATAAAAGGCGATCATGCGCTCTTTTCGAGGGAGTCGGAAGTGGGCTTCCTGGAAGGGAGAGGGAAGAGCACTGGGGATGTTAAGGCGGGAAAGGTGATGAAAACGGCCCGCAAGAAAGGCGGGAACACCGCCTACCTCAGAAAAAACGAAAAAAAAACGCATAACGAAATAAGCGAATACACCAATGAAAGGCAAAGAAAAGTCAGGGATGAGGTGGGCAGAAAGGAGGGAACCTCAGAGTCGGAAGGGTGGGGGACGCCAGGATTGATCCGCTTCCCCTTTAAAGGACCGACAAGAACAGGAGGCAAAAAAGGTCTAAATGACCGTGGAACTATCCGTGGATGAAGCACCATAGGGAACTGAGAAAGAAGAAGGAAGCTAGAGGGAGGAAATCGAGAAAAATCCAAACTATCAACAACAGGGGGGAACGGCGACACCAAAAAAAGAGAGGGAGGGGAGACTGTCGGAGGGAAATCAGGACCTTTCAACAAAAGGATAGGAGAGTGCAAGCTCCACTCCGAAGAGGAGTGAGGAGACAGAAACGTTAAAGAAGACGTCGAGACGCCGGAAGGAATCTCAGCACGTTCATCCGAAGCACGGGAAAGCGGATGGTTCCTTTACAGAAAAGGGTTCGCGCTGTCGGGGAAGGGGTGAATCATGGAAAGGCAGCCGGAGGCACGTGAGCACATGGTGGAAAAGAAAACCTTTGGAAAAGATGAAAGAGACCCGTAATCTCTATCAACTGCACGGACCTAGGGCGGGGGGGGGAGAACAGTGCTTTCATCAAGATACTAGCGAGTGTCGCACGGGTAAAAACAACGAAAGAAGCAAAGAAGCTTTTTATGGGGGGGAGTTCACTGGGAAAAGACAACTTCGGCGGCTATATCAAGGTCTGTGTGAAAGGGATGGGTGGAAGGGTCGGCACCCGAAGAGAAGAGAAAAAAAGCCGTGAAGCATCACTTTGGGCTCTCACAGCTTACACGAGGGGGCTGACCGGGCTGATGGTGCGGCATACGAGGGGGGTACTCGAAAGAGAGAAGGCCCGTCCGAGATAAAAAGAGGGGAGGTTACTAGATACCTGGGGATGAAGGTTGTAATCCCTGGGGCCTCGAGGCGCGGTCATGGCAAAAATCCGTGAAGAATCCGAAAGTGAGACAAAGCCCTAACGGGACGGAGCCAATGTACGCTGGCAAAGAGATACAAAAACAGCTCGTTCGCGCCGGCTAAGAGCGGCTGGTAAAAAGTGAGGGGGGGGAGGCACAGAGAAAGCGGGTAAAAAGGTGGCCCTGGGGAATGGACTAACCTTATAAAAGAAGTGTGCGCGGTGCCCACATGCACAGGGCGAAGAAGAGCTCCTGGACGGATAAACCAGGGAGAAACGGAGTTATCTAAAAAATCAGTTTGGGGGAATCTAAATAGTCGGCCTGACCTACAGTCCAATTCGCTCAGAGAGAAGAGAAAAACGGATAAAAGGGACTAATTACGTGTCTGTGAAAAAAGGGAAAGATGGGTTGGTCACAAAAAAGAACCAAGAGAAAACTGGCCAACAAAGAATAAGGCTGAAATCAAAAAAGGACTGGAGGAGGGAAGAAAAAAAAGAGAACCGAAGATGCTCGGTCTTGAAGGGAAACGGACAAATAGTTACAAAGAGTCTGGTAAAAGGGGCAGAGAAACCCGGTCAAGTTTAGTTGGTCGGTCGATCCGAAACTGAACCAGGGGGGTAAACGAGGAGCAAAGCTGCTTCTTTTGGGAACAGGGGGACCATAGGGGATTGCTATTGAGACTTTGTGGGGGGGAGAAGGAACTATGCGGGGAGGATCTGGAGAACGGGCCGAGAAAATAGGAAAGAAAGTCATGACCATGCCCAAAAGGAAGAATCCGTGAGGACAAAGACCTCTCGATGGGGGGCGGGGAAGGAAGGGGGGGGGGGGGGGAAGAGCACATAAACTATGTGTGTGTTTATTCCTTAAAGGTAATAAAACGACGGAAGTTTGTCGCTCGCTTCTTTGGAAGATGACCAAACACAAGAACGGTAATACCTCGATGCAGGACGGAGAAAGTCAAGAAAGGGAAAAAAGTCAAAGAACGGGGTGGAGGTTCACGACCGGAGCTTGGTCAAGATCACTAAAAAAAGGGGGTAAAGTGGGCCCGGAGAGCCCTGTGGAAAACAAGTCTGCATAAAGAAGCCGACGAAGAAGCGATGAAGAAAAGGCTAGCTGACCTCAGCACCAACCCATTCAACGGAGGAAAGGCTCAGGATGAAAAAAATTGCCTTGGGAAACAAACTTAACGCAGTCACGTATAAGGGTAAAAAATCTCTGTTAAAGTCAGGGGGGGGAGAAAAGAAGGCTAAGGGTCTGCAGCTCTGAAATAAAAAAACTATCGGGACGGAAGGGAACCTGCTTGGTTAAAAAAGGCGTTCAATACATGTCCGTCCGTTCAGGAGACTTCCGAGAAAGAGAAAACAGCTGGAACTGCGAAACCGTCACTATAAAAAAGGAGGGGGGACCGCAGGAAACTAGTTAAGGCCTTTCGCAGGGTGAAGTTGGCGGCCAAACTCTCGGTAATCTTCACCCAGATGGACCAAGGGGAAACAGGAGAAAAAAAAAAGCCTGTAAAAGAGTCGGGGCTAACGAAGGAAATACGGAAGAGGAAAAAAGGCTACCGGGTTCCTGGATTGAGTAGGAATGCACCGCTCAAGGAAACGAGGAGAGAGGAAGGAAGACGGACGTTGAGTTACCAAAGGGAAATAA
>Ga0179591_1283233_pt1 | contig 16630 bp, 16 predicted proteins | sample CZOMad2_1_08_16f_FD_182891 | JGI IMG/M metagenome (GOLD analysis project Ga0179591, IMG submission 182891) | Vadose zone soil fungal communities from Angelo Coast Range Reserve, California, USA - CZOMad2_1_08_16fungal (PacBio error correction) | ecosystem: Environmental > Terrestrial > Soil >...
AGTCAAAGAAAGGGGCATTCATAGAAAGGCTATCTGACCGGGAAAAAGGGGGGTAAAAACAGTTTCAGTCCCTGCACTGCGATAGATCGTGACGTTATCTTCTTGAAGGGGGGGTCTCTCGAAAAGAGTAAAAAAAAGAAGAAGGAAATACAAGTTTCTAAGAAAGCAGCAGACCATCTTATTGGAACAGGTAAGAGGGAATGAACGAAAAAGAAAGCGGATGAACTGGATTGGCTCTCATTAGACAGCAAGGCGTCGAAAACATATTACTTGAATTAACTAGCTGTTTATAGGAAGAAAAGGGCCAATAGAGCTGCGGCAATGGTGTGCTAACCAAGAAGACGGTTCGGGGGTATCACTATAGGAGATCCGGTAGAACAAAAAAATGGAGTGGGCCAGGTAATCTCCCTAGCTACCATCTCTGAAAAAGAAAAGGTTAATAACATCGCGCCTTCACGTCCCGATTTCGATTGTCAGCTCAGGGTAGTTTAATGTAGCGCGGAACAGGATTCAAAAGGAGCGGAAAAATCATCGCAAACAGATTCCCAGGAAGCCGCCAAAAAAAAATTACAAGTAGACTTAATCTATCCCTTAGCGAGCGTGAACCGAGGCAGGCCCGAAACTACTTAAGATGGGTCCTAAAAAGCAAAAGTTCTAACCCCAAACTGGGAAGTAAGGCTCAAGTAATAGCCCAAACCCAGTATTGTTAATAATAACCCGAAAAAAACAAAAATACCAGGGCATACTGAAGATGGAAAGCTTCTGAACACGAAATGTTCAAACTCTATTATCCTCAGCGAACATCGATTTCAAGTCTCAAGCGAAAACTCTAAACTAAACGATGAAGAATTATGGGAGTATGTCATCATCGTTTAAAATGGGGCTGATATCATCCATAAATAGCACTTACTCAACTATTTGTTTTTGAGGACAGGGGGCTGCGAACGGGTGGGGAGGTGGAAGGAGCAGGACGAGAATACCTAGGGCGCTAGAAGCGGAACCTAATGGTCAACATCGTCATCCTCAATAAGGCGAAGGGCATTGATCACGGCTAGTACAAGGGTGACTGGCGGCTCTCGAGTGTCGCCAGGTTCGCCAATAGAAGGTAATAGAAAAGGGCAAAACCCCGAAACGTGGGAAACAAAAAATGAATGTTCCTTGATGAAGGTCAAGAACACCAGAGGGGGGGAGAGAGGGCCTTCAGATTCAGGGGGAAAGTGATAATCCAGGAGAGGGTGGCTTCTTTCTATATGAGAAGCAACTGCGAACGGGTCCAATGGGCGGAAAGCGGCCCTATCGAGGGATACGATATTCGCTTAGGGTCCTCCGTATTTTCGGCAGACGGGGAAAGTCAGACGATGACAAGAAGAACCAAAAAAAAAACATTAAGGACAACGCTACCTCAAAAGGGGGAGGATATGGCGCGATCACGTTTCTAGGGGGCGGAAGGTTCGCGTCTGAGGACTGGGACAGTACTGAACTAGAACGAACGCAGTACGGGTACGTCAAAATACCGGTGAAAATAGACTGACTCGGAGATCTACTAAAAACAAGAAAGCGCAAAGAAGGGAGGAAGATACGAAAGGCTCAAACAAATGGTGGAGGGAACCAGAAGAACGGGCGAAATCGGCACATATCCGGCAATTACTAATTTGGTGCCTTCTAAAAAGGAGACAAGTTTACTCATGATGAAGGGATACATGAGTTTTCCAGCTGTACAACAGACCCGCTTGCGACCACCATTTCAAAAAAAGGGGGGGGTTTGTTAACCAAGAAAAAAAAGGAGGTGAGGAAGAAGGAGAAGGCAGGGGAAGGTGATTGGCGACGTTACCGGGGCGCATCTTCAAACTAGTCAAAGCAGCGGGATATTTAGATCGGGGGGCCATCCATAAAATCGTAAAGATACCTTCGTCGAGGGCGGGTGGACCATCTTTTACGACGACAGGAAAAAGCATACTGGGAGGGAGAGGAACACAAGGGGCTGGTCCCTTGGCGGGCGATCGGTTGCAGTCTATGACGAAAACATCAACGCGCAGAGTATTTGCATAGAAACGAAATGTTGAAGGGAGGGGAGTCTCGCGCTCACTTGCAAAAGGGAAGACTCAAAGCTGAGAATCGGCTTGAAGAAACTACCTAGGATAAAAAGGGTATCTTCTCCGCCGACTAGGTCAGAGGGTACGAAATCTAAACATGGAAGATGGGGGGGTTGAAAGAAAACATCATTCAGGGGACCATTACACCAATCCTCGAAAAGGAATGGTTTGTAAGAGCAGGTAGGATAGATGATGCAGTGGACGCGAGGGCAAGTAAGGTACTGTCAAATTCTATATTGATCAAGGAAGACGACGGGGAGTCTCCAGTTGTCGGGAAGGAGAATCTCATACGAAATGGGAAAAAAAAAAATGGGCAAGCGACATTCTATCGGATGGAAATGGCAGCAGTGGGGGGATTATTGGGGAAGACCGAAGCTCTTCTAAAGAAAGAAGAGTCATGAAGGGAGGTGTGAGGGGAGGTATGTATTAACAGGTACCCGAACGACTCCTGCGAAAAATCGCAGGAAAGGAAACTCACCATGTTAAGGTATGAAAACGTTCGAAGACGGAGAAAGTTCCGAAGCAATGGCTTTCATAGAAAAAACCTTGGGACGAACGTCGGAGCTTCAGAAAAGAAAGCGAACTCACGTGTACGAATACGATGGTCGAAGGAAGGGGGGAACGGGTGGACACAGGGAGGGAGAGGATCGATGGGACTCTTTATAAATGAAGGAAACTACCTCGGTGGATGCTATGAGGAAATGGCGAGATCTGTGCCTTAGCCGGAGGAGGGACGGCAATGAGGCTCACGAGGAAGAACGGGGGAGTGGGAAAGTTAAACAAGCTGAGTAGTTTCTCCCAAATACGGCCTACTTGCAAGCAAAAGCAGTATGGGTCCCTTAAGCCGAGTCAGGAGGGTAGAAGAGAGAAGGAAAGGAAACCAGAGAACGCCGAATATCAAACGGGCTACATTCATTTTAACGTACCATAAGGAAGGGGGGGGAGAGTGAACGACTCCCGTTAGTAGTGATAGTTGGTCAAGGGGGGAAACTCTTAGGGGACTTATACCCTCGAGAACCCTTAAGGGGGAGGAAGGAAGCGCTGGGATTGCACGAGGGAAAAGACCTGTCGGGAGAGGAAGGGGGTGAAATCACTTTCAGAAGGGATAGGAGACAGTAAAAAGGAACAGGTCGACGAAAGGAGAGAATAGTTAAAGATCGATGACGAGAGCAGATCGGACGAGCCAAAGCGAAATTCCACTGGAAAGAGTCTTCGAAGAAAAAAAGAGAAAAAACAACAACGGGAGAGGCGAAAGAAGGCATTTGCTTGGGAATAGGAGATCGAAGCCAGCAAGAAATCATCCGGAGGGAAGGGGGGAAACGCGCAGGTAGTTGCAATCACAGACGGACTGGACAGATAAGTAAAAAGGTTTAAAATTCCGGAGAAAAAGGGGACAGAAAGTTGACATAGACAGCCCGTGGAAGATCTCATACAGACTCAGAAAAGGCGTAATGAAAAAAACGATTCACTAAGGACTTAGAAAGGCGTCGACAGGAGATGGGAAAGAGTTATTTTCATCAATAAAGGGAGGCAGAGGGAAAGAGGCTGTCATTATGAAAAGCTAGATGCGCCAAACGTCATTAAAGCCTTACAACGTAAGAGTGAATTGAGAAATTATCAATAAGTATGGGAGGCTGGCAATCAGGAAAGGGGGGGGAATCTGAAAAGGCCGAGTATCCGAGTGCTATCTGACTTAAGACACCAACGCGATCGGAAAATCTGGCAGAAAAAAGAAAACAGGGAGAAAGGAAAAAGTCCGTCCAATAGGGATCAGCCGTTTGGCGGAAAAAGGCGAAAAAAGGACCTTCAAAAGTCATCGAACGGAAAGGGAAGTTGGAGGGCTGCGAAGAGATAACTTCAAAGCGGGGGGAAAGCCACAGTCAAAACTGTCGGGAAAGGGAAGCCTCTTATCCCACCAGCAACAGGGGAAATACATTGGGGGGGGGGGGGGTCGATCTTGGGGGAAAAAACGTATCGGCGGGTATGTTCTGTGCGCGGGTGAAACCATCAAATCAACGGGGGGGGAGGGATTGTTCCGATCGCTTGACTAGAGGAAGCGCAAGCGTAATGGAGGTCAAGACAACAATGAGGAAAGACATAAGAAAACTGGCCTATGTTCAGGGCCAGAAAGGAGTGGCTCAAGGCTTCAAACCGGGGGGGGGGAATTAGCCGGGAAGGTCCTGACTTGTATACACTGGCGCCTGCCGACGGCGAGGAAAAGGGAAAGAATGGCAACGGGGAAAGCCCCGAATGGCCAACCGAGAAGAAAAATGCCCTAAAAAACCCGGGGAAGGGGACGGCATACGGTAGGTTTCCTAGCAGGATTCAGGTTGGGGGATGGCCGTGTCCCAAAAGGGACCTCACGAAGGAAAGGGGACCTGTTCGTAAACCATGACTACTAAAACGGGGAGGAAGGAGAAGATCCGCCATCGTAGGGGGATTCCCAATAGCGGACCGTTAGCATCTGGGTTCAAAGGTCGGGGGAGAAGAGGGACACCCCATATAGAAAAGTTCGGGGAAGAGCGGAAAGAAAAGAAAGGAGCCGTTTTGAGTTACGGGAAAAGTGACTAAAGGGAGGGGAACAACGCAGGACGCCCAAAAGAAGTATTAACATTACGGCTCGGAGAGAGGTCTGAGGGAAAATAGGGGGGGGCGCCGAAAAGACTATGAAGGGGACGTTTACATGATTTAGACGGTACACTCGACTACGATAGCGTTGAAGTAGTCCGAAGCTAACGTGACAGAGGAAAAGAACATCATTGAATCAGATCTTGAAGGTCAACCTCTCTACGTATCTTAGAAAACACCCTGTGCGGAAAAGGGCAAGAGGGGGGGGGTGAGAGAGGCAAGAAATAGGGGCCTTGGAAGCGGAATGTAACCTGAGAATCGAAAGAGACCTTGACCCTGAAGAAGATCCAAATTTTCTGCTAACTGGAAATTACGCGAAAGCCGGAGGATGGCGCGTCTCGGAAGGCCTGTCGAGGGGGGGGGGATCTCGTGGGGGAGTGCAGGGTACGTCATCAGACCTGAGTGTCGCACGAACTTGGGGACCGGTGGCGTTCGAGGGCGAAGTCAGGGAAGGGAGGTAACGTACAGGGAGACAAGGAAATCTGAACTTTGGGGTGGTCAGACAAAAAAATTCTACCCCGATGGTAGGATGGTATCCCGAAAAAGAGAATCGCCGAAGGGAAATAGCCATTGCATAATCTAGGGATGTCGTCCGTGGGATCTTGTTGGGGGGAAATTTTGGACTCTCGGCGGAGGGAGTTAGCGATGAACCTAAAAATACGGAAAAAAAAAAAAAGCAGAGAAACTAGCGTGATAGCTATCATTAAGGAGATCCTGAAAGGGTTCGCTTTGTTCGCCTATCTAAACGAACGCAAAAGGAGGGAGGAGGTTGTCCGTTGAAGTAACACAAGAAAGAGTGGCTATTGAAAAAAGAGGGGCTTGGACAGGCCCAGCAAGACAGTTGACAATGGTGAGCCGCCTTGTAGGAGTGGGACAGGTTCGTTTTTAAAACGGCGGGACGGTCATTGAACTTGTGCTCGCGAAGGAATCCTCGGAGAGAAGGGGCCCATGGGAAACTGCAAGAAAGGCTTAGGCGACGTTTCATCTAGAGAGGAAGGAAGGGAAATTCGGTTGACGAGGTGAAGTCGTAGAAGTTCCGTGCGGTCATCTACAGTAACAGACAAACCGAGTTTCAATGGAGGCACCGAATAACACAAGAGTTGTAAAAGATTTGTTGCGAGGGTAGGAGGGACTGTTCGTCTTGGGGGGTTCCGGAAAGAAGGGCCTACCCTCATTGAGGAACTAAGCCCAGGAGTAAGCTTAAGTAGATGAGTGGGGCGAGAAAAAAAGGGGTTCGCATCGAGGGACTAAAGGGGTATTTACCTTAGGGGAAGGAGCTTGGAACGCGAAGCTAAGATGGGTCTGTTTGGGAGGGGGGGACTTGTATGTGGAGAAAAGGAATACGGGGTTTTTGGCAGAGGAAGTTGGAGAAGATTGCCGCCTGCACTCGGGGTCCATATGGAGAGACAAGTGAAGGCGGGACTAACCTGCAAAAGGAAAAGCTACCAGGAAGGAAAGGAATCGCCGAGAGGAGGTGGGGGGTGGCGGGACCGCACTATGAAGAGGTCGAGGATCAAGAGCGGTTTTAAAAGTGGGGGGCCGATAAGAAACGGAAGATGAAGAGATGGATCTGGGGGCACGAATGCTGAGTAGGGAAAAAGGAAAAGTGGTTGTCAGCGAAATATGAGAGTCGATTGAGAGAAAAAAAAACTGAAATAGGCGTCCGGCATACCCCCAACTTTTTTAGCAACCCTGGCAGCAGAGTATTCTGCTTTGCTTGGGAGAGACCCTAGCTTGAGTGCAGTAAAGAGGGAGCCGCGAGATCTCGACGATCAATCCAACGCTCCAGATCTTAAGGAGCGGCAAGCCGCGTAGTAACGACGATTTTATAAAAACAGATAATGCTCTTAGAACAGGGATAGGCCTTCGCTGGTTACGGGCGGGGGAAGCTCACGGCCGATAAAAAACCTCTTTCCCTATATCGAAGGACGGGAAAGTAAAAAAAAGTTGTGGACTCACGTGCAAAAAAAAGGGGAGAAAGGGGAGAGGGAATGCAGGCGGACGGGAAAAAAGGCAATTGGTCGTTAAGCTGAACCGGTCGCCACAATTGGGCGGATGGAAAGAACTCTTCAAGTGACGAAAAAAAATACACAAGAGGGGGGAAGAATCTACAACTCCTTGGGAGTAAAAGTTCGAGGAAAATGAGCAGGTCGCCGATCGAAGAAAAAGGGAAAGATAATGGAGGAAGCGCTTCATTCTCACTCCTTAAAGAAAATGATAACACTAAATGGAAGAGGAGGGTGCATTCTACAATTAAGAGAGCGGGTGACTTTCACCCTATCAGAGGAGGGGGTCAAACGAATGTTTTACTTCGCATGCAAAAAATGCACTACGCGCTAGAAGGAGCATATTAGACCTCCTTTGGTGAACCTCACTTTGGCAGGAGAGAAAAATATTTCACTGGTGGAAGGGTTCATAAAAAAGGGAGGGCAACATAAGGGAACGAGCAAAAAAAACGGAATTAAGAGAAACATTGTTCATCACCAAGGAACATGAACGACATGTTTGCAACGCTTCAGGTCAAAAAAGAAATTAATTAAGATCTGGGGGGGTCGCTCGTCTCGAAAACGAAAGAGAGGGAACTAGGTACCAGTCATCCCCTCGAAAGGAAAAAGAATAAGGAAAGGAATTTGAAGGAGTAAAAAAAAATTGGGTGCTCCAGGAACAAAGACCTCTTGCTCCAATTCAAAAAAACTGCATGTCAGGGACGGAAGTGAGAATTCAGTCCGCGCCTTAATCTATTCAGCCAGGGGGGATGTAGCAGGGGGGCGAAACAGGAAAAACCTTGACCCCCATGGCGTCCAGAGGAAAAAAATCGGAAGAGGGAAGAGTCGTTTCCAATACGAAAAAGAGTTCGTTTCGCTGAAACGCCCAAGCCAAGGAGGAAGTACGTGATAGGAAAGAAGGCAGACTCGCGTGTTGCGTCGGGGTTACAGGGGTTCTAAAAGCATAATTGTCGTGCGGGGGAAGTAGGGGGGGGACTGCGTCTCTCTAAACCATCGTGAAAACCACAAGAAGCATTAACATACAGGGTAAAATAGAAGACAATGTGGTTTGATCCAATCTTAGGGTAGGGTGGTTCTTGGGGGAAAACCATAGCGGGGGGGGGGTCTCAGAGAGGCGAAGAGAGTCAAACGTCCAGATTTGGAAAAAGAAAAAGGAGGAGGAATGTTGGTAGGAACTTCCATCAATAGATCAGAGGCAAGGGGGGACGAAAACAGTACTGATGGTTAGACCACGATCTTTCATAGAAAAAAAATTGTGGATGGAATCTCCCTAGCTTCCAAACTCACGACAAACTCATCCAGGTAATAATTAAGGAAGAGACTTGGGCCTAGGGCGCTGTCAACCAAGCGAGAAGAAAGGGGGGAGTCTTTTCTCAAACAACCGTTAGAGAAATCGTACAAGGAAAGGTGGGGAGAAAAAAACCGAAACTTAAGGCCCTATCGCATAGGGGGAGGAGTGGTATCTCCTGGCCAGTCCAAAGAAGAAAGCGCCATTTATTGGGGAAACAAAAGTGCAGTACTTCAATAAAGAGGAAACCACGGGAAAAAACCGTAGTGAAATACGGATAACCTCGGAAGCCCCAAAAAAAAGAGTCAATCTAAGGTCCAACGCTTGCCCGTACAAGGGTCACTATCCCGCGAACACAAGGAATACTCTGCAGGTGGCTCAATAGACAAAAAAACTATTATGGAGTAGTGAGAGAAAGCTTCGGGTGTGGCGGCCAGAAAAAAAGCCGAAAGAGACAGAAGGAACGAAAAAAAAAAAAACCAGTATGAGAGTTGTGGGGGGGACATGTGGCAGCTCTGCCAGAGAAGAACGAGGTGGGGGTGTCTAAGATCGATGCCGAAGGGGGACCTAGCTATCGGATCATCTTTAACCCGAATGATCCTGACACGCTGCGAGGAGCCTGGGGAAAAGGCTAAAACGGAAACGGCGATAAAGTCTTCATCTCTTCTAGAGGAGTAACGTCTCCGACAAGGTCGAAAATAGGAAAGTAATAAGGCTAAAAGCAAAAGAAACGGGGCACGGAGAGTCGGAACCATTGTCCACATGTCTTCTGCCATAAAAAAGCAGGGATTGGGGGGAAATGAAGGAACACTTCTGAGATGAACACAGCATAGGGCGAAAGGTTCGTGAGGGCAATCCTTCGAAGAAGGTAAGTGAGGGATCAGCGAAGAAATCGCGGATTATGATGATGGGGAGAGGGAACCGATTTTCGGAAGAGTAAGAAGGGAAAGAGTGAACATTAAAAAAATAATACCGTAATACACATAGGCATTAGTCGTAGGGGACGGCCGAGCTCCTGAGATTTTAGAAAATCTACAAATAGATAAGAAAAAATTTCAAAAAAACTTCTGATTAGGAAGAAGGAAAGACCTCGTTACGTCTGAACTTAATAAGGGAAGGAGCAACAACGAACCCAATACAAAAGCGGGAGAGCGACAAATCAGTGGGACGAATGCGTATTAACCAATCAAAAAAGAAAACGATCATCTGTAAAAACAAGAGAAATTCATGTAATAGAGCTCCGTTGAGCTAAGGTTGAAAATCCAGAATGGGGGGAATCGTATTCACTGGATAGGGCAAGGAGGGCTGTTTACCCTATGAAAAGGGATAAAAATAACTCTACATCAGCCACCGGAAGAGTGCCCAAAAAAGGGTAGAAGAAGAGACGGGGAGAGTTTAATGATTCCCTATTTGTGATTATTGTTCTCGAAGGGCGGCAGACTCAAAAAAGAGCGGGCATACAAGACTGGGGAAAAGGGGAAAACCACCGTCCAAAGACAACCAGCCGAGGAAAGGGGAAAAATTCTTGGGAGAGGTAAAAGTGTCGAGATCAGCCCTCTAGAACATCTGGATGTAGGGGAGGGGTGAACGTTTCTGAAAGAAATAGAGAAAAACTCGAAAATCTATTGTCAGGGGGGCGAAAAGATATGTTCAGTGGACTGGAGAAACCGAAATTCAAAAGTACGCCTGATCTAATCACAGAGGGGAAGAGGAGGAGAACAAGTAACACTATCGAGACGCGAGCGCCGCGTCCAGAAGCGGACGAACAGGGAATGTAAGGAGTTCGAAGGATTTGGTTGGATTCACTAAAAAAGAGGTAAACTACTCTGACAAAAAGGAAGAGGAAATAGGGGGGGGGCTAGGGCAGTGATCCTGAGGGAAAAGTTTAACAGATTTACAGGTTCACTCAAATTACCTGCCAGAGAAGGTTAAGTGCAGGAACAATATCTCGTGAAAGAGGCGAGCGAAAAGCTCTCCCGAACAAGAGGCAGAGGACATTTGTTCGGATGAAATGTCCGCATTGGGCTGAGGAGAGTGACGCACGACGCGCAAACCTAAATCAGAAAAGACAGAGCGGCAAACATGTCGCAACGGTTTGGGGCGGGCGGGAAGAAAACAAGCCCTGCAAAGGAATACGCGAAACAGGAAGAGGAACGGAAAACTCCACGAAACAGTCAAAAGGAGTTGATATAAAATGGGTGAACGTTCCCGACAGACTGTGGGATTTTCTCCAACGAAAAGACAGGGGAGACTTAAAAGGCCCAGCCCTAACGCAAGGGGCAAGGCTAGTGGGGCAGGCAGTGGACTACTGACGAACGGGGGACTGTCTCGCTGGACGGACGGGCGTGGCTAAGAAGGGGGGGCGGTGAGGGACTCGGAAACTTGCATATCCTGAGGGGGGCACGTTGGAACTGCATCTGACGTAACTGATAATCGCAAGAGATGACGTGCCCGATTAAAAGCAGCCGGGCACGGCCAAAAAGACGGGTACTTCGCAGGCAGGTCTAGCGTTGAAAGACGGTGGGGGGAAAAAAAGGAAGAAAGGCACTTAAACAAACTCCGAACCTGCGGGACGAGAGAAGTCAAACATAAACCGTCAAGGGATCATCAAGAGAAAAGAAAACGTCTCAGAGGTCGGCTTCCTCGGGGGGACAAGGGTCGTAATCTCCGTGTCCGCCAGCTCAGGGAGGGAACACTGAAAGCCTGTCCTCTAGTCTCGAATTGGGGGTCTATCCACGTTCCTCATAGGAAAAAAGAAGAAGCGCAGTGCCAATACTGGGGGAGAGGCGGGCGCAGATGAAAATGCCAATCGACGCGGGGCGCTAAATCAGACAACGCACAACGGATAGGGGGAGAAAAGAAAGGGGGGAGAAAGACAGGGATTTCGCTGTTTCTCTTCGAGCTAGACCCCGAAGCCCAGAATCCAGGATTTACTGAGTGGCGAGGGGAGGACACATCAATTCGAGTCCAGAACGTGAGGGCCGCGACGAGGGAGATTTCGCATAGTGACATCTTCTCAAGTGTCGAGGGGGGAAGAAGAAAAAGGCACTTGCCGAATAAAACTATACGAAGAGGCCGAGGAATTAAGTCGAATCTGGATCAAAGGTAATGTGCGAGTGGAATCTGCGGTGGGTGGGGTACGTGGGGAATTAGGGAAGTCCAAACGGCATAAAAATGATAGGGATCTTTCTAATCGATATTCTGAGTCAAGAGAAACTCAGTGAGGAGCCAGATCATTGCCGCTTGGGGGGGTGTCCGAGTTTGAGTCTCCGCAGGAGATCAGAAGGGACCAAAGCGGTCCAACTCCCACGGAGAGGTGCCGAGCAGAAAAGCCTGAAAGTTAAAAAAACGATAGAGTTCCAGCGGTTTGGCTAACAAAACGTCAGGGAAAAATGAAAACAGAGGGAGCTCGTACTGGGATTGCGGGTCAAAAAAGGGGGGATAGGAGAAAAACTACTAGGCCAAGTTTCGTTTAACCGAAACAGAGCACTGAGGTCTAACGTTTGAATAATGTGAGTGAGGGGGGTTAAGTCCGCGTCTCGGGGCGGGGTCTTTTTGAACTGTTGAATAAAAGAACGCAAGACGAACACAGGGACAGGGGGACAGAGAGGCAGTGGTCTTAAAAGAGGATAAACAACGTCGTCCGTCAAAAAACCCATTGAGAAGTCGGAGAATAGAGAATCGCAACTGTACGCTGAAAAGATTATGTCACAAAAGGGGAAGAGGTTAGAATATCCGCTAAAAGAGATAGAGTACGTCATGAATGTAGAAGGGGATCTGGACCAGACGTGAGAAACACTGTTCACATCATCGCCTCCGCACAGACATGCATCCCCCCCCTACTTGAAAAGGGGAGGACTCACTTCCTTGTGGCACGAGCGAGCATTATGTTGTATGACCTTGTGTGACCTAATGACCGCAGAGATAATGCTGTTCGGGAAACTCGTGGGGAAGAAACGGACGGAAGGCTGATCTAATAAAGAAGTCAGGGGGTAGAAGGAGAATAGAGCTCCTCTGGAAAAAGGGAAAAGATGGAAGTCGGTTCGAGCGAGGGGTCACAGGATCAAGTTAGACATAGCCCATAGAGATGAGGGGGGAAAAACGATTGAAGCTTCATCTCCTAAACGCTTTTACAAAGGAAGGGGAAGCAAGAGAGGACTCAGAACCGTAAAGGGGATCAGGCGCCAGGAAAAAAGTCGTACGGCAAAAAGGGTAAACCGAAGGTACTTCAAGATACTGGAATTCTTGATCGAAGGGGTAAAAAGGATGGAAGGGAAATATTCTCTCTCTTGAAGATGCTGCAGAAGTCAAGGGCTCTAAAACAAACGGCTGTAGGGCTTGCAGAAGAAACAGCTTCGTCAGATCTTCTTTAAACACAGGGAGGAGGCAAGAAGTGCCTTTTGGCGAGAGGGAAAGCGGCAGAGGAACCAGTAAGCTTTGCGGTACGAAGGGGGGGAATCCGCAGCCCGATCCCTGGTGCCCTTCAACAGCAAGCAAAGGGGGGGGTTAGGTCTCTTACTTTAAAAGGAGCGAAAAATGGAGAGATCTGAGGCGTCATTGCCTTGCGGGGTGGGGGGTCGTTGGGGAAAAGGCCGTTACGGGTTAGTCAGCCCTTATTTTCGAGAGAGAGGGGTGAAACATTTGGGGTCTAGGCGAAGGAGAATGTTGAGCATACCGGTATAAACTTGACTACACTTCGGAGGGAAGGTAAGGAAAATTCACAGTACTCCGTAAAAATGATCGGTAGATCCCCTAAAGGAGCGGAAAAGAGCGCAAGGTTCTAACATCGGGGGAGTTGCCGGGAGCAGGGGTTCTGTTGGGGGAAGTGAAGCATGGGGCATTAGCTGAGACGCTGAAACAGAAATGAGCGTAATCTCACAGAAAGATCGATCGGGGGGGATCGAGAGAGACTGATCTGCTTAATGGGAGGGAAGTGGGGAGAAAAAGAAATAGAGAAAAAATGGACTAAAAACGGACGGGCAGGGTCCCTTGTGCAAAAAGACGTTGAAGTCTTTTCCGGATATGGGAAAAGAACAGGATGTTCTTGGGGAAAGGCAGAAGACCTGGGGCAATGGGGGGTGACCGCCGAGGCACGTTCGGGGACCCGATGGAGGGGACGGAGGAGTTTGAGGTGACGAAGAGATCAATTCAAAGAGCGAAGGATAAACCCGAAGCAAGTGTGGGAAGGGGAAAGTCAAAGATTAAGTTCATCGCAGGAGTGAGAATTCGATGAGGGTTACGGGGGAAAGAGGGAGCCGATAGCAGCTGTCCGGCTAGCTCTTCCCCGCACCACCTCGGTCTAAAAAATGCGGAACCGGGGGAAGAAACACTCAGACCTGAGTTGATTTCAGGGTTGGGTGGCGAGGGTCTGTTTAATTTCACGTGTTGGGAAAAAAATCATCCTTTTCCTACAGCGGGGAGATGAATAAAAGGAAGTCTGATATAAGGCGCGTCGTTGGGAGCCAGGCGTTAGAGAGGTTTCGGATGCGTAGAATTAAAAAATGAGGGCAAGCGATTGAAAATCGTCCTTTGTATGGGGGGGGGAGGGTGGGGCTTTTTATTAGCCTCAATAGGAAAAGTTGACTGGGGGGGGGGCGAGAGTGGAAAGTACCTGCCTCGTGGGGGAAAATGAATGTAACCGAGAAGGAGGTAGGAAATGGGACCGGCCTCCAGAATGATATGGGCAGAAGGGGGATGGAATTTGTAGTCCCTTTAAGGGGAGGTTGTGGGGCTCCTCTGGTTGGCTCCGTGTCTAAGAGTGGGGAGGTCATAAAAAAAGGAAACCGATCTCCATATATTGGAACAGAAAAGGAAGAGGCGTCAATGGTTCGTCTGTGGGGGTCCTCATAGGGCTAATCAGTATATTCAAGCGAAGGGGCTGAATGTTATCGGCGGCTAAAGAAAAGGGTGTGAAACAGTTGCAGAAGAGGGAAAAGTGCGTCCTTGGCAGAGATAACTGAAGTAGCTTCCAACCCTAGGGGCTTTCTAAGGCTGCGAAGGCAGAAAGAAATCAGAACGAATCCCATTGGGTTATCACTCGTATTAAAATGGGGGGAAAGACTCTCTCGGAAACGGTCTCGATTTCAGGAGTCGGTGGTACAGGAGTGGTGTCATCTCGACGAAAGCCGCTTCTGATCTAGCCGTGCCTGGAAAAAAGGGGGCAAACGACCTATTTCTCGAGGGGGGGATAGGGGCAAGGATTCTCTAGGCAAAAGTGGATTTTTTGGGTATCTACTTCGAGAGCGAGGAGGGGGGGGGCTTGGATTTCACCGTCGAGCTAACTAGGCCGAAACAAGCTGGGGGAAAATAAGGAAGGGGGGGGTCGAGTTCGAGGGACAAGACGAGGAAGAGAAATTGAAGGGTCTTAAAAGAGGACAGGAAGAACACCCCCGGAGAGCAAAGGAAGAAAAGGTCTTCAGGGATCAACACGAAGGGGCGGAAGAGAGGGTGCCCTCTAAAGAAGGGAAGCTTTGAAAACCTTTCCCTACGCAGCGGATGAATGGTTCCTTGCAAGGGGGGGGGGACTTTCCATCCTTCCCTATCAGGGCGGGTCGGACGAACGAAGAATCGTTCTTAATTAGACAGACTGTGTGGTGATAGAAAAATTGCACAGAGAGAAATTCTTGAAAAAGGTCAGAACCAGCGGAGGCCAAAGACATGATCTCTCTCAAGGAGGAGGGAGGGAAGAAAGGAGATCATTTTTCCTCCCGCTATGTTGCGGAAAGTGACGAAGAATATTTAAGCGAAAAACTGAGAATGCAACAAAGCAGAAGGTCAGGGAGCGAGGGAGGGGAAGGCAATAGCGAACACGATGAAGGTCCCCGCAAAAAGTAATACGAGGGGAGGGGGAAAGCGACAGTCCTTCTTAGACAGACCCGACCAGCTTGGCCAGCCAGGAAACTGTTTTTACAAAACTTTGTCGGTCGGGGGAAGAGCCTGGTGCCCGCGAAAAACGGAAGCCACGAGAAGTTTCACCATGGAACTGGGTAAAAAAGGGAGAAGGGGGAACGCGGGGACTTCCTACAAGAGAGGGACCGTCAGCTGTCAGAAAGATTGTCATGAAGTGCCCATAAGAAAACAGTGTGCGAGTAGGTGAGGAATCAGCACAGCCAGCTTGCCGTAAGGGACGACTTTCCTCAGAAATGTGGAAAAGAAATGCTTGAAGACGAGAAAAAAGTTTCTACAAATAAAGACGCAATGTCGAATAGAGGAATGAAAAGCGTGGGACGCGGCGTCCGGATACGCTCACCAGAAGTAACCCCACAGTACCCTAGAAAGGGGAGAGGAAAAAAACGGGGGGTACTTTAGAGAGATTGTCAGTACGGAGAGTGAAATGAGGAACGATCACTACTGGATGGATTTGATGAAGGCCAAAGGACAAGAATCCAAAAACCCCCACCAACCTACATCTTCTTTTATAGAAAATGCAAAAGAGATACTCTAGGCAAGGGTTTGGAGAAAAATTTTGTAGCTTCCAGATCGCAGGACAAGAGTGAGGAGATCTTACTCAAGAGAGACTGACAAACTCAACGGATCATCCTGGCCGACCGGGGGCGCTTTGAACAAGAGGGCATATCAAAGTTTTTAGGGCAAGGGTTGCGACAAGTATGTAAGCTAATCGAAAAGAAATATTGGAAAAGAAAACAAAAAAAAAAGGCAATCACAAGAACAGAGGACGCCTAGTACGACCGAGACGGGACGGGCCAGTCCTAACGACTCAGTAATTTGGGAGATAACGCTGGGATACCAAACGAGTTGCTAGAAATATCGCAAGACGGATGAAAGGAATTATTGATCGCGTAACTCTAAACAAACTCCAAAAATCCCCCCAGTAAGGTGAAAAGGGGGACATAGCCTGGAACGCCCAGTTAATTCGAACGGTAGTTAAAACTAGGAGGATGTAGGGAGGAACTCGCACGAAATGCAGCGGATTTTAGGCGTTTCGAAAAAAATTGTATGGGATTCAGGAAGAAAAAAAGACCGAAAGCAGACAAGAAAATCCAGCCATCAACGTAGGGAAGGTGGTGTGAAGGGGAAAAGGCCTGAGAAAACGGGAGTGGTTCTAGCGCTGCCCCAGAAGAGAGAGGACAACTTTAAAAGAATGCAAACAGTTCACCGTAAGACCGCGTTACTCCATGTCGGAGAAGAACACTGGGCACGTAATAGAGTAGAACTCTGAAAGCAAGAGCGAAGGAATGATCTCAAATAACCTTCATCCTGAGGGGGCTGAACGACTTTTTAAGAGACTGGGGTTTCAAGTAGGCTGAGGAAGTGGAGACAACTAACGGATTGTCGGGCCTCACATCACAGAGGGGGCAAGGGGAAAAGGTCGAACTCCCTTTTTGCATGGAGTTCGAACAATTCGACAAACGATCAGCGGGGGCCATACTCAAAGATGTAGGCTGGGAAAAAGGGGGGAGTTCTTGGGTAGTCACGTCGAGTCCAAAGGAAATTAACCAACATTAAAAACGGAAGGAAACTAGACCAAGAAGAAAAGGGAGCTGTCTAGGCGGCGGCGAACGGGTTGTGTACCCTCTTGGAATAAGCGAAAGAAGGGGTATAATTAGAAGCGTCTTCTGACCTTACGAACACACGGAACGCGTAACAAGGAAACG
>Ga0179591_1279270_pt1 | contig 16629 bp, 24 predicted proteins | sample CZOMad2_1_08_16f_FD_182891 | JGI IMG/M metagenome (GOLD analysis project Ga0179591, IMG submission 182891) | Vadose zone soil fungal communities from Angelo Coast Range Reserve, California, USA - CZOMad2_1_08_16fungal (PacBio error correction) | ecosystem: Environmental > Terrestrial > Soil >...
TGCTGCTCACACACGGGACTACAAGCGGAAGGGGAATGTGTCCGTTACGAACTCGTGCTTTCGATTACGCCACGGGGGAAAGAAGGTTCTAGAGTGAATAAGTCCAAGGAAGGAAGAATAGTCGCGAACCTCGGAAGATTTAGAAGGTAGAAAAAACGTATGATTCTTTGAAAGAAAAGAACAGAGGGGAAGAATTGTGAGCCATGATTCTCGACAGCCCCGGTACCAGAAGGGGAAAAGGGGGGAAAGGGGGGATCGGGATTAGTCTCGCCCAGGATAGGAACTGGGGGGGGGGGGAGTGAGCCGACTTCCGGGCCGATCAGAACTGGGGAAGAAAGAAAGTTGGACTCCCGATTCGTATTATAAGAACAGGATTTTTGGGCTGACGGGGTTAGGGGAAAAAAAGGATAGTCTATTGATATAACAACAGGTACCAAAGGGAAAGAAAAGGAGCCTCCGTCGCACTACAAGCCAGGAAAAGAAAAGAAAGTTTTTGCGAGAAAGACGACAAAAAGGATCTACCTTGCGAAAGGAGTAATTTATGAGAGATGTATAGTGGTCAAGAAGGGGTCACTCTTGGGGAGACCCTGGAAAAGGAATACCCACTCACAGTCAAGGTCAGATATGTACGCCCACTTTGCTGGACAGCGCTAAAAGGGGGAGTTGGCTCTGCTACTAGGGGGGAGTAGGTTCGCTGGCCGGATGGGACAGAAGGAAGAAATGCTTACTCCCCTTTTCCTTAGAAAACAAAAAGTTCGAGTTGCCTCGCTACGGTCGCCCGGGGGGGGGGGTAAACGAGGGGAGACTAGGGAATGGAGGACTGTTCTCCACCCAGTTTCCAAAGGGGGCCTGGGAAAACCACTCTGAGAGAAGTTATGCATGGGGGGCTAAATAAGTGGGCTCAAACTTAATTTGGGGGGGTCCGGAAAGAAAAGATGGAGGGTGGGGAGCGCCACACCAGGGGGAAGGGTGTGGTCTAGCACTCTTCTAGAATCAAAAAACACAATTGAGGGATGAAGGAAATACGAACAAGAATTGGGGGAGAGCAAACAACCGGTAACCGAGTTAAAAAAGGCGGGGCCATACACTCCTTTGGCGTATAAGGAGGGTGCTAAGAGTCTCTACTCTTGTTAAAAACCTTAAAATAAATGGACCTCAATTGGTTGAGAAAAGGGGAAGGAACAAGTCCTCGTCGCCTTAGTGCAACGAAAAGAAAAAAGTTGGAGGGACGGCTCGGGCAACCCCGCCCTGGATTTCAGTTTAACTAAAATGGACAGCGGGGGTAGTAACCGCACGTCTTGAAGGGGGAAGAGAAACGAATTCCTACTTGGGGAATATAACCGCTAATGTCAGCATTAGAGCAAGTTGACATAGCTGCAGCGAAGAAAGGCGGCCACCGAGTAGCGGGGGGCTTCAAAGACACAGCGGAGAAGGAATGGACAAAGGAGAAAGCCGAAGCGGGGAAAACAAGGTCTAGGAAGAAGTTTGCGGTGGCTGGACCCCTTGTACCTGGGAGTTAGTCCGGCGGGATAGTACTATCGTCCCTGTCTTGTGGTCAAAGGGGAAAGGGGAGAATGATGGGAAAAAAACGGACAGCCAAAAATCCAGGTGCTTCGCATAAAAGAATTGGAGGAAACGCAACTGGGTGAAAGTCCCTCGGAGTCAGAATACCCCCCAATTCAGGATAGTGTGGAGAGACTTAAGAAATGAACTTACGGGCCTCCGAAAGAAAGGAACGGAAGGTGGCAGTTGGTACAAGGGGGCCATGAGAAAAAGTCACGGAGCATTATAGTGCGGCTAAGAAAACCGGTAATTATTGTTCGCCAAGGAAGCTTGGTCTATGTGCTGGATAAGATGAACGTAGTGGGGACGAAAGGAAAAAAGGAAGAACTTTGGTAAAGTCTAAAAAGGGGTTCGAAGAAAAGACATGCTAGGATTGAGTCGCAGAAAGCGCCTGAACGCCACTGGGTGAAGTCTCCAGAACACAGCCCCAGACAAGTTTCAGTCTGACGAAGAGAGGGAGGGGGAGGGGGAGAACCGAGATAATGCGAAAAGGAGGGGGTCCACGATAATTGGCAGGTGATTTTTAAGTAATAGCTTTACGGAAAAGAAACGGGTTTCTATTGTTCTGGGGGGGGGGACAAGGGGAGGAATAATATAACATCTAAGTTTCGCCACTGTAAACATTTTGAAAAGCTTAAATAAAATTAGGCAAAGGGGTCAAAAAAGAAGTTATTGTTGAATTGGGAGAAGATGAAAAAAGGTGGGGGGATCATATTATCTAAGGAGGTTGGGGTAGGATTTTAGGGGTCGCATTGTGTAGGAAGTGTGAGAAGTTATTGTGGGGCGATTTAAAGGAATTGGTTAAGAAGTCAAAGAAGAATGGCAATGAGTGTGTGTGAACTTTTAAAGGCACAACGGAGAAGCAGAAGATAAGTGGAGACAATTCTAGTAACACAACCTAAATACGAGAAAATTATTGAACAATGGACAGGAAAGTCGGCGTAAGGCTGAAATATATCAAAATGCATACAGGGGGGCAGGGTAGGGATACGGAAAAGACTTGGAAAGGAATTACACGGTGGAATCTAGAACAAGTATTAGGCGTAAGATCCGAGTCTCAACTTAGCTTTTTACAGGAATTATCAGAAGGAAACGTGTTATGCTTGCTAATACCGCGAAAAAATCAATAAGGGGATGTGTTTCCATTGACATTAAGGGGGGGGGAGGAAGCACGGTATTAGGGGGAATGTTTGGTAAATTGGGAAAATCTTCTAAGGATGCTTAGACATCAATTATCGGGGGATGTACTAAGTAGGAACATGGGGGGGAGGAATGATTAGGAGGTGTAAAAATGATGATGTCACAAAAAGAGGGGACAGACATTTTAAAAAGAAGAACCAAAATATCTAAAATATAACTTATAAGTAGGAAAGTTAAAAGAGGTTACCACGAGGTTAAAGAAACTGTACAAAAAAAATTCCGAAGGGGAATAAGGCATAGGGAAAAAGGACAAAGGGTCCATTGGAAACTTTTATCGTGCGAAATCGATTGGGAGAAGCATTTAAGAAAAGGGAAGATTTCATGTAAAGAAAATAAAGGGGTACCGCAGTATATTGCAGGGGAAACCAGAGTAGGAGCCAGGGAAAGGGTGGGAAAATACACCGTAGATGGTCTGAACCTTGAGGGTCTTGGGGGGGGTGACACGAGACAGTGGCGTCAGGAAACGGGAAGAAAGTCCCTAGCATTTTATGGGGGGACGAACTCGTGCGTTGAGGAGGTTACGCCACATTGCGGAGGTAAAATGAAAGATTCAATTCGTTAAGGTTGAATCACTAGGAAAAAAAAAAAAGAGGAAACAGAATCCAGGGAGGAGGGGTGCTCGCACTATGGGGCTAAGTCCGAAGGAAAAAGGTGGGGGGCGACACAGGTGAATAACTGCAGTAAGAAGGGGGACCGGGCGCCGCATGGTCATATGCAGCACCGGGGATGAACGAATTGGGGGAATTTTAGAAGACCGCAGGAAGTACAAGACCTAACTAGAGTTCGTATTACTTTCGATGGCGAAACCAGAGAGGGGGGGTTGGGGGAAGGGAGTGTGTAGAAGAAACCGGAAGAATCAGGTGGAATAATTACTATCAAGCCGGGTGGCCTTTTCGGGGGCCTTCAAACGAAGGAGAACTGGGCTGAAATCCAGCCAAAGAGAAGAAACTCTACTTGGGCGACCTCTCTCGAGCTTAGAGAGCCAAAAAGGGGGAAAAAAGGGAACTGCCTAGGCACCGCCAAGGCCTTTTCGGGGGTCTATCTAAAGCGGGTCTGGGAACTCAACTGAGAGGCATGAAGGGGGAGATGTCTACTGGGAAAACGTATAAGTCTTCTATTCCTTATAAATTTAGCTACTACCAAGGGGGTCCAGTGAACGCGTCCGGGTAACGTGCACGAAAAGAGCCCCCCTTTGGTGCGGGGGGGGGACCCGGAGAGGGGTTCTCCAAAGGGTCTGTGTCAGGCAAGCAAGAAGAGTTAACCCCCGGGAAAAACTTCCTTTTCTAAAACATTTGAGGCCCAGGTGATGGTTGCTCAACGCAGCTCCGGAGGGGAAAGGAGATAAATAATTAGAGCAAGATTTTAGGCGCCCTAGGGAACTCGAGGGACGTTGGTTAGCTCCCAAACCATCTTTAGGGGATCGCTTCTCTCTCACAACAACTTAAAAGGAGAGACGCGCTCACAAAAAAGACAATGGTTCTTTGGAGAGAAAAAAAAAACGGATTTACATAGGAAAAATAAATCCCTTTGGAGGTCGTACTTATGGGAAATGCTAACGCCGTCAATACTCGTGGGAACAGGATCGGGCAACCATGGACCAGAGTGTTTGATAAAAAAGGAAAAACCACGTAACGTCGCCTTAATGCCCCGCGTAAAAAAGGGTGCTGACCGTCAGCGGATGCAAACCTCAACTAAAGTTTTCGGGTACTCAGCGCATTAGGGGAAGCGAGATGAATCAACGGCTGTGATCCAAGCGACGCCGAGATGGGAATCTAGATCTCAACTCGAAAAGGACATAGCAAGGGGCCACACTCGAACTGGGAAAAAAAAAGTGATGTGTCTGGGCAAGTCTCAAGTCAAAGGGAGGAAGGGGTACCCCACATCGGGACCGCTTTGAAGCTCTATATTAAGTACGCGAGCAATCATCCTTTTGGACTGGGTGGCTTGAATCGCAATCAAAAGTGGAGGGACAGGAGTTAACCTCGGAAGAACACTGGAGATGACTAATGTCTCATTCCAGGCTGGTTAGAGGCGAAAAATGAGGAAAAATATGGGGAAGCCAAAAGGGGTGCTTAAAGAACGGTACGTAAGGCGTAGAAATGGGGACGAGTAACTTCCTATCGGGGGAAAGGAATATAAAAAGAAATTAGAATAAGGGCAAAAAAAGGATCGAAATACGAGTGAGGGACGACCGAACAAGAAAGGATTGGGGCACGGTTCAGGGGGGGGGGGGAGGGAAAAAAGACCGGGGAGTAAAACGGGAAACTTGGATATGATATGTGGAAACTAATCATCCTTTTTGAAGCGCCCGCTGTTCCGACAAAAAGTAGAAGTTTAAAAGGGTAGGAGATAACGTCCCTTGCGGCCAATGTGTAGGGAAAAGATAAAACAAAACGGATTGAGAACGAAATAACTGAGTGAAGGATTTGTGCTGCATCGAAAACTCAAACAGTATTGAAGTAATCCTTCACAAACCCAACGGGAAAAACTGACTAGGGAGACGGAGGGGAAAGGGGGAACCCTAGATGGGCTACGAGAGCGGGGAAAAGTGCAATATACTTTGCGGAGATTTTGAATCTAATTTCACAACAGAAAGTGAGAAGTGGTATCTTTGTAAGGATGGGAGAGACAGGGAAAAGCACGAGGGGCATTTTGGATATAAGAAAAAAAATGAAAAAATTATTTCAAGGTCGGAAAGGTGGGGGGAAAAGGGTTGAGTAATTGGGCACGGAGGGTACTATATACTAGTGGATGACATATTACTCAGCTTAATATGGGGAGTATGGAGTCGCAGGGATCGTAGTAAAGTCCTTTCTCAGGGGGGGTGAAGGAAGGAATTTTTTAATAAACGTCAGCAGAAGCAGAGGAAAATGTTACATAAGGGGAAAGAAAAACTTTTTAATGCAACGTCTAAGAATGAAGTGGATTCCCATTCTAGAAAAGACCAACTAGGTAGTAAAATGAGTGGAAAAAGGGGGGACAAAAAAAAATAAATGAGGCACCCGGGGGAACCGGATGTATAGAAGCAGACATGGGGGGCAGGGAATTACTTTATATAAGATATGGAGAATGATATTACCGAGAAAGGGCTCTCTTAAACAACACGAGGGGGGAATCTAAAGAAATTCAAACTGAGGGAGACTGATCTATAATCCTGGAAACCTGTATGCGCTTCTATACACGCGGAAAAAGGAAGAGACATGTGGGTTGGAAGTCAAAGTGTTTCATAATTTTCTCACTGGATGTTGGGGTATAGAAGTGAAAATTAACTAGAAGGAGGCTTGACGTGTTCTAAAAAAGGGGGTCTGAAGGGAAAGGGGGGGGGCAGGAGTAGCTTTACAGTAGTAAAAAATTGAAATTAAAGAAAAAACACAGACTATTCATCCCTGTGGGGAAGATTAACGCAAATGCGAAACAAAGCGAAAATATAGGGAATAGAAAAGAGTTACATATAGGACTAAGTGTGTTCAGGGAGGGAAACAGGAAGAAGAAAAAGGTTGAAGTTTGTGATGGAAGAATGTGAAATTGAAAAAGTCAAGGGGGACGAAAAAGATATCGATTTGAAGATTCCGTATAATCTAAAAATAAATTTCGAGGGGGGCGCAAGACTATGAAGAAAAAATAAATGATACTCAAGTATAGGGCAAAGGTGGAAAAAGGATGTCGCCCTTTCATCGAGGAGATACAAACTCGCCAAACGGAGTCAGAGTCAGTAAGATGGGGATGTGGGGACTGAAATTTAAAAGGAAGAAGTTGAATGAAGGGCAGGCGAATGCAAAAGCACTGGAAGAAGAAAGGGCAAGTGATTTTACGTTCGAACTCTTGGGTCGATTTACGAAAAGGTCCGGCTGGGAAAAAGACGAACGATGAAAGAAGGTAAAGCTTCAGTGGTTAGGAGGGACGAAATAGGGGAGCTGAAGAAAAAACATAATTCAGGAAAGGGGCATAAGAAATAGATGCTCAGGGGGACTCCGAATCAAGGGGGGGACTCAGAAAAGTGGAACCTGCAGTCAGTAAGGAAATTGTTCGGAGGGTTCATTGATCGAGGGGGAGCGCCACCTGAATCGCAAACTAGGGGTATTTGAGAGAAAGAAGGATCCTCCGTTCAGTTGGAAGAGCCCGGAGGGGACCCTCTAGAGGGGCCGTTATTACGGTTCGAGTTGAGTGTAAAACAATTTGGGGGGGGGGGCGGAAACGTTCGGATTAGAAACAGTAGCGTAAAGCTATTATAACACATGGGAAAGTAGAGATCGTTTACCGTTCAGAAGAGCAAGAACCCCGGCGGAAGGAAGAGGGGGGGCGATCCAGCCCCAGCTACCAAAAGGACTAGTAAGGCTCCAGAGAGGAGAGGACAGATCTGGCGGGCAATGCCGTCCCACCCGCTGGGAAAACCTGGAAAGGCCGAGCCCAAGGAAAAAAGGGGGGTAGGGGAGAAGAGATGAATGTGCTGGCCAGCGCTCCTGCACAGTAAAAGGGCTCTCTCGACTCAAAATAATACGCCTTTCCGGATTGAATAATTATCATAAGGAGGACCAGGAGGCCGAAGAAAGAAGGGGAAGGAGAAGGTTGCACGAAGGACAACCCCGGTCTGAGTGAGGGGGGGGGGGGGATCAGCTACGGTCTCAATGTGGGTGCATTCACGACTAGAAGGAGGTTTTGAGCGGCCTTTGCTCAAGAGAAAAGGGCAAGGTAATGGCAGAAAAAGTAGCGGGGAGTTAGCATGACCGAAATAAGTATGGCCGACAAATTGGTGTGAAGAGGAAAATCGGGGCGTTACCGGGGTGGTGAGCCAGAAACCTTGTATTTGGGGTTCGAAGAGCTGGAAAAAAAAACAACGGAGGAGGGCAAAAGTCTGGAAAGGGAAAAAGAAAGCACAAAATAAAAGGAGGGTCGGGAAGCTCACCCACCCCGGTACCGGAAAGTGACAAACACCCAGAAGAATAAAAATTGGACCGTGCGTACTTTTTCGTCCATAGAGTCGCTACGCGTGGAAAGGATCCACAGGCAAAAAATGTGAACAGCAGCTCGCGGAAAAAAGCTTGGAAAGAGTCAAAGAGGCACCCCAACGTTGGCAGCCGTCAGCGTTCAACAAAAAAAAAAACGAAAGGGTTGGTTCCTTCTTGAACTTTTATGCTCAATTGAGGCCACTCGATTGTAGTATCGCCGGGGATTTAATACCGCCATCGGGGAAAAAAGGAATCGGAAGGGGGGGCCGAGTCGAGACCTCTAAGAGCGCGGGGTCGCCTTGCACAGGGGAGCGATGGAAAAAAACGTCACTTTGCGGTGCAGGCGGGCGAGGAAGACGTCCAGGTGGACCAAAGCTAGCCTTCATGAAAAAAGGAAACAGCATCTAGAGCGCAGCTGAAAGGGAAGGGATAAGGGGGCGTTTTTCTCGCAGCCCAGTTTCGGGCCAGAAACCGGGGAAAGGAGGGGCAGGAGGACTTTAAACTGAGGAGCGGCTGGCTTCGTCCTGGGAGGGGTATCAAAAGCTTGGAAAAAAAGGGTCTACAGAACGGAAGCCAAAAATCTCTGGTTAGGAGAGAGAAAAGGAAAACTACCTTAAAAAAGGGGTCGATAACTTCCCGAGGCTCGTGCCGAGTCTCTCAAAACCACCAATGAAAAAGTGAAAGGGGGTCGAGACTAAGATCATAGAAATGGATCAAAATGTCCAGAAGGGACTGGGGTGTATTTACAAATGGGGAGGGAATAAAGAAATTAAAAGGAGACACGGGTAATAGTGCGTATCAACTATAACGGAAGGGGTGTCTCCAGCTCCAGGAGGTCGCGTAAGTCAAACTTAAGTGTACACGATCATCTGTAAGGAATGGGAAATCCTGGAAAGGGGGGGGGGAGATCTCGAAAAAGGAGTGGAGGGGGAACGACGAACAATCACGGGGGTATTGTAAGGCCCTGGTGGAAGCAAGCGCCGGAAGCCATTGAAGTCACCGGAGAAAAAAAAAAAAAAGAAAATTTTAGACCATCTGAGATAGGGAGGGGGCTTGGGGTGGAAGGACCCTAGATTACATGGCTCATACTCGTGGGGGGGGGGAAACGGGGAAAATATACTTTTCTTATAGTATTTTGAATCATATATCGGGGAAGAAAAAAAACGAAAAGGGGGGGCTAATTGATCTTGAGGCGGAGGGAAAATGAAAGAGATAGAAAATCGTATTGATCTTGTTCGCCAACTTGAAAAAATATTGAGGGAAGTTAAGGGAAATATGAATGTAAAAAGAAAAAGTTCCAAAGGACTTTGTTTTAGTTAGAGGGGGGGTAGGGGAATAAAGAGTTCCTAGGGATGAAGGGAAGGAGAGGGGAGAATTCTATAGGGGAAGGACTTCGTTTTTTCTTTTGTTCTTCTACCAAGGAGAGAAGGGTTCGGGGAGATGGAATTATTACTTGGGACGAAAGGCAACTAGGAATCCTACATGACACCTTTCTCCATACTTAGTACAGCTTCAAGCGGAAAGAATCCAGGGAAGGTTTTACTTCCCCTTCTATCTAAAAATTAAATACCGGGAACTTATTTCACCATTCATGGGAAATGGAAAAGAGGGGCCTTGAAGCGGGGACTCAACGAGAAGGAGAGGGGGCAGGGAGGTGGGGGAGGAAGGGAAGCTACTGGAACTCGACAAGGGGAGGAAAAAACCCCCAATCGGGGAGGGGAAGGAACGAGAGAGACGTTCTAGAGAGTTGACAATCCAGGCTAAAGTCAATCCCAAAAAAAAACTGTATGCATTTAAAAAATAAAAACTTGCTAACGCGGACATAACAGCATCATTTAGGGGAGTCCAGTAAAGGGGTTCATCATGGGAGGGGAAAAGAAAGTATTATTTGGAAAGGGGGGGGGAGCGACGGGGAAAGGGAACTGGGGGGGAGAGACGTTGCCTTATAAAAGTTTATGCTAGGTCAAAACATGGGCACTGAGATAGCTGGCCAGTAAATTAATTAAATAGAACACCATACTGATTCAAAACAAATTGAAAAAAGAATGCCATATCACGTGGACCAAGAGAAGGACTTCAAGGGGGAACGAAAGGAGTCAGATCGTAATAAACACTGTTGAAAAGTAGTCGAAGGGTAAAATTGGGGGAACCAGAGGGATGGACGGGTCCATAAGTAATGAAAGTGTTTTCTGGGGAATGGCACAGAAAGAAGGGGAAGAGGGGGGAATCTACCTTGCAACTCTCAAAAGTAGGAACTTTCTCTTGGCGCTTTAAGCTATATGACTGGGCCAAAGACGGTATACAGGACCAATTATATTGGGGACCGCGTAGATGTAATCGCGGGTTCAGAAAAAAAACCCAGAGGCAAGGGGAGGAATGTCCGGGGGGGAGGGGGGGGGGGAAATAGTGGAAGGGGCAAGAAATGAAGTCGATGCGCACACACGGGACAATATCAAAGGGGTAGTTGCGTTCGAACTCGGTCAATTTACGTAACAAGGGAACGAGGGACGGTATTACCATAGGAGCTGACAAAAGGAGTAGTGGGGGGGATCACATAGTCGAGGAAACGCCGCGGATCTGGAGAAAAGAAGGGGGAGGGATTAGTTTACCATACCACTGCTCCGTGACTCAGGGACAGCCATGGGAGTGGAGAACAGGGGGACAAGAAACTAAGGAAGTAATAAAGGGTAGGAGAACGATCGTATTTTTCAGAATTAGTCTAGCCACCGGGGCACGGGGGTGTCTTTTGGGAAAAAGAAAGAAAGATCCAGGAAGAGAAAAGGGGGCGACCGCCAGAAGGGAGGGGAGGAGCTTGGAGGGAAAGAAGCACCCAAAAGAGGGGTTGGTCGGAATCCTAGTATAAAGAGGAAGCTATTGATGAGGTACGAGTCGTCTAAGGAACTCGGAAAGTCGCCGAAAAAGGGAAGGAGGCCAAACGGGGGGAAACCAGAAAAGGGAATCACTTGCGCCGGAGACACAATCTAAAAAGTAAAACGTTGTTCAAGTAGGAGACTCTTTGGGAGACCGGGCCGAGCCTACGGGCCCCGCCAGGAAGGGGAGACTATCGAGAAGGGAAAACAGTGCGGCCAGCGATACTGCGGCACCGGGAAAAGGTAAGGGGGTTGCGCTAAGTCCCCCAACGGGAAAAAGGAGGGAGCTATGATTCAAAAGAGGGCGACGAATCGCGGGAGGGGCAACTGCGGGCGAGTAGTGCGAGGGAAAAACCGTTCGTGGCAATCCGAGCATTGGGGGGGGGGGGGGGCCTTACAGGAGGGACCAGGGTTTCATGAGAGGAGGAAGGAGGAAAAAAGGTAACTGGAACATTGGGCCTTATCCAGTTCATCAAAAAGAAGGGCCGCCGGTCGGTAGGCATGGTGAAGGACCTGTATAGAGAAGGAAAGTTGAGGAATAAAGGGGGGCAAGGGGAGGGGGGGCGCTTTGTGGGTGGTTACGCCCGCCATCCATTGAATTTTTGGGATCAGAGGCCTCTCCAAAACTAGGAAGGTGAAACTAAAAGAGAGAAATCTGCTCTCACACACAAAGTTTGAGGGGCTCCCCAACCCAGGGAAAGGGGGTCCAAGAAATGTCAACTACACGTTAATTGGGGTAGGGAGGGACCATTCTAAAGCCGGCACGAGTGGGAAAACGATCCACAGGACCCATTGCTCAGGACAGAAGCTCGAAGGAACCAGCTGTCACTCGTACGCAGGTGACAACTAAAAAAAACGTTTTGCGTACACTTCCCATTAAGAAAACCAACGAAGGTCCCGTAGGGAAAGTTAGAGGAAAGAAGGGAAACCGATGTTGGGAAGGAGAGAAAGTCGGAGGCCGGCCAGTCGAGAAGGTCCTACGTTGGGGCTACGTTGCGGGAAAAAGAATGGGGGACTCTCATTAGCGGCCATCGATAAGAGCTATCGGAAAACATAGGGGAGGGGACAAGAATCTTAGGAAAGGGATACATTGGAAAAAAAACCCACAGAGTGAAAGGCATGGCCAAAGGAAAAAAACAAAGGGACTCTATTCCATGTCGATTCAGCGGTTAGGGTGCTGGATCTCAGAAAATTGTCAGAGGGGAAGGGGGGTAGAGGTCGAACGGTAAAAATTAGGATGAAAACGGAATAGAATCCTAGTGTTTCAATAGACTTTACCCTCCGGTCGATAACTATGATTTCAAAACGACAAAACTCGGGCTTCGCATCGGAGTAATACTAACATACTAGTGCTTCCACAAACTGGGGGAAAGTAACTTCCCTGCGTATGTGCACCGGAGAGGAGAAAAAAAAAAAAAACACCCAATTCGTGCGAAAGGGGGGGAATACTAGAAATAAAAGATAGCCACCGAAAGGAGAAGACTGAAGTGGTAGGGTAAAAAAGGGTCTGGGGAATCCATGGCGGAAAGGAGACCACGGAGCATGATAGTGAGATGGGGGAAAACGGAGGGTCCTTTACTTAGTGGCACTACCTCTCCTCGGGTCGCTACTATGGATGAAAAAGGTACGAGGAACGTTTCATATGGGGGAAGGAATAAAGAAAGGTGACCACCGCGGGTGAAGCATCTGATAGTCGCACGAGTTGTTGTCGAAAGAAAGAACATTCTTCGGGGAGGGGGAACCGTGTTCGCAGCGAAGGAAAAAAACAAAGGGGGGGGGGTCTAACCGTCACAAACAGCAAACATACAGTTGCATACACCATCTCTCCGGCGTGTAGCAAACCCAAATTACATGAAGAGAAACTCTTGTGGGAAAAAAAATATAAAGGGGCTGGTATAGTGTGTAAGGTCATATACTTTACAGCGAAAAGAGAAGTTTCCAGAGGGTAGGGGGGATTTTACACAGTATTCACTATAAAAGCTGTATTAGAATTGAAAGTTTCTCAGAATAAACCGGAAGGGAGGGGGCAAGGATATTAAATAAATATTACTAAGGGAGGAACTTGTTTTTAAAGTATCTGTTAGGAAACGGTGGAAGAAGGGTCCCATTAGGAAGAGAACATGCTCAGGCATAGTGAAGAGGGGGGTGGGGGGTCGCTTCAGGTGGTTAGAGAGTAGTAAAATGTGGGAGGGGGTGAGAGGAATTAAATTTGAAGAGTAGGAATAGGAACGGGGACGAAAAGAAACTTAGTAACTCAGCGGGAGACGAAACCGTAAAGATCCTTAGATTTCACGGAACCTAAAAAAAAGTAAACCCCTCCATTAAAGCGAGTAAGTTTAACCGCCGGGGGGTACATGTCCCCAAACATGGGAATGCCTGGGTAAGGGATAGAAGCGAAAATGCCTCAGGGTATTAGGGGAGGTTCGATGTCAAACACGAAGTATTACTAGAAAGGGTGCTCGACAAACAAAAAAGGGGGGGGAGAAGAAGAGAAACCCGGGTCGGTTAGAAAAAGGGGAGGGAAATCGAAGGATCTACAGTAATCCATTCACACATTTAGGATTGAGATAAAGAGGCACAAGAGATAGGTAGTTTTTGGGCCATGGCAATTAAAGGGGACCAAGATGCTCAACAATGGGAAGTTTGGGGGAAGAAATTGGAATTAAACTTATAAGATGGGATACGTTGCAAGGTCGTTATTTAAGGATTTCAGAAGGGGGGGGGGATAGAGAAGATTGACATTACTGAAAAAGTATGAAGAGGATCAACAATACTTAGTCAAAGACATTGTTGACGAAAGAACAAAGGAAATTCAAAAAGAAATCCACTCTCCGCCGGAGAAAGGAAAGGAAACTCCAGAATTAGCCAAAATAAGTGTTAATGGATCTAAGGTAAAAACAACTTTACGAAAGGGGGGAAATAGGGGAGCCTATGGTCCATAAATAAGGGGGGTTGGCAGTTGCGAAAAAGAGGAATACGGGGATAGTATAGAAAGAACGTGATATCGGAAAAAATAGACCGGGAGGGATTCTCTTTAAATAGAGATGAATAGAACGTAGAAGTAGAGAACATTGAAAGGAAGTAAGATGGGTCGAAACTACAACCCGCACGTAGCAGGATGTAGGAAAAAGGGGGGCTTTTGGCGGTGGTGAGGAGGGAAAAGAAAAGAAGGGGCGCCGATAGGTCTCAAAAACTAAAATCCTTAGAAGGGGGTTTAAGGGGCGAAAAATCTTGGCGGGGAGACAGTGAAGAGGGCACATTAAGCTCGAAAAAAATGAAGGGACGGTCCATGTAAGGTAAAAAAGTTCGCGAACCTTAACATATACGTAGGTTACCATAATCACTAATAGCTCAAGTAAAAGAAGGGGTTCAGCCCATGATGTCTCAAAGAAAAGGGGGGAACCCTAAGGGAAGTGAGGTACCGGGGTCTGAGGCCCGGAAGTAGGGAACAGATTTAAACTTATCAGCACAGTCTCACAAAGTTGGGGGGACTGTAGAAGAGAAAGTCAAGAAAGAAGTTATCGACCATTTGCGACAAATGTGATTCTTAATTACGTTCGAAGCGAGGTTTTGCGGACGGGGAGGAAAATCAGCAAGGAGAGGGGGGGGAGAAGGGCTGATCCCAAAGGGAAAAAGGAGAAAGAAAAAAAGGGTAGGTTCCGGACTCAAGCAAGTTCCCGGCTTAAGAAAGAATTAAAAAACATCCACAGAGACAAGGATGAAAACTTGCGACTACGTCGGAGAGACTAAAAGGGAAGACCGTGGGAAATGAGTTCTCAACGAGGGTGTCAACATGAACCATGCACTCTCCGACGGGAAAAGACCCATGGGAACGGGCAGGGTCTAATCTATTTACAGGTTCTGGCCAAGCTACTGCTCCGCCCATTAGAGGGACAAAATTCTAAGTCGGCCCAACGGATAAGGATAGAGGTTCCAGGAAAAATAATTATGGCCTAACCATCTCTGTGGGACAAAAAGCTGAAAAGTAACTCAAAAGGAAAAAGGTTCGTGGGGGGGTTGCCGAACGGGAGGGAAATTGGGGGGGGGGGAGGTTCAGTCAGGAGATTTAGAAATCGGTTTCCGGAGAAAACCGGCAATTCTAAGGGCTTTCCATGGACTCGGTTCTTCCCATCGGAGGAAGAAGGGCGTTAGGGGAACTAATAGGGGGTGTACGCCGGCAAAGGGGGATGTAGAAGGCCTTCTGTTAAAAGTTGTTAAAACCGAAAACAGCCTGTGGGGGGGTGTGTGAAGAAGGAGATATCTCACTCAAAAAGAAGTGAGATGATTCAAATATATATATAATATCTAACAAACAAGGCTTGTAGGGGAGCTCAAAAAAAAACCTTGAAAAGGGAAGAAAAAGTTCAAGACCTACACTACCCTTTGTCCTGGAGGCGATATTGAGGTCAAGTGCTACTCCGTATCAAAGCGTTGGGAAGAAAACCACTTCCAATGGGAAAGGAAAAGGTAGGAAAGAGACCACCAGCGTTGCCATAGACGAAGGAATGTAAAATAAAAAGGGTGCTAAAGTCGCGGATCAACCCACAAAAGCCTTTGGGTTTCCGCGTGCACTGGTCCGCGTCTAGTATTCACGATTGGAAAACGCGGCAGGATCTTTTGGGCAGATCGAACGACCTCTACTTTCCAGCAAAGGAGACGCTGGGAAAAAAAAGGGGATTCTGGGATATCGATGAAGGGGGGTCTTTTCAACGGGATCCGCGTCCATTGTGAAAGAAGGGCGGGGGTTATCGGGGAAAAAAGACATCCAACTAGAAAAAGCATGAAGAAGACGAGCAGGCAAGGTCATCCACTTTGGGGCAGGGGGCGGTAGAAAAAGCACCATTTTCGAAAGGGGGGACAGAAGAGTCCCGAAGGCGTGAAGAGAGCTTAAGAAATGTGCAAGGAAATTCTGGGGGAGCTGGACAACATCAACCAGGGGGGGTATCGATGAGGTGACCAACTTCCGCCAAAATCTCTTTGGAAGGGAATAATCAGAAAAAAACTAGGGCTTCCAGGGAAAGGGGGCGTAAACGGAAGACGGATAGGGACCTGAAGGACGAAACCACCAAATTCGTGCGATAAGGGGGGGGGAATCAGGAAATGAAAACGAGTCAGCCAGAGGCCGTACTTACGGCAGTTAATGGGGAAACAAGAAGGGGAAAAGCAGGAGAAACTGGTAAAAGGGGGGGGGGGAAATGTGCAAACTAATACCTAATTCGGGTTTACCGCTGAGCGGGGGGAAAACTACGAAAAATGGGGACGAGAAAAGAAGGAGTAACTCAAAATTGGGACAAGCCGTCAATGTGGCATACTCGACGAAAAATCGAAACACGAAACATGCGAGTGGGAGGGTGTGTGCGAATCGGGGGCCTTACTCAACTTATTTCTCTCCTAAGAAAAAAAAAAAGACCAAAGTTGAAGAAAAGAGGAGGGGGTAGGGAAAGTGGGGGGGAAAAGATATACATGGCTACTATAATTGGGGGACCACTGCAATAAGAAAATTTGACGTAGTATTGGGAAGGAATCGCTTTAAAAAGAAAGCGCGAGGGGGAGCTGGAGATGAAAGAATGAGAACAATAAGATCGATTATACCTTTCGAAACTGAGAAAAGATTTAGGTCTTCTGCCCCTCTGCTTAATCCAAGAGGCGGAACTTTTTTTTTCCCGGGTCTGGGAGAACTTAGGGGGTACGAGGGGGGAAGAGACTTCAAAAAGTCGTAGTTAAGTAGATTTTGTTCGGAGGACCGGTGGTGATCTGGGAAAAAAAAAATGGGAATAATGAGGGAGAGGACTGAGAATTTTAAGAAAAAGAGGAACTCATCTGAAAGGTCTTAAATGGGGGTACGAAAAGTGGAAGAAGGCAAAGGGCTAGAAAGATTTGTTCCAAAGAATAGAACACACATCAAATTCAAATTCGGGGAGTAAGGGGGGGGGACATAATGGACATTGCAAAATAAATGGGAGGACTGGGGAAGCGTGGTAGAAGATGCTACAGGGGGGAGAAAGGAAGTAGGGGGGGGGTCAAGACTACAGTGGGAAGACGTCAGAGGG
>Ga0179591_1290100_pt1 | contig 16629 bp, 9 predicted proteins | sample CZOMad2_1_08_16f_FD_182891 | JGI IMG/M metagenome (GOLD analysis project Ga0179591, IMG submission 182891) | Vadose zone soil fungal communities from Angelo Coast Range Reserve, California, USA - CZOMad2_1_08_16fungal (PacBio error correction) | ecosystem: Environmental > Terrestrial > Soil >...
CCGAGCGAGCGCGTCGTTTTAGCGTTGCGTCACCGCGCCTAGAGGCGGAGAACTCTATCTTAGAGGAAGACGTAAAACTGCGTAAAGCGGCAGGGGACGACCGAGGGTCAGTGGCCCTTCTAACGGAGACTAGGAGGAGCGGGAAGGATCGCGGACTACTCAAAGTCTCAGATACTCGCTCGAATGACTCCGGATAGGTGGAAAAAGGGGCACAGCAGAGTCTATCCCCATTGAAGACCTAGCAAGGCAGAGGCGGGCGCGCGGCTCTCAGGGTTCGCCGATAAGGCGATCGTCAAGACGAGAAAAGGCCCGAGAGGTCTAAGCCTATGCGCTAAATCTGGGGAGACCGAGGGGACGACCGCCGGAGCCCTGGTCGGAATTCTCGCCCGATCAGAGACATAAGAAAAAAAGCCTCGGGATCATGAAAGCTCGGTGACTACATATACCGCGAGTCGACCAGGGATGCTCAGACATGGCTCAGTGCGAATACAGTAGGGAATTTCGAGAGACCTCTCGGCACCTCTGAACCTCAGCGTCGGACGAAGGCGCGCCCCAAAGGAGAAATTCAAAGCGACGCGCGGGCGCGGGTACATTTTCGTCTAAAGAGAATCGCTCGGGAATTCCTGCGCAGATAGGAACAAAATTGTCTGGCTGGAGGCGTCGAGCGGCGGGGGGGAAAAGCTCCCATTCAAAACCGGCGTAGAAATCCCCGGAGAAGAGGCTCATTTCGGAGAGACCAGATTTCGGATTCTCAGTGTACTGGGGGGGAGTGGGGTATGGAAATTAAAAAGCTAAAAGACCTCGGAACAGCCCCTCTAACCAAGCGGCTCTAGAGGGATGGTTCAGAGGAGGCCTACCGCGCGTGAAAGTATGTACGTTTCGTCCGAGCAGCGGGGATAAAAAACCATCTACGACGAAAAGGAAGTCGCCAAAGGACCATGGCGGAGCCTAGACCGCTCGAGGGGGCTCTGATGTCGGGAGGGAGAGGCCCTGGGTCAGGCTCCCCGAGCGCATAAAAAGCTATTGGTACGGGACTACTCGCTCCAAAATCGGAAATTAGAATGATTAAAACCCCCGAGGTTGTTAAAAAAGATTCGCTCGGCTTAAAACCGTCACTCAATGAAACGCAGGACACCGGACGGAGATCGGGGGGGGGTCGTACCGATAAGGAAGACACTCTTCAGAAAGATCTACAAAAAAATGAGGGGCGACCGACGCCCTCAGAGGAGAGTTCATATTTATAGCAGAAGCGGAGAACGACCGCGCGGCTACAATCTCGCGCGGTGTTCACTTTCAGGATTGCAAGGGGAACCTATGTGGCTCGGGCTAAAAAAAATGTTTAGGGCTATTGGGCCAGGTCCGATCAGAAAATCATTTGAAGCTTCGCCCGCCCTACCCCAAAACACTTCTACCTGGGGAGAACTCTTCAAGGCCAATTTTGCGTCCGAGGGAAGCGGGTGCCAAGGAACTTCTCGAAAAGTGAGAGAAGGGATCTCTCTAGTGGTTTTCATCGCAGAAGGACGCGGCGGAAGGCCGTAAGATGTAACGATAATAACATAGAGCTGCACGGAAAGGGAATTGCGTCTACCTCATTCCTTCTTCAAGTAGATACCTCGGAGTTCCTGTCCGCGATTGGGGATATTAGAGATTCCAGGGACCGACGTGGCAAAGCTGCGCGGCCACGCCGGTACACGATCTGAAAAGAGGACGGAATACACGCCGCTAGACCGCGAAGGATCAGCCAAACTAGGACTATCTCAGGGGGGCGGGTATGGCTCGCGGGGATTCGAGGCAGGTTTCAAAAGCAGTAGCACGTCATTGTTGAGGCGGCTGGGGAAAAGGCCACGAGATGCGCTTACCAGTCCATCGCTAGTGGGGGCATTTTTATCGACCGGGAGCTACAACCTTTAAGGGAAAGGAAAATTGAAGATCAGATCGGGAAAAGGAGCTACACCCTGGAGACAAACACTACTACCGGTTCCTTTCTGGTCTCGGTGGGCGTTAGGGACCATGAGAATTTTTCCGCCTATAGAGCAGAGACGGGGCCATAAGCCGCCGAAGACCATGTCTCTCGGGGGGGTCAATAGTGCTCTTAATATCTTTAGAGAATGGAATCCGCTATCGTATGGTACCCTAAATCAGCAGGAAAGAAGTTGAGCCAAATGGGCGGCGGTCCAGAGAAGTAGTGTTTGATCTCCAGTGAGGGCGCGCAATCAAGCCTCCCTCCGCAAATAAAAAAAGACCTTTTCTCGGGCACTAAGATTATTCGGAATAGGGGTTCAAGGGAACCTCGGTGGTCAGATACGCGCCCTTTCAAAGCCAGAATTTGTCAGTGGGGGTCGATCTAAGAGGAATGGCAGGAATGGGTTGTGCTACCCCTCCTGCCGAGGAACAATCTGGAAACTAAAATCAGCATTCCTTCGGAGTCGCGCAATCTTCTGTGGACGGTGCCCATTTGCCAGGACTCTTTTCAGGGTCGCTGAAGAACACGCCGTCGATGTCGATGGCGCAGTTCAAGAGAAACTTCTGTGTATCAATGGCCGAACATTCCCTCTCATTGGGTGCGAGGAATCCCGAAGGCCTCTACTGTCCCTCTGAGGGAGGTCCCTAAGGGAGTAGGGGTTGGGCAGGTCTCGAAAACTAACGTTAGTGGGGTCGCATCAAGACAGCTACGAATGGTACACATATGTGACACGAAACAAACAACGGAAGTGTGGACATAATATAAGGTGGTCACGCGGAGGGCACGGCGTCGACAACGCAGGTTACGCTAAGCCCAGGGGGGCCGAACGAGGGGTTAGGGGAGAGTCGAGCAAGAAGGTCTGGGGACGTTCTTGTAGGGTCCTCCTGAACTTCGAGTCAAGGCAGTGTCGCTGCTTTTCTAAAAACTCGAGGAGAACTGACTTGAACTACTCGGATCAGGACACGCCGCCGTAAGGCCCTCTACATGCCCCTCATTCTGGAAAAAACGTGCCGCCAAATACTAGAGAAGGCCGCCGGGAGCGATGCTTGCAAACTATCTTTGAATTAACAAGGGGGATCCTCACCATCTCCTTGGGGTCCCTGCCGAGAAAGTCTTGTAGCCCGCCCAAATGAAGGTTGGCCCGAGTAGAAGCCGAAGGTTACCGCGGGAACCCTATTCTTAACATGTCCGATCCGATCGTTCCATAAACCGGGATGAGGGCGAATGATGATCCTGAGCTCAAACGTCAGGTTAGTGCCCCAAGGGGAGAAAAAAGGGGAAAGAAGACATATTTGGCTCAACGCTGCATCTGAGTCGGCGTATGGCGCGAACTTAAAGCGAAGGCACGAGTCCCGATATTCTTCTTCCACACGGGCCCGCGCGCGCCCTGTTCCCTCTCTTCGTAATCCTTCTTGAGGGATCGAACAGTTCGGACAAACTTCGTGGAAAAGTCACGATAAGTCGATAAAAAGGAAACGGTAGGATGTTAAAATCAAAAGAAGTTTCTTCGAGAACCGTCGGGGTATGGGACGGTAAGCGGATAAGACTAAGTGTTCAGAGAGAAAATGGGGTCATCCTTAACCCTGTCACGAGCGAGGGAGCGTAAATTGACGTCGGAGAAGAGAAAACTTACGGGTGAAGGGCTCTAATCCTCTAAAAGAAAAAGCTAGAAAATAAAACGGTTTCCTCCTCGGGGAATAGGTCGGAGAGGAAGGGACTTAGGTCGTGAATGGGGGCTGCCTTCTACCTGGAACATTAAGGAGAGACGTGTAGGTCATCAATGTCTGAGAACGCCACTTGAGGGGGGGGGGAAGGCGTCGAAAGGAAGACAAGAAAGGGCGGAAGAAACGTCTAGCTTCAAAAGGGGGGCGACAAAAAGAGGGAACGCCCTTCTCGGAAAAAAAGGCAGACAGAGAAGATCGTTTCAGGAAGGGGAAAGAAAAGAAGAGCATCCGATTGGAGCTGAGGAAAAAAAGGCCAACGGGGAACGGCAGAAGGACACCGTGACTCAGCACTCCTTCCCGCTTTTTAACGACGGAAGCTCCCCTTGGCTAAGTAGGGATTAGGAAATGAGAGATTGATCTCGAGTAGAAACCTTGTGAATCAAAGGGGAACTCGAAAAGGGCCCTCGGGGGGGGCATCGATCAATTCACTGGGGACGGCCAGTGAAAGCGCAAAAGGGGGGGGAGCGTTTCTCTTCTCAGTTGCTAGATTCCCGTACTCAGGGAGACGCGAACCGCGAGGGGGCTCTGAGCCCTAGGTTTTGACACTTCGTCGCCGATGGATTTCCTACGGGTAAAACGATCGTAAGAGAGTGGTAAGAGATGACGGAGGGTCGAAGAAACTTCAGGGACAGGCCACGAGGGCGCATCGTAAAAATTTCTGAAGATCTCACTGACCGCGTTGGGCTGAAAGCAAAAAGCGCTCGTACGGGGTAGATCGCTGGAAGCCTTTAGCCGCCCGGGAACTCGAGCTGGCGAGCTCAAAAAAAAGGGAGTGGCGGCGAAAAAAACCTGGGCCCACTCGTCGCAGGGGGAGGAGCCGCGGCGACGTACCTCAATCACAGGGTAGGGCCGCCTCGAATCCTCGAATATCGGAACTCAGAGGAAGGGGGACCGTCCTGGTCCGTAATTATCCCTCTCCTGGCAAGAAAGAAAAGAGATCGCGTGATCGCAGGGGTTGGTATGAATCAGGGGGATTTTCACACTAACTGTCCAGGGGGGATCGGGAGCGGGCATGGGAGTGCATAATGGACAAGCGACGTCCATCGAAGAAACTGGTTCGCGACTAATAAAAAGCTCCTTATCCGGAGGCGTCTGGCTCATAGAGTGGAACTGTTACGAAAAGCGATATTAAAACTGTGGTCGAATACTCGGCGGCGCGTCCTGCCCTCGAAAAGGGTTTTGAGGTCAGGAATGAGACGGACTAACGGCCGTCAGCTTCCGGGTCTTCGCCTGAAAACGATTGCTAGAGAAGAGTAGACGCTCGAGTCGACGACTGTAGGAGGCTATCGGAACGGGCGCGCCAAAATTCTTCTATCTAAGTCGGTCACTACCCAAAGGACGTCTGTAGTCCCAAGCCATCTACTGGCGGAGACATCGTCGTTCTGCTCGACGCAGGGGCGAGATAAGGGTCATGGTAGAAGAGCAAAGCGCTCCGATACCAGAGGGAGCGAGAAAACCTAGGGATCTTACATGGCAACTCTGGCGGCCGCAGGGCTAAAAGGAGGCAAGTGCGAGTCTACAAAGGGTTCTCGCAACAAGAGCAAGTGCAAAGGAGAGTCAGGAGAGAGACAGGGGAAAAGAGGTAGAAAGGCCAACTTAGGTAATTCCCTTAGTCCGGATGAGATACTCCGAAGGGCGTCTGCGAAGGGCTCCTCCTCGGGACACCAAGAGAAGTGCGAGGACCAGAGGGCGACGATCGAGATAAACAAAAAAGAAAACAAAACAAAAAACACCATGATGATTAGTGGGTTAGAACTCTTAACTCTTCTTGGACGGGGGAGGAAAATCGAAAAAGAAAATAAATTCCATGCGATCGTAGATTCTCAACCTGAGGAAGAGGTTCCGCTACTGAGTGGGCTAACGGTGGGAAGGGGATCTGAGCTTAGACTCTCGAAAAAGGGGAATTATTACTCGGAAAGGGCTCATGATCACTGAACAGTGTTCTCCTTCATAAAGTAAAAGGGGTCATAGGGCGGTGACTAACGCTATTGCCTTTTACTATCCCATGGCCTGCAGAGGGCAGGGGGAGAGAGTCAAAGAAACGGTGCCTAGAAAGAGGTCTAGTCTAGGTAGGATCACAACTCCCGAGGGAGTACATGAAGCTCTCAGAGCTTCTCGGGAAACAATACAGTCAGGTTTTTGATCCAAAATGCGATAGAGAAAGGCGAGTCCCGCAAGGAGAATAATCTACCTCCGCGGCTTAGGAGACTCTCTGAATGGATAAGATCGGTGCTTCTAGACAAAATCGAGCTCTGAGAATATAAAAAAACTGAAGAGTCAACGGACTCCTCAAGAAATCAACACAAGCGATCTTCTTTAAAAAAAAAAAAAAAAAAAAAATGTCCGAGAAAGGGGGGGGGAATAGGCACCGGAGAGGCCGATTCTCTTATGAAAATAGGCGTAAAAAGACAGAACGCGCTCAAGAATCGGCCATCGAGGACGAGAAACAAGGGAGCGCATGGACGTCTGAGGTCTCTTCGTTTAAGCAAGAAGAAAGGAATAGACATTCAAGGGACTACGTCGTTATCGGCGGGATCTAACCAACAAAAGGGAGGGGAAAGGAAGCAGTAGACGGCTGTTTCCTGTCTGAGAGGCGAGAACTCAAGAAACAACTATACCGCTCCAGACTGGGAGGGGTTCAAGGAGAGTGACTTCGAAAAGAAGAAGGTTTCTGGATTCCTACAGAGGTTAGGAGTTCGTGTAGGACTATCCTAGGTAGAACCAACTAGTACTAACAAAGTTGAAGTGCCGAAGGGCCAATGTTCGGATCTGGCACAAAGATGCGATGGTCGAGCGATCTATCCTGTCTGCTCCCAGCATAACCGAAGAGAGATGGGGGGTCTACGACGCGAGAAACCTCGTCAGGGGGTATCATCACAGACCAGAAAGAATCGTTTGGTCAAAATCGAGCGAGGCAGGCCAGTGCTCACTAAGAAATCTTCCGAGAACCTTCTCGGGAGAACGGTACCCCCCCTGGGCCATCAAGAGTACAGCGGAGAGCTGCACATGAGAAACTATACCGAGAGTCAAATGGTCTAAGAAGTAGACAGATTAACATGAACTCTCCACAGAAAGGAGCGGGTGCAAAGGTGTATTTGCAATGTTGAACAGAGGAACGACAATTTCGGTTCTTGACAAAGTCAAAAGAAAAAAAAAGAAACGGGGCGCGCTCAGAGAATGAAGATCTACCCAAACCATATTAACAGGGCGCGGGGGGACTTCCGCAAAGCTAAGGTTCGCCGTGGATCAAAAAGAGGAAAGGGGCATACTAAGGGGAATCTGAGGCGGGAGTGGTTCCGGAGGGCAGTCGCATAGAGCGGAAATCTCTTCTGGCAGGAGAAGGTGGAAGAAAGACGACAGAGGGATTTAACGGGGGGTAAAATTGAGTATACAGATCGTCTAGCAAACCACGACCAATCTATCTTAACGGGCTGCGAAAGGAGGAAGGTAGGACGTGCAGCGGAGATCGATCTTCAACGAAAAGAGCTGAAGTAAGGAAAGGTAAGACCGCCGGAGATCAAGAAAGCACTATCAAAAGTGACAGGAGACGCGTTAAAAACGGGGGAAGGTTACGAGCGCGGGGTACTTAGAGCGTTTCTAAAAGCTTAACAGTAGGGGTATTGAATATCTCGATTAGGGAGATCCAGCGCGATTTTTGACATCTACCTGGGGTCTAACCTTTTTAATAATATAAAGCAAAGAGATCATGAGAGACGAACAATTGGTCAAGCCTTCGGGGGGAAGGCGGCGGGGGGAGCTGCGCCCATCCGCATAGTGGCCACCTGGAGATCAACCTGGACGGGACAGGTGCCTCAAGTGGGACTCTAAACGCGCTTGCAATCGTTAAAATCTAGGGGCGCTGGAAAGAATCATCGGTTGAAGGATAATTACCATCCTCGCAGCCTATGGGGTCCGTTCATCAAGGAGAAAGAATGGGAGCCATATCTGTTTCAGAGCATAGGCGGTGACGGGACAGTGGTTGAAACGAGAGCGTGAGCAAGCCCTCGGATAGGGGTACATTTTCTCTGGGTGGATTATGAGGAAATAGGTCCATGAGCTTTGCCCTAGAAAATCCAGGGGGCGAGATGGACTCCCTGGTGGTCCGGTGGGTAAGGGTCAATGAAGGCCGGATCTTGAAGTTGGACCAGTAGATTTCGTCGATCCCCAGGCATCAGCTAACCAATCGACAAACTCAAGCGAGAGATAAGGAGGATTAGCTCTAGGTTTCGTCCATGTGTCACCGGTCTAGGGGAAGGGGAGAGGGAAGTGAATTCAGCGGTTTCCGATTTCAATGAAGGGTTCTGAAAACTCGTAGTGTAGACTTCTCCGTCCTCCCCGTTCTCCAGGCCGCCTGGGCCTGGCTGGGTCTGAAAGACCAGTGAAAGAATACGTTCCCTTGCAGGGGAAGAGGTACGGAGGAGGGGTGAGGAGATACCCCTTGAAACTGACTGGCCGAATCTCGGAATGGGGAAAGACCAATCTCTACGAAAAACAACAACTGGTAATTAAATATAGAGTTCTATAGGGGGGGGGGGGGTCTTATTCTTTCCTGGTCAGGTTTTGATCTCCCAACTCCTAAAGTGCCTTGAACGATGGAAAGTTGGACTGTGAGCCGAACGGCACGGGCGGAGGCATGGTCAAAAAAAAAAAAAACGCTTATCGGGCTAACGAAAAAAGGAGAAAGGAAGTGAACGCTCTGAAAAAACTCCACCCGCCTAGGGCACCTCCATGAACGCGGACCGAGGGGAAACTGAAGAAAAAAATCGAAGTCCTCAGGAAAAAGAGGGGAGGGTTCCCAGACTTTGCTCTTCTTAGGGGGTTGCTGCTCCCGGAAGCGTTTAAACCGGAAAACTATGTGCCCTTTCAGCAATGACCCCTTCTTTAATTCGGAGCAGATCTGACCTCCACTTTCCCCGTTCTCTGTAAGCCCTTTTCCTCTAGGGGGCCTTCTCACAGATCGAAACCTCCTGAAAACACTTGACCTTGGGTAGGCTTATTCAGGGATAGACAACGTTACTAGAACCCCTAAATTTCCTAGAAGGAATGTCGACAATGCGTGGAAAAAAAATCATTCTTCGGCGGGTCTGAAAATCTTCTGCTCTGGAGCTTCCTTGAAGAAAGCAGTCTGAAGTCCGGCCTAGGCAGGCAACTCGCGCTCCATGATCAATCAAGGATTGAAGTCCCAAAGGAAAAATCCGGAGTCCCCAGATTTCATTTTCCGGGCAAATCGTAAAAAAAAAAGAATAACCGGTACGCGTCTTTTTAAAAGATAAGGTTGCGCTCCTGGCTGATAGGGGGGGATCTGAAATTAGCCTCCCTGGTGAGAGCATGCCTCGTCTCTTCCTCCAAAGAAAGGTGGGTGATCTATTATAATCTACGCAAAAGTACAAAGACAGGGTTCAAAAATAAGGCCCCACTCCTCTAAAAGCTCGAAAAAATCGGGTACGGAGGTTTCATAGGGGGAATAAGAGAGAAGTCGGAAGATCTTAAATTATGTAGAGCGTCAGGAGTCCCTGAAAGGAATAAGAGATGTTATGAGCGTACGGGCTAAGGGCAGATGAAAAGAATAAAATTACTCTGAAATTCAAGAAGAATCTATTAATCTAGACTTGCCTAATTGGGAGAAACGGACTATGTGGTAGAATCCCTTCTGGTGGGGCAAAATCAGGGGCCTGCTCTGTAAAACTATACGGGGAAAGAAAGAAAGATGACGTATACGATACTCTGGTCATTAGAACGCACAAATATAGTAACATTCAGACAAGTTTAGCGCGGTAAAGGAGAAGGTCTTTCTCAGGAAACCGAGGGAAGCTCCTGAGAAGGAAGCAATGAAAAGGTCGACGGGGTGAAAGAGAAGAGAGACCAGGGGCGGGGAAATAGGTGGAAAAGAATTTCCGAGAGACTTGTCAAGGGGAAACCCGAGGGACTGTACACGAAACCGGGAGAACCTCTCGATCGGGAAAACGGATCTTCTACGGCTAACCTCTACTAAGGAAATCGAAAGGAGCGTTCTAGGGACTCAACTGTAATGTTTTAATGCGCTAAGGAGGTTTTTCTCGAACATCGCAGAGTTTGGGAACGGTCTGTGCTCGAGTAAAACACTGAGGACGCCTCTAGAGCTGGGAAAAAAAGGAGGGCGGAACGAAGGGGGCTACAATTTACAGAAGGGGGGGAGCCAGCGTACTGCGGGAACAGCAGAGAGTCGGTATCAGTCACTTGGACCTAAGCTAGAGAAGAGGAAACATAGTAGATGGTCAAACTATAAACGCAAGGCTTGGAGGAGGAATAAGAAAAATTTTCAAGGTTCGTGGGGGGAGAAAATGATTATAGGCAAGAAAAAAATACCTCCGGAGTTCATGACTGTTCTAAAAGACGCCAAGCTGCGATGTTAGATGGGCCAGGGTAGTCGGGGAGAAGCTACTGGAGACCACTTCGCAATGTAATCCTCAGAAGGGAGACGAAGGGTTAACTACGTATACGGGGCGTTATCCCTCGAGGAGAAGGTAGGAGTAAACATCTACCTAGACGGCCAAAAATCGAACTTCTCGGGAGAGGACTAAGGGCTGACGGGTCAAGAGGAAAGCCCGCTAGAATCTGAGCCTAAAGGAACGAGACGCACTGAGAAGCAAAGGTTCGTTAAGGGGAGGAGTACTAACCCACGAAGCAGCGTCGTCTTAGAGGGAAAAAAAAAGTCGAGGATGTGGGAAGAAAATTATATATCCTAAAGGACTCGGGAACTGAGCGGGCAGGAGCTGCTAGAAGAGAGGAATCTTCTCCAGCGCAATGACTTTCCCTTACAAAAAGGAGGGGAGAAGCGTCTGGCTCGAGATTAAACAAGAGGGAGGGCAGGGCCTCACTCGAGGCGAGATAGCCTGTCTCTCACCTCTACCTCGCGAACGAAGCTAAAGAAAATACAATCTTTAGAGTACTTTGATCGCACGAGGGGCCTGAGATGACTTGAGGAACACATCAGAGAGGAGACGTAGCAGGAAAGACTTGAGATAAATCGCTTTCCTCTAAAACAACCGTCTCAAGGAACTAGAGGGATAAGGTTCATGGGGAAACCGTCTCCAAAGAGTGATACTGGTCCTCTGTGGGGAGCCAAAAGACGAGAGAGTAGGAGGAAGTGATACTGAGCTCTTTGCAAACGTCTTTATCACACTCAGCTCGAAATAGGATCCTTCAAGAAGAAAATACAATCAACAAGTTAAGTGAGGAAAATATAGATAGAGGAGCCTGCTAGCTCGGTCTTTTAGAGGCACGAGAGAGAGACCGGGGAGAATAAGCAGAGATAGCGAGTATCCCTATCCCTCTATTCCGACGAAAATTGGGATACTGAGGAAAGAACCGCTTCAGCCAGGAGCAGGAGAAAGGTTTCCGACGGCGAGGCAGCCCTAGAAGCGATCGGAGAAGAGAATAATTCGCGAAAAAGACGTCGGTCTATTTGAAGGAGCTCCCGTCGGTTCGATCAAAGGTGGGGAAAAAAATAGTCTCGGAAGCGCGGGAGGGAGCGAGGACTCAGTGCGACGAGAGAGAGCGAAGAGGCCGAGAAAAGAAACGACTGTCTACTGAACTCACTCTAGCGGGGAGCTAGAAGGGGGTCGACCCCCGTGGGGTAGCTTCCACGCGGAGATCGAAAAGAAGAGAAAACTAATCCGATAGGGGCGCTAAGCTCAGTAGAAGAGGAGAGCGAAGTCGCTTCACCGAATTGCTTTTCTACATCTGTAGCTCTCTCGAATAAACGGGCGTCGGAAGGGTGCGTGAGGTCGACACGAGAGTCGCCGCAACCAGTCGCAGAAAAGGCGAGGAGAAGGGGAGGAGGGAACGAAAAAAGGCCAGAGCGCTCAGGGCTGAGGACCAAGGGCACGCAGCAAATCGAGAAAATTGAGCCTAGACAGCTCAGAAGACCTTAACAGGAAAGGGAAGGTCAAGCGGTTTACTTCAACCATCTCCAGAGAGAACCTGAAAGAGAAGGAAACAGGGAACAGAGGGGGGACGGATCTAAAACCCGATTCGGGGGCGGGGTCGGGGAAAGAGGGATACGCGGGGGAGAAATAACCGAGAAGGGGTCCCCATCTAGGGAGCGCGGCGATAAAAAAAGAGGGGGCGAGGAAGGGAATAACCGCGTTGAAGTCTTTGCGGAACGCATGGGACCGCCAATGGGGAGAAGGGAGGGACGACTTTTTCTCCAAGGAGGAACTAGGAAAAAAAAGAGAGGGTCGAGGAGCCTCGAGTCAAGCTTCTCAACGCGCTTCTACAGGGAGGTGGGTAAGGAGGTAGAAAACAATCGTGAGGGTCGAGTCAAGCCTTAGAACGGGACGGGAAAGGGTCGGTGTTGAACTATGACGCTAAGGGTGACGCGAGGAAGAAACCATAAGGGGATAACAAACTTCCATCTCTGTCCAAATGGCTCTATGGTATCTATTGGCGTCCCTATGGTGAAGTCACATCTGAGAGGAGAAATATACCGGGTGAGTGTGGCTAACAGGGTCGAGGTCCAGGTGACTAATTGCAGCGAGGGGGGTCCTCAGCAAAAGCTCTCACGAATAGAACGTTGTCAAGGGGGCTTAGGTTACCAATTTCCCACGAGGGATAGGCCTCCGGGGGGAAAATTTCGGGTAAGGGTTAATCGGACCGCTTTTCTAGCAGAAGGAACAGACCCCCTGAGACCAAAGATAACTGGCAAGTGAACTTCCGCGTAAGAGAAGCAGGGTCCGTAGCGTGAGCTCGGAAAGGGAGAACAGTTCTTCTCTAGGAGATCTGGGGTTCAAAAAAGCAGGAAGTCAACCTAGAAATCGGAAAAAGGCATACTACGAATGGACTATAATAGAAAAAGGGATCAGGTGAACCGTAGGGCGTCTACCTATTCAGGTCGCAAAGTGGAAAAGGTACGGAGGCGCTCGTATCTTAAAGGGTCGGAAAGGAAGAGGGAGAGGCGACCTCTAAGCTCCTAACACGAGCTTTCAGGCGAATCCCGAATGAGGAGAACGAAGAAAGAGAAAGGCGGCGCTAAATCCGAGAAAAGAAGGAAATTAAACCTAAGGGCTAATAGGGGTAGGGCGAGGACAAGGGGGGACGTAGGAGACCAATTAATTTCTTGTAACTGTAGGGTCACGAAACTTCGATAATACTCTAGCAGGAAATGCAGGGGGGTGATAGAAACCCGGTACGATGCCTTTGAAAAAAAAAAAAAGAAGGACACCGGAAGACGCAGTCGACGTGGGGTAAAAAGGTCAAAAGACTGACCTCACGGGACCTGGGGAGTGCGAAAATCCTAATAATTCCTCCATAAGGCAGAAAGGGACGATGCCTGGGGCATCCCCTGCGCATCCTGTAAAAAAGGGGGGGTATGGTTTAGCTTGGGAAAGGAGTGGGACTAGGAAAGGCAACTCATCATATTATCGTCTAGAATTTCGAAAATAAAAGGGGGGATAAAATTGGAGGGGAAAAATTTCAGCTCTTCGAGGAAAGAAACTTTGGATCTGACATAGGGCCTCCCTCATATAAAAAGGGCCATTCTCAGGGGACAATCTTATAAGAGAGAGCGGGTAATACGTGGACGTTTCGGAGGTCGCGTACATTTGCCACTAATGGGGGGGGGGAAGGGGGGACAGAAAATCTCCGTCCAAGGGGAAAAAAATGGGCGAGGATCCAGAGACCTGCACGACCATAGAGGAAACAGAAAGAGACTAAGTTGAAGGGCGGCTCTCTGGGCGTCTCTTCAGGGGAACCAAGGCGTCTGTTAACATTTCTAGGAACTCAGGTAGTGGGAGAGCAATCGAGTTAAATCCTGTTCCCCCCATCGAGGGGTCGGGGTGGAAAAAGGGATAAAATCTCCTAAAAACCCCGCAGGCCTCCGGAAGGGGCAGGAAAGAACAGAGAGTAAAAACTGCGGATAAACGATTTCAAACTCATCTTCTTTTTCAGTGGAGGGGAACACAAAGGGGGAGACCTAGGACAGATAAGGTGCCCACAAAAACAAAAAAGGGGAGGGTTAACAAAAGATGAGAATTCACCACAAGAATGGAGAGAGGGGCTCCCTTGACCTTAGGCCCGATAGAAGACAGGATGGATAGGATACGATGCCTAGGGTTTACTTTAGGGAGGGCAAAGAAAAGAAAGGCAAGGTTAAAAGGGAGGCATGGGTCTTCATTCAGGGATGAAGGGAAACATGACGGGCTAAGGAATGTGAACGCTGGAGGCTCTCCACGAATGGTATTCAAAAAGGAACCGCTTCGGGTAAATGGGAGTGGAAACTCCGAGAGAGAACGGACGATTATTCTATTTCTGGTTTCCATAAGGTGGGGAGGGGAGGCGTGTAAAGGTTTTAAGAGCTGACCAAACGCTGGGAAATCAGGATGTCCGAGTTCCCCATAGCCCGGGAAAAAGAGGTGCAAATGCTCTCCTAAGCTGAAGGAGGGCCCAGACAACGGGGCAGCTAAAGAGGGACAGAGACCCTTCCCGTGAGGAGGATTATGCTTATCAACCGAGAAAACGGGACTTGACGGGACCCAGCAGAGGCGGGGCCAGAGAAACATGTCAAAGATTTACTGAGGGAGCAGGATGAGCAAAAGAGCGCGGCCTTACGAGGCCCAGAAACTCTTATGACACTCCAAAGAGACGTCCAAATCGCGATTTTGGGTCAGGGCTTCAGTGAGTAGTGGCCGGATCGAAATGAGGCCCATCTAAGTTGGGAGAAGATACGCGCTCAAAGGAACCTGGGCTTATGGGGAAAGGAATCATTTTTAAAAAAAGGGGCGGCGAGCTTTATGCTCCGGGGCAGAATAACGGGGGAGAGACACCAAGATTTCTCTAGAAACCGTTGAACAAGAGGAAGTTGATCGCGGGAATTTGGGCGAGATCTGAAAAGGAGCTTACGGTTACGAGCTAGAACCCCCTTTGTCCGTCATAGCTCGATTACGTTGAAGCGCAAGGGGTAGGATAAGACTCGACTCTGAGCTAGGTACTTAATTGTAAAACCGTATACTGAAAGGTAGACGGAAAGGAAAGATGCGGGGGTGAGTTAGGACGACTAGCCGCCTTAACGAAGTCTCTTACAGGATAAACCGGAGAGGAATAGTAGAGGTTACAGCTGGGGGGCACGCGAGGGAGCTCTAAAGGAGATCTGACCCTGCAAAAGGCTGGCGTCTCTTGCCACTCAGGTCTGAATGAAGAGAGAGAGAGTACCGCTAGAACGTCCTTTAGAAACAAAAGATAGATACTTACACGAGACCTTGGTGGAAATCACCTTCTCAGGCCCTCTTTAGATAAGCGGAGAGTCCCTTAGATGTATCGGATGGACTTGGGATAAAAAATATCCGAGAAAAGGGACTTTAAAGTACCTTCAAAAGGAGAATGGTTAAGGGGGGACATATAACAAATCTAAAAATGTGACCATCACGCACCGTGACCAGCTCTCAGGTCTTTGCTCGTAAAAGGCGGTATAACTGAAGATCACAAGAAAAAACCAAAGTAGGATAATGATTTCTATTTTCGCCCTCTTGGGTGGATCGTCCTATCATGGGGATGGAGCATCTGAAAACAGGTTAAACACACCAGCTTTTCAGAGGCTTCTCTTTATGAAAAGGGGGGGGAAAAATCGAAAGGGCAGGGACGTCTGCGGCATAGTCGCAGGAGATTAGGGAGGAAGGCAGCGAACGTTACTAGTGGGGTCTCATGAGGGACCCACTCTAAGGCAATTTTAGAGCGAAGGAGACACAAGGGGGCTCTAGAAGACTGAAAAAGCTAGAGGGTAGAGAGACTAAGACCGGAAGTCTTCTAAAAGACTGTTCCTCTACAGTTGGAATAAAACCTGCTCGGAAGACACAACTCAGGGAAAACGCAGGTTAAGCCTCTAAGATGATAACTCCTCTCCGGATAAAAACGGGGGACTTCAGAGGGGCCTGGGAAAACGAGACCTCTCCTTGCGTCACAAGTATCGTAATAAGAATCCGGGTAGAAGACACGGGGGGTTTGTATAAGTCCGGGGAATGTCGGGAATGTGAGGACAGAAGAGAACTACAAAGACGTAGGACGCGAAGGGTGAAGGAGGGGGTGTAGCGGGATCTATCTACTGAGGCGGGCGCCGAACTCCCAGTAACACAACCGAAGACGGAGGAGGAAGGGTCTCGAATCCTCTTCTCTCAAGATTCCTCTCTCGTTGTTCGGTACGAGGGGGAAAGTCCTCACGTCCGAGGGTACTTTTCTAAGAGAAAGAGACGATGTAGGGCCGACTGGGGGCCTCGAGTCTCTCTATCTGCGAATCTTAAGATCTAGATGGCTCGAAGATCGGTAGCTCCATGAAAGAGCCACTGCCTAGGGGAAGAGGTGAGAACCGGTCTTGAAATCCTCCATCTCTCTCCAGAATGCTTAAAAAAAGAGGTCTTGAAGGGGTGCTCTCTAGGCTCGATGAAGAAAGGGTACCTGATAAGGTAACGGGAGGAGCCGGGGAAGAGGTATAGAAATGGGAGGCCAGCTGTCTCCTCTAGAGAACCCGGGTCAGCGCGCTCAACAGAAAGGCGCAGGGAAACCCGCCGCGGCCGGAAGGGAGAAGAATTCAACATTGTTCGATCGGCTCAAGTTAGAGGGACCCAAGAAAAGCCAAATCGTGAGACCTATTCCGCGGAAGGCGATCCAGAATCGCGGGGTGAATGCCGAGAGACGTTTAACATCCAGCGACTCACCAAGAAGAGTCTCCAGAGTGCGAAAGAGCTCGAAGAAACAACTGAGAGAGAAAAAAGGAGGGGGAAGGTCGAGAGTTCGAGATTTCAGGGCTCTTTTGAGGAAACGAGCGGAGCCCCGAGCGTCGGAGCCGTCCCGGCAGCCCTCGGGGGAGCGACCGAGGGGGCAGGGCCCTTCTAAGACGAGCCGAGCTAACAGAACATTCTTAGGGAAAAGGCAGAGGACAGGATCGAACTCTCAGACGTAGAGCGCGCGTGACTC
>Ga0179591_1293956_pt1 | contig 16628 bp, 25 predicted proteins | sample CZOMad2_1_08_16f_FD_182891 | JGI IMG/M metagenome (GOLD analysis project Ga0179591, IMG submission 182891) | Vadose zone soil fungal communities from Angelo Coast Range Reserve, California, USA - CZOMad2_1_08_16fungal (PacBio error correction) | ecosystem: Environmental > Terrestrial > Soil >...
GGAAAAAAAACGGGGAATGTACTTAAAAAGACGAGGAAGGGAGAAGGACGAGAAAAGGGACGCGTGGAAAAAGGGACTCAATCGGTACACGAGGGAAGGTCAATAAAGGAGAAAGGAATCGGGAATGGAAAAGTTAGACAGTGCAGAACGAAAAGGAATACTTACCAAAGGAAGCGACTTCTGACCGGGAGGAAGAAATCTAGGGGGAAAAAAACATAAAGATTAGGGATCAAGCGGGCACCTGTGGCACCCAACAGTGTCAAACTATGCGAGGAAATACCTCCTAAAGGGGGTAAAGACGGAGGAAGAGGGGTAGCAAAGTTATGTCATAAGGGCCAATTGGTAAAAATGCTGGGGAAGGTGAGCAAGAGAAGGAAAACAATGGGTTGGTAATGGGAGGGGCCCGTGTATCATGGGTCTAGAGTCTGTAGACAGTGAACAGAGAGACCCAAACAAAGGAGGAGGATAAAAGAGAAAGGATGAGTGCGCATAAGGGGGATATAACGGAGGTCAGGAACAAAGCATTTAGAGGTCTTGCTTCCGGACGCGGGGAAACAATGAATGGTCGAAAGGGGCAAAGAAAGACAGAGAAGAGAGTTTTTTCGTGAAAGAGGCGCAGGGTTTAACATTGAAATGGCCACCAGTGGAAGTCTCAGGTTGGGGTGAAGGTTGGGGGGGGGGGGTTCCAGTGGGAAGCTGTACGTATGTGGTGGGAAACTCAAGGGGAAGCGAATACAGTAAATTAGGGAGGGGAAAGGTGAAATAGGCAAGTAACCTGCCTTGTCGTATGGACAGTTGGTATCACTAAAGGCATCTGCGTGCGATCTTTTCAGGGTAAGGGCACGCCTTGGACGAGGTCGGACTGAACGGGAATGGCGCTTAAATTCTACAGTCCGCGCTGGGAAAAAACATTTTAAAAAGTGGGACCATTCGGGTGATGGGGGGATGGGATTAAAGACGTCCATGGTTGGGCATTCCCGGGGCAAGGTATTCAAAAAAGACACCTGAACTGAATGGGGGGGATTAAGCAAAGGGTCATAGGTTAAAAACTGGGAGCAATCAGCACTTGGGGTAATGTTTGGGGGGGGGTCTGGCATTGGAGACAAAACAAAATTTACAACTTGCGGACTCTTACTGCCAAGTATACACGGAAGCAGAGCATACATGTTAAAAAGAGCGAACTGGCACTCACTTTGGGGCTTTCGCTAAAGCAGCCACTGTGTGTCGAAAGAGTCGGGGAGCAAACATTAAAAGCACTTGCCTGGTTGAGGGGGGTACCAAGGAGAAAAACGTCTTGGAGTGGGAACAGGGGGGGGGAATGCTCAAACAGATATACCACCTTTAAACTCGGGCTTGGTTAGTATGGACAAATGAAAAAAGGAAATGTTATCGATCTGAAAAATTTTGTCCTGGGCTTGCATCTTAGAGGGATGGAAGGAGGGGGAGGAAAGGGGGGGGGGCAAGAGGAGCGGTCTTGCAGGGTAATCACGGATTTAAATAAAGGGAGATCAGGGTTGAGGGGGGGCCTTAAAGGAACACATTTAAAAGAGTCAATACTCTTGGGAAGAATTAAGAACTCTGGGGACATGTGCTAAGCGTGGTTAAAGTCGTCCATTGTGGACCATTCCATAGTGGTACGTTATCAGGTGATTGAAAGTAAACCGAAGACGTGGGGCCTAAAAACGGCAATAGAAGCCGACAACCTATAGAACTGCATCAGGTCATGCTTTTAAAATAAGTGGAAGGATTCGATCTTTGAGCGTGGGTGGTGACTTAGCATGAATGGGAACACATCAAGACTACAAGGGTTGAAAGGTTGTTGTCGTTATCAGGTAAAAATACTCTCACGGAGGTCTTCCATGGTAAAGATCTGGGGCTGTTTGCCATGGCAGGGAAGCATAGGAAACTCTGGGGTACGGCAGGGATTATGAGAACTAAGGTGGAGGAAAAAAAAAGCAGACGCTAACGGTAAGCGCCGGTTTGACGACGTTCAAGTTGTATATGGAGTGTGAACTATTAATTGCGAATCAAAAGTGGATTCTACTCAGGACTGGACGGGGTTGGTGGGGTGTAAACTTCTGTACACAAAAAAGCGTTGGGAACGAAAAGTTGCTGGAGTACGGTTCCAATAAATTAAATGAGGGGTGGAGGATCCTGAATTCAAGGCCCCTGGGGAAAAAAATTGAAAAACCCAATCTTGGGAGAGGGGGGCAAATGCCGTGGATACATGGCCGGTCTACGAAGGGGGAGCACAGGATTTCAAAATTATAATCTAATTTGGATCTGTTGGAAAAAGAGGGCTCAGGAACACAGAACAGTAAATCTTGATCTGGTCTTTGTGTGACTGAAATAGTGGTCAAGTAAGAAGGGAGCATCGGAAAGTGTTAAAGTTGTAAAGTACGACGGGGCGGGAAGGGCATCTTTTAAAAAAAGGATCACTTGGACGAGAATGTGCGCGGAGGGTTAAAGAAAAAAATAACTGGGGTGGTTTGCAAGGCAATGAAAGAAAAAGGTTACATGAAGCGGTCGTTAATCGGTACAGTAGACGGGGGAGAACTCGGATGGTGGCGATACGGAAAAAGTGCTCTATAATGAAAGTAAAGGGCAGGTTGCATTGAAGTGGGGGGGGGGGGGAAGGGTAGCATTGGTTTAATAGGGTCACATCTTGGATAAAAAAAATGGCGGGGACTGCATGGGGGGGAAGACTGTGTGCAGGGGTTTGGGGGGGGGCTGGGGAGCACAGGGGGGGGGGGATAACGGTCAACAATTAAGGGATCAGTATCCTTAGGGCCATAGCAGGGGGCCAAGGAAGAAAAAAGAGCTAGGAGCAAAGAGGGGTGGTAAGTAAATACCGGTTATAAAATTGAGTAAGAGAAAAGGGGAAATGGGGGAAAAGGGACGCCGAAGCCCGGCAAATCAAAAGTGTACATTGACGAAGGGGTGACAACAGGAAAAGAGACTTAGAAATAAGTCGGAGGCTTCCTAAGGTTGGAAATATTAAAAGCAAGAAATTCAGTATCTGGGGGGGGGATAAGTGGTTAGTACGTGCAACGACTCTGACCAATTCTGTAAGGGAAGTTAAATTGAAAAATAAAAATGAAGGTCGAAGGAGTACAGAGGTCAATGGCCGAGAAACGGCGTGGGAGATTCTGGAGGTAGAAATAAGATACTTGCAGTTATACCTGATAGGAGGAAGTCAAGAACATAGCGAGAAGATGGTCGAGGGGGGGGACGCAATGACGCGGAGGTCCGAGGGTATAAGGGGGGGGGAGGAGTGTTTTACTTTCAGCGAGAAGGAGAAAACGTTGTGTCTTATTGTTGCGACCTGAAGAAGAAAAGCAGACGTAAAAGCAAAGCATCGGAGGAGGAAAAAGAGGAGGAAGGGTCAGATGAGGAAAACATAGACACGTTGGGAGGGGGGAGGAGAGAGGAAAGTACACAAAAGTACTTAGCAGGTAATAGGGACCGGAAAAAAACATAGCGGGAGGATAAGGTAAAATTAAGTCTTACGTGTGTCAGGAGAAAAAAACAGAAAGGAATGGGTAAGTTATTATCAGAGGAAAGAGGATGTATGAGCGGGCAAGGAAGAAAAAAGGATAAAGAACTTTCAGATGAAGGTCGGGGTCTGTATACCGGATGTGAAGAGGTCAACACGTCTGAGTAGAGGAGAAGACGGGAAGAGGGGAACATAGGTCTGATTTATTGTAATAGGAAAATGGTATTGTACATAATAAGGGCGGTTACCTTTTGTGGTAAGGGGTAACTGGGGAAGGGTGCTACAAAGGTAAGAGGAAAAGAACTGGGGTAAATAAAAACAACGGGAAGGCTACGAACACCATGGAGGACCGAGGTCAATCAGCTGAAGCAAGGGCAGAAGGTGATTAAGCTGCGAAAAATCAAGGAATGAAGCGATATAGGGAGGTAAAAAAAAACACTTGGAGGAAATTGGGGCAGTACAGCATAAGCAGTAGCGTTGTTAATTCCTCCGGTGGGGGGATGGTAAAGAAGCGAGTGAATTAAAAAGTCTACAATTGAAAGTGTGGACAGGGACTGTCGTGCGGCTTGGACTACGTATTGCCAAGGGAGATAACCATAAAAAAAGGGGGGGGACAGCGACATTGAAATGCTTCATGCCCTGAAAAAGTTCAGGTTAGGGACTTAAAATACAAAAATCTCTGGTGTTCTTGCAAAAGACAAGGGAGAAGGCGCAAGAAAGTCAAAAAAGGTAAAGAAGCGAGGTAAGAGGCACTGATATGGTCGAAATGCCGCAGAACGTTGACTATTTATTGAACAGAGAGTGTCGTAAAACAAGGGATCAAGGATGCGGGGAAGGGAAGCGCCCAGAAAAAGAAAGGGAAGAGTAGTGAAGAAGTCAGAAAGGCAGGAGGTTTCTTGGTAGGGGGGGGGGAGTTGGGTAAAGAAAGCGTCTACAGCTGGCGAGCTGGCGCAGGGAAACGGGAGTGGTTCAAGGGGGATAGAGATGCGACAAAAACGGTACAGATGTAATGATGGAAAGGGGATGGCCAATTCTAGAATGGGAAGGAAGATGGGTGGGTGTAAGAAGATAAGAATAAAAGAAAAAAGGGGGGGGGATCGGAGAGGGGGCCACGCATGAATACAGGTTTACTAACCAATAGGAAATCGAGAAGAATCAAAAATCAAACCAGAAACGGGTGAGGGGGAGACAGGTAGAGAGAAAAAAGAAGGTTTCTAATATACACCGAGGGTTTTAACAGGTTGGCTTGCCGGCTTCAAAACAGAAAGCCTTGAGACGCATGAAAGAACGTGTAACATTCTGTTGGATCGCCTAAAGCAGAAAAAACAATGGGGTTGATTGTTGTCCAAAATAGCGTATTGTGGGATAAGGAGAAACAGGGTGTGTAGATACGTACATATTAAAAATGGGAGGTATCGGGTTGAGAAGGTTCACTGACAAAGCTAAGTGCTACGGAGAAAATAGCAGGAATGGGGGGAAGGTCATACAGCCGGTAAAGAGGAGGTCAATATGTGATCAATCGGGGAAAATTGTAGGAGGGGCGGCCAACTCAACGAAGAGGAGGAAAAAAGGGATGCCATCGCGAGCTGGGGGAAAAAAACCGACACCAAAATGAGGGTGGTGATCGGAAAGGGTGGAACCCTTAGCGCGCCGAAGAACGATCAAGTTTGGGGAAAAGAGAACAAAGTACCGATGCATCCCGTAGAAGAAGGGGAGTTGTGTGAGTGAAAAGGTGAAAGAAAGGGGAAAAGACGGTCAGGGGGATTGGGTGGAGAAAAAATTAGGCTCCGGAGAAACAATTCCATGAGAGGGGGGGCACCCTTTTTCGAGGGGGTCAAAAACTATTTCTAGAGTGGGGGAGAACCAAAAAAAGTTTTTATTAAACAAGGGGGAGACGACTGGGTTCCAGTGTTATAATGTTATCTCTTACAAGTGGGATTTTGCATTGAGTAAAAGACCTAACAGAAACAATCTGAAGTGTGGAGAGAATGGGTTACCAGGTAGGTGAAAATTGTGCGTGAAAAGATAGGCAATGAGGGAGGGCAAGGGAATTTGGGTTCCAGGAACAAAACCTGTGAGGAGGCCCGGGCCACTGACGGGCTCGAAGTCCATGATAGAAGAACAAACATAATTGTCGCAAAGATACAAGGCGGATATATAAATAATCGCACGAGGATGGAAACTTTTTGATAAAAGAATGCTGAAGAAGTCGACTGACGATGAAAAAAGGAAAGTCCTTCAATGAAGATACGGCGATGATATACTGATAGGGGAGAAAAATACGTGAAGAACACAAGGACAAGAAAATGTACCGGATCTTTACGAAAGTGGTAATGTAAACTTGGGCGAAGCTGGAGAACAAAGTGTTATCGACTCAGGGAATTGAAACTCGGGACATTATGGAGCACTAGAGGGGGGGGGGAGGAAAAATTGTTTGGGGTCTCCAGGGGATAGGGAGTCGAAATTCGTAAAGGAACTGGGTCTCACAAAAAATGTGTAGGAGATGAGAGTGACGGGGGACGACAAATGCGAGTAACAATTGGAAAAGGGCCTTTCCCAAAACTTTAAGGCTACTATGCTATCCAAGGAAAATTCCCCAAATATTAGAGCACATTCGGGTTGATTCGCTGAAAGGTAAATACACCCCTTTCGTGCAAGCTAGCCCTACCTGTCGGTGGTGGACCAGGTGCGCCCCGCTCGGTGCCTACGGGGGACGCATATTTCTTCATACAAATCACTCAATCCTGGAAAACTTTGGGGAAGTCGAACGCGACTTAGCGGAGGGGGGCAACGGGTTGTCTCAACAAAGGCCGCGGGAGGTCTTTTGAAGACGGGAACATCGTCCCGCTTGCGAGACGGGAGGGACTGGGTTACTGTCGTCAACTTTACGTCGGGGCGAGCTTATAAGGGAAAACTCATTCGGGGGTGGTCTCCAAGCAGGGTTCTGTTCCAGGGAACCGACGAAGGAAAAACAGAAAGCCATGGGGGAGAAAACCTTTTAGAGAACCCGGATCTATCCTTGCCAAAGACTTGGTTATGATTTGGGGTTGAAACCTGGTGGCAAAAACAACTGGGGCCAAAGGAGGGAGCCCAAATAGGAGGAAAAGCATCAAGGGGAACGGAAAGGGTTTTGGATGCCATCTTATCTTGTCAGAGTGCGAGACGGTCTTGAGAGACGTGGCACTATGAAATACTGAATGGTGGAGAAAAGGGACCACAATAGTGGCAAGGGGTGAAACATTGCTCAAAAATCATTCTAACTTGGAGAAACTGGGCGGTGGGATTTGGGAGATGGGGGTCGCAATCGTGGGAGAAGGGGGATGTAAGACGTGGAAGGGGGGTTGGAAAAAGAGCTGACTTGCCTTGTAAAAGCGTCTAAGGGAACAAAAGCATTGGAAATTGACATGACCTAAATAAGGCAACTGAGAACACTGCTTTGAAAAGCATTGGGGAAGAAATCAGGGGCCCTGCCAGATTTGTAAAGGGAAGGTACAGATAACAAACTTGTTAAAGGGCGGAACAAAGAAAGAAGCTGCATCGAATCGGAGGGAGGTTTTTGTAGAAGTAGGGAGGAGAAAGAATGCAGTATTGGGAAATGCCGTGGGAGCGGGAAACCCACTATTACCAGTGGGGGGTGGAATCAAACTGCGTACCAACGAAAAAAGGGCCAGGCACCCGGGTTTTGAGGGCCTGCATGGCAGACAAGACACTGTAAAAAATCGGGGGAGGAAAAAAAAAGAATTGAGAAATCTCCGACCCGGCAAGAATCACACTCGTAGAGGGGGTCTGGGATTCATTGAGTTGCGTACCTGAGGAGTAATCGTAACCAGAAAGCCAGGACGGTACCGTGCTTGCACTTAGAGGAAACCAGCATCATTTAGAAGGTCAGGGAATCACGTTTCCAGGTAATAGAAACTAGTGGGAGACATCTGGAATCAACCCTCCGGAAAAGCAACCGTTAACATTACGATGGCACTTTCGGGGCACTTTTACAGCAACGGGGGCGTACGGCAAAAGGGTGGGGTTCGAATTTCCTTTGACTGAGGAAAAAAATTTTCTGGGAAATATCGCGATGGGATCACTGGGTACTAAAAAGGGGTAGTAAATCGTAAAAGTCAATTGGGAAATCATTTTCGAACGTCACTTGAAAGGAAAGTTGGAGATCGGGTCAGGGAGGGGGAAGATCTGTTCACTTAGGGAAAGGGAAAAAAGAGTGGGGGGGGGTTCAAGAGGGTGTCTGGCATACCTGGGTAGATATGGGAAATGGGGGCCATTCGGGAAAATACAGGTGGGTCAGATGGGACTGTAAAAAAGGCGCAGCGATAAAAGGTCCAGTTCAGGGTCGGGTAAGGAAGCTGAGCATTCTTTAAGAGGGAAATTGACAGAACGGAGCTGGAGTACGGTCAAGGATGTCATACTGAGGGTGAAGGTTGGGGTTGAGAAAAAAAAGGATGTCAAAGTGTAGGTGTAGAAACATCAAAATGAAAGTAGGAGGCACAGAGCTAATGCTGGTGAAGCACGGGATGGGGAATCGAAAAACAGTTTTGTGGCTTACCAGTGATTAGGGGGGGGATAGTCGAAGTACAGGTGTAGAGAGCCCAGCGACTTAGAGAAATAGATTATGATTATGGCAACAAAGACAAGCGAATTAGGTATCAATCATGGCAAAAAAATCTGAGCACAAGTTAGAAAAGGGGATATCAAATGCATGAAATGGAAACTACTGGTGAGACTCCTCCAATTGCGGATTCGGGGGAAATTTCAGGGGACCATTTATATCAGAAGATAGTGTGCCTGGAAGCACTGCCTGGATTGAGAAGGAAATAAACTGGGAAGGGGGGGGTGTTTTTGTCGAGAGAAAGTCCGCTCTGGGGAGGGCAAAAAAATGTGGAAGAAAAGGATGAGGACCCGGGGAGTGAAGGGGTTTTCGGTAAGGGGGACAAAGGCGAGCCTTCAGCACGTTTAGCTAATCATAATAAGAAATCGCTGCACAACACGGGAGAAATAGGTGAAAGAAGGGATCAACAGAACAACCAGGTGCTGGCAGAAAGTAAAAAGATAACAGAAAGGTATGTGAACCGCAAGCGATGTTATTAACTCAAGGAATGCGAGAGCCAGGCGTTTATCGGCGAAAAAAGTGAACATGGGGGGGACTTTGAAAATGTCAAGGTGAAGGGGGAAGGACGATCTCCAAGGGGAAATTCAAGGGGGGGAAAAATGGTATGATATACACTGTTTAGACCAGATCTAGCGTAGGAAAATATTTGTGTAAGGGAAGAATGAGTAAACCTTGAGAAAAAGAAAAAGCGGGGGCTGGAAACAGTGAGGGAAAAGTTAAATTAGGAAGAATATTTTGTGCGGGTAGGGGGGGGTTTCAATCATTATTTGCAGATGAGAGCGCTGGATCTGGGAGGGAGGGGGGGGGGATAGGCCTAGTGGGCAGTAGTTTTCCTGGGACTCGACGCTGTCGTGATTTCATATGCTTGTCATTAGGGCTATTGTATTGGTAATGGTCAGGGGAGAAAAGTTTTCGAAATTTAATACTATTAAGATGCGAAAAAAAGACGTTTGGAATGGCTAAAACGAAACATACACCGGGCAAGGGACAAGCTAAGGTTGGCATAGCTTAGAAATAAAAGAGATGCGCGAAAAAAAGTGCATCTAGTCCTAAAAGAAACACTGGATCTCAATAGGAATTTAAGAAGTAAAATACTCCGTTAGGAGGGAAAATGGTGTTAGACTGGATCTGGGGGGCATCTGGAAAGAAGAAGATCAAGGGGAGGACAGGTTTAACTGGAGGATGTTTACGGGTCCAATCTCTCCCACAAATGGCGAAAAGAAAATGGGGGCATAGGAAAAAAGGCTGATGACCATGTCATACGGAAAAAGTATGAGGTACAGGGACGGGAACAGTGGGTTAATTTTAAAACAAAGAATGCTCAAGAGGGAATTCCTCAAAGGGAGAGATCCGCGTAACGCAGATGGATGGATACTGAAAGTGCTTAGGGTAGGTCTTCAAAAAACGTTGTACCAGTGAGGGGAAAAAAAAAGATTGGAGGGGGAAAGAAACGGGAGAGTGTGAGGGGAGGAGAAAACATGCTCCCGGGAAAAGAAGGAGGAAAAAGGGGGTAGAGAGGAACGGTTGCGTGAAAGTGAACAAGAGGAGATCACTGGATCGACAATTTACTGTTACAAACCGTAAGGGAAGCACGTCTAGCAAAAACAGCTTCGTGGTTTTAAGCGAGGGTAATATGGAAACGTAATATGGAACGATTGTTGTCTGTGGGAAAAAAGTATGTGACGAGAAGATAGGAGGGGGGGGGGGTCCCGACCTTCCCGTAAAAACCTAAAGGAAAAAAGAAAGAGCAAACAGGGGCTCTGACCTATGGATGATGCTTGCTACAATAAAACTTGATCCTTCAACTGCGTTACAGGGGGGGGTCAGGAGATCACAACACAGACCGGATCCAGCTAGCTAACTTGAGCACAGTGAACCTTGGCGTGGATGTCCTAGTCGTACACTGTACCGTGTCTCTGAAAAGCCGAGGTCGTGTCTGGTTCAATCCAAAAAACAGGGGTAGGCATCGGCGTATAGGTAAAAAAAGGGGGGTCTCTGGTCGGCGTTTCTGGGGGTGGGGGGGGGGGCAGTGCGGGGGGCAGAGAGGGGGGGGGCGCAAAGGGGACGGGAAAGGGGTCTGGGGGTGTGTAAGGGGGTTCTGTGGGGGAGTGGCGGAGTGGGGGCAAGCTTTGGCGGGGGGCTGTCGCGGGGTGGGTGGGGCGGGGGGGAGCTTTGGGGGTGCGAAAGAGGGGGGACGGGGGGGGGGGGGTGGTGGGGGGGGGTGTGGGTGGTGTGGTGGTAGGGTAGGGTGGGCTGCTGGGGGATTTACAAGCGGGCGCGAGGTGCGGTGGAAATCACTATTAAAAGGAGTGGTTACATGTTCGGGTGGCTATTAGTCAAGGAGGAGAATTTTGGGGACTGGGGGTACAGGGATCCTGGGGCCGAGGCGGGGGGGTAAAGGATTGTTTGCGGGAGATTCGTATAAAGCGAGTACCATCGCAGGTGAGGGGAAGAAAACACGGGGGGTACGAAACTTCCTTCAGGGGTCAATACGGGGGCGCGCCGTGAACGCTTCGGGCGGACGAGAGAAGGGGTGCGAGCCAATTATGGAAGGGGGGGGGGGGGGGGGGGGCAGGGGGGGAGGAAGGGGGGGGGGGGGCGGGGGGGGGGGGGGGGGAGTGAAGATAAAGGTAAAAGAAGGTGTAAAAAAGGTACAAAGTAAACTCAGGTTTGGAGGGAAAGAATCAAAATTTCATTGAGAAGGGGAAAACCGGAATCACGCTCGCGGTGGATATGCCTTACAAAAAAAGTGGCATTCTAAAAGGGATGGAGAGGCCTCTTGAAAATGGAGTAAGTGAATTTCAAAGACAAAGGGGGGGGAAATTTGGGTGTTTGGGGGCCTAGATAAATGAAAGAACAAGAAGTCAATGCGGGAAACAGGGTGTATCACCTTATGAAACAGGACTTGACTCATGACAGGGGTTGAGTTGGGGAAAAAAGATTGAATGACGGTAAAACATGTCAGGAGTTGTGGTAACAACTTGAACTCCGGACTGGGAAAGTAAAATGGGAGAGGGGAGAAGAGAGACATACCCGCGGAAGGCAGCGAAAATTATTGAAAATAATCGCAGGAGTGACTGGATACAAAAGTGCATAAACGAAAAAGGAGGAACAGGGGAATGCTGAAGAACGAAGCGCGGGGTTAGCGGGGGGACAAAGGTCGTAGAAATGAACTTACCCCTGGTTCAAACCAATCAAGATACTAGTTCAAAAAAAAAATAAAATAATCACGGGAATGCGCACGGTATGAAAAACGAAGTTTTGGCAATCTTGAAATTTAAAAAGAGAAGGGGGAGGTTCAAGGTTTGATGGAGAAAGGGGGAGAAGGGTTTTGATGGACGTGGTATCGGAGCACGGTCGCATGGGGGTATGAGTAAAAAGCAGAAGGGGAGAGAGGCAACAAAAAAACTAGGGATAAAAGGGAGAAGGTTGCCAGGTATCCTTTGAAAAAGGAAAAACAATTGTAGGGATCTTGCTTGAAAGGAGAAGTTAAAAAGTATTTAATAACAGAAGGTGGGGGGGAGTCCCGAGCGCAAAGGACTATCAATCTTATGCATGTGAGGTCATGATTTTGGTTGGAACATTGGAGTAGTAGTGTGAGTGAAACGCTATCAGTCTTCAAGTACCGGGAACGTGGGGAATGTAGGTGGAATATTGAAGGACGCGTTTATTAGCGGGGATATGGCCTTTTGTATCGAAGGCAAGGAAGCGGGACGAGGGGGGGGATTAATAAGATTTACGGATGAGGTGTCGAAGGGGGGTGGGGCGAGTCCTCGGAGAATGGCTAGTCGCAGTCGGGGGGTTGTTAAGAGAAGTTTTTGCTGTTACGGGGGGGGGGGGGTGATGTGGAATGAGAAGGGCCAGATTACAAGGGAAAATAAATCAGGAAGGTGTAAGCAGTCGAGAGGTAAAAAAGTATCGGGAAGGAAAGCATGAAGGGGTAAGAGGGCACTGGGGGGCGTTTTCTATTATGGTGAGTGATCGGCAAAAAAAGTAAAAAAGTTTCTGATACGGGAAAAGACGATCATAAAAAAAACTTTTGGGGAAATCTTTGGTGGGGGGTTCAGAGAAAGAGGAAAGAGGGTTGAGATCTTTCTCAGAAGGGAAAGACTGGTGGGGGATTACGCAGGCTAAAATCTGAGTGGATTGTCCTGGTTGAGATAAAAAAACCCTTTATTCATTGGGGGTAAAGACTTTTCGGCAAACAAGTAGTGAGGGAAGCTTTGAAGGGGCTGGCATCATACCGTAAGGTGATTGGGGGGGGATGAGAAAGGAGCGAGGGGGAAAGCAAGCTTCATAATGACAAAAGATTGATTGGCCTGACTCCATCTGTTCGAAAGTCGAGAAGACTTAAGAAAAAGAGTGATTTGGGCACGGGTTTTCCCTGAACCAAAAAATAAGAAGTTGGAGTAGTAAGAAAACAACCGGGGCAGAAAAACAAACAACATATAGAAGGAGCCGGGAAGCTGTTCTGAATGCTGGGCAATGGCTGGGGATATCGTGAAAAAATCTACTGGGCCGGTGAAATGGGGAAAAAAGTCAAACTACTATTGTGTTTGGGAGGGGTGAGAACGAGTAAAAGCATAAGGGGTAAACAGGGTGGTGGGCCGGTGGGCAAGAGTAGGGGGACTGAAAACTTGGGGGTTCACGACACTGTGAAACAAAGTGTTGAGAGGGCACCTGAGGTTATCAAGCATTCTCCCGGAGCACTAGTAAGCGTCGCCAGTGCTAAAGTGGGTCTGGATGATTTGTGAGGGTTAACTGGATGCATCTAGCGGAAAAGAATACGTGGGTGACGGTTGTGGGGTGTATCTTTGGTCGGAAGGCTAAACCAGTCTGATACTGAAAAAGTTGAAAGGGTGCACTGGGGGGGGGTGTTGTGGGGGGGGTTTGGACGCAGAGATGGAAAAACGAGGTCTGAAGGGAAATCAACCATGGTCACAGCAAATGGGGTTAGGTCTTATGGGAAAATGAGAGGGGACCTTGTAACATCACGGGGAAGGTCAGAAAAGGTGCACCTTGGCAGTAAAATACTCAGGTCCTTTATTGGCAGGAGTCCAACTCCAAAAACATAATCTTCTTTGGGAAGAAAAAACAATTCGTTTGTTGAAAACTACAATTGGGGGGGGGGAATAATAAAAGGGAAAACGTCAGACGTACAGTTTGGAAAAATAATTTCAAGAAACTGTACCACATCTTTGACATGAAGTTGGGGGGGGGGGGGGTTCGAGGGGTAGCATGCGACGAGTTGACGGAAAACCCAGAGGCTGTAGGGTGGGGGAACAAGGGTACCTGAAGAGTTCAATAGGGCACTTTCAATGAAAAAGGCTGCGGTCTTTTTAAGACGTAGGTATAAAGACCAGTAAAATGAAGTTCAATTTCATGGCTGTCCATGGAGGTGCTCTAGGGAAAAAGGATAAAAAAGCGCACCAAAAAAAGGATTATACGAGCTGTGCAGGGGGGGGGAACTTAGAAGGGGGGCGGGGGGGTGTTAGCAAAGAGAAGGTGAAATAGTAGGCTAGGGTAAGCAGAAAGGAGGAACAACTGGTTGAGAGGGACTAGAGGGGGAACCCGGATGTTAATTAAAGGAGGGGTAGCACAGAAGGGTAGGGAAAATAGTCTAAGTTAAAATTTGGGGGGCAGAACAATCTCACTTCAAGAACGGGGAAAAGGGTAAAGGAAGTTAATATAGGGTCAAAAGAATCTGAACTTATGTATAATTCAAATTGACAAAAAGCTTCCACACCTGTCTTAGCAAAATTCAGTATCGGGACATATTACACGCAGTGGAAACCTCCATATCAGTAATTTTAAAAAGGTGCTACATTGGATTTTTAAAAAAAAGTCACATTGCCGAACAGCAGCGAGGAACTTTAAAATATAAGGCAATCAGGTTGATTCCAGGGCCATTGTTTAGTGTTGGAGGGAAACAGAAAGGCCTGCGTAGGTGAATTCAAAAAAAACCTGTGGGCTAAAATTCAGCTTGCGGGGACACGGAGGTAGGTCTTAAGGGGTTAGCTTTCAGCAGACACTCCACGAAAGCGTTCGTGGATGATTGGGAGCATCAAGTAAGAAATCTATAAAAAAGGAGAAAAGAAAACTAGATCTTCTTACATCGAGGGAAAACAAGAAAGTTGAAGGGGCTCGCGGGTAAAGTCAAAATAAAGGCTAAACTATGAGAGGGGGCCCGGAACACGTCAAATCAAAACCAGTGAAAAATTAGCGCTTTATCGAGGGGGGAAAAAAAACGTCCTGTAAAATGGACAAAGGTTGGACAGACGATAATATACCACATGAAAGAGGGAAATGGAAAATAGGGAATACCAGGATTTGAAAAGCAGTATTGGAGGGGGATCCAGGGGAGGACTAGACCTCAGTCGGGGGGGAGAGAAGGAAAGGTTTAATATTGGGGAGGATGTTGGAGGTAAATTTTGCTTCAAGTGCTTAAGTGGGGGGATAAGTTCTGGGGGGATATATTTTGACTACACATGAACTAAAGGAAAGACACCCGAGTGCTAAAACAAAGCAAGGAAAACTCACTCTAAACCCGGGAGGAAAAAAATGTAGCATGCGATTGCATAAGGCGGCGGGATAAGCTTGACGGATCAGCGTCGAAAAACAACTTCCGTATGAATTTAGCCGCAAAAAAACTAAGGCAGAGTGGAAAAGGAAAATGGGGTGAGGGATCTAAAGGGCTACTTGAAACTTCTCAACCGAGTGGGGGACTTTCCTTGGAAAAGGGGGGTGCGGCGAGAACTTTTCTCAAAAACGTACTGACAAAGGGATCTCCAGAGGGAAGAGGTGACAGTTTAAAATAAAAAAGAACGTGCGTCTGGGAAAATGAAAAACAACCTGGTTGGTTGCAAAAGTCAAATAAAAGGAATCTGAAGGAACAACGGATGGAAAAAAAATACCTGAGGGGAAGGAGTAAAGGCACTGGGGGGAACTAGTTCAAAAGGGGAGGCACGCTGACGGTGCTAGGTATTGGTGGTAAAAAGGTGCACATAGAAGAAGGGTGGGAATCTTCTCCCATCAATAAAAGGGGTAGTGTTAGGGTCAAGGAGGAAACGGTAAAGAAAGGAGTAACGTGGGGGAGGAAATAAACGACATCGCAGAAGGTGTTTTACGTTGATTTAGGTGGAGATGCACACTCTGTGAAAAGAGATTAAGTGGAGAGACTGAGTAGAATAACAGGTTTGGGGGTTAATCACATCAAAAAAAAAGTACCGCGGGTGGGGGAACCGAATGAACTACATACCAGAAAAGGAAAAAGAGAACAACCAGGGGGAGTGAGTGCTTGATAAACAGGTAACTGGGGGACAAGAGCTTACACACGATTGGGGGGCAGGCAAAAGGAAAGTATTGGGAAATGGGGAGGGTTGGAATACTTGGAGAGTTGAGGGTGACACAACCCCACTTGAGAGGGGTGGTGAAGAAACTTATGGGGAAGATGACCTCCCAAATGATGAGAGTAAGTAAGATTAAAGTGCGCGGAATCTATTGATCGTGACTGAGAAGGGGGAAATACGAATACACGTCCAAAATCTTTCAGGGGGAAAAATGGGAGTTAAGCAAGATGCGTTGGGCAGAATACAGGAGATCGATCTTGGGGGGTGAATGAGGAGAAACAAAAGAAAAAGGGGGGGGCAAGTAAGAAGTAAACCATCGCGAAATCTCGGGGGTGGGGAAAAAAAAATTACTCAGTTCTTAGAGAGGAGCCCGCTCTGACGAGATAAAGGGGGCGCCAAGTACACTCAAAATGAATCCGGCCTCAAAGAATTAAGAGGTTTACAGGAAATAGAGTTTGGAGTGAACAAAGGGGGGACAAACTTAAAAGGAAGAACTGTGGGTGAAAGGGGGATCATCCAACACAATAGAGTACCATTCAGTAGGTCCACTGTCATTCTCAAAAGGGGGAAAAACTGATCACTCGGGGAAAAATGTAGGCAGTATTAAAAAAGGGGAGCTCTGGAAGGAAAATAAGGAGGAGAGGTCTAAAAACTCAATTTGTTACAGGGGTTCTGTTGAAGGGGGAAAGAAGAAAAAAAAAAGCGAAGGGAGCATGAGATCTTACCAGGGGGGTGAAACGACAAGTTTGACTGTCCCAGGGGGGAGAAATAAGAAAAACTTTATTTGGGGGCCTAACAAAAAATCAAAAAGAGGCCGGGGGCTGGGATAAATCTGCCCTAAGCAGGCCGGACGGGCTTGTGTTGGGGCCGTGAGAGAGAGTAAGAGGAAGAAACTATAAAATCGCAAGATAAAAAGCGTAAGTTAAATCATCGGGGCAGGCAAGACTTGACTTTGGAATGTCATACAAATAGAGCCGGATAAATAAGGAAATGTTTTGAAAAGTATAACCAATACAAGAACCCACCAAATGACAGAAGGACAATCCAAGGGGATTTAAAAAACTCAGACAAAAAGGTTGGCAGGAACATTGAAGTTAGTCATTGGATCATTAGAATTCAGTGTTTGTTAGATGGGAAAGTTATAGAAAAAAGTTCTGGTCAAAGA
>Ga0179591_1336012_pt1 | contig 16628 bp, 21 predicted proteins | sample CZOMad2_1_08_16f_FD_182891 | JGI IMG/M metagenome (GOLD analysis project Ga0179591, IMG submission 182891) | Vadose zone soil fungal communities from Angelo Coast Range Reserve, California, USA - CZOMad2_1_08_16fungal (PacBio error correction) | ecosystem: Environmental > Terrestrial > Soil >...
AGAGAAGCTCTGGATGTCAGTGGAAGGGGGTCCTCTTACAGGGGGGGGGGAGTTTAACGTAGAAAGTAGAGTGACCGAAGAGGGAACGTATTGAAAGACGAGGAAGGGACCACATTGTGGGAGTAGGAAGGTGAGATAGCTCTTGGGCTTTCACGAGATCTATGAAAAGTACTGGAGAAAGATGAGGCAAGGGAGGGATCGGGAACCAATCTCTGAGGGAAAAAAAGTGGAATTTTAAAACGAAGGGGTCGAATCTATTATCAAGGGGCGCCAATTCACGAAGGCCTTTGAGTTACTGGGGGGGTCTAACATCACTGACAGGGCCGTTCTTGTATGCTCGGGGAATCGTGGAGGGAAGGGGGGGTGCATGACCTAGGCCAAGTGGAGATACTCTCGAAGTTTTCGTTCTGGGGGAAAGGCGCACTCAGCATCTATTCATTTTAAGGAGGTTAAATTGCCAGAAAGGGGGGAGTTCGGCGGGGGGGGACCATTTTGAAGGAGGTAGGTGTTTTGAAGTCTGGTTGGCGGGCTATGATATCTTAAGAGAAGTGCAAGCTACCATACTTTCCAAGCGAGAGAAAAGAGGGACTCCTTAGGAACCCGGAGGGTTTTGTGACTTGAAAAGGGGGGGGGAGGAAAGATGGAAAGGATTCTCACGGGGACTAGGGAAAGCCATGAGAAAAGCAGAGTGACCTTGTAAGAGGGGACCCAACCGCGCGAGAAGCATCCTCGATTTCAACGGGACGAGAGCCCTCCTCGTACTAGTCGGGGAAAAGGGTAAAAGGAAAGAGGATCCCCGAACTCAAGCACCATGGATAAAACGGACTCTACTTTCGCTGAGAGCTTCGTCCCGACAGAATGCGGCTGGGACTTCACCTAGAGGACGACGGCTCTCAAAAAGAGTCTGACCTCGACCCTGGAGAAGAGGGGGCCTCCTAAAAAGAGGGAGTCCCTCTTACCAGGACTTCCTAAAGGCCAGTGCAGACCGACCGGCACGCTTTGTTGAAAAGGGCAGAAAAAAGCGAGAGTCTAGAGAAGAAAAAAAAAAAAAATTTTTATTGGTTGAGAGATTAGAGGCTCCGCAACGCAAGACTAAATCAGAAACCAAAAAAGGGAGGCGAGGACCCGCCTTCCCGCCTTCCGGGGGGAAAAAACGCTCTAGGAAAGGTGCGGCGCGAGAGTGGAAAAAGGAAAAAGCGGCGTGACGGGGAGGGAAGAGGCAGTCAGGGGGGAAGAAAGTTTTTTTTGTGAGACGTCAGAGGGAACAGCGAGCTCGAGAGTAAAAACGGCAGGATCAAAAACCAGGGGGGAGCGTGGGGGGGGAGGCGCCCGCGCCGCAGGGAAAAACTTGTATTCCTCGCATACGCCTGGAGAAAAGCTGGGCGGGAAAGAAAAGCAAAAGGAAGGTCACCGACCCAAAAGTCCACCGTCTTTTGAGAGAAGCGAGAGAACAATAAGGAAAACTGGGAATTGGATGACAGAACGGAGGGGAGCTACGAGCTTGACGCCAAGAGGGAAAGTGAAGAAAAAACATTACGGAGGGAGCCGCTCTCACGTCAAAGGGCGACCATACGCCTGCTCGGAAGAAGATCTACTTCTGTGGTCCTCGGTCGGGGGGGGTAGGGAGACTCAGGCGCGCTGGAAAAGAAGGAAGGAGTCTTTACGCTGAAAAAAGGAATCCTTTCTCGGCAAGAGAGGGAAGGAGGAAAAACTAATGCTTAGGTGGCCGATGCCTGACCAAAGGGAAAAAGAGAGAGCGGCAAGACGGGATATCGACTCAAAAAAAAGGGGGAAGAAGGGGAGGGACGCCGTCTGAAGGGGAGGAGGGGGTCCTTCTCTTCACCTCCAAGGGAAGAATCGAAAACGTAAAAAAAAACTGAAGGAAAGAGGGGATTTCACATCGTACAGAAGGCCAGGGAAATCGCGCGCTCCTTCTTCAGAGAGAAAAAAGAAAGAAGAGAACATTACCAAGAGGGGGGTCGTTTCCGATTCAAAAAAGGAGCTCGCTCTAGGGAAGGGGGGATTTCTCGCGGCGCACGTCCTACAAAGGGAGGCCTCTTCGTAATAACCTGAGGGAAGGGAAGAGGAGCTCACGCCTTTTATCTCGGAACGAGGACTTTAGGGGATTATATACATCCTGCTTACTCCAAATCAGGGTTACGGGAAGGGGGAAAAAAGGGAAGGCCTTCTTGGAAGAAAGGCTTCTCCCTTCGCGGAGGAAAAAGTGGAGAGCCTTACAAGGGGGACTGCGCGTCTAATTACCGGGAGAAGGAACCTCTCTGGGAAAAAAGGTATAATTCGAAAGCTCTTGCCCCTACCTGACGTCCAAAGAAAAAAACGGGCTCACAGAGAACATCTCGACCATGCACAGAGAAGTACAGGGAGACCGTCACAAGGTCAAAAACGAAAAAAAAAAAGGGTCGATCAGAAAAAGGAAGTCTTTGAAGGTCCGAAGAGGTTTGGGGCTTGTCTAGTCGACTTGCAATAGGTAGTGGAATATGCCTCTGGAAAGGTCGAGGACAGAAATCCTGTTCCTCAGGAAAGAGCTCTGGGTCGATCGAGGGGGGGGAAAAAAAAAAAAATCAGGGGGTAAAAAGGGAGGGGAAGGGGAGGGCTTTTTCCAAGAGTCCCGGGAGAAAAACTGAGGAGTGAAAGATGGAGGGTGCTTCCATAGCTTCGCCTCGAAGGGGGCGAAGTCGACTCTTGAGATCCTCGACGAGAGGAAAAAATGCTAAGAGCGGTGTCGCGCTCTGAAGGGAAGTAGTTTGTTGGGCGAGAAGTGCTTTATGAGAGGGGGGGGCTCGGTGTTGATCTCAGGGGGGGAGAGCTTACCTTTAATAAGTGAGAAAGAGGGATGCGTGTCCGGGATGGTTGTCTGCGTGAGAGAACAGCTGCTGCGGAGCGACATTGCAGAAAATCGGGGAAAAGTTATCCTAAGGAAATAATACCACAGTTACATAGTGGAAAAGTCAGAAAAAATCCGGGGGGGTTCGTATAAGTATGGACAAAATTGAAAGCTCGGGAAAAGGAGGGGGGGTTTGAGGTATTGGACGGCCCGAAGAGAAGCGCAAAACAGAAATGCGAGAAGAAAGTCAACCTGTTCCTCGGGAAACCGCCGAACGCAGGGATGGCTAGGTCGAGGAGGAGGAGTAGATTCTAAGAACGGAAAAGGGGGGATTTAAGACTCTCTGGGGGGGAAATTCGTCTGAGATGAAAAAGGGGAAATACAGAGAGATGGTCTCCCTAGGAGAAAAAGGGAAGGAAACGAGCTTTTTTACCAAAAGACTGAGCAAGGGGGCACTTGGGAGGAAGCATTGCTACTACTAGTTCAGTGAAGGGAATACAAGGGTTCCACACGTCAAAGTGCCGAATATTTTAAACCGAGGGGTCTCTTCATCACTTACTTGGGAAGGTAGGGAGGCTTACCGAACGAGATAAAGGGGAAGTGATAACCTAAATCTGGCGGGGAAAAGAATTTTTCCTATTAGGAAAAATGCCGCGTCTGGAGGCATTCCCCTCACGTTCTCTTGGGGGAATCATCAGAACGAAAAGAGAAAACTTTTATCTCTTAAAAAAGTATTTTCTTAACAGATAGATATAAAGAAGAAGACGAGGGTTCGTCCGGGAACTCTTAAATCGCAAAGACAACAGGGGAATGATCTTAAAGAAAGAGGGACTACCCGAAGAGGAAAGGATTCTCCAATCTATGGGTAACCCATGGTGAACACTCCACTGTTAGCGATGAAGGGAGGATTTACCTCGAAGGGGAAAAGTAGTGGGGAAAAGATGTCATAAAGGGATGGAGAGGGACACACGCGGGGCTTAATTTAGGGGGAAACCCGGCGAAGTGGGAGGAAATCACTCAAGCGGGAGCCTTCACTCATCAAGAAGTGCGTGATCTGTCCTTGAGGAACAATGGTATTTATTCTCTTTCTCAAAAGGAACTTGAGGGGGGGGGGGGCATGACCTCAATCGAATGGAACTAGTCAGGAGTGGATGTGTGAAGGGGGGAGAATACTCCTCTCTATTCTGGAAAAGGATTTGACTATCATCACTCGGTGATCTCTGGAGGGTAGGGGGTCTTTGGATGGGACAAAGTTTCTTTTGGCGATGGGGATTATAGGCCGTAATTTCTCGACCCGAAAGTCCAAGAGCCTTGTCCCTCCTTATCGAACGGGGAAAACAGGATTGGTTTTCTGGGAAGGGGAAAAATAGCGGCTGTTTGAATGGGGGGGACTTAGGAGAAGACGAATTACCCCGAAATAAGGGAGCGAGATTCCCTGTTTCTAAAAATAAACCGAAAAGGGAATCCTCAGAGAAAAGGGGGGGACTTATCCCTGGTACGCAAGAAGGAAGCGAGCTGGATGACCCTCCCACAATGAGACGAAAAAAAAGGGAATAGAAACTAGGTGAGAGAGAGCGAAAGAACACATTCGCATCGGCTGGTCTGAAGAGGGTAGCAGGCAAAAAGGGAAATTCGACCTCTACCCGTTAAGGGAGGATGGGAATTCAAAACGAGGAAAAAGACCGAAGAGGTACTTCTTGGAAAAGAGGAACCGTGTTCCTCTTTTTGTGGAGGAAAAGACAGGCGAGAGATGAGAGGAAGGGAAGAGAATTTTTATTGTTGGAAGCGAACAATAAAAATCCTTCACGAAAGCGCTCGAACCCCAAATTAAAAGGGGGAGGGATATTACCTGGAACGGTTTGATTCGCTCTCCTAATTGCAAAAAAAAAGAAGGAGGACTGGGAGAAACTTCGGAAGAAAGAGAAGGCACCTTTCATATTCTGGAGGGGGTTACGGGGACGAGGTTTACTTGAGGGAAAGATCTAAATCAAAGGATACAAAAAAAAAAACTCGAAGGGGTTTCCGGCCCGGAGAGGGGGAGTGCTGAAGCGCTCGCATTCCGGGAAGAAGAAGAGGGGTAGGACGAAACCGGAAGGGGGAAAAGAAGAGAGACGGTAAAGGCAGGGGGTGGATTCGCATGGAAAAGAATTCAGCATGCCTTGAAAAAAAGAAAAAGGGAGAGAAGAAGCATTCAGCATCGAAGCGTGGGAATCTACAAGGAGCGCGAGGAAGATTGCTCACTCCACTTTCGGAAAAACGCGAGAGATCGCTAAAAAAAAGTAGGGGCGACTTCGTTGTCTCTTTCCTATGGAAAGGAAGAGGAGAGTCTTTAAAGGGGGAAGAAAAGGGAGAACTCTTCTTAAGAAAGGAACTCAATATCTTCTTCTATGAGGGAAGGAAGAGGAAGGGGACAGCAACCAGGAACTAAGAGAAGATCTCTCTCAACACACCACAGAGAAAAAAAAAAAAAAAAAAAAAAGTATCTTAAAAAGGGGGGGAAGCGAGAAAAAGGCCCTAGGGAAAAAAAGAGGCCTGACTCTCTTGAAAGAAAAGAGGAGTGCAGCACGGAAGATCGACCTTAAATCTCTCTCTCGAAGGAGAAAAGCGTCCCGAAGGAAAGGGGCCGAGGAATCGCGTCCGTCTTCTGGGAAGGAGAACTGAGTTCGCGCAGTCCTCTAAGCGACTTGTCGAGGAGAAACCTGGGAGAGCTTTTCTGAAAACTAGTAGCTCACGAAGGGGGTCCACTCAGGGGACGGACTTTTTTTCTCAAAAGGAGGGAGAAAACCGGGCGGCTTAGCTTCTGGAAGGAAGAGGGAACGTAGCTTCGAAGTATTATGCAGAAAAAGTCCGGAATTCATAAAAGGAATGGCCGAAAAAAGAAAAGAGTTTCTCGCGACCTGAGGGAAAGGGAGAGAAGCTAAGCGGAGGGACAAGATTACTCAAAGAAAAAAAAACGGTCTCATCCTCTGAAAGGAAAGAGGACCATTAAGCGGGAGACATTCGCCTCTCTCAGAAAAGAGATGAGCAAAAAATGAGGGGGTTTAGAAAACAGAAGGAGGAGGGGATTCCTATCATCCTATAAGTAGAGGAAGTCTATGAGGAGGGGCAGGTCTCCTCTCTTTTCCAGAAGATGAAAAAAGAAAATTTTCTAGATAACTCAGAAAAGGGAGTACTCGGATATGGGAGGAAAGATTGTTTCAAAAATCTTACAAAAGGAAGGGGGGACAATAATTGCCGGGGAGTTACTATTCTGTTGCTCAAAAGAGAGGACTCTAACGGTATGGGTGACTCGACCAATAGAGAAAAGATCTCGTCGGAGTAGAAAGGGAGCCATGTGGAAGCGCTCGACTTACATCGAAGGGGGGGGCAGGGACCAGAAGATTGGGGAAAAGGGGGGGCATAGGAGGGGGGGAATAAGAGATGAACTTATTCTTATCGGAAAGGGGGGGGGGGGGAAACTGCGGAGCCTCTCTCTTCGCTGGGGAGGGCAGGGGAAAAAGAAAGACCAGGAATCTGAGGATTAAAAGAAAGGGTTCTTCTTTCCAGTGAAAAAGAAGAAAAGAATCTACTCACACCGTAAGGGGAAGAAAAAAGCCGGGGGAGATAAGGATTGACATCGCTTGCAGGGGAGGGGGGAAAACTATTTTTACGGCAATCATGCGAGCATATCGGAAAAAAAAAAATAAATTCTTCTTCTGCAAAAACAAGGGGAAAAGGTCTCTCGAAAATCCTCCGAAAAAAAGTCTACAGGCAAGCATGCCCTCGAAAAAACCGTCACCAAAAAACGGCCCCACGAGTGAACGCGCTGGGAGATCACTCTGGCCGAGGTAAAAAAACCAAAAAAAAACGGGGGAAAAAAAGCCACCACACTCTAGAAAAAAGGAAAGAATAAAGATTACGATCTTTTTCTACCAAAGAAGAAAGGAGACACTTGGTCAGAAATGAGTCGAGGAAGGTAATCGGATGGGAAATTCTCTTCTTTTTTCAGCAAGGATGTGTCCTCCCTATCGAGGGGGACAGAGAAAAGCCCTAGGATTATGCAAGAGAGGTGAAGAAGGGGTTAAAAAAGCTCTTTAATCCAAAGGGATCAACAAGTGGAGGGGTCTCACAGGTGAAGAGAAGTAGAGGGAGATCAGAAAAGAGTTTTAGAGGAAAAAGACTTCCTGAAAATATACACGTCAAAGAGGCCCCAGAAGAAGAGTCGCCAAAATCCCCAGAGGACTAAAAAGAAAAGGATCTCTCTCACAAAAGGAAGAATGGAAAATTAGATCAGGGAAAACAAAAAAAAACTTTCGAGGGGGAGAGCATCGCACTTTTCGGGGAAGGGGGGGGAGAAAGGACGCGGAAGGGAATATGCACCCTTATTTCGCCAATTCTATTGGAGAAAAGGGGAGAAGAGGAGCCAAGTGCTTTCAAGAAGGGAAGGAGGGGGGGGGTGTCCATCCCTTACGTGATTCCCTCGGGGGAGGGGAGTGTAGCGGGACAACCACGGGCGGCTAAACACCAAGGTTAGTGTTAGCAAAGGGGAAAGTGGAAAGACACTAACTCGTAGAGCCCAGAGAAAAAGTTCTCAAGTGAGGGGAAAAATATTGGTCGAACGCTCGTACTCGAAAGGTCTTGGGAAAGGCGCCATTCGATCGTGTCTTGGGGAAAAAAAGGGTAAGGAAAGAGGGAAGGGGGAAGGATCAGCGCGAGGGGGGAGGTGTTGGAAGCGCACAAAAGGAGCGCGTCGTTGCCCTTAAGGGGAAGGGGCGAACGACATCAACAGGGCGGCTTTCTTCCATTCAGAGGGGGGACGGCGGGGGGAAGTTCTAAGCGCCCGCAATAAGGAAAAGGGAGGATTATGAAGAAAGGGGACCGGAAAGAAAACGCTACCCTACATGCGAGAGGGAGGGAAAAAGGGGGTCTGGGAAACGGAAGAACTTCTGCAAAAAAGAAGGGGTTGTTGACTTAAAGGCACTATCTGTACGGGGGGAAGTAGTCTCAAGGGGAAAGGATCAACTCATGTCTCTCTCTCCAATGAAGAAAACGCGAGCCCCCAAAGGAAAAAGCAGCCTCTAGCGCTTTTAGGGGAAGGGTACGCGATCCTCCTTAATCGAGAAAGGGGGAGTGCAAGTCCCCGACTCTGACCCACGAAAAAGACATGGAAGGCCAGCCATGTAAAAACGAGACTTCGGGGAAAAACGACATCAGCAGCCTGCTGGGGGGGAACCTCTACTATATCGAGAAAAGGGGCGGGGAGAAAATCTCGAACTAGAAAACGTTTCTAGGCAGAAAAAAGGAAAAAAAGATAGTAAAAAACACGAACTCAGTTTTGAGGAAAGGGAAAAAGGACTTCTTGGACAAAAAAGGAATGCCTCCTACCGGAAGAGGGGTTTTGGGAAAAAACGCCAGCCATATCGAGAGCGAGAGAAAAGAGGGGGAGGAGAAAAATTGGGGGGGAATTGGGGAAGAAAGACACCAGGGCTATCCTCCACATTATCTGAGAAGTCTAACAAAATGGAATAGTACCTTCCTCCTTCCCGTAAGAGCCAACACGGGAGGGTGACTGGGGGGGAAGGGAGATCGGCGCATGTAAGGGAAGGCTTTCATTTCTATAGGGGATTGCGAGAAACGGGGTGGTATTTCTACTTCTATTTGGGAGAGGGGGAAGATGAGGATCGGGAGAAGATACCAAAGGGGAAAAGAATTTGCGCGGGGGGGTTCCCTTGGAAGGGGCTCCTCTAGAATTGTACGTCTCTTCATCTCAAAAAGGAGAAAGAGGGGTCCAGGGTTCCAGAGACACCCTACCAGAAAAAGGGGTTCATCACCTTCTTTTTGAGGGGAGGAACAATCAGGGGTATAAAACCCTCTGGAGGAAGGCTGAGCCTATAGGAGGGGGACTCCAAGTTCCTGACGAGGAAAAAGAAAATTATCTCTCTCCGGGGAAAGAAGAAGAGAAAACAGAAGCCTCGTCGCTATCAGAGAGAGAGGGAAAAGGGAGACATTCGGGGGGGAAAGAATGTTAAGGAAGTCGAGGAAAAAAGGTCCAGTTCTATCTCGGAGGAGCTTCCTCAGAGGGGGGGGGGAAGAAGGGTTACAAAGAGGATAGAGGGACTATCAGAAAAAAAAAAATCACTCCAATCTTCTCTTCAAATAAAGGGAGAAGATTATATGATCACAACCAACGGATATATCTTCTTCCTTCTGGGGGAAGGGGAGGGGGAGGTCTTCCACTTCAAGAACCTCGCAGGAAGGAAGAAGGGAGCACGGTCTTTCCTCTAAGGGGAAAAATTCTCCTATCTCAAGATAGCGTCGCTCGGTCAGGACGACCTTACCACGAGGGCACTTTTGCCTATTCGCCGAAGGGAGGAGGGACTGCGGAGGGGGAAAGGGGGTGCTCTCTGCTCAGGAGCTAGAAGTGTTCTTTCAGGTCCGTGGAAAAGGGGAAGGGACCCAGCAGGGAGAGAAAAAAAAAAAAAGGGGGGGGATCTCTTTCAGCGAAGAAGGGCCTTGGGATAACTTCTTTTGGGGGAACTAAAGGGAAAAGGAGTCAAAAGATGTATCCTGGGGGAGGGGAGTGCCTGCGTTACAAAAGGAGGCGCCACGTAGAGGGAGCTCCTTACAATTTTTTAAAAAGAAAGGGGGAGGGAAGAGGCAGACCAAAAACTTCTCGGGAAGCTTTTATGCAGTAGAGAAAAAGGGGGACCCTCCCAACCAAAGAGGGAGGGTTCGAAGAAAAGATCAGCCTCTTAAACTTTTACGGAGAGAAAAAGGAAAGGCGGAAAGGTACATTCGCAGGCTCTTTCGCCGAAAATCGCGAAGGGGTCTATAGTCTAATCAACAGATGCGGGGAAAAAGAGAGGGTGGGCGCTTCTAGTGGAAAAAGAAGGGTGGTGGTCGAAACGCGGTTGAAAAAAAGAAAAAACAATCAAAATGGTCTCGGACCTTTCCCTCCTTCCTGGAAAGAAGACTCCGGAAAAAGGCGCTCTATCTGAAAAGGGAGGGGAGGAAAATCAAGGTATGGAAAAAGAAGTCAAAAAATTAGGAGGTGGAAAGGTGGGTCCTCTTCTGGGGCGCCTCGAACGAAGGGGAGATCTCTTGACGAGAGGTCAAGGAGGTCGAGGAAAACTCATGAGGGGAACGAGTTGTCTCGCTCGAAGGGAAACGGAAGTATTTGGGGGGAAAAAGGGTGCTTGATGAGTCTCCTTGGGGAAAGTGACGGGAAGGTCAGAAGCAATGACGGGGAAACGGGATCATGAAAAAGGGAAGAGAGGATTCGTTTTCAAAAAAAAAAATGGGGGCTCGCTTTAAGAGCACGCGTGCTCGGAAACATGATTGGGACTTCTTTGCAACAAGGAAAAAGAGAAGAACTCTACTCACACAGTCCTATAGGGGGACAAAAAATACAGGGGAGGGCGCGCAGTTCGGAGGGGGGGAAAGTGAGTGCGATCGGGAAGGGTCTTGTCGGCGGAAAGGGCGGACGAGCATCATCTCCATCAAAAAAGTTCTGCAGCAAGTCACCTTTCCGAAAGAAGGGGGCGAAAGCGCGCGGGAAGGGACCCTACAAGGGCAACAAATCTCTCTTTCTTCGGCACCACAGAAAAGTACTACTCTCTTGAGAGTCCAGAGGAAAAGGTCCTGGGGGACATGCAAAAACACAACGCTCAAATGAGGAAAAAGCTGCCTCAATCAGGAGTCGGTACGAAGGAACCAAGAACCTTTCCCTAAGAGAATTAGATTCTCTTTCTACCTTAAGTGAGCCTGGGACGCCACCGGAGAACTCAAAGTGCTAGTGGAAAAAGGGCTCTTTTTGTCGCCTCTCAAGAAGAGGGGGGAGACACTTGCTGGGAAAACATCATCTCGGAAAAGGCAAAAGAGAGAACTTATGGGAGTGCCCTCTTGGGGGGCTCAGGTTCGGGAAGTTCGACAAACTGACCAGCGTCTGAGGGGGCCAGAAACTGGTCCTATTCTCCCAGAAGAAAAGAAGCTCTACGACAGAAGAAAAAAAACAAAAAAAGAGACAGATGAGAAAGAGTAGAGAAGTCAGGGGGGGGAATCGGTACCAGCAAAGGGGGGAGGATCTCTTCGAATACGCGGGGAGGGGATCCTCGGAAAAAATGATCCAATCTATGTCGAGAAGGCCAAGGGGTAGAGCAAGGTTATCTCTGGAGGAGGCCAATCTAATCGGGGGGGTACTCAGGGACGGTTCCCAGAAAGTCGGGGGCTTGAGCGGAAACCAACAATCTGCCAAAAGGGTTTTATCCAACCCCGGGGGGGAGGAAAAAATAGAGTGATCACAGGGGGAATCTTCACGCAGAAAAAAAAAAAAAAAAGGAGGGGACTCTTTCTGGTCGAAACAGAAAGACTTTAGAGTCTGCTTTCCTGCAGGGGGGGGGAGGGTAGTGGTGGTTGCAGGTACCGAGGAAATTGCACGAGAAGGGGGGGGCGCGTAAATCCTTTCGGGAAGGAAGGGGGAGCAAAACCGCGAGGCGTTGCCCTGAAGAGGGAGACGACAGTCGGAGACCATTTTACGCGGGAAAAAGTGGAGCCGACGTCCGAGGGGGAGGGAAGTATGAGGATAAAAGCAGTCCACTCCTGCTGGCAATAGGTAAGAGAGCACTAAAATTACTTAATCGGAGGACCGTATGTTTTGGGAGGATAAGGCACTATCGTACTGTTTTAGTAGGAGGGGGGGGGGGCTACTGGAAAGGAAAACGCCTCACTCATTTCGCTCCGCCAGAAAAAAAAGGGGGGAGAGAACTCGAGAACCCCCCGAAACCCGAGAAAAAGGGGGCTCAGTTTCGGGGAAGAAAGGGGTACGCCCGCTCCCGAGAGGGGAGAGTCTGAAAGAAGCTTCCCTACTCTGAGAAAAAATAATCAAGCACCATGAATCTGCCAAATCTACTTTCTCAGGGGGATTCCCGACATGAAAGAGGGAAGGCCTCCTACGAGAATCGAGAAGAAAGAGACTTAGAAAGGAAAAAGAAGGGGACGAATGCTCTGAAGGGAGGAAAAAGAAGAAGGCAGCACGGGGGGGTCCCTAGGAACCCTTCCTGGGGGCTGCAAAGAAGAAGGGGGGTGTCCAGCTATATCGGACATATGCGAGAGCGAGGCTTTAATTTCCTATAAAATGTTTGGGGTTTTTAATGGGGGGGGGCACCTCTGCGGGGAGAGAAAGGATCTTCGGAAGAAGAAGCGCGAAAAAAAGGGAATGCGTCTTCTCTGACCTTGAAAAAACTAGGTTGATACAAAAAAGAGAGAAAAGCGGCGATTTTGAAGAAAATTGCGAGCATGTACCTTCTGCCGCGCTGTAAAGAAGGCAGTCAAACCTTTTTTGGGGGGGGGAGGGGCGAGTGGACTTCTTAGGGGAAAAAAAAAAAAAAAAAGCGAGCTCGCTCCGGTCTCTCGCGGGCCGGGGGCGCCCGGTAAGGCGACTGACAAGTGTACTGTCGCATAAGGGATACTTTTTTCATGAAAAGAGAAGTTCCGCAGTGAAGACCTACCAGAAAGAAAAAAAAAAAAAATGTACTTCAGCCTTGGGGAGGAGGGAGGAGGTATAAACAAGAAAGGAGAAGGGAAAAAGCGTTTACTTTCTGGAAAGAAGAAAAAAATGGGAAGGGGCGTGAGGCTAGAGAAAAAAGCCAAGTTGGACGTGGAAAAAGGAATTCCATCTACACTTACTCGAGGGGGGTGCAAAAACCCACTTTCTAGCCGCCCAAAAGAAGGGCGAGATAGAAGAGGCTACTCGGGGGGAAAGGATCTACTTCTGGGGGGGGGGGGGAGAAAAAGCAAGTCGCTAGCGAAAGGGAGGGGGATGAAAATCTTCGGAAGAGATTCAGATCGAGGAAGAAAAACTCTCATATCGAGGGGAGAAGGATTAAGTTGCAAAAGAACATCAAAAACCAAGCCAGGGCTTCGACGGGAAAAGAACTAAATATCTCTCTTCAACACGGAATGAAAAATGGGAACGGACTTCTTTCCTCGCAAAGGAGGGTTCAAAACGTTGAGGGGCCGCCGTCCTCAAGAAAGAAAAGGCTCTTTCCGATAAAAGTCACCTCTAGGGAGGGACAGTAAGACCAATCTAGCCTTTAAATCTCGAGGGAGGAGAGAGGAAACCTCGACCTATACAGAGTCTATAGGGGAAAGTCGCCGTAGCGCTAAAAAGCGCTTCGTCTTGGCGCTCGAACTGGAGGGAGGGGAAAGGGAAGAGAGCAAATGGGGGGTGGAAAGCGGAAGCTCTGGAGAAGGGAAAATCTTACTCACTCCTGGGAAAAAAAAGGGGCCACGAAAAAAAAAGGGAGAAAATGCTTGTTTCCAGAAAAAAAGGGCGACTTAAGCAGGTGGCGGGGGAAGAGGGACTTTTTCTTTTCGTTGACTTCAAGAATCGACAAAGCGAGAGTCGGCTTCGAATTGCAAAAGAAAAGAGAACGGACAATTGGGGAAGGAAACGAGGTACCGGGCCGAAAGGAAAAAAGCGTTGCGAAATTCGTGTATTCCTTCCGAAACGGAGACATAAGGGAAATCTACTAAAAAAAAGGGGGGCTCAAAAAGGGAAGAAACTTGCATCTCTACCATGACAAGAAGAAGAGAAAGCGCCCGCTCGGCTGCTCGAGAAAAAATCGCGCTGTTCTAGAAAAAGGTCTTAAGGGGAGGCGAGCAGAAAAATGGGGTTCGAAAATCGTCGTGAAGCTCCTGGAAAAGCGAGGGGTGCCGGGGAAGAAAAAAATAAAAAGGCAGGAACGCCTGAAAAGATTCGGAGAAGAAGGACTCTCGGCCTTTTACCAAAAAGGAAAAAGGGATTATTAAAGGTCCAATAATTCCCTTAATAGTAAGGGGGGGGGGAAAGACGGTTTGATAGTCAAGCTTGACTCGAAAAACTTTTCGGGAGAAATAGGTCCTCGATGGGTCTAGGACCCGCAGAGGCTCATGAAAAGCTTTTAGGGGAGCTCTACTTCCTAGGGGAGGAAGTGGTTGAGTTTCTTTAGACAGTGGGAAAAAAGCAGAGTCTTGGGACGTGGGGGGAAAAAAGGAGAGAACTGAAGGGGGGGGATCGGGGGAGGAAACTGAAGCTATGATTCTTGTAAAGAAGGGCTGGGGCGAGCGGAAAACCATTTCCCTCTTCTTTCGGGGAGGGGGTTGATCTTTCCAGTGATCAGGGATACACACATTACTATGAGTGAAGGAAAACAAACATCGGTTCCTGGGGAAAGGTACAGGAGGAGTTGCTAAAAGGGGCACTGAGGGGGGGGGGAACTCCTGAGTGTGAACTGGGAAAAGGGCAATCATCTCCATCAAGAAAAAGGTCAAATGGCAAATAGGCAATACCCCTAAAAAAGGGGGGGAAGATATCCTGGAACGACGCCGAAGGAGTTCTTCTCTTCGAGACATGGGGGGATAACAAGAAAAGGTCAGCGTTCTCAAAAAAAAAAGGGGAAACGAAACGGGGAAAGACGCTCTTAAGAACCGATTTCTGCAAAAGAAAACCTCTACCTGTCGGCCCGGAAAAGGAAAAAGCTTAGATTCACCGGAAAAGCACTTGCGCACGGTGAGAAAGATACTAAACGAAGGGGAAGGAATCGATCGCCACCGTAAAACACCAACAAAGGGGTGGGAGAAAGTGCTAATTGGGAAGACCGAGCGCAGGGGGGGTCCCGCTCCAAAAGAGGATCGCTGAAAAAGAAGCACGTCTTTATGGCCACCAGAGGGGGGGAAAAAGGGACAGGGCTGAACGAGCTAGGCTCAAAAAGGGGGGAGGCGAACTCAGCAATAGAAAAATCCAGTTCCTATTAGGAAGGGGGAAGAATGACGTATGGGGAATCATTCCCCGCACCTTGTCGAGAACCAATCAGTCCGGACCCTAGAAACTACGAAAAGGGTGTTGTGTTTTTTGGTGACACAGAAAAAAAAATGCTTAAACTCTTCTCGAAAGAAGGAATCGGGTAAGAAGTTAGGCCTTTAGGGAAGCACCTTTTGCGGGGGGAAAAGTCTATTCTAAGAGAGGAGGGGATCCCCTCAAAAGAAAAAAGGATTCGGCCATCTATTGGAAAAAAAAGGTGGGAGCCTCTGATCCAAGGAAGATTCTTTCACGAGGAGATGTGTTTTCCTCAAGTGAGATGAGAGATCTCATAATAAGCAGAAGGGCCACCCACTCCCTCTTCTTCCACAGGGGGGAGGAAAAACGCTGGGGGAGGCGAGTCTCCCGCGCAAGCACCTTTCTCAATTTCTTCCGCAAAAAGGATACTCGACAGCCAGGAGGGGGCGCCATGTTCTATCTTTGCGGGAAGGGTTGGTTGCAGTGACAAGAATCATCTCTCGGTAAAAGAGTAAGGGGGGGTGCCGTTGTCTCACAAAGAGCGTTGCCCGGAAGAGACGAGCACACTCTGCGTTCAGGGAAGGGGGGAAAGTTTAGGGAAGGTCGTTTAGAGGGTTGGAGTGGCAGAGGCTCTGCCTTAAGGAAGGGTCCTGCGCCAGAGAAAACCAATCTCTATTCAACTATCGAAGGAAATTCAGAACATTTGGGGAAAGGAGGCTTTTGAGGGGGGGGTAATTATTCTCACTGGGGGAAAGGAAAAAATCAAACCCGCTCAGAAGGACCGTCCAGCAAGCGGAAAAGGGTGCTCTCATCATAAAAGGAAAGCGCGCGAAAACGAAGAGGGGGATACTTGGTCTTCAGAAGAGGGGAATAAGAAGGAAATCGAGCGGGAAAGAATCACTTCCCGAGAAAAAGCCCCAAGGAGCAAAGGAAACATTTCCTCTCAGAAGTCGGTTGAGTAGAGGCGGGGGGGATCAAACAGAGAGAAGAGGGCTTCCTCCTACTATAGAAAAACGGCGAAGAAAAAGAAAAGGACATTCGACTCTACCAAAAAAAGAAGGAGATGTCAAAAAAACGACTAGGAAAAGCCATTGAGTACCTCTTTCCCTTGACTTCTTGGGGCATAAGACTTGGTCACGAAAGGGGGGGGGAGAAGAGCTACATCTATCATATCGAGAAGGGAGGGAAGGGTCCGCTAATGGGTTGGGGAAAAAGTGTGGGGAAACCTGTGCGAGAACTAAAAGGAGGGACGACTCTCATCGCGAACCAAGGAGAGGGATTCTCGTACAAAAAAAGGGGAAAACGACTCTTTTATTCGCTCTCGAAAGGGTTCACTACAGAAGAAGGTTGAGGTCTTCCGCCTGGGCAGGGAAGGGGAAAGAACAAGTCAACTTTCGATCGAAAAGGGGTTGGGGTGGGGAAAGAGGTGTACGTCTGTCTTGTTAGAGGGGGAGGAAAAAACATTGCAAGGACGCACCGCGAAGAGGTTCTTCCCGGGGGGGGGTCTCCGCAAGGAGGAAAAGGGGGGTAGCATCTCCTCCTACTTTTCTCAGAAAGAAGAAAGGGGAAAATGCCGAACGAACAGAAGAAGAAGAGGACTCTTTGGTCGCAGGGAGAAGGGGAAAGCCGTCTCCTACAAGCCCTCTTTTGAATAAAAAGGAAAAAGGCTTTACATACAAAGAAGGCAGCTCCCATTTTTACGTGGGGAGGAAAAAGAGGAAGATAAGTTTCGTGCGCGTTCGGAACAGGTCCAAATCCTCCTCAATACAAAATCGCTACGGCGAAGGAAAAAAAAAAAAAAACGAAATCTCCTAGAAGAGGGGTCGTTGATCGAGGAAAGGGGATTTCCAGGGGGTGGAAAGAAGCGGAAAGCGTTTACTCTTCTTCCATCGAGGAAAGCAGAGAAGTGAAAGTAGCGTCCTCTATTGTTCTCGAAAGAGGGAAGGGGGGGGAACTAGCACCGACAAAGCATTCCGAGGGGGAGGGAAG
>Ga0179591_1445882_pt1 | contig 16628 bp, 37 predicted proteins | sample CZOMad2_1_08_16f_FD_182891 | JGI IMG/M metagenome (GOLD analysis project Ga0179591, IMG submission 182891) | Vadose zone soil fungal communities from Angelo Coast Range Reserve, California, USA - CZOMad2_1_08_16fungal (PacBio error correction) | ecosystem: Environmental > Terrestrial > Soil >...
CGGGGCTTCAGGCAAAGTAGCGGAAATCCGTAAGAAATGCCAAAAAGGACCTCAATTCCAAACTCAATAACCAAGAAGTCAAAGGGGGAGGGGTAAAGTTTTCCTTGAGGATTCTGGCGGGGCAGGGGGCGTCCCCGGAAAAAGAGGTGGCTGCCGGGGAAAAAAAAGAAGCTGAGAGAAAAGGGGGACTCCTTAACAACGGGCAATCTTTGTCGGTTTGGCGCCGCAAACATAAGAAGAGGGGGGGGGGGGGTTGGTTGTCGTCAGGCCCGGTTTTGAGCGGCTCATAACTATTGAATCAGCGTGTCCAAAACTTGGGGAGGGGGGGAGGAAAAGGTTGCAACAAAGGATCCATCCATCGCCGCAACAAGAACGGTTCAAGAGGTTGAAAAGAAAGAGCCAGTGTAAAAAAAACAGGGGAGCAAAAAGCAAAGAGTTTAACACTAATAGTGGGGGAAGGGGAAAAAGAGTTATGATGCCACCGGGGGGAAAGCATTGTTTAGATTTAAGAAAAAAAAAGGGCAAACTCGGGTAATCGAAGGGGGAAGACGGTGGAAAGGGAGGGAGAGGCGTGTCAAATTTCCGCTTAAAGGTAAAGGGTGGAGGCAGCAAAGGGGGGAATGTGTCTCGTGCGGCTTGAGGGAAGGAGATGTGGAGAATTAATCACGCTGGATTGGAGAAAGGGGAAAGCTAAAAAAAAGGGGGGGCGCGATCATGCGGGGATTTCCCAGGGTAGGGGGGGGCCGCCAGGAGAAGAGGAAATCTTTCAATTTTTGTGCCTAGGGGAGGAGAATTTACCCCTTCATTCGTTGAGAAGGAGAGGGATGACCCTAAGGGAAGCCGCCTCCCTTTTCCAAGCTGTGGAGGGGAAGAACCCCTGAATTCCCTGAAAAGAAAGGGGAAAAAAAAGGGGCCAGAGGTGGTGAACAGACTTTATTGATCGGAAGTGCGTTTGTCGTTTTGAAAGCGAGGAAAAAAAAAGGAGTTGAAGGAAAAAGGAAGGGGCAATTCGATGAGGGGGGGGGGACCTTTGTTCAATTTTCCAAAAAAAGAAGACAATTCAAAAGAAAAAAAAGAAACATGCCGAGCGACATGTCCTGTAGGGGGAAATGTTTTGTTGCTTGTGATGGCAGAGAGGCAACACACGGCCGACAGGGGGGAAAGGCTCGTGGGGGGGGGAAAAGAAAGACAGGGGTGAGAAAAAGAAGAAAAAAAGAAGTCTGCGCCGCGAATGGAAGAGGAAATGTCTGATAATCAAAAAAGGAAGAGAAGGGCGGAAAGAAGAGGGCCTGGTTGCCTTCAAGGGACGGGCGCCCCAACAAAAAAATTGCTTGCTATTGGAGGGGGGGAGTTACGCTGCTAAATTTTTTGTGGGGGGGGGGGGAAGAAGGTTGGGAGATAAGACTTTCCATCCGTTCAGAAAAAGAGAAGGAAAGGGGACCTTTAAGGTGCACCTCACTTCCTGAAATAAAAAAAGAAAAAGAAGTTGGCGGAAAGGAAAAAGGCCTGAGCGTACTAAGAAAAATAGGAGAAAAAAAAGGAAAAAAAGAACTCCCCATGTTTTCTCATCCGGGAGAGAACAAGATGAGGAGAGAAAAGGAACGGGACGACTGACGAAGCACCCGAGGAGGGGGAGCCTTCCCTCGCCTATGAACGAGCAAAAGGAGAGGGGGGGGAAAGACAAAGAAAAAAGAAAAAGCCCATGATGGGGGCAGGGGAGCGTACTCTATGACCCTAAGGGGGGGAAAAAAAAAGATGAGAGAGAAGAAAAAAAATGGATCTTAAAATTCAGGGAAAGAAGGGGGGGGGGGGCGCAGAAAAGAAAATGTTGCGAAAAAGGGGAATGCCGTAGCCTTCCCCTAACCGTGTGGGGCGGGGGTGCTCTATAATTCTATGAAATGAAAGGAGAGGAAAAAAAGTAGCAGAAAAAAAAAAGGAAAAGCCCAAGAAAAAAAAAAAAACCAAAACCGGAAAGGGGGGGGGGGAAATTCCCGGTCTTGTATGCATGAAAAGGAACGGGAGGGGGGGGGGGAAAGGCTGTTTTTTCGAGCGAGCGAGGGAGGAAAAAAGGTTGGAACTCACGGGCCGACCCAAATGCAAGCGAGGGGGGGGGGAGAGGTAATTTCACAGGGGAAGTTGGGGAGAGTCTTTCAACAAAAAAAAAACGCCCTCTCCTGCATAGGAAAGTCAAAAAAAAAGAAAAGGGAAAAGCTGGATCTCATTACTGCATGATGGAAAAAGGGGGGAAAACTCCAAATCTTCAAACTGGAGGGGAAGAGGAGAAAAAAGACAAAGAACAATCCATCAAGAATTTTCTATAAAAAAAAGAGGGGAGAAAAAAAAAAAACAACGTATTCTTATAAAAGATAGAGAAAAAGAAAGGGGGAAAAAAAAAGTTTTTGCAGAAGGAAAAAAAATTAACGCAAGCCTCAGTGCATTCTTGGAGGGAGGGGGAGGGGGAAATCAGCCGTTTCATGCGATCCAGGGGAGGAAAAAAGGGTAATCGAGAGAAGCAGCGAGCTCCGCCTGTGTTGGGGAAAAAAAAAAAAAGGGGCTTTAATCCCAATCCAATGGGGGGGGGAGAGGGGGGAATCAGGGGGAGGTAATTTTACGCGCTGGGGGGAAAGGGGAGCTCCTCTAAAATCGGTGAAGGAAGAGAAGAAAAAAAAAAAAGCGCTAAAGAAGAAGCCCACTATGCGCATCACAACGAACGAAAGGGGAAAAAAGGGCCTTTGTTCCCTGGTTTGGGGAAAAGGGGGAAGAAAAAAAGGGGGGCGGAAAGGGGTCCACCTCAGAGAACTGAGGGGAAAAAAGGAAGGGACTCTACGTTCATTTTCCTCACAGAAGAGGGAGAAAGGAGACGTTTGAGAAAAAAAAGGCTTGATTGCGCCAAATGGTAAAAAAGGGGCGTCCCGGATTTTAATATCATGGGGGAAGAAAAAAAAAAAAAAAAGTAAGGGGGGAAAAGAGCAGCTGTCCTCATGGAGAGCAATACGGGGGGGGAAAAAGGAAAGAAAACTCGAATTGTTGAGATGTCATAGGCGAGGGAAAGGGAAAGGAAAACAAAATACCTCGAAGGGGGAACTGGATTATTCCTGAGAAAGGGGAAGGGAAGGGGGAAAAAGGAAATTCAGGATTTTCCGTACAGGGAAGGTAGAGGGGGAAGGAAGCTGACCTTAAAAAGAAGGGGGGGAAAAAAAACGCCTCATAAGCCAAATTGAGGGAAAAAGGAAGGAAAAAAAAACCTTAAAAGTTACATCCAATTTGCGAGAGGACATTGAGAAGCAACTGATGTAAGCAGCGGACAAAAACGGGAAAAGAAGGGAACATAAAAGAAATTAAAGCTCACTCCGCAAGCAAGGGAAAAAAAGGGTTTCTTTCGTTGTCGTCCAGGAAGAAAAAAAAAAAAGTTGGTTGAAAGAAAAAAAGAATGCCGTTCCTCACCAGGGGAAGGGAGCCCCTTTTCAGGGAGGGGGGAAAAAAAGACCTGGGGAGGTTTTCTTCCGGAAGAAGGGGAGTTTCCTAATAGGGGGAGGGGAAAAGAAAAGAAAAACAGGGTAAAAAAAAGGCGTCCGCGAGGGGAAGGAAGGGAAAGAAAAACATTACCTTGCATCGACCGGGGAAAAGAAAAGGGGGGACAACTGGGGAAAAGGTTCGTTCTCGCAGAGAAAAAGGAAAGAAAAAGGTCTCTGAGGGAGGGGGGAAATAAAAAAGCTCCTGGACTTGAGAAGGGAGGAAAAGAAGGAAACCCGTAACCCACCCCCGGCAGGGAAAAAAAAAAGACTAGGGCCTCGAGAAAAAAAGCACTTCTACTTTTCCCACCGCAAAAGGAAAAAGGGCGATCACTACCTTCCTGTCCAAGGGGGGAAAAAAAAAAAAAAAAAAATGGGCGGGGCTGCCATATTTCCACCGTGCAGGAGGGGAAAAAAAGGGGGGGGGGCTCTCCTTTTAAGAAAAAAAGGAGTTGAACAGAGGGGGATCATTTGTATGAAAGAGGGGGGGGAGAGAGAAGAAAAAAGTACCTTTTTCCCCACAAGAGAAGAAAAAGTTCGTGAAAAGGGAAACTTTGCCATCTTTTGAAGAATAAAAAGAAATATCTCCTTGTTGGCAGGGGGAAAGAAAAAAGAAAAGAATCCGGGAAATCAGCTTGCTTACTCGCAAAGGAAAAAGGAACGGACGCACGCCTGCGGCCCAAAAGGAAGTTTTCTTCCTGAGCGAGGAAAAAAAGGAAGAAAAGGACGCCCCTGGAAGGGAGGGAAGCCGCATCCCAGCAAGCAAAGGGAAGGGGAAAAAGAAAGGGGATAACCCGATTTTCCCTTTTTGGGAAAAGGGGGAAAAAAAAAAAGAAAGGGGGAATAACAAAAAAGGAGATTTGCCCCCGGTGGAAGAAAGAAAGGGGGAGAAAGCATAACTATTTAGTTAACAGAGGAGGGGGGGGAAAAAAAAAGCAACCCCCGGAGAAAAGGGAAAAAATCCTTGAACCGGAGCTCGACGAAGGAGGAGGGAGGGGGAAGGAAAAAGAAAGAAAAAGGGTGTTTCAAACCTTAAGAAAAAGGAAGAGTATTGAAGGGAAATGAGAGCCGAATGGAGAAAAAAAAAAGAAAAAAAAAGAGGGCGAATTGTCTCCTTCCTGGGGGAAAAAGAAAAGAAGGGTCCCGAAACAAGCACGGTGATAAGGTAAAACGCGCCACGGTAGGAAGAGAAAAAAGGGACGGGCCGACATCTCTTAATCACGGACAAAAGAAAGAAAAAAGGACATGAATCACAAGGGAAACCGCCTTCGTGGGTATTGAGTTTTTGGGGGAAAAAAAGGGAAAAAGGTACGATCCGCTCCTTTGCTGAAGCAAAGAAGGGGGAAAAAGAAAAAAAAAAAAAAAGAAAAAGGGGTGGGAAGGGGAAAAAAAAAGGAGGAGGAGGCAAGAGAGAGATTTAAAACTTACGACGGAGGCAGAGGAGAGGGGAAAAAAAGCGGATCCTTAATATTCACCCCGGCTGAAAGGAGAAAAAAAAAAAAAAAGAGGACAAAAGAGAAACCTCCAAGGCAAGAAACCGGTTGAGGGGGGGGGGGGGAAAAGGGGGAAAGGGTTCATTGGATTATTCTTATCGGGGGGGGGAGGAAAAAGAGGTCAGCCAAAAGATCAATGCTGCTTTTTTTTAAGAAAAGGGAAGGGAACCGCCGTTTACCTACCAAAAAAAAGGGAGGGGGGGAAGAGCGGAAAAAAAACTTCGCGAGTGGTTGGGGGGGGGGGGGAGAGGAAAAAAAAGCAGAACTATTTATCCATGCGTGTCGGGAAAAAAAGAGGGGAAAAAACTGGAACGCAACCATACAGCTTCTGAAGGGGAGAGGGAAAGGAGGGTTGAACGAATATCCTTTTAAAAAGAAAAGAGAAGGAGTAAAAAATATCAAAAGAAGAGTAACTAAATAGTTATGCATTGCACACAGGGGGGGAAAAAAAAAAAGGGGGGGGGAACGCTTTTTTATAGTTGAGAAGAAAAAAGAGGGGAGAAAAACTTTTTCCCTTGCTGCTGGAACAAAACACGAAGGCGCGGAAGGTCGTGGTGCAAAAAAAAAAAAGAAAAAGGGACCCTTTGACTTGAAGGGGACGAGGAAAAAGGGGGAAACCAAGGGAAATTAACTCAAGCCCTGATGGTGGAAAAAAAGGGAAAAACGCCTACCATTGGGGAAACGAGGAAGGTCAGGTTTCAAGCACAAGCAAGATTTCTCCACAGCAACAGGAAAGTAAGAAGAAAAAGGGAAGGTGCCTCTTAATCAAATAAGGGGGGGGGTACGGAGGGGGCGGCTTGTGGCCCAGGGGGGAAAAAGGAAAATACACCTTATCATCTCACACGGAAAGGGGAAAGATCGACTAGGGTGACCCGTTCTTCACTCCATGGAGGAGGGAGAAAAAAGAGAGGGAGGTTGTCCCCCTCAGACCGAGGGGGGAAGCTGTAGTTATTCGCAGAGGAGGAAGGGAGGGAAAGGCACTTATTCCACGATGGAGGGAAGGAGGGGGGGGAAAAGTGGTGGAAAGAGGTCGCGTCGCCTCAGAAAGGGGGGGGGACCGTTTTTCAAAGGAAAAAAAAAAGAGGGTTACGGAAAAGGAAGCACCCCTGGAGCACCATGAGAGAAAAGGTGGGGGGGAAGGCCTTCCTATGCAAGGGGGAAGGGGGAAAGGAAAGAAGGCAAAGAGGGACTCCTCCCAGTGCTCAAAAAGAAAAAAAGAGGGGGGAATTAAAATCTCTTCCACGTAGAAAAAAAGGAAAAAAACAAGGGAAGGGGATGCCTAGAGCAAAACCGGAAAACATGGGGGAATAGGAGGGGGCGTCTATTTCCAACGAGGGAGAGAAGACTTGGGGAAAAAAAAAACTCCAATACACCATTTGCCACCAAAGGGGAGGGGGAGGGAGGGGAAAAAAAAATTCTCGTTTCAATTCCCTCGAGAGGGGAAAGGGGGAAGGGAAAGATTGAAGGAAAAAGCTTCCCCTCATTTTGAGAGGAAAGAAAAAAAGTCCCGGAAAAAAAAAAAAAAAATTGGCTGTAACCTTTAAGGGGGAAAAAAAAAGGGAAAAAGCCGGCGTGCCTCGGAAAAAGTGGGGGGGAAAGGGGTGACGCAGGGGAAAAAAAGAAGGCGACGAAAGAAATCTTTCAAACGGGGGGGGGGAAAAAAACTCCCATTTTCCGAATCCTGAAAAAAAGGGGGAGCAAACTCGAGAAAAAAAAAAAAAAACATCCTCCGGTACTAAAAAGAAAGGGAAAAAAATGCCTACTTTCCCGAGAAGAAAGAAAAAGAGAAAAAGAAATAAGGACGGGGAAAAAAGACCAGAGGCCCCGCTGGCCGAGGAAAAAAAAGACGCTGCCCTCTTGAAAAAAAAGGGGAAAAAAAAAAGGATCCTTTAAAAATCAGGGAAAGAAAAAAAAAGACAAGATTGCGGTGGGAAAAGGGGGGGCCAAGGGGATTTGGAGAGAGAAAAGGAAGAGACGAAACCGAAAAAAAAGGGGGGAGAAAAAAGAAAGGATCTCTCCAAAGGGGGCGAAGACAAAAAGCCCCGTCTTACCGGAAAAATGGAAGAAAGGAAAAAAGTCTTTTTGCACTCGAAGGGGGGGAGAATGAAAGTAAAAAAAAAAAAAGAAAAGCCCCGACTTTAGCGGAGAGAAAGGGAAAAAAGAAAAGTAACATAGATTTTGCACAGGGGAAAAAAAAAAAGGGGAAAAGAGAAAAGAGGGGGGGGGATTATCAGGCACTAAAGGGGAGTTCTTTCACCAACAGCTGGAGAAAAAAGAGGAGGGCTGGGAAAAAAAAAAAAAGCACATTCCAACAGGCGAGAAAAAGAAGGAGCTATAAGCCTTGATCGCATGAAGGGGGGGAAAGAAAAAAAGAAAAACCGCCAAAAAAAAAAGGGGAAGGAAAAAAGAGAAGAAACAAATATTTCCCTTTACAGCAAAGAAAAGGAAAGGGTGAATCAGAAAAAAAAAAAAAAGAGAATCCAGTTGATAGGAACCGTCAGGGGGAGGGAGGGAGAGGGGGGGTTGCTCCCCCTTAACGCAAGCCGAAGAAAGGGGGGGGGGGGGAGGGGTTAGGAAAAAAAAGGGGTTCAATCATGCCGTCATGAAGAAGAAGAAAGGGAAAAAGGGGTCCATGTCTCGCCTTTGAAGGGGGAAAGGGGGGGGGAAAAATTTAAGAATCCCAATCCAATTTTGAAAAAGGGAAGGGGGAAAGCCTTTTGACATTTAAATGGAAAGGAAAAGCGAGAAAAAAAAAAGGGAGACTCCGCCTAAATCGGGGGAGGGGAAAAAAAAAAAAGACTCCGGCGCTTCACGACGAAAGGGGGAGGGAGAAAGAAAGGTGCAAATAAAAAGAAAGGACCCGGTAATACCGGACTTGGGGGAAGGGAGGGAACTTAACATTGTCGTTGTCTGCGAGGGAAAAAAGAAGAAAAGTAGGAACAAAAAAAGCCTACGTTTCATTTCCTCGAGAGAGAGGGAAAAGGGAAAAAAGGCTTCCTTCAGACAAAGGAAGGGGAAGGGGAAAAAAGAAAGGAAGGCCAAATTTTTTCTGGAAGGAAAAAAGAAAAGGGGTACTAGCATTTTGGAAGAGAAAGAAGGGAAAAAAAAAGGCAAGGAAGAGTCCCGCGACGTTTTTGGACAGAAAAAAAAAGGACTGGTGACCCACTTCGAGAAAGGGGGGGGGGGGAAAGAAAAGGGGGAAATGTGAAAGGAAAAAAAAAAAAGAATCGTCTTTCGTCGTCCCGTCCCCTCGGATGAAGACTAGAGGAAAAAAAAAAAAGAGGAAGGATCCTGTTTCTAACATGGTAGTAGTCGAAAAGAAATTGAAAAAGAAAGTGCACTGTTCCTGCCAAAAAAAGAAAAAGAGTCCCTCAAGGAGGGGGAAGGAGAAAAAGGGAGGGTACAGGGAGGGAGAGGACTGAATTCTACTATTACTTAATGGGGAAAAGAAAAAAGGGAAGCCCAACCTTCTTTAGCAGCAAAAAAAAAAAAGGTTCAAATTCGCAAAAGGAAAAAAAAAAAAACGCGGAATTACTCCCATCAGCAAGCCCAATTTGGGGGGGGAAAAACTGGTTTGTATTTCTTTTTCGTGAAAGGGGGAAAAAAGGAAAGGGGGGGTGGTGGAAAAGAAAAAGGTCCGCAACCATTTTCCGGGGGGGGAGGAGAGCGTCCCAATAAAAGGGCAGAAAAAGGTTTTTTGGGAAAGCCTCCCAGGGGGGGAAGAAAAAAAGGGCAGATAGGGGGGGACCCCACCAGGGGAATCCCGGGGGGGGGAAAAAGGGGAAAAAATGAAGGGGGATTCGAAAAAACACAGCCCAACAAACATTTAAGAGAGAAGGGGGGAAAATACATTTCTCTTCCTGGCCAAGGGGGGGCTAAAAATCCTCGCCGATTCAAACCGGGAAGAGTCCCTGAATTCGGGGGGGGGGGGGGGGGGGGCCAGAGACTGATCTAGCGAAGAGGGAAGGAAAAGAAAGGAACCACCAATTCTTGTAAGTGGAAAAGCTGAATCCGGAGAAAAAGAACGCAACGCTTACTCTGGAAGAAAAAAGGGAAAATTTCAATAACTTTGCAAAGGGGGGGGGAAGGAAAAAAAGCAGATTCGAGTTTCATCCTCAAGGGGGAAACGTCCATCCCCTAGGGGGAAACAAAAACCAGAGAGGGAAAGGTGTATGCCCTCTTCGGAAAAAGAAAGAAAAAAAGCCCTATCAACTGAATCCGTAGGAAGGGGAAAAAAAAAAGGAAAAGCAAGGAAAAAAAAAGAAAAAAACGCCGTATGCTGGAGAAAGAGAGGGAGGGGGAGAGAAAAACCATTAATCGCGGTAATCCAAAAAAAGGGTGTTTAAAAGGGGGAAAAGTAATTCTCCAAGCGACATAAAAGGAAGGAAAAAAAAAAACCGGAAAAGTTTTCGGGGAGGCCACCCCTACCGAAAAAAAGCTCTAAAAAGAAAAAAAGCCGGCAGGGAGAAAAGAGAAGGTGAAGGGAGAATTTAACCCCTATTTTGCAGAAGGGGGGGGGGGAGTTCTATAACTTCCTAAAAAAAGGATTGGAGGGAGAAGGAAAAACAAGGGTCAAGGGGGAGGCATCATAACTATTTATTTAAAGGAAGAGGGGGGGAGACAAACGTCGCTACCCAAGGGAGAATAGGGGAGGGGAAAAAAAAAAATGGTGCGTGCGATGGATCAAGGGGGGGAAAAAGAAAGAAGAGGCACAATCAAGCTTTATTTTGCAGGGGGGGGAAAAAAAGGAAAAAGGGACTGGACTAAAAAAGGAGGGGGACGTCTGCGTGGACCTCACTCCCGGAACAAAAAAAAGAAAGAAATGGAGGGAAAAGACCACCGTTATAAAGTGACAAAAGCAAGCAAGAAAGAAAAAAAAAAAAAGAAAGCTACGGAAAAAAAAAGGAAGGAACTTGAACCAGCATAATTTACATCCAGAAAAAAAAGAAAAAAAGGGAAGGTTTCTCCCTCGCCTGCCTTGTTATGGGGGGGGGGGAGGAAAAACGTTGAGGGGGAACCGCCCGGTTCCAGACCGATCGAGGAAAAAAAAAAGAAAAAAGAAAAAAAAACAACAACCGTAGTAGGAGAAGGAGGAAAAAAATGGAACGAAGGGAGCCGTTACTATTCACCAACGCTTAAAAAGAATGGGAGAGGAAAGAGGGACCATTCTCTGGAAAAGAAAAAAAAGAAAGAGTCGTCAAAAGGGAGGTAATTAGCTGTCGCCCGAGGTGGAAAGGGAAGATACGATCCTTCCCTGCTTGTTGGGGGGGGGGGGTAACAGGTTTCAGAAAAGAACCACCGGGGGGGAGGTGGTCCCTCTTGTGTCTTAAAAGAAGAAGAAAGAGGAATTCCGAGGGGAAAGAAGGGGTTGGTTGTTCTTCATTCTTTTTTGGAGGGAAAAAGGGAGGGGGAATCAGAGTAAAAAAAAGGGGGATTGTTTCCCTGAGCAGCAAGGGGGGAAAAAAAAGCTTCTTTTCTTCGGAGAGGAAGGGGGGGGAGAAAAAAGGGAACTTGGGGAAACTGGAAAAAAGGGGGGGTGGTTCATATAAAAAAAAAAAAAAAGGGAAGGGAGAGTTAACTAAATATTTATGAATTGCAAAAAAAAAAGAGGCCGAGGGGGAGTTTATCCGAAAGAAAATGGGGAAAAAAGGGAAAAAAGGACGGCAATGTCATCTTTCCCTTTGAGGAAGGGGGGGGGGGGAAAGGAAGCCTTTTCGCGGAGGAGGGGTGGGGAAGAAGTCAAGTAATAAACCTCGACGGGAAAAAGGAGGGGATCAAAGGGAAAGGTGGGAATAAAAATCAGCCCTGGATGTGGGGAAAGAAAAAAGAAAAAAACGAGTTTTTTGAGAAAGGAAGTCCACGGGAGAAGACAGCCATAGAAAGGGGGAATCTTTCCCATTTGCTCTAAAAAAAGGGGGAAGGGGGGGACGGAATACCTATTCGTGGGGGAGGAGGAAAGGAACCATTTCCTTGGCAGAAAGAGGGAAAGAAAAAAAAAAAAAGCAACGTCAGAGCTTGAGCCCTAAAGGGGGGGAAAAAGGAGGAGTTACCCGCGCTCCCACCAAGGGGAAGGTAACTTGGAGAAGGGGGACCTTCCATCTGGGGACCAGGGGAAAAAGTATTGATCTCCCTGAGGAAAGAAAGGGGAAAGGATTGAAAAGAAAAATTCTTTGCGGGTGAAAAAAAAGAAAGAGGTTGTTCGGGAGAAAAAAGTCCAAAAAAAACATTAAACCGTTGGGGAGGGGGGAGAAAAACCGAAGAGGACGTTTTCCTTGTTGAAAGAAAAAAAAAAGAAGACCATTAACATGGCAAAAGGGAGGGGGGAAAGCCAACTTCGAGGGGGGGGGTTGCTTTGATTGGCGATCAAAAAAAAGGACACTCTCTTACTACGAAGGGGGGAGAGGGAACAAATCTCCGGAACAAAAAAACTAAAAGAAGTTCTGCCGCGAATGGGGAAAAAGAAAAAAAAACACTTTTGCTTAACTGCCGGGGGGAGAAGGGAAAAAATGAAGGAAGAACGCCCCCTCAGAAGAAAAAAGAGGCCCTTTTATTTTGTGCTTGAGGGGGAAAATGAGCGGGGGGGTGAGTTTCCCGTGACTCTGAGGGGGAAAAAGGAAAATGCTTTCCCTCAGTGGAAAGGAATTGAAGAGGAAGGGGCGCCATTTAATTAAAAGAAGGGGGGAACTTTTAAGGTGCACCGCCACTCGAAGGGAGGGAGAGGGAAAAGGATTTGGGAAGGGGGGGGGGGGGGGCATGGAACAGCACTGGAGAGACGAAAAGAAAAGAAAAGGAAAATCGCTAATACTCCAAAAGGGGGAAAAAAAAAAGAATCGTTTTATAAAAAAAAAAAGGGAACTCGCCATCATCCGACGAAAAAAAAAGAAACGGAAAAGAAATGCCTACTTCCGCCCGCAGGGGAAAAGAAGGGGAGAGCCATTTTTTCCTCGAAAGGGGAAAAAAAAAGGGGAGAAGAAAAAAAAATTGAGGCGAGGGAAGGGCCTCTATGGACGAAAAGAAAAGAAGGGGGGGGGGGACTTATTCCAATGTATATTCAAGTAAAAAAATTGGTGAAAGGGGGGTAAGAATTGCGTTGGGAGAGGGGGGAAGGTCCTTCCGGAAGAAGGGGGAAGTGGAGGGGAGGCGGAAACCTGCCAGAGGGAAAGGAAAAAGGGGTAAAAAGGGAGTCTTTGAAAAAGAGAGAAAACGCCATTGTTACGCAGAAAGTTCCCAAAAACCCCAAAAAAAAAAGGTCAAGAAAAAGGGGCCGTGTTCGTTGTGATCAGGAGGGGAGGAATCGAATAGAAGCGGGGAAAAAAAGGACGCGAGAAAAAAACCACATTTGCAAGGAGCGGTGGGGGGGGGACATTTGAAAGGGAAAAGAACAAAGAAGGGGGGAGCAGCACTCTTACTTGGGAGGGGGGGGGGAAAAAAAAAGAACATCTTCGCTCGAGGGGGGGAAAAGGAAGAATAGGAATAAAAAGGAGGAAAAAAAGGGAAAAAGGGAAAACATGCTTTCTCATACCGCCAAAAAGGGAAAGGAAGAAAAAGACAAAAACGCAAATCCATGCAAGAAGGTTCTATCAACGGGGGAGAGAAAAGAACAACGAGTATGATAATTAACAAGAATAGAGAAAAGAAGGAAAAAGGGGGAAAGGTGAGGTGAGAGTTGCCGCCCTTCAACCTCAATCCTCAGGGAAGGAAGGGGAAGGAGCAGCCTGTTTTCTGAAAGGAGGAAAAAGGGGGAAAACAGTGGGGGGAGATCTTTGGGAGCCATCGAGCGCCGACGGGGGGGGAAAAAAGAAAAGGGAAAAAGGCCTAATCCCAAAGAAAAAGGGGGGAATCCAAAAAGATGTGAAATTGAATGGAAAAAAAAGAGCCCCTTGAAGGGGGGAGAAGAGGCGTAGAAGGAGGGAATCCGGGCTCCCTTCCACCGCTCTATTCGAGAAAAAAGGAAAAAAAGGAAAAAAAAAAGAAATGGCCGATCACACTTAACTTAATGGAAAGAAGAGAAAGGGGAGGGGGCGGTTAAAAAAGAGGAGCGTTTTTTCATCCATAGAAGAGGGGGGAGGGGGAAAAAACGTTTTTCCGCCAGAAAGAGGGAAAAAAAGACCACAACGTTACGGAAGGAAGAGGACCTCAATCTCGTGGGAGAAAAGAAAAAAAAAAGGGGGGGGACTATTGCGGGAAAGAAAAAAAAAACGGACCCAGGCTTTCAAAAGGAGGAGGGGGAATCTCCCTTTGCAAGAGGGGAAAGAAAGGGGATTCCAAAAAGGGGTGTTCCCTCCGCCAGAGAAAAGAAAGAAAGAAAAGGAAAACGGTTCTAGAACTTGGCCTCGAAAAAAAGGAAAAAAAAAAAGGGGGAAGAGTAAAGGCTGGGAAGGGGTCAAACCTCCTCGGCTTAGGGGAAAAGGACCCCCGTATTATTCTTCTCGGGAGAAAGGGAAAAAGTGAGGGGGAAAGAGGGTTAAACCCCCCGGGCCGGAGGGAAAAAAACTTTTTTTACGATGGGAGAGGAGGGAGAGGAAAAGAAAAAGGACGGTCAAAGTCCTCGAAGAAAAGGGGGAACCCTCCTTCCTGTTTGATAGAGGGCGGGGGGAAAAAAGGAAAAAACAATGAGGAAAAAGGCGACTATGGACGAGGGAAAGGTCAAAGCGAGAAAAAAAAAAAGAAAAACTTTCCACCGCAGAGGAAAAAAAGAAAACGCGAAACCCAATTCCAGCAAGCATTTTGGGGGGGGGAAAGGGAAAAAAAAAGAGGAAACCAGGCCCCTCTATTTTTTTGAGAAAGAGGGGGGAAAGGTAAACACACGGAGGAAAAAAGGAAACCCTTTTTCGCAAGGGGGGGAAAATCGCGGGCAAGAAGGAGGGGGGGGGGGGTAATCCGAAGAAAGGGGGGAACGAGAATTTTACAAGCGCAAAAAAAAGAGCCGCGGCGGTTGAAAGAAAAGGAAATAAATCAAAAAAAGGGACCTTCATCGACGGGCCCTAAAAAAGAAGGAACTCCTGCCTGGGGAGAAGAAAGTCAAAAGAAGCACCGTAACGTTCAAAGCAGGAAAGAAAAAGGGGAAAAGGGTTTTGGGGGGGGAAAAAAGGAAAAAAAAAAAAAGAGCGACCGAATCGCCCTGGAAAAAAAAGAAAAAAGGTCCATTATTCTCACCAGCACAGAGGGAAAGGAACGGTTCGAGAAAACTCACATCCTGACGAGGGGAGGGAAAAAGAAAAAAAAAGGGGCATACTTTCCCAGATTGCGGGGAAAGGGGGGAAAAAGGAATTAGAAAAAGGAAAAAGGGCTTTCAGCCTCAAAGGGGAAAGGGGAGAAAGCCATCTCGAAGAAAAAAAAGGGGAAAAAGAATTGAAAACGTGGGGAAAAAGAGTCTCCATGTACCTGGGGAAAAAGATCACCTAATAAGGGAGGAAGGAAAAGGGGGGGAAATAAAAAGAAAAAAAGTATGCCTGGCTAATTAATCGAGGGGGGATTGAAAGAGAAGCCGCGGTAATCACACCGGAAAGGGGGGAAAAAGAACATTTCTGAAAAAAAGGGAACGGACGCATCGTCCGCGAAATTTAAGAGAAGAAAAAGGAAAAGAAAAAAAAAAAAAAAAATAAAAAGACTTAAAAAAAGCTCCTGTCCTTCTCCAAAAGGAAAAAGCAAAGGGAAAGAAAAAGAGGGGTCTACTTCCCCCTAGTTTTGGGGAAAAGGGGGGGGGAAGGTCTTAAAGCAAAAGAAAGAAACAGAAAAAAAAAGAAAGAAGAGGGGGAGGAAAAAGAAAGAGAATAAAAAAGAAAGAAAAAGAAGAAGGGGGATTTAACCCGGAGAAGGAGAGAGGGGAGGAAAATAACCTTTATTTTTCCCGTAGGGGGGAAGGAAGAAAAGAAAGGGAAAAGAGGCCTTTTTGTATATTACCAAACGGAAGAAAAAAGGGGGGAGGAGGTGTCAAAAAAGGGCCTGAGCTCGAACGAAGAAAGGGAGGGAAAAAAAACCCTAATAGGCATGGCAAAAGAAAAAAAGGAAAAAAAAAAAAGTAGAAGTTGAAGAAAAAAAACAAACCCTCCGCGGAAGTGTAGCGGGGGGAGGGGGGAAAAAAAAAAAAAAAGTTGCCCGTTAACTTCGGTAAAAAAAAAATAAGTTATAAAAAAAAAAAAAAACCCACCTTCCGGGCCGACAGCTACAGGAAGGAAAAAAAAAAAAAAGAGGGGAAGGGGAACTTGACCATCCTAGTTACCAGACAGAAAAAAAAAAAAAGGGGGGAGTTCTGAAAAAAAGGGGGGAAAAAGTGAAAGCAACAGCTTTGTTAAGCGTGGGGGAAAAAAAAAGGGGAAAAAAAAGGGGGGGAGAAGCCCCGCCGTTCCCAGAACCGAGAAGGGGAAGGGGGAATCAAGAAAAAAAAAGAAGGGACGGAACTGAATGCTATCGTTCCTGGAAAAAAAGGGAAAAAAAAAACACGTAAGGGAGAGGAAAGCCTGTTCTCATTTCCAAAAAAAAAAAAAAAAAGAGCTTGAGAAACTCAATTCATAAACCGGAGGGGGGGAGGGGAAGGGGAATTAATGAGAAGGGAAAGGGAAAAACCGAAAGTTGGGAGAAAGGGTACTATTCATTCTTCGGGGGGGGGGGGGGAGGGTATCGGAAAAAGGTTGCTGTACCGGGAAAAAAAAAAAGAATAAAAAAAAAAAGGGAGGGTGTCTGGTTTGCCCGCGTGGAAAAAAAGGGGGGTTGGTTTTCGGCCAGGAGGGGAGAAAAAAAAAGAGGGGGGGATCCGCGTGTTCCAGGAAAGGAAAAAAAAGAGAAAAAAAAAAAGAAAAAAGAGGGAAAAAGACAGCGCCTCACCAGACAGCTCTTCGGCCAGGGAAAGAGGGAGGTTTGAAAGAATATCCTTGGGGGGGAAAAAAAAGGGGGAATATCAAAAAGGGGGAAAAAAAAAAAGGTAACTAAATAGTTATGATGCAAAAAGGGGTGGCCTGTTGTAACGCCTTGTTTAAGAAGGGGGAAGAAGGGGAAGACGGGAAAAAAGCCACTTGAAGGGGGGAGGAAAAAAAAAGCGCGCGCAGGTCACGAAGGGGGGGAAAGGACTAAGAGGGAAGGGTGATTTAATTTCCTCCCGGGAGGGGAGGGGAGGGAAAAGAAGGGGTCTCTTTTATAATTCAGGCAAAAGGGAGAAAAAAAAGGGAATCTATCAAGGGGGGGAAAAAAAAGCACAATCATATATTCCAGGAAAAAAATAAAGAAAAGAGGGGGGGGGGCAAAGTTGTCCTCTGGGAAGGGGGGGGTAAAAAAACAAGGGAAAAAGGGGGAAAAAAAAATGATGAGGAAAAAGAAAGAGAGGGCATCAACCCTGATCAGCTCCAACGTAAGAGAAAAAAAAAGACTTTCCATACTTGCGGTAGAAGGGAAAAAACCAGTTAGGCTGAAAGCAAGGGAAAAGGGGAGGGGGGGGGAGAGGGGACCGAGGGTAAACCCCCAAAAAAGAAGTGCTCTCCCCTATTCCAGAAGGGGGAGGGGGGGGAGAAGGGGGAATGCACTTCTGGAAAGAAAAGCTGAAGGAAATGATTGACAGCCTTGGGGGAAAAAAAAAGAGGGAAAAAAAGACAGTTGGGAAAGAGCATTGCCTCAGGGGGGGGGGGGGGAA
>Ga0179591_1280759_pt1 | contig 16627 bp, 20 predicted proteins | sample CZOMad2_1_08_16f_FD_182891 | JGI IMG/M metagenome (GOLD analysis project Ga0179591, IMG submission 182891) | Vadose zone soil fungal communities from Angelo Coast Range Reserve, California, USA - CZOMad2_1_08_16fungal (PacBio error correction) | ecosystem: Environmental > Terrestrial > Soil >...
AAAGCCAGAAGAATAGGATGGGAAAATTGGAATGCACTTAAAAAGAGAAAAATACTGACAAAGCAGCCGATCACCAACAAGCGGGCAGTTGCGATCCGAGGAGTGAGAGCACCAAAAAAAAAAATTAGTGAAAGATAAGCCAGAAAATGGCGCACGCAGAAGACAGAGCTTCCATATCGCCGGAGGCAGATAGAGAGGGAGGCGAATGGAAAAGCTATCGGTCCAGCGAAATAAAAAAAAAAAAAAACAGATTGAAGAAGGTGGAAAATTGCGAGGCGACTGACAAGCAGCATTAAAAAAACGGGGGTCCCCTTGACAAGAGGGAGAAAAAACACAAAAGGAGAACATTTATTTGGACGAACCAAACCGTTCCGCAAGGCTGGCGTGGGTCGGACACTTCGTAGAGGAGATTTACCGTGGTCTGAAAAGAGAAAACAGCCGGGAAGGAGTGAAGCCGAGAGAGACAATAAGCGGAAAATTCTGACGAAGCCTGGCGTAGGCGTGTTGGTGGGGGGGTCTCGTCTGACCAGAGAGGGGAAAATGACGGAGCGGAGCATGAGAAAGAGGTGTCTTTGCCAGAGCGGTTGATGAACAGGGGAAAGCGAGGAGGAAGCAGTACGTTTCATGTTTTGCAGGCCTTCTGGGTACGGAGGACGGAACGGCAACGAAGAGCGTTTCAGGTGAATGGCCGCACCCGTCCGGTTTTCCCAATGGGCTGGACAGAAAGAGGAAAGGAACTGAAAGCGGGCGGAGTTGGCAATTTCATAGGGGGGGAGTCTGAGAAGGGCTGGTGTAGAGCGCGGGGGGGGAGAAAAAAAAAAGAGAACCGGACCTGGAAACGTTCATCAAGTGACATAGGGGGGGGATGGGTCGCGCTGATGTCAGCAGAATGGTCTTAAGACAGGAGCGCTTCGAGCGGCTTTCTCAACCCTGGAAAAGAGGGGAAAAGCAGGGACGATTAACAGTCTCCGAGGGGAAAGGCAGCGACAGGGGCACCAAACGGAGCAGGAAAGTGGGAAGAAAACCGTTGTTGTAAAAGGTGCGGACGCAAGGAGGGAAAGCGGCCTGGTGGGGGGCAGGGGAAAAAACGAACCTACAACCGAAAAAGGCACAACCGAAGTGTTTTCCACCAATTCGTCTCTCGAAGGTAAGAAAGGGGGAAAAGATAAACGGCACTTAAAAAAACTGGAAACAGAGAGGGGGACCCTACTGAGCGGAAGGAAAGTAGATCTATACCTATGGGGTTAGCAGTGTGAGGAGAACACTATCAAAAAGGAAGAGTGTACTGGCGCCCGCAATGGGGCAAATGGGCGTTCAGACTAGAGCCAACGCACGTAGGGGGGGCGGGAACGAAGGGCAACGGGAATGTAAAAAGCAGTCCGGGGAAAGGAATATGAAGGAAACATGACTACGATCTCTCGAAACACGGAAGCGGAGAAAAAAGACCGGCAAGAAAAAGACGAGAGATCAGAAGGGAGTCCGTACTTAAATAAGAATCAACTTAGTCTCCGGAAAAAGAGGGAAAAGATCGTGCTGGGACCTTCTGACGACCGGGGAAATTGTGGAACCCGACATTGGAGGAACCAAGACGAGCGCGGGGAGTGGGAAAATGACAACTCTAACCAGGTTCACCTAGGACTTAAGGTGGCGGAAAAGGGGAAAGAGCGCTAAAATTGTCTCCGCACCCGTTTTCCTGGTAGAGAAGGACTTCAAAGAGCGTGTGGGAAGGACGGGAGAACTCAAAAGAATTAAAACCATGACAAAAAAAAGACAAAGTGCAAAACAAGGGGTAAAAGTAAAGGTATTATATGCGTTGGTTCCATATGGAAGGAACGCAAGACAACTCCGGGGCCACCAAACATCAGGGCAAATGACGCAACCGAAAATAAGCATACTTCCCAAGGACCGAGGTTTGAAAGAAAGCCGGGGCTAAGAGGCAAAGAACGCAAAGACAGGTTCAGCTTAAAAGCGCGCCAAATCCAGTTTGAAAAAAAATATTTCCCGCTCACTACAACCGCGGAAAAAAAAAAAAGGGATATTGACACCAATTTGCGTCGGACTCAAAAAATATAAAAAAAAAACCAGAGGCAGACACGGGCACGCTCTTGCCGCAATTGAAAAGACAACCGCCTAGGAGGGATTACGTGAAAAAAAAATCGTCTGGCAAAATCCCCAGGGGGAACTGAAAAAGAAGAGGAAGCAAAAGCGGCATTCACGTTTGCAATTACAGCCAGTCAAAGACGCACCAGCAACGATCTCTTCGAAGCGCACGATAAAATTGCAGAGAAAAGAAAAAAAGCTTTGGGGCAAAGACAACCGGTTCGACCCCAAAAGACAGGGGACTCGAAACCCAAAGGTCCGGTCAGTAACCCGAGAAATAAACCGTAAAGACCGCAGAAAAAGAAGGGGGACCAGACGTTTCTTATTATTGCCATGCTCGATTCCCTTTCAGGGAAATACAGAACAAGAGGGGGAAAAAACTACAGAAAATCCAGCTCGAAAAGGAACTCAAGTACTCTCTAGTTAAAAAGGAAAACCGATCACTTTGGGGGGGGGGAAAACACGAAAGAGAAATAGAATGGCCGTCTGTCTGGGCTCATACAACAGGGACCAAAAAGAAATCGACTATTCCCTGCCTTCGGCGATCGAAATAGAAAGGGTTTAAAAACCAAAAAAGAGGGCCCCAATGGGGGGACGGTGAATTCAAGGAAGCTAGAAGAAAAAAAAAATCAAACGCCATCAAAAAAGGCCGTGCAAAGGGGGCAAGAAAGCTCTTGCAAAGCACTGACGACTCTTGAAGAACTCGCGTCTGGCCCACCCAGAAAGACTGAAAAAAGTCACTTAAAGGGGAACGGCTCGACGATCACAAAACCCACGCTCGAAAGCGAGTAAGGCCGAAAATTGGTGAGAGGGGGGGCTGGGCCAAAAAAAAGCCAAGAAAATTTGCAAGTTGGAGCACGGGCTATCGACTAAAAAAAAGAGAAAAAAAGAAAACAGCAAACGACTTGAATATCGGGGGGCGGGAACCGGGGCGACAGCCGCAAAAAGAATGACTCTAAAAGAAGGAAAAAGCTGGTGGCCGGGAACAGATTACTGACCTTTCCCGAATAGAAAAGGACTAATAAAAAAAAACTGCAGACCGAGGACCGAAAAGCCGCAGAGCGGGGCGGCCGGGAAAATAGACCATGGTGAGGCAGGTGTCAAATAATCTTTAAGAAAAAAAAAAAAATAACGGGAAAAAAAAAGAGAAGGGGGGATTGTGTTTGAAATGGCGAGGCAGGCATACCGCGCAGGAATGCGAGAAAAACCTGGACACTTGAGACCTCAGCTCACAGGGGGAGGAAACTTTTTGGGGGAAATACACAAAAGGAAGAAGCGTGTTGTCGGTACGAGAAGTAAAAAAAGAATGAAAAGTGAGCCAGTGCTAAGAAACGCGCACAGTTCAGGATGTATTCGGTATAAGGTGGAGACGGCACTGGGATAAGAAACGGCGGCAAAATTCAGAAAAAAGCCTTGCGGAAAAAGGTTGTGGTGAAAGAGGTTTACCGGAACTTAAGGGGCTGGTTAAAGGACCGGGGGAAGAATGGAGAGGATGGGACCTTAAGTGGTACAGAGGAATTATTCCAGAATATAGAAGAAATGAGGGGAGGGGTCTATTCGGAGGGGCGATGAAATCGGAGAGTGAGAGATCGGGGAGTTTTAAAAGGGGGGCGAAAAGCAGCATCAAAGTTGTTTTAAACGCTGGGTGGAAAGGAAAAAGGATCACGTTCGGAGAAATGAGTTCACGTGAGGGGCATGAGCGTGCCGTACAGAAGTGAGTCGCTCTGGCGGAAGTGCAAAAACCTACCGGGGTGGCAAGGGGATTAAAGGAGAGTTGGAAGTGGAAATCGGGGTGAAAGATGGGGGGTGTCGAGAGGGCGGAAAGGGGTGGAACAAAGAAAAGGGTAGAGTCGCTTCTTCAGAAAAGGCTTGATCTTAGGTTGTACTAATTTCATGACCCCGCAGGACAAGTGGGGAGGTGCCCAACAGGGGCGGTAAGTTACAGAAGTCGGAAGCAACCAGGGGGGGAGACAGAAAAAAGCTTTGGGGGGCATCGGAGGAACGTGAGTTAAAAAAATCCAATCCGAAAGAACAACCGAGGCCGGGCCAGGAGCAGCATCTTGTTTGTCCCACGAAAGAGGAGGGGGTAAAAAAAGGGACCCACGGAAAACTGAAAAAAGTCAAAGACTGAGAACAAGGCGGAACCAAAAAGTTGCTAAGCAAGAAAAGTCAATCCAGTACGTAAGGGGTGGCGGGGAGGGACGCAAAGCGCAACGAGTTGTTCTCGCAAAGGAAAAACCGCAGGGGCAGAGGGGAACAAGGTCAAACAAGGGGTAAAAAAAATAGACCAATGGGGAGATTAAGTACTAGAACGAGGGAGCGGAAAAGGGGCGGATGTCAATGATAAAGAAATCTCTCTCACACAAATGGGGAAATATATAATGAAAGCAAGGATACAGTAAAGAACCGAACTCGCCGTGCGCCCTTACTTGAAATAAGAAAAAATTCTTCCGACCAGAGCGCTAGATGAGACCTTGAAAAAAACCGTTGTGAAAAAAAAAAGAGCGGTAAAAAATCAACGGCGTTTCTCCCCAGACCTCAACCCACATGTGAAAGCTTACTAAAGGGGAGCGCAAGGGGGTCACCGCACAGTGAAGTCCTGGTATCAGTAGGGTAAAGGGGACTGGAAAAAAACAAAGAAGAATTACCAGCAGAAGACATAATAATGGGGACCCAATCTAGGGTGCGGAATGAAACGAGTACGATTCGGTTGGTTGCTTGCTGATGAAGGGAAATGAAAAAAAAAATCTAACACCAACATCATGTGAGAAGTTCAGCACCGAACCCATTGTTGGGGAAAAGGGGAACAGAAAAGACGCGGTTGGCAAGATGTAAAAAAAAGTCGGAGAAAAGAGGATACCAAAAGTATCACGGGTCACGGAAGCATCTCCGGTAAGGTGGAGGGGGGGAAGATACAAAAAAAAAAAAAAAGCGTCAAAAATACAAGGAGAGGGCAAAGGAAACATGACTTGAGAGTTACACAAAGGGGGAAGAGGGCGGGAAAAGACACCACGGAACGAAGGGCCCGCAGAGGTCACGGAACGAAAAATGACAACGCGCATATGAATCAACATCTCATGGAGAACAAGGGGGAAAAAAGAAGGGAGTTCTAACTAAAAAAGAACGAAAGAATAGGGAGCAAGGGGAAACCAATAAAGGGAAAAAATCAAAAAGGAAAGAACAGGATTATGCTATAAGGAAAAAAGAATGGAGCTGTCCATCCAATTGGGCAAAGACAAACCGTCAGACGAGAACCCAGAAAAAAAAAAAAGGTTAAATTGCAACAAGTGGAAAAGCACGAAAAACCCCACATCAGACAAAAGCCATAAAAAAAGAAAACGGAGAATTCACAAGCCGTTTTCTTATTTTCATTCCGAAAGGTCCAACAAAGAAAAGCCTACATCAGGAGCGCGGCAAAAAAGAGACCAAAAACGGGAAAGAGAACTAAAAAAAATTACAAGAACCCGTTCTTAAGGGTGGGTTTGGAAAGAGAACTAGAATCAAAGGGGAAAAAAATGCAAGAGGAAAAACGTAAAAAAAATTCGCGCATGGCCTTATGTAAAGGACGGCGATAAATCGGGTGAAAAACCAGGGGACCAGTTCCTCTACTTGGGCTGGCCAGGAAGGGAAGAAGGAAAAAAAACACAGAAAAAACTCCTCTGTACTGAGGCCTCGGGGAGAGCTCTGGCCGTTGCAATACGGCTCAGAACGCCAGGAAAAAACAAAAAAAAAATTAGTCAAGTTACGCGGACCAGGGCTCGACGCGGCGGAAGCGAAGCAACAAGCGAGAAAGAAGAAGGAATCAGGCGTTTTTGGTGACTGGGAGAAATAAGAAATCACCGCAAGGTCAGTGTAAAAAAACTGCTCTTCTAAAACCCAACAAACAAACGGAGGGGAAGGGGAATCTTCCAAGCAGCACGAACTTACAAAAGGGAGGGGGAAGTGCAACCAATACAACGAAATGAGGGAAGCAGACGACTACGCTGGGTCGAGCGGTTCAGGCTTCAGTAGAATAGGAAGGCACACCGTAGTTAAGGGAATAAGATCAAAAAATGGCGGGCCCAAACGAAGAAAAAGAGCAAGGACGAGCCGGCTAATGACCGACCAAGGCTAAGGAAGGAGAAAAAATCTTAAGACGAAATAAAAAAAAAGAGAAGGGGAAAAGGAATTGGTTTTTAAATTGCGAGGAACATGGGGCCGAAAGAGAGGGAGGACTGTGGACCTGTCACTTGAAAGGTGAAAAGCAAAAGGGAGCTAAAAGAAACGTACAAGCCACCGGAAAAAAAAACTGAAAGGAATAGAGAGTAAATCCTAGGAGAGTGACCGGTTGGGGAGGTCAAAAGGAAAGGTCATAGTTTCGGAGGCTGAAAACGAAGAAGACGAAGCATGAAAAAAAAAGCGGAAAAAATTCTGCCCCCAAAAGGGAACGGAGAGGGGCCCTGATGGTATGTAGGCGCGGGTTACCTGAAAGGTGCAGAGAAGGACAGGGGATTGGGCCGCGACGTGTCTTCCAAGCAGGGGATCTTCAGGACAAAAAGAAAGGGAGAGTGGGGGAGGGGAGAAACAGTCTTTTGCGGGGAATGGCGATGCAGATCATGGGCAACAAGAGAGCGCTAGGGGGCGGAAGTTGAAAAAAAAAGTTCCAAAAAAAAAAGGGTTGACAGCATGGAAACTTCACGTAGCACTTCGCGAGGAAGCAAGAAAAGGAGGGGAAATAACGCCCAATTTCACGGGCCGATGGAAGGAAATCGGAAGGGAGATGGCATTGAGACGCAGCCTAAAGTTGGTGGAAACTTTCTTCAGTTCATCGTGCAGCTTTTGCAGCTCGCGAAAGAGGGGCGAAGCGCGGAATTGAAAAAAGACGAACTCGGAGTCTAGCTGGGAGAGAAAAAGAGGCTTTCGCTTACCGACTTGAGAAAGAAAGAAAAAGAGGGGGGACACTTTGCGGTCCAGTCGGTCAGATCATTCCTGAGAAACCGTTCAAAACTGACCTGCTACAACCTTCATTGGGGGAAAAGGAAAAGTCTGGTCCAACCCGAAGCCAGCCCGCAAAGGAAGCAAAGAAAAAGGAAAAGCACCAGCTCGTGGGGGGGGTCAACCAGGAAACAGGGGATGGGGTACTCCTCGTCTGGGGACAAAGCAAAAACTGCAAGTCGTCCCCGGAAAAAAGGAGAGTGCGGAGCCAAAGGGGCTAAAGCGCAAGCTCGGAAAGAAGCAGGTGGAAAAAGGGGGAACGCATCGAAGACAGGTTCCTAGCAGATCTTTCACAAAAGGTCCGGGGGGAAAAAGTGACTTTTGTCATCAAGGGCAAAGCACCGGGACAAAGGAAGAAGGAGGGAAGGGACGAATGGTGAAAGAGGAGCGGGCCTCCTTTACGAATGCCTGGAGAGAAAGAGAGAGCAACAAAAAGGAGGACGTATCATGAAGGAAACGAGTACTTAAACGCGCCCCGAACCGGCACGGCGGGGCCAGGACTTAAAGCTTGTGAACCTACGTGCTAAAAAAATCGACAGGAAAAGTGAAGACCACCCGGGTTTTGAAAAAGACGGCGAGAGGAGAGGACGAGACTCACTCAGGAGAGAAGGGGGGTTCTCACAAAGAAGAAAGTCCCGGGCAACGGGGGACTAAAGAAGGGAAACCCGGGGGGCGACCTAAGACCGTGAAATAAGGACTAAGTGGGTCCCGTCGAGCGGAAACCAAGAACCAGCAAGGAAAAGGTAACACGTCTGACCTGGGAAAGTGCGATTTGTGTTCAGGGGGATTGAGGACGCAGGAGAGCAAAAAGGTTCTAGCCAGGTCACCGGGAAAATGGGAAAAAAAGGACTTGAAAGAACAGGGAGATTAAAAAAGAAAACGAATTACTTAAATTGCGACACGAGGAAGATTGTCAAGAGGCTCGCCTTCGAAGCCACAAGGCTGTGTACGAAAGAAACCCACAGAATCCACTCAGAAAAAGACGTGCCAATGCAACCAAGCGTCAACTTAGAGAAGACACGGAGGACGGGAGCACTGTACAAACAAAAAGAGATACATGACAAAAATTAAATGGGCAAAAATTCCCCAAAAAAAAAAAAGGAGTGGACCAACTAAGCCTCGGCGAACCGTGTTAATTAAAAGGCAAAACAGAAAAAGTGGGGGGAAACCTGGGAGACTCAAGTGCATTAGAAAAGCTCGAGAGGGACCATGAAAAGGAAAGAGAAAGAAACAACCTTACGAACACTCTTCTATCTCAGAGCAAAAGATCCCTGAAGAGCGTAATCAACAAAGGGTCAGAGCTAAAAGAAGAATCAGGCTAACGGTCAAGTCGCAACAAGCAACAAGGAAAAAAAGGTTAACCGGAAAAAAAAGAGCAAAAAAAACCACGGGAAATAATGTTTAAGCAGTTTCTTATTTGCAAGCCTCAGAGAGAAAATTTGAAAGCTCCCCAATCCTGAAAAGAGGGGCCAGACTCGACAAACTCCAAAAAACCAGAGGGGAACAACCGCACGCCTTCTGGTTGGGAGGGGGGACCCACCGGAAAAGGAAAACCAAGTGAGCTGCTTGGGGTAAAAAGAACAGTGGACAAACCGGGCCGCGCCCCGTGCAAAGCGGAGAAAAAGACTCGCAATTTCACAAAGCAAACTAGAAAGGAATGGCACCGGGTCGTCGGAGGTCGCGTCAAGAAGAACAGAAAACGAAAGCTCCTGCGAACGTCGGGCAAGGAGCGGCAGAGAGAAAGGGCTGGCTATTGTCTGGAAGCGATAAAGATAACCGGAAATTACATGTATCCTTCTGTACAGGGAAAAAGCTGGAACGGCTCTCACGGGGACGGAGGGGGAAAACGGCACGCGGAAGCGGAGAAACCCGAGGGTGGCGGGGACGGCGCAAGGCTAAAATAGCACAAAGGGGGAAAGTCTTTCTTCGGCTTGCTGAAAGAAAAACGGAGGAAAAGAGATAACAGAACTAACTTGAACATTCGGGGGAATGAAAAACAGCAAAACCGACAAGGGGGGGCAATCGGCCTAGCGGGTTGACGGGGGGGAGAGGGAGGACGTGGAAATTCCCGAACGTAGTGAAATTAATAACTGAAAGGAAACGAAAAGGAAAGATCATATCAGCAGAAAAGAGATTGCCACGTGCCCGACGGCAGCTCGGTGAGGGGGGAGGGCGCTCGCTTTAAGGCGAAAGGACGACGAAAAGAGGAAGACTGTTTTGAGGGAAGGCAGGGTCAGAACTGACGGACAAAGAAACCAGAAAACACCAAAAACAAAAACAACTCCTGACTCGCGACGGTTTAACCATGAGAACTGCAGAGGCGGGGCTAAATTGGCTTCAGGTACGGGGCGTACAAAAAAAAACCGTTAAGAGGAAGGTGGAGGGAGGGCAATAGAGTAAGGCCTTTGAAGTGAGATGAAAAAGGGAGGGATCGCTTCGAAAGGGTGGCCGAGCTAAAAAAGGAGGAAAAAAAAGAAAAGGAGAAAGACAAGGCCTGGCGGGCCATGTAGGGTAGTTACTGAAAAAAGTTACAAACTTTTAGCAATTTGGAGGGAATCTGACGGGCTGGAAAAAGTTATAAAATTAAGGGATCAGTGAAGTGAGAGAGAAGAAGGGGGTAGAAGGGGTTCTGTTTAAAAAATCCAAGCGGAACATGGAAACAAAGGAAGAGCGCGTTAATGCCCTTGAGTTCGCGTCGGGAAGCAGGGGGCGGCAGGGGTGGAATTCAACGAATCACAGGGAGAAGGACGGCTGAGTGGGGGACATGGCAGGATGAGGTCAAAACTTGACGGAAACGGGAAATTTTCAGGGTCCTCGCCGTGTCGAGGTCAGAAGGGAAGACCTGGTAAGCTCAACGTTGCCCTTTGTTTAAAGAGACTGTGGAAGGAGGAGCAAAAAAAAGGGGTAAGATCACAAATCGCTAGCGAAACGGACGTCAAGCTGACCCTGAGGAAAGTTGAATGGACTTTCATGTCAAAAGAAAGGTGGGAGGTGCATCTGCCAAAAGGTCTGGAAAGACTGATTTGAATGGCCTGGGGGAGGAGCAACAAGGTGGGTGGAGCTTTGGAACTTGCGTTCCCAGAAAGCCAAAGGCAACAAGAAAGAATAGACGGCATTTCCAGGAAAGCTCTTGTGGGGAAAACGGGGAAAAGGGAAGACGCTTTAGGGAAGGCGTGGCGGTAATACTGCACTGACCCAAGGGAAGACTTGGGAGGAAAAAGGGAGAAGGGCGTGCGAGCCAAGGGGCAAAGAGCGAATCTCAATCAAGAGGAAATATGTGAAGGAAGGAGGAAAAAACGCGCAGGCGAGTGGTACTTAGTCAAAAAAAATCTTGACCGAGAAAAAGGAGGGGCAAAATTTGCGTGGAGAAGAGCGGTCACAACAAGTATGTCTTAACGAAGTTTATGGGAAGAAGTGGAAAAGTTAGCGGCAGCCTGTTACTTATTCCGTGCGTCAGAGAAAGAAAACACGGAGAAAAAAGGGGAAGAAGAGAACACATTGACGAAAAAGAACCGGACGTAAAAAGAAAGAGAAAACGGCCAAACCAAAAAAAAATGAGGAAACTCACGTTCGGACATCTCGGCTTTTTGACCTGGGACAGGAAAAGTTGCAAAAAGCACGGAAAAGAAAACTAGTACCCACACGAAGCGCAATTTTCTGGAGCCCCCAACAGGAAAAGAAAAGAAGACGACTACTCAAGGGCTGAGCTTCGGAAGGTACTCCGCACGGGAAAGGAAGAGCGCCAAGAGATTGCCAAGTTTGGGGGTCGGAAAAGGAACCCGAGGGAACAGAAAAACGAATAGGTGGCCACAAAGGGAGCGTTTACCTCGATTATCGTTCTCGGGTTGGGGGGAAAAGGGCGGGATGGAGGGGGGGGAACACCAAGCTCGATGGGGAAAACCCAACAAGCAGGGAACCAGGTCCAGCAAAATAAACACTTTGGGATAAGACAATGACTTAAACTAAATACCGAAGGGGGCAAGATGAAAAAAAGGAAGTAAAATGCGACCTGAAAGTCGAAAAAAAGACAAGAAAAAAGGGCAGCGTCAGAGCTCGCCTCGTCTCCTAAGAGGGGGAAGAATACAACCACCGCTTTCGCGCTCGAGACAAAAAGCAAAGAAACAGTCCCCTAATACTTGAAGAACGGGACACAATTCACGCAACAACAGGGGTAACCTGAAAATGGCACCGCTTGCACGCGCATGGATCACAAGGAAAAAAAAACAAAAAATCGGCGAACGTGATTAACTTATTCAAAACAAGCCCCAAAAAGGGAGGAAACAAAGGGCATTAACGAAAAATGGAAATAAAAATCCGAGATCGCATAATCAAAACGAACCAGTAGGATACACTAAGATCCCTGAATAGAGGTCATCACAAAGAGGAAAGAAAAAGGAACACAGGAAGAAAAAGCAGTTAGAAACAGCCACAGGGAACTGTAAGTAACGATACAAAACAGCCCTGGCCAGAACGAAGAAAAGAACGGGCAAAAGGGGGGGGCCCGCAGGTTAAGGGGGCAGTGCGCATCCGGCTGAAGAGCAGCTAAAAAACATCCCTACGCGGCGCTGAAAAAAGTCAAAAGAGAAAAGAACGAAGCAATACTCTCTAGTTACCCGAACCGGAAAAAGGAGGAAAAAGGTTGCATAAAAAAAGGAAAATAGGGGTTTAGCCAAGAAGCCTGAAAGGGAAAGGGAGAAAAGACGAAAACCATCCTCTAGTCGCTATACCAAGTGCAAAAAGGCATAGAAAAGGGACTGGCCGGCTTTTTATTTCGTCGAAAGGAAAGAAGGAGAGAACTCGCGCCGAACTAGGGGTTCTCCGGAAGACTGCTGCTAGCGTCGAATCGAGGCAGCCACTGTACCGAGGGTCAAACACGGCGAAAACGGCGACGACGGAGAAAAGAGAAAAACCGTGCACAAAAAGGAGGGAACGGAGAAACCTTGTCAGCGTTTTGGCTGAAAAGGAAGATCACCAAAAGAATAGGAGTTCGTTCTGCGAAAAAGCTCGAGAAAAAGGGGAGAAGGAGACGACCTAAAAACGGAACTTGGGAGGGATCGGGTTGCCTTGCGCGCAGCAAAAAAAAAAACAGCGAAAGAGGAGGGGGGATGTCCGGTGTAGGGAGGCAGGAAAGCCTTCAAGGACTAAAGTAAAAAAGATAGGAAAAGGGAGGCCAGAAACATATCCGAATAGCAGCATAGAGCCAGAGCGTATTTACGACTGGAAGAGATGAGAAGGGCTAGTTAGCTAGCTTGTCCGAGGGGAAAATAAGAAGGGGACGCCTGGGTTTTTAAAGGGGGGAATCATGGTCTGATGCCGACGGGAAAAGGGCAAGGGCCCCTGTCAACTTGGGCGAGCCCAAGCGCGGCAAAGGGGGGCTAAAAATACGAAAAAAAAAAAAAAGTGAATGGCGTGCCTGTGGGAAGGGAAGGGAAAATGGGGCATTTATGAGCTTGGAACTGGATTAAACGGTCAATGAGTCGGGGACTGCGAGGTTGGAAGAAGGAATAACTGCAAGAAAAAAAAAATTGTGCCCGCTCTGGATAAAGAAAAGGTTGTATTCTCGGGCGACCGGAATGTGGAGAAAGGACCGTACGGGGGATGCTGATGTAGCAATGAGGGGGAAGGGGGAAAAAAACTTGTGGGAAGGAAACAGGGGATAGGAGAAGTGGGGGAATTGGTTCTTTTCGATTCTTGGAACGATCCTCTGCGGATCAACAGGAGGAGACGATCGTTAATGCCCTTAGGTAGAATTCAAAACATTAGAGGGGTTCAGCGATTGGTCAAGGAAGAACACGGAGAAAGGCTGCGGAGTTGTCAATTTCCCAAAAAAGCTGAAAAAGAGGGGGGGGGGGGGGGGGCCCTGTAAAAAAAAAATCAGATCGGTAAGACAGGGCGAAGGAAACCTTGAATTCTCAATGGAAAGGGCAGCTTTGGTTGCAAGCGCGTGTGAAAGAGGAGAGCGCAGTGGTAATTCAACAGCTTCGCAGAGTTCGAGGGGGAGAGTAAGCTTCAAGGAAGGAGTAACGTTCGGCTATCACTCAGGAAGAGAACAAAGCGTTGGTGTCCTTTTTCATCGACGCGTTCAGGGGGAGAAAAGGGAATGCAAATTGTTTCAAGGTGCTGACCGACAACCGAAAGGGCATCGGGAATGAGGAAAAAAAAACAGCATTGCACCAACCGATCACGAAACGGCCGCAATTTCAGAAATGAAAAAAAGGGAAGGCAAAAAACATTGCTGGTTAAGGGTCGACTCTTGGGGAAAGAGAAAGGGAGGACCCCAACGAAAAGAGGCCCGAAGAAAAGGTTCAAATTTGAAAAAAAAAGGGGGAAAAAGGAAGCATCAATCTTATTAGCCATGTGAAAATGGTTAGAGCGCCAGCGAGGGACGAAGGAAGAAGAACTTAAAACCGCACTGTCGGGTTGCAAGGCGGTGTCAAAAACAAAAGAAAAAAAAAGTATCGGCATGGGGCTCGATTTGATGCATAGCTGTAGCAACGTATTCCGGATGTCGGGCACATACGATCTCAAAAGAAAAAAAAAAAAAAGGGAAAAGAATATTCATTGGAAGACACAGGAAAGAGAAAAAAGAAAAAAAAAAAAAAAAACAGTACTAAAGCACGAGCAACTACTACGTGCGGTTCCGAATCCTCGTGCTTTGAATGCTGAAACAGGGGGGCAACCAACAGGAGGAGGAGATTAAAAAGAGGACTAGGAACAACTCGATGAAGGGGAAGGGGACTTCCCAAAACATAAGCAAGACTAAGGTGACTTATCGTCAAGAGAAAAAAGGGGAGACAGAACTTCACCTTTCCTGGTATCAGTAAGGAATGCAAAGAAGAATGACAGGGGCGGCTACAGAAGAGAGAATTAACAAAATGAAAGGAAACAAGAGAAGGGGAAAGGGGCCCGGATAGGCTCAAGGTTGGGGGTGGAAATTGGGATTTGGCGTTCGGGGGGACCTCAAGTGAAAAGACCCCACAGAATCTATCAACATTAAACAGGGTGTAGCCGGAAAAGAAAGAAAAGAACGTTTGGGAAAAAAGACTTGGGAAAATGAAATGCGTAAAGAAACGATTACTCAGAAGGAATAAATCGCGCCTCGGGAGCCGCAAGAGACCAATCAAATCGAACAACAGTGCCAAGCAAAAAAGACAAGAACGGGGACCAAGTGAAGTTCCACCCTCGACACCAAGCGCAAAAAAGAAAAAAGATGGGGGGCACGCCGAAGTGCAAGCAAAAGAAAACGGGAACAAAAGCCGCAAAACGAACGAAGAAGAAAGAAAAAACACCCCAATCCTTACGGCGGGAACATAGGAGGAGATAGTAATTGTCCATGACCGGCCGAGGACGGAAAGAGAGGAGAATCACAAGATTCGGATCAAAGAGCACTTAGACCCTTAATAAGGGGGTCAAAGGGAGCCGATCATCATCCCCCAAACTGTCAGTCGCAACAAAAGAATCCGGTAGAAAAAGAAAAAAAAAAGGTCCACGCCAGCCCCACGGAACGGCGGGAGAAATTTGGGGTAGTAGTGCCCAAAAATCACAATGGGATAAAATCCTACCAGGCCGACTCAGATACCATGGAAAGAAAAAGCAAGTACTCGGAGTACGACACTAAAAACGACCTGAGGGGACCCCCGTACTAGACCAAGCCTTAAAACACTTGTTCTAAAGCGAGGAAAGGGAAAAAACGCGATTCTTCTGCAAAAACTCGGGACTCGAAAGTGAAAAAAAAAAAAAAAAATACGACTGGGGCCAGGAAGGGAAATTTCTAGGGGAAAAAATAACCTGCAACTACTCCAAAAGCGTCCTCAAAACGGAAGCGCGCTCCGGCAAGGAGCAATGGAAGCTCTGGGGCGGATAAATCGGTCAAACCGCTGGAGAACAATTAGTCAATTTCACTACGAAGGATACACGAGGCAATCGCCACCGGCAACAAGGGCTAAGGAAGAACGGCTGTCAACTTGTCATCGGGTGCTGGCGGGAAAATGCATTCCAAAACAAAAACAGAGGGTGGCTGGCTGATAGATCTCAAAAAAAAAAAAGGAAGAAGAGATCGGTGAAAGAACGGGGAAATTGACGGGATCATTAATTGACCTTGAGACCAACAGCAAAAGGGAAAAATAACGTCTTGTTGCCTGGGTCTATAGGAAGGAGTGACGTGGCAGGGGAAGATACAACGACGAATGGAGTCCAGACGGAAGGCAGAAACAAAAAAGGAAAGGACCGGCGGGGCCCTACGCATATGAGACTGCTTGAACGAGGGAGTACGTGACCTTCTCTAAAAAAAGGCCAGCCCCAAATAGCGGTCCTTTGTGTTTGATTGCGATGATTGAGATAGGGGCCAAGAAAGAAACGGCAAACTTCACTTGATGCTTGAAAAAGCACGAAAAAGGGAGATAAAAGGTTCTAGTGACAGAGGAAAAAAAGCAAACCGTGAAGGCGTGCAGGGGGTGTCGAAAAGGGATATTGATGAAAAGGCCTGGGTCTGACTTCCAGAGAGGAAGAAAATTGAAGGCTGAAATGGTGGGAAAACTCTGCGCAACTGCAGAAAAAAAGGAGGAGAAAACGCAGGAGGGGAAGTCCAGGGATTGGGGGAATCATCAAAGAACCGAACTTGAACTGGGGGCTTTTTCGACTGACTGGACTTGGTGAAAAGGGGGGAGAATGGGACGTTCAAGATTGTAGGAGATCAAAGGATCTTAGTAGACGATAGAAAGAAGGAGGGGGCATGAAAGGGGGGCTGCGATCACGGCGAAAATGGCAACCGACGAGTCGTTAATAAAAAATTGAGTTCGAACCGTCTTTCAAAAAAAGGCTTGGGCTGTTGGAAGCTGTGAATTAAAACGGGGAATCAAGGAGTCAGAGGAGGGGAGAAGGTGGAAAAGAATGAAGGAGCGGTAGCTTGTCAAAACTAGGGGAAATTTGCAAAACAGGTCCTCGCGCTGGTGGAAATGTAAGGGGAAGAAGAACTTGTGGGCACTTCTTGAAAGGTCAGCGTTGGGAGAGGGGGGAAAAAGAGGGGGCAAGGAGCTCAGAGGGGGGGGATCGACCAACATCCTTCTGACGAGGGAGGAAGCTGTGATCATGAGTAATCCGTGGAAAAGCTTATCGTAAACTTTCAGGGAAAGGAAAAGAAAAGGGGGGATACAACAAAAAGTCGGGAGGGGAAGAGGTCCTATCACCCGGAATGTGCTGACCTGGACAACCTGCTGTGGGGCCTCGAGAGGGAGGGACCAAAAAACCCAATTGCAACCAAAAGGAGCACAGAGAATTGCCACTTAGTGTTACTTATTCCAGGTCTCGCTTCTTGGGCAACGACGGCCCGGAACCCCTGCAATCTGGGGGGGAATACAGGAGAGAATCGCACAGGCAATACAGTATAAGGAAATGAAAAAAATTGGGGAACCAAATTTTGAGAGGACGTAAGACAAAGGGAACGGCGAAGAAGGGGGATTGTGCGTGTCCCCCAAACCCACCACCCAAAAAGGGAAGAGACGGAAACGATTGCTCGAGGGAAGGACGAAAGAGAGAGGAGCTGGAAAAGTAGTGT
>Ga0179591_1282981_pt1 | contig 16625 bp, 16 predicted proteins | sample CZOMad2_1_08_16f_FD_182891 | JGI IMG/M metagenome (GOLD analysis project Ga0179591, IMG submission 182891) | Vadose zone soil fungal communities from Angelo Coast Range Reserve, California, USA - CZOMad2_1_08_16fungal (PacBio error correction) | ecosystem: Environmental > Terrestrial > Soil >...
ACCAACCATGGTGCGCCTCAAAGAGAACCGAGGCAAGGGGGTGGGGATCACTTCATGAGAGGGGTTGTGAAAGTGTCATGAAAACTTGCCCTGAAGGATGAATGCCAAATATCCAAAAGAAAAAAATACAATCCACGCACTTTAAGAAACATAAGGTAAAGGGACGATAGAGTAAGCACGTATGGAAACGGGCAAAGGGGAGTAGGTTCATGAGAACTGAGGAGACATCTGGGACTAAGCAGAACGTCAGACGAACTGTCTCTCTAGCAGGTAGAGGCCCGAAACTTCCTGAGGAAGGAATTGGCAAACCGACGAGAAACAACACCACTTGGAAAGGAAAGAAGATCTGGACTGGTCTGCTTGGCAAAGGGGGGTGAGTCAAAATGCGCCTCGTACCTCGTAGAGAGAGGCGGGAATGCATAGTCCGCGCGGAGAGAGGGGAGGGTAGCTCAAAGACTTCTGGCGGGGAAAATCGAGCATCTGACAGACATCATGGTTTTTCGCGACAAGGGAGGCGGAAAAAAAATAAAGGATACTGGCCCTGGTGCAGTTAAGAAAGCTGGGCAGGACGAAAAAACCTGCTCCTGAGAATGACTGGCCCCATCTAGGCAGGGGTCATTGAGCGGAACCCGCGGATAGGTCGCTACTCCCGGGATATACACTGTCAGGGGGAGCTGGGTTCTCTTTATGTGAGAAGCACAGAGTCAAACCTCAAATAGTGGAGGGGGAGTGCGTTGTTACCAACGAGGCAAATTCATTTTCAATCATCCAGATGGGAGAGCACTACGTCAATCATAGACGTGCGGCGCTGATGAAGATCTTGGAGAAACGAGTCCTAATAGGCGGGAGGGCAGGGCGGCATGAAAAGGGACAATAGTTCAGACTCTATTTGGGTGTACCTTTACAGCAGGCGACCTGGTCTTAGGGACGTCACAGGCGCAAAGTGGGGGCGCAAATTGCACTAGCAAGAGGAGAGTGGGGAAGGGGAACCAACAATGGCAGGGAACGATAGAGGCAAACGGGGCGGCGGCGAGAGTTTCATAGGGGCAATAAGGGCAAGGGGGAGTGGGAAAGGCCCTTAGGGGGTGTACGGAAATCCTTGGGCGGAACTTACACGGGCTTTCCACGGCAACCAAATGCGAGAAGAGGAAGGACAAGAGGGGGAATTTTGCAGTGGAGCCAAGGAACCGGGAGAGCACGAACAACGCGTTAGAAACCTCGACGCATAGTTAACTGGGCCCTGCAAGTCCGTTATCAGGACTAAAGAGGTAAAGGCCGGGAAAAAAAGACTTAAGGAAGGAGAAAAGAGTCAGTGTGATGCGGGAATACGATCATCAAAAAGACGGGCAAGGACGGCGGGGGTGATACTTTGGAAAAGAAAAGAACCCACCGCCCCGGGACGAAGCAAAAGAAAGGGACGAGGAGGGGGAAGGGACATGGAGTAACGCACAGAACGAAAAAGCAGGATCCTGAAAGACGCCGGAACGCCTCGAAAGCGTTCGAAATGGGGAAAGTCCCGCTGAATAAGAACGACGTTAGACAGAACGTGACCTCAATATAATCCCAGAAGGAGCAGGGGCCAAGATCCGGAAAATCGTCTCAAATAAGAGCAAACAATATCAAAGCCCTGCAGGAAAAGCAGACGGGTTGAGAAAACCGCGCTGATCGCCGCGCAGGTCAGAAGTATACAGACAAAATCACCAGATCGATGAGAAAAGACCAAGGGAAAGAGAGAGCTGACATGCCCAGCCCTCTCTCAAGAGGCATGATTTCGTCACTAGAGGCGGAAAACAGCAAAAAAACCGGCTGCCTGCCGAAAGGAAAAGGCTTTGACATGAGAGCGCAAAGCTATGGACTGCCGAAACGGCGAAAAGAGGCAAGCGAAAAGAATCGCTGCATCTATATCTCCACGGGGTAAGAAAAATAGAAAAAAAAAATAACGCAGAAAAAAGGAAAGCAGTTTTGCACTCAGCAAAACGCCAACGGAATTTCCTATAGAAGCCTCAGACAAGGCCTGCGGGAAAGAGTCGATCTTAGAAAGGAAGACAATCGTCCGGGGTCCGCTCTGATCTTTTAGGAAGCCCAGCGCGCGTGCCACGCGGAACAAGAAAGAAAAACCACGTGCAATTCCTGGCAAGGACCCCAAGGGCAATACTGGGCCCGAAAGAAGAGCTCGAGGTCGAACAAAGTCAAAGACAAAAAGAGGTCAAAACGGGACATAGCGGAGTTGCCAAATGAGATATCGTTGACTCCTATAGAGCAAGAGGGGAAACTAGGATAAACTTGAAGGAAACCCAGAGGGGCCAAGAACACGCGCAAGAAAAAAACAGCGGTGACGGTCCGTTGCGCGAATCCACCAGAAAGCAGGAAGAGATGATAGCACCAACCCCGAACGGTTATAAACGAAAAGTAGAGAGGGAGTCAAACTTTCAAAGGGAACGCAGCGGGTAAAGCCGGAGAAGAGAGCTCAAGAGAATATAGAAGAACCGATGTCCGGGGAAGAAAGAGAGGATCGAATGCATGCCGCTTAAAGGGGGGGCGAATTAGAGGAGGGTTGGGCCGTCAAGAAGGACCATTGAAGCATTGGATGGAAGAATGAGAAAAAGAAGGCGTCGGAAAAAACCATAACGGGGGTCAAGGGAACCAAGCAGGGCCTCAACCGGCTTGGATTTTTGCGGAAAAAGTGATCTTCCCTGATTCCTAAAATCGAGAAAGTGTGCGAGATCGAAAAGCGAACCCAGACAGGCGAAATCCCTTCATAGGGGGAACCCGGAACCTGGACCGGGGCAACAAGAGGGAGCCGACGCGCCCATCAAAAGGGACTGAGGAGGATCCCGCTACGCGGCCAGCGTGAAAGGGAAACCTTCTGCCGAGTATAGAACTCCAGACGTAGCCTGCGCCAGATCGGCCGCACAAATGGCAAAAAGGCGAGATGGGCTTAATGCGCAATATCAAGTGAAAGAAAACAGAGGGGGGGGGGTACGGAAACCAGTATGTATTTACCCGGAAGAAACTATGGACCAGAAGACGCCGGTGGCGGGTTGACGGAAACGGGAGAAAGAACAGGAGAGCGACGCGGATGAACAGTATAGGAACGCAGTTCAAACCGTGAAGGAATGAAGCCACGCCCCTCACAAAGCCGCCGAGGGGAGAGGGAGGAATCACACGGATCAGTCCAAGGCCTCCGGGAAGGAGCAAGAGGGCGATTTCAAAGATTTTAAAGGCGAGATTGGGGAAGACAAAGTAGATTTAAAGCTTCAGCAACGCAAGCACGCCCCTTGAAAGAGGGCAATCGGGGGGGGCAGGGAGAGATTCCGGCCCCATCTCTCGAAAAACAAAAAGAAAGGAAAAAAAAAAGGGAGATATGGTCCGGATATCGCCGAAGGAAAGAGAGAGAAGCAGAATTCTATGGGGGGGGGGGGGGGGGGGGGGTTGGGGTGGGTGGTTTTTTTTTTGGGGTTTGGGGTGGTTTCGGGAAAGCCAGCCAAGAGAAGGAGCAAGAGAAATTGGAAGATCAGAAGACCATATCTCGACAAGCGTTGAGCGGAAGGTATTTACAGGTGGAAGGAGGCGTCGGGAGCCCGAGTGCTTTTGGGGAGGAAAAAGACGAAAGCCTTCACGGGAAATTCCGGATGAAGCAAAGAACCCGGAGAAACATCCCGTCTGAGGGCAGAGAGGCGAGGGTCCGGAAAAAAAAAACAACCTCGGTGAGGAGAGGTTGAGGGAAAGATCATAACTGCTGAAGGGTTCAAGGGGGGAGGCAATCACAGGGTCTTCAGAGGGGAAAGACATCTCGCCTTGCGATTGGTCCATGTGCCGGGGAGGACATAGGGCGGTCGGGAGAGGGGCCTGAAGGATAACGACCGGCGTGAAACTTACGGGACTTAAGGAGACCGATCAGAGATCTCCATGAAGCTTCAGGGCGGAGTGGAGGGTACAATGTCGAGAAGGGAAGGGCTTTGGGCATATGGAAAAATTTTTTCTACGGAAAGAGGAGCGAAAGTCTATGCAACTCTCGAATTTAGGGGCAGCAGTTTGAATCTCAGACACAGCAAAGAGAGAAAAAGAATATGGGACACCGGATGATACAACAGGATAGGTAAAGGCTGGCTCTACCATACTCTAGAATCAGGGGCAGGGAGACTCCTCTCGTTTAGGCAAGGTGAGTCGGAAATAGGGAAATCAGGACCTGACTAATGCCGCATGTGATCATCGTTTTTAAAAATTACATCCGGGTTCGGCGGATAATGAGAGAGGAGCAGACTCTAGCGGGTCCGCGCGGCGGAAGATGGGATTGAAGACGATCACGGGTTCTTCTAAAAACTCGTGGGGGGGGGGGATTGAAGTGCTTCCGAGGGGCGAGGGGGTCTCAAGGGACACGAAAAGGAATGAGTCTCGAGCACGTGGCGATGAGCGATGCAAATGGGCTGGGGAAAAAGAAAAAAAGAGAAAAAAGAAATAGCGAAATGCTTCCGGGGCTGTGACCGATGTATGAAATAGAGAGGGAACTTCTCTCTGGTATTAGGGAGAAAGAGGAGAGGAAAAGCCCTCTTTAGCGGCAGATCGAGAGAAGTAAAAAGGACCGGGGGACCATGGGTGAGTACTGTGACTAAGGTTTTCTTAGAAAAATGGAATGTGTCTTTGAGACCATGGAGAGTTTAAAGCAGAGATGACCTTAGAACAAGATCAGAAACAATGACTATTGGAGGGAAGAACGGGACGATTTAGACCGGGATATCTCGGAACTGTATATCATGTAAAGGGCACTGGGGCGGTGAGGGGAGGCGGGGGGGCAAAACGTTTAGTCTTGCCGTCCTTCTTATAGAATTAAGGTAAGTAAGACGGAACTGGCAAAGGACATACTCCGGGTTACTGTTCGATAAGGGAGATTTTCTGGGTAGGAGTCATATCAATCTGAATAAAAAAGGGGAAGAGGGTCGTTACAGGGACGGTTTTATTTTCCGCCAGCAACGGGAAAGAACTCAATGATCCTGGGGGACAGAGCGAAAGAAGGCGACTCAATGGCAGGTATCAACGATTGACTCTGGGAAGCTGATGGGGAGGGGGATTTGGCTGGGGCGAAGGCTCATCTAATCTGATAAAGGGGTCGCGGTCGGACAGAAAACGGGAGATCAAAAGGGGGGGGTGTAGGATCTTGTTCTCTTCTTAGAGAAAATTACGAGAGGTTGCGATCGAAAGCAAGGGGAGGGGCTTAATGCAAGGGTTGGCAAACGAAAGGGATAAAGAGGGGTGTTGGGGAAAAGATGGGGCCATGGACCGGGGAGGAGGATCCTTGTCACGGGAACTTCAAAAAGATGAAAATCCCTTTTGAGGGAGTTCCCGTCAAGTAAGGGTATGAGCGTGAAAGAAAAAATTGGATGAAATCGAAAACATCGTAAAAACTAATCCTGCAAGAGGAGCGTTTGCCTTCGGTTATTTTTTTGGAGGGGGAGAAAAAAAGTCAGTAAAAAAACGTCCGGCGGAATCTCTTATCGGCTAGTATCCGAAAGAGTTCAAAACCAGGAAAGGCACACGGAAAGTATACTTTGGACGGAGGGGGGAGTAGAACAATCACGGACGTGATCAATGAAAAGAAGGAAAAGAACGAGTGAAACATGGCACTCGGAGAGGGCTGTCGGGTCTATCCCATCCACATGGGAAGGGCAAAAAAGAACTCCCGTGGCCAAGAAGAGGGCAACTAAAAGGTTGGGGGGGGTGCGGGGTAAAGGCCGGGGGGTGTAATGAGCACGTACAACGAGAAAACCATGGGCCGGGGACGATCCGAACAAGGTGGTCCGGGAAATCTTGGGCCTGAAGAAACCGATAGCCGAAGGAACCAGAGGGATAAAGTTTGCTTAAGGATTCTGTCCGGCAATCTGGAAAGACCAGGACACATTGCGACCAAAAAAAGTGCCATGACACGGAAAAATAAAACAGCGGGGGGGGAAAAAAAGCGGAAATTCGAGAGAGCGCAAGAAGCAGAAAGAGGCACATAAAACCGGCGAACTCATCAGTGGACGTGCCAACCGCGGAGCGTCGAGGCAGGGGAGGGGTGAGACGGGAAACGGAGCACTCAAGGAGTAGGGGGAGGAGTGCGGGAATGAAAGTCCCTTCGGGGCTAAAAAAGCATTTAAGGGTTATTTCGAAGGATATAAACCATCCAGAACAGAATGGCGTCATGGCAGTGTATGAACAGGGAGAGGGGGGGGATCCCCGGACCATAAGGGTTCGAGCAAAAGAGGCCAACCCACTCTTGCGCTCAGGAAGGGAGAGGCAGTGTTTCGGGCATGACTCCAACTACCATAAACTTCGAGGATAACTTGTCAAAGGGACAAGAAAAGAATAGAAATGCCCCCATCGAAAAAAAAAAAGGATCGGTCAATGGCTCAGGCTGATTTAAAGAAAGAAAAAGAAAAGTGAGCACAAGAACGCGAAAAGTGCGAAGGACTCAGTCACGAAAAGCAAAAAGAAACGAGACCGGGGAACGGCAGCAACCTGCAGAAGCAGGGAAAAAGAGCTCAACAACAAAAGGGGAGAAATGCAGGCTTGCTGTTGGCAAGCGGGACGGGGTCGGAGCCGGAAAAAAAGAAAGGCAAGCGTTGAGCTGGAACTGCTAGAAGAAGCCAGCGCCAGGGTGAGTCTCTCACCGATATTATCTCTGGCCGTGCCAAGCCTTGAAAAAAAAGAAGTCAGGGAGTCTTTTCGCGACTTGCGCGTTTAGGAGGATGGGGAACTGGGGGGGGGGGGGGCGTCATATAAAAGTCGGTGCAGGTGGAGAATGAACGACAATGCATCAGGAATTCCTGCCCCTCCATCGGATTAAATGGTAAAGTTTTTAGCCAACCAGGGTCATCGGGGGGGGAACTCCTGGGGCTACCCTTTCACCTCTCAGCGGTCTCTTGTGGCTATCTCATCAAAATATGGAGTGGTCGTGGGTGGAAAGGGTGCATCATTTTTGGGGCAAAAGGGAACAAGCCCGGGAGGATGGTCTGAGGAACGGCATTAAAATCAATAGGGCAGACGCGGAGGCCTCCTATAGGGGGGAAGCGAGGCACTGATGAATTACCCAGCGATGGAGCATCCCTCTTGGAAAACGGGAAACGGAAGGTCGCTCACTATTTAAATTTTACGGGGAGGGCCGCTAGTTGTGGGGGCGGCTTTAAAGTGCAAATTGTGGGATCAGGGAAGGAAATGGGGGATAGGCAAGTTACAGCAAGAAAGATCACAGGAAGCGAAAGTGCTGCGGCGGGATCATAAAAAGGGGCAATCGGATCATGGTACTTCACGGCTTGTACGGCCCCATGATTATGGGTGGGTTGCGGCTCCTGAGGTCGTGCTCAGTACCGAAAACCGCTTTACACAAACAAAAAACAAGGCAGATCAATATTAAACAGGGAAAGAGGAAGGGGTTGAAACAGGCCAATGACTAGGATATAGCAACGGGACATCGCGTGATCTGGAAACGAAAAGAGATGGGAAAAAGAGCAAAAAAAAAAAAGTATGAGAGACATAGGCCGCCCAATATATGGAAGAAGGAGGGAGGGGAAGGCCCGGTCCGTTGTATGAATAATCCGGGAGGGGTATCAAGGGAGTCAAAAAAGACGCCGGACAAGGACGTTTGAGTTGAAGGCCTCCGCCCAAACAGGAAAAAAGAGAAACGCCAGGTGAAAAAAACCTTCTTGGCCGAAGTGGGGGGATACGGGGGGGGAAGAGAAAAGCAGAAAGCAAATTCACAGGAAGGGAAAGAAGATCGAAAAACTGATGACGGGAGGGTTGATGAAAAGGATCGACGCATCAAGACCGGGGAATCTCCTATTCACTCAATCACCAACGGATCCGGCGGCGTTTGCAAATAGCGGAAAAAATCCGCGATCAGATCGAACAGGAAAAGTCAAGATTCCTCCGACGCACAAGAGCAGACGGAAGGAAGAGGAAGGATGTCTGAACGAAGACCTTATCTTCATCGCCAGTACTATACAGAAAGAACCATCCAATAAAGATAAGCCAGGGGTCGAGCAGCACGGCTGAAGCTCACGCTCTCGTCATCGATGGGGGAGGGGAGGAGTTTGGGAGGGGAAACATCAACCAACGCTGCCGCCGGCACACGGGCGTATCATATTAAATATGAACCCAAAGGACATCAAACGTCCACCTGATCTTCATCAGAAAAGGAATAGGAGGCAGTTAGGTCAAGGGTAAAATAAGGGGGCATCTGCCGATGGAGAAATCCTAAAGAAAGAACACGGGTTGCAAGAATATCGAAACTGAACCGTACCGTATCGCCGCCGAGAGAAAGGAGGAGGCCTGGGGATATTAGAAAATAGCGAAAATCGTCCGACGTGATCTGTTGAGTATGGATTTAAAAACAAGGGAGATGTCCAGACGAAAAAAACGGGTCACGCACAGGATCCGTTTTATCACGTAACAATAAGGGAAAGGGAAGCAAAGCGGCAACGAAAGGTCGATCGATCGCCCGACAGCCTCCGTCGGGCTTCCCGGAAAGGGAGGGTTACCCAAAAACAAAAATTAAAAAAACAAAACTCGTCGAGAAAAGGGCAACAGACGTGTTCTCGAAAACAAAGGGAAAGAGAGATCACGGCGAGACGCTACAGGGGGTTAGTTCAGCTTTCCAGGACCGAGTTCCACGGCCGATTAAACTAGGAAAAAAAACAGAAAAAAACCGTTGAGGAGGGCTCAAAGGGAATCCCGATGAGGGGAAGAAGAGAAAGCGGACAAAAGCGCGATCATCTGCTGCGCGAAAATATCGATTCTCAATGCGAAGGAGATGGAATAGTGAGGTTGCCTTCCCTCAGAGGGAAGAAAAAGAGAGGGAATCAAGAAGAAAAGAACGGACAAGTCTTCTGGTCGAAAATCCAGCTCGTCGACACGAATCACCAAAACATGGTCTCAAGCAGGATGGGCTGGGGAGAGGGATGGTGTCCGTTGAAAAGGGGAGAGGAAATGCGTAGGGAGGGGGTGCATATAGAAACGTGGGCCCCCGCGCTGGAAAGGCATAGACCCCCGAATGCCGTGAGAAAATTGGAGCGACATAACAATCCGCGACTGATCAGCTAGCCAGCAGAGGCACGGGGGCCGTCAAAACTGGAAAGCCAGGGATGCAGCAGAAAACAGAGCTGCCGCGACAACGAAACGGGATCCCTCACGGCAATGGAAAAAACGCAAGGCGAGATGGGACTCAAATTGCGGAAAGTGGGGATTGAATAACAGATTGCCTTCAAGAGAAGCGATCTTGAAACGAAGAAGCTGAGGGTCCGGAAAGACAGGGTTTCTTCCACGAGGGGCGAAGGGTCCTCGGGTGGTTCTAGCATATAAAAAGGGGACATAAAAAGACTGAAACGTATCCTCCCATAATTAAAAAAAGTAGAAAAGGGGATCGTCACAGCAAGGCAACGCAAGAAGGCTATAACTGACCGCGATGTCGAGCAGTTGGATTCTTGGGAGGAGTCAACAAAGGGTAGCGTCCATACCAGCCTCCAGAAAAAAAAGTACCCTCGTGGCGTCCGGATAGCCTTTGCCGGTAGGAGAGGAGAAGGAAGCAAAAAATAGGAGGAGGAACAGAGATAGATGTCCGATATCGAGTACTGCTAGTCCTCTAAAGTCTGAAAAAGTGAAGGGGCTTCCGCTGTCCTATAAAAGCTCAAAGGGGAGCCGGCAAATCAACCCCAAAGAAAAAAACGGGGCCGGTGATGGAGAGAAAGTGGAAGGGTTCAGGACAAGAGATAAATGAGATCGGATGAGGAAGACATTGTGAGAATCACGGGAAAGGAAAGGATTATTATCAACTTTCAGGAGCAAACCCCATTCCCGAAGCTGGTGAATCGTGCTCTCTACGTGAAGGAAACAAAGACCACGGGAGGGAGGAGGCAAAGGTATCTTCTACTGGTCTAGAACTTGACAACTCTGTTCTTCAAATAAAAAAACAGTGAAAAAACATTGGCCAGAGAGCCTTGCCCGGGGCCACTGTGCACGTGAGGGGCATAGTTGGGGTCCTTCGGCGGAGGGACAGTACGCGCCGGAGGGGGGAAGAGCACAGAAAAAACGCAGAGACTCAGCAAAAGGCCTGGGGGGCTTGGGCTGGATGGGAGGGAGCAGGCGCGCAAGGAAGGGACGTTGTTCCTTTGCCTTTTGCGGCGCGCTTGCGGGAGTATAGTCACTGGCTCGAAGTCCAGAAAAAATCAAGGCAGTCAAACACGAAGCAATCCGGTGGGATGGCCCCTGCGGTAATGGACGTACCGTCGACTATGCGGGAAAGACGATGAAGTGAGAAGATAAATTCCGGAGCTTCTGGCGGGGACGAACTACATATAGTACATGAAAAATACCATTCTCTTGAAAACAGTCGATATTGTCCGCGACCTAATAGGGGTGAGGGACGATTGCTGCGCGGAGTAGCACAGCGGGGGAACGCGAAAGGGGCGGAAAAAAAAGTTGAGGTGAAAGGCCTATCTCACGGTGACGGGGAGAGTTGTTGTGATCAAGCATCCGAAGCGCGGGAAGAAGGTCGCTCAAAACGGAAAAGGACAGTTCCTAGACGGAAGAGTGGGGTGACCGCTCAAAAAGGCGCGCTTTCGGGAAGGGGGAGGAGAGGGATAGAAGGAAACGAGAGAGGGGAGACTGGACAACGGGATGACGGAGGAACCGCCGACAAGCAGTTTGGAAGGGACGAAATCGGAGCGAGCGGGAAGCAGATTCATTGTTCTGGAAAAGGGAACGGGCTGATAAAAGGAAGAAGGGGGGCGAGTACAGTGACCGCGTCAGGAAATCTCTCTTAAGGGAATCGAGGACATCTCGACAACAAAAATTGGGGGGGGGGGGGTCTTTTGAAAACGAGAGAGGGAGAAGGAATAAGCGGAGGAGGGATCGGGTAATGGGACGGTTCGATCTTCGCGCCAGAAGGGATCTTGATCTACAGGCGGATGCGCAGCTTCTTTGCGATCGGGCTATTACGGGTGACGCCTGAAGGAAGGGTAGGAAAGGGAGGAGGGGAGGGAGGAAAGAGGGGGTAGATAGGATTATTTCCGGGTCAGGTCAGAAGAGGGGTGGGGTCTCCTCTAGTGCCGTCACCGAGAGACGTCGAAAAAGTGGGGAGCTATATCAAGGGAGGAAATAGAAGGAAGGGGGGACGTGGCTTGGGGCTGGAGCGTATATTCAGAGAAAGGGGGGCCGGGGTCTACAAAAGAGAAAAGCCGGTGGCTATCTGAGGACGGGAAGATTAATCGCCTTACGTATTGAGAGATGGGCGAGTAAATAGCGGGGGAGATCAAAACGTTTGGCAAAAACTCCTGATAAGGGTGGAGTTATGATTATCGAAGGCGCGTGGTAACAGGTCAAATGAAGAGGAAGACCGGGTAGCGGGACGGCCAAAAGCCCCATAGACGAGGTAGAGCGGTATGCTCGGTCAGGAGGGGAGGAAAAGAGGCTGCTTTATCTGGGACAGAGAAAAAAATCTGGAGGAACCTAAATAAGACTTTCAGCTGGGGAGGGAATGGAAGGGGTTTTGGGGCAAAAACAAAGCAAAACGTAAGGCGAGTAAGAGTGGAAGGCGCCGCATCCGGATATAACCAAACGGGCTTTACAGGCCGGGGAGGGGATATTTTGGATTCTAAAAAATGTCAAAAGTAACTGGCGGGCAGGTTCCAGGGAGAGAAAAAGAAGCGATGTTGAGTATCACGAGCTGACTTTCTGGCGATCAAGGACTTTCTCCAAAATTTTTACGGCAGCGGCCAACGTCGCTTTTCAGGAAATTGATTCGCGCGGGGGGGGGGGAGGTGGAAAAAACCTTTGTACAAAACGAAAAATAATTAAGGAGAGCAGTGGGGCGGAGAAACGGCAATAAAGTCCTTTAAAAAAATGGGAGGATGGACGAGGACAACTGAATAGAGACGAAAGAGCCCAGGATTTTTGAAATCGAATCTTTCCCGTCCGACTTGGGAAATCCGATCCAACCAAGAGAAAAGGGGGAGCCTTTGAAAAAAAAAAAGGGGCGACTCTGAAAAGGGAGGAAAAGTCAAACTGCCTACGCATGGACAGCTGGTTTCATAAAAGAAAGGGGACTCGGCGAGCTCATTTTCATCATGGAGAAACGATCCGGCATCCTGAAGAGATCTACTAAACCCTATGATGTGATAAGGCCGGAAGACGGTCTGCTGGGTATTGCAAAAAGGGCAGGCTTTTCTCACCCAAATCATACGAAAGAGTGGCCTTGGTATGACAGCATGAAAGAAGGAGATGCATGCACTTATCGGCTTTATTAATAAAAAAGCGGGTGAAAAAAAAACTGCCCCCATCGATGTGCGGAAGGAGGCAAAGGATGAAGTGGTGAGGGCATTCTAAAGTAACCAGATGAAATGAAAGAGGCCTAAAAAATAAGAAGGGAAACGCCAAGTGCTCGCACCCCATGATGAGCGACCGAGCACACGATGTGAAGTCCAGAAAGTAATCGGTTCGATAAAAGCGCCCAGCTGAAGCCGTCCCGACCCTAACAGAGACGGCCAGACCGCAGCAAAGCGGCTGCCGCACCAGAAGTAAGAAGTGAAACAGAAGATAGATCAAAAACAACAAACTTCGCCAAGAGGGATATCTGGGGAAAGAGGTCAGGTGTCGTCATCGAGTCCTGCGGAAGAAAAAAAGAGGCTCATCGTGAGGGGTAAGGAAGGGAAGGGGGGCGCAGGAGCTCACTATATGATATGCTTTCCTACCAGGAAGTGCGCAGAAAGAATCGGAAAGATAAAAGGGTTTTCGCTAAGGGGCGGGAGGTAGGCGTGGATGGAAATATGGGACTGGAAGCTGGGAAGGGGGTCTATACAGAAACAAAAGGGACCTAATAAGCTAAAAGAGGCGTGTACAATTTGGTTTATCTCAATCAGAGGGGGGCATCGGGGATCGGAAGACTGGGATAACCGGAAATACACATTTCGGATAATTGTTTTCGAGATAGAACAAAACAAGAATTAAACTTGGGGGGGACCCTACTGTTAACCAGGCATGGTTGCAAATACCGCCGCGAGGAAGGGAGAGGGACTCTTGAAATCAACACCGGTCCTGGGGGGCTCTGGCGGCCCGTATCTGGTTTCGCAAAGGAATTGAATCTTAGCATAGATAGAAGGGATGAGCAAAGGTGCAGAAGGATCTACTATCGATGTTACGATTTTACAAAAAGAAAACCTTTGTCTTCAGGGTTTAAAAGCGAAAATTTGGGCGCAAGGGGGAAAGGGATAAGTTGGGCAGATTATTGGCCTAAAGTGAGGAAAAACTAAACTCCGCTATTCGGGGAGGAAGGATTTTCCAGTCTTCCAGCGTAGCGGCAAAGGTCGGAAGGGGGAAAGGGGGCATTGCCAAATGATTGGGTTTCGTACGCTAGGCTCCGTAGAGCCCAAGAGGGGCACGCACACAACACCGACCGGGATATTAGTCCGATGAGTGGGAAGGGAAAAAAGGGGGGGAGCTATATCAACCGGAACAGCCAGAGGGATCTGTAAACTCGCTCTATTCGAGGGCCCTTCCGTATAATGTCTGTACGACCAGAGAAGGAAGTCATGACGAGTTCTTTGAGCGATTAAAGAGAAGAAGCAAACTTAAGACGACCCGGAACGTATAGGTAAAAAAAGCCCCGGAATAAACGACATTTGTGAAGCTCGTTTCCGGGGCGGGATTGGTGATCTACGGTAAGAAAAAAGAAGGAAGAGAATAGAGCAAGCCCAGCAGGGGGAAGACTATGAAGTGAAGAAGGTTGCCTTCCCGCTTAAAGAGGATCATTCAGACATTGAACAGGAAGAGGCGAAAAGTATAACACACTGTAGGGGAGGAGTTTATCAATTACTAGCGCGAAAGACGCGTCCGAACCGGGAAAAAAGGAAGTATATCCGAACCGAACAGAGAAGCCATGCAGGGGACGAATGATTGTAGGACCTTTATCCAGATGAGCGGCTCCATTCAGGATCAACCCACCCCGTCCCCATCAGTCTAAAAACGAATCTCCTTGTATGAGCTCCAATTACGTCAGAGAGAGGGAACGATGAAGAAGTTTAGGCTCGTAAAAAGCTGAAGGGAAAAGGGGGAAAAACCGACTTGGAGGGAGGTATCGCGAGATCATTCCCGCCCTACGGTCAGAAAGGATACTGCGATTCTACGGAGAGGCGCAGCGTTAGGAACCGGTTAAGTACAGCTTAAGAAGGAAAGAGAAAGACTACAAACGCAAAAATCTAACCGCCACGAACTTTAACCAGAAAAAAGCGACGGAACAATGCCGCTAAATTCGAAAGTCAGGTTAGAAAGGGGGGGATCAGAAAGAGGGGGAGGGGGGAGGGGGTAGAGTGAGATGCTCGGGGGCAACTAGAGAGGGACAGGACTCTACAAATTTGCCGAAAGACCAAGTCCTTTCACGAACAAGTAAAAAAAAAAATGGAATCGTCCCCGAAAGAGAGAGAGGATGGAGAAAAAGAAAGAAGCAACTGTAGTCAAGAGGGGAAGCGGAGTTTAGGCACACGACAGAAGCCTCGCGAGCCGTTCAGGAGAGAACCACGAAAGGAGAAACGGAGAATTTGAACCAATCTACCAGCCGGACAAACGGAGCGAACTGGACAGGAGGTCGGTCATAGGGGGCAGACCCCGAGATCCGGAAGAGAGGAAGAGAACAAACTCGTGTGAGAAACACCCGGTTGATCGGCTTCAAATTAAATAAAGGAAGCCATATTCATATACGTCGCAGGGCCAAAGAACGATGCACCCGGAAAAAAAAGATCGAGAAGAAGAGGGAACGAGAGTCCTCTAGGGGGGGGGGGGAAGTACCGACGAAAGGACATGGCCTCCAAGACTGAGGTCCGCTATAAAAAAGGAGAAGTCTTCGGGAAGAAACAGCCCTTTAGTCGTTAATCAACGCATTGAAAAAATGGGAGTTTATCTAGGGTTCATTTACCAGGTCCAGTCCCACGGAAGTGTCCCCGAAAGCGAAAAGGGGTGGGGGAAATCGGAAAAAGGAAGGGGGAAATAAAAGCTGCAGAATCACTTAATATGCTACCCAGGCAAGTGAGCTGAGCCGACAAAGAAAAACAAATGCGCTGAGACACTCAGAGAGCGAGCGGGCCATCCGTGAAGTAGAAAAGGAGCCAAGTAAGTGCCTCATCAGGAACTCTAGCGACCAACAGATTCCGGCACAAGGGGTGAAAAGAGATTCTAGGGAGTCATGAAGAGTAGCCACTGGATTGAAGAACCAGTTCAGAAGGAAGAAAAAAGGTTAGATCGGTACTACAATCAGGGGGTCCAGGGGCATAGCAGGTGGGGTTTCCTAACGTCGAGAGCAGAGATGGGAATCATCGAGACTTGCTGCTTGATAGAATCCCAATTATTAGGGAAGAGGGAAGACGCCCTCCTCTAAAATTTCAAAGAACTAACCTTTCTCGAGGAGGCAGAAAGGGAAGCCATATCAGCGGCCGCGCAAAAAAGGGGAAGAGCATTATTGTATATTGCCGTCCAAAATGGGGATCGTATAGCGAACAGAGGGACAGCCTGAAAGAGAGGGAAAGAGGGGGTAGAATGCCTTGGAGGGAGCCCAGACGATAAAAACAAAGGAGGAGAAGGAAAAAAATATCTTTTCTTATATCTGGACTTAAAAAAGGAGATTCCGTCCACCATTGCAATCTATTCCAGCTGCATCGGCTCAAGGGAATAGCTAAACTTTGGACGTAAGATAAGAAAAAGAAGAACGAAAAGATCATTTCATAGACTGGAGGGAGGACTGTTCATCGATGAGGGGGGCTTTATGTTATAGGAGCTGATCAAAAAGGGACCCCACGGGAAGGGGGAAGGATGTCCGGCGAGACAGGAAACCCGATGTCAAGCAGCTTCTCTTAACACACGCAAATCGGCCGATCAAGCTCAAATCAGAACTGAAAGCCGACGGCAAATCTGTTCTTCAAAACATTTCTTCATCTGTGAAGCAAGAGAGGAGGGGAGCAGGAATTCCTTTGATCAACGGGAGAGGTGCGGTCGGTAGGAAGGTGTATTGGTCGCTAGATCCGGCGGGCTGAGGGGTGGCGGCAGAGCCGCGACGGGCGCAATAAGCCTTTTTTGCTGAGCAGGTCGGCAAGTTTACTCAAGGAAGGGAAGGGGGGGGGGCAAAAAGGGAGATTTAGACCTTCTGTTGTCTAAGTGATATCTTCACACGGGAGTTAGGGGGGCAATCGTTGATCAATTGGCAAAAAGGAAAATACAAAAAACATCAACGGTGGGGGAACCTGGTGATTAAAAGGAGAGAGGAGTTGGGGCTTCTCAGCCAAGAAAACTTGGTAAAGTTGCTCCGAACCGGCTTGCGTCTACATCCCGGCGGGGAAACCAAAGAAAAGGGGGTCGATCGGGAGGAGGGCGCAGTCTAGTTGGGGGCGTCCATGCGTCAGGGTGTCGCAGAAGGCGAGGCCGCTGAGGGCTTCAAAGTGGGGGGTGGTGTAAGGGGCTCCAAGTTAGGACTATAGGGGGTGTGTCTCGAGGCACGGGTCGTTTGCTAAAGTCTTACAGGGACCCACTTCAGAGAAGGAAGATAGAGTATGGAAAGAATTGGTCCCTCTCAAGAGGGCCGGAAGGAGACGCAACGTATCGATAGCTGACGAGCG
>Ga0179591_1344394_pt1 | contig 16623 bp, 21 predicted proteins | sample CZOMad2_1_08_16f_FD_182891 | JGI IMG/M metagenome (GOLD analysis project Ga0179591, IMG submission 182891) | Vadose zone soil fungal communities from Angelo Coast Range Reserve, California, USA - CZOMad2_1_08_16fungal (PacBio error correction) | ecosystem: Environmental > Terrestrial > Soil >...
TCGTGACGAGTAAAGCGGAAAGGGGTGGGAAAAAGAGGGGAAGGAACGTAGTAAAATGTACTGGACGGGGAATACCAAATTGACGGAGCGAACTCCAAAAGGGATTCATAATTACCAAAAAAAGGCCCCAGGAGGGGGGGAGATTGGAAAGGTCACAAGAGGAAAAAAAAAACGTGGGCCCACGTGAACCAGATTACAACCACAGCCCGCGAATGAAACTGACGTCCCTGGCAGGACACCAACTGGCAAAAGTGCCAGAAAGAGAAAAGGTGTTTCCGTCCTGCGCGCTGACATGCTCCAGGGCACCTCCAATTCCGTCTACCCACAGAAGAACCTGAAGAAATATGGGCCACACTCTGTGATTGGGGAGAACTTAACAACGTGACAGCGCCTAGTACCGTCGCCGGACGGGTCACGTCGAAAAATCGACGACCAACAGAAGGGAAAAAATCCGCACGGACATGTTGAAGCCTCCAAGCCCGCGTGGGGGACAAAATCAGCTTCACGCAACCAGGCCAGGGGACGGTCAAGTCGGTTGTCGTGATGGATGTGTCCGCGTGGACACGCGAAACTAAAAAAAGCGGCGTTCGCGCGGGGTGCGAGATCCGCTGGCGTAATGGAGCGGGGGAAAGGTTAACATGAAAGGGAAAACGGTCCCGAGAAAGACGTAGTGAGGAGATCCTCCCCCCCGCTTTGGAATTCGAAGGGGGGGGACCTTCCTGAAAAAGAGTGGGGGGCTCGATCGACTCTTATGAAGGGACTTGAGATGCGGCGGAGAATTTAGGGGCAGAGTCGTGTTTAGCGGGGAGGCCAAAAAGATACGTAATGAACGGGCCGCGATTCTAGAGTGCCCACTTTGAGTCTCGGAATCCCCCCCGGGTCTTGAAGACGGGACCCGGGACGAGAACAGATTCAATAACGGGGGGGCAGCGAGGTGAGTGTTTAGCCGATACATGGCTTCTCCGGTGAATAAAAAGGGACAAAGACGTGCCTGATCGAGCAGGTCGCACCGGGACGAATACGTCAACCGGTAGTGGGGGTCCGATCGACCTTGTCGGTGGTGAAAAGGGGCTGGGGGTTTCATCGATGGCCGACGGGTGCTGGGCGCGGTGACGAAATAACATCGCATTCCGCTGGGGTCGGGGACCCATTCTGGCAGGGAAGAGAGCAGAAAGCGCGTGAACGCGCCAAAGGCCATCCCTGTTTCTGCGGAGAAGTCTCAAAAGACTGAGACGGCGGATGGAAAATGCTGGTGCGCCATTCCCAGCGAGGTTCGAAAAAAAAGGGTGGGATTGTTGGCAAAATGGAAGCGGGCCCCTCAGAGCAAAGGCAGCCTGCAGAGGAGGGGCGATAAAGCACCCGAAGCCAGCCCAGGCGGGGACAGAAGGCAGGGGGGCGTTTTCGGACAGGCCGACGGGAAAGGACGGAATCGAACTCCAATGCGCACGGTTTAAAGAATGTAACTCGGGTACGAGGGGGATAAAGCGGGCGGGTCGCCGACGCAGTGGGCTTCACCAGGGCACGAGAAAAGAGCATCTCATGGGGCCAAAAGGCCGATCGTCGTGACAAAAAAACGCTTCTTTAACACCGACGGAGCTCGGGGGGGAGGACAGGCGCGGGCCCCGGGCTGAAATAATCGCGAACTGCAGGCCGTCGAAAAAGAGCCCTCAGTCTGGGGCTCGAGGCAACCATACGCGACGCGGACAGACCTTCTCGACCCTCCAAGAAAATGAACTCTGTTGCACGAGCAAAAGGGGTAGTACCAGATCCTGAGGAGAAAAACCGGAGACTTCAAGATCCGAACATCCGGCCTCCCTGAAGGCTTTGAAAGAGAGGGACCAAAAACGGAACTGGACCTAAGGGAGAACTGAACCCTCGGTTCAACGGAAAAAGTTTAGAGCAGGAAAGATGGAGTCTGTCACATGTGGAACGTAGAGGGGGCGCAGGACATAAGAAGAAGAGGATACAAACTCCGAGAAAAAACAGAAAAAGAAAGGTGAAAGGGACCTTGTGAAAAAAATCAAGGGATGGGAGACCAGCAAGGAGCAGGTGGCAGAGCGAAATCTAACGGACGGTTCGCGTTCCAAGTTGCTGGCGGGGGAGGGATAATACACCGACGAAAATCCGGCCAGAACTGCAGAGAAGGTTGTGACGAGCGCGCCCCAGCACTGGTCTCACAAATAAACAAAAAAAAGGTCAGGGGTTCCAGTTAAGTACGTAGGAAAAGGGACACCCCGTTGTAGAGTCATGGAGGACGGGGTCCGTGGCGTCGCTGCATGGAGGGAAAAAAACTCAAATAACTCTGAATCCTATTGCTCCGAGGTCCCGAGAGCATCTGTGCGGGGAGACTCAAAAAAGGAGGGGGCAGCTGGCTAAACGCAGTAAAGAACGTTAATTATAGAAAAAACGGGGAACTTTCCAGGGTTCTGCTCGTTGGGAGTGGAGTCTTAGGGGCCCTGGGGCTACTAGAACACTTTCAGATCAAGGCGGCGGGACCTTCTGTTTACGTTGGCCGCGTGCATAATGTCCAGCCGAAGAAAGGATCGAACTCAACAACACAACAAAGATAGATGGGAGAGAATGGACGCCCATATCCGGAAGCCCAACACAGCCGTCGTTATCGGGGGGGGGCAAAAGAGGGAAAACAGAGAAGGACTAAAAGAGTAGACAACTGGAGTCGTGGGGGGGGGATCATCACGGAGGACGGGCTTAATGTCGGAGGGATTGGATTCTCAAACGCACACGGAGCCAAAAAGTCCGAAGACCCTCCCTCGCATGATTAACAAAAAATGGGGATTAGCAAGTAAAGGTTGGACCTCCCCAACAGACAGACGACCGCGACTGCAAAGTACGGACCTACTCCATGACGATAAAGAAGGGAGACCTCAAGACAACCTTCCCTTAAAAACGGCAACCAAAAATTTTATGGAACAGCGGAAAGGGGCCTCGCGAACCTAAGGGGGGATCCTCGTCCTTCTAGCCAGCCCACCAGCAAAAGGAAGCGACCGGAAAATCCGCGCATTCGGCGGTCAGGGAAAAGTGAACGTCAAGAGCCACAGAACTAACCTTACCTGCACGTTTCTCGAGAGGGGCAAAACTGCTTGGGGAAAGGGGGCCGGACCAAACAAAAAAGACTAACTTAGAGTGTGGGGCATGGAAATAGTAGGGATCCAAAAACCCCGCCGAGGAAATCACGCCGCAATCGGAAAAACCAGTGAAAAGATCAGATCGGGGCAAACATCCCTCGCGTGGAACCGACAGCCGGACGAGCGGTAAGATCCATGGCGTCACCACGAGCCTTGGCGGCCTGTCAACAGACGACCCTGCCTAAGACTAGAGGAACCAGCGGGAAAAAACAAAGACGAGAACCGAGGCGTTGGTCACCGCAGTGTTCCGAGTTAGCCTTGTAAAAACGCCGCGCTAGGAACCTCGAGCGAGGCACACGCCCGCTCGTGCAAAGTTTGACAGAAGCATTCTTCCCAGTGTGTCAATCAACGGAACAACGCGCGGCGGGAATCGACGTGAGAGGTCAAACCCGGAGAATCGCGGAGGGTCAGAGCGTCCAGAAAGACCATTTCATACAGAAACGCAGCAAGGAAGTAAAAAGGCAACCGCCTTGGTAAATGGCCAATGGTACCGGCTTATCGCCTCAAAAAAAAAGAACGCCCCAAAAAAAAAAAGCAAAATGTTAGCCAAGGGACAATCCCGCAAACACCCTCCCGCGCGAATTAGACCCCGCGGGGTCCCTGAAGACCGCGGCTCCATCAAGGTCTTGGGGGGCAGGCGTCGCAGCCGGTTGCCTGAAGAAACCCGAAAAGAAAAGGAAAAAAGCATTACGACGCGGCCAGGGAACGGGGTACCAATTCTCCGCAAAATAGACTACGCAGCAAGGACGTTCACCGCGCCCATCACGACCGCCCGACATCCGAACAACAGAAAGAGCAAAACATAAGCGATAGAGCGACCCTTAAATGAGGCCGAAAGAAAAAGAAGTGCCAAGAGTAACACGTGAGATGCTGTGACCTGGGCAACTTCAAAAACGCCCAAAATTTAGTACTTCTGCTACATCACCGAGGCGGACCGGGGATGGAAGGCGCCAAAGGGAATCAAACCCCTGGACTGAGAGCCCATCTGCGCTCGACCCCCCGCAAACGAGGACAGCTGGGTTCTCCGGGAGATCGCTCTGACACAACACGAGGAAACCCCTCCCGGTGACGCGGTCGAGTCCCATACAAAAAAAGCCTCACAAGAAAAAAGCCGTCGTCAATCACCAGCTAAACTGTACACGGGATTTGTCCCAATCCCTCCACGCAGCTAATCGGGCGTATTATCTCAAACGCCGGGCCTACGAAAAAAAAAGAAAAACCGGGGGCAGCATAGTAAACCAAGTACGGGGAGCCTTCGAGCCGGAACACACAACCTCGCCAGCGCGACTCCCCTCATCGCGGTGTGGTTCAGACCGACAATCAAACCTTCTCACAAATAGCCGGAAAGGAGGACAGGAAAGAGAGGGGGTGGACGTGAAGCTGTGCCCGCAAGAGATCCCGACATGGCCGGTGGGTCCTGGGAGAGAGGTTGGATCCATGTCAAACGTGCAGGGAGCGCGACCGGGAAAGGCCAAGGGAACCAAGAAAAAATCGCCAGCGGACCCCTCCCCTCGAGCCATCTCAGGGGGGTAGAGAGGGGGGGTATGTGCCAGTAGAAAAGCAAGTGCACGACGCAACACATTAGAGGCCTAAAAAACGGAGGCGAAAGGACGCTCAAGTCCGCGTGTTGGAGTTGACTCAAAGGATCAAAAAAAAGAAAAAAGTGGAACCCACTGGTACCGGGACCGGACGTCCAAAAACTCCGATTGAAATGAAAGAGGGGCAGGTCCGTACATTGGTTCTCATACGACACGGTCCCTCCGGTACATACTCATGAACAAAAAAAAAAGAAAAAAAAAACACAAAAGAGCTTGGCAAGGGGGGAAAGAAATCGGGTCACGGAACAACAAACAAAGGAGGAGAGAGTCGTGACAAGGCCATCGGCGTGCCGAGCGGGATTGGCCATCTGAGGAGACCTACCGAAACAAGGTGGGGGATCCTGGGGGATACCACTGGCACTGGGAGCAACCAGTTTCATGACCAAATGCCCGATGCAAGGTCAGGTCCCGAACTTCAGTGGGCGCCACGTGACCGAAATATGAGTAAAAAAAGACCAAAAACCACAGGAGAAAACTGAGGCCCTGCAAGTGCACCAGGAAGGAAGCTTGCCGTCACCGCAAAGTCACCTCAAGGCCGTCAGAAAAAGTCTGACATCGAGGGAACGGAAACGGTTGATCGAGATGAAAAGCCGGGGAGGCGCCGACGGGGCCGGCGCGTACGGCTCGAAAAAAACGGCAACTGCCAAAAACAACGACAGAGACAAAAAAAGGGCCCAAATGTGGGAGACTGGGCTCCACGCGTGGGCACCTTCGATCGGGGGGAAAAAAAAAAAAAACGAATCCTTAGTGCGCCCCGACAGATCTTCCGGTTGATGTGACGCGGGGGAAAAACACCCGGAGGTCCCGAAAACGAGGGGGAGCCCCGAGAACAGCGCATCCTATGCTTCCCGGGCCGCCGAGGAGTCTCAACGGAGATAAGCACGGGAGGGCGCCGGACATCGGTGAAAAAAAAAAAAAAAGTGCGAAAAGAAACACGGGTCTAGCTAATTGGTAACAATCTCACGGTTTTTTAAGTTGAAATAGGATTAAAGGGAAGGGGGTGGTTGAATTTCTCCCATAGAGCTTGCCCGGGGGGGGGCACTCAACGCTGTTGTTATATCGTATCCCAAAATGTCGAAGGTGTGTTCTTAATCGTTTTCCATGTACGCGCATACGCGGCAACTAGGAGTTCCGAGGGGAAATACGCGGGGTGCAAGATAGATGAGACGTGAAAAGGGTCAGCCCCAAAGAGGATCAATTTCCTTGGGGGCAAATCGATCAAAAAAAAGTTTGGGGGGATCGTGCGTGGGGTTCACGACTATGGCGGCCGAACGGAAAGGAAAAAAAAGTTTAATATCCCGGGGCTGACGCAGAGGAAACGAAAAACTATTCCAGGGGGCAGTCAGCGAGGTGGACGCGCCAGTCCATCCGGTTCTTTGCAGGAAAGAAAAGGGGAGTTCGAAAAAACCGGCTGCGACCCGACAAGAAGAGGCTTCGGCATCAGGTCGCCCACAAGTGAGGGGGGTGGCGGGGAGCGGGGGGCCTCACAAAGAAAAAAAAAAAGAAAGGGAACGTCAGATATTAAGGGTCCAAAACCGTCCGAAACCGAGGAAAAAGCGCCCCAGGCGTTGCGGGGCTTCAGGCGGGTTTTGCAAAAAAAAAAAAATGAAAAAAATATCAGGGGGGCGGCTCAGAAAAACTCAAAAAGGGTCGCCGCGTGGGACGTTAACTCCGCGACTTTTACGATCAGCGGCGGCCCCCGCGGGGGACGATCCCTGGTCCACTAAACCCTCTCTCCTGACAACGACGTCGCCTTGATAAAAAAGGGCTTGTGCCCCTGGCTCGGTCGAGAAAAGAGAAAAAAATAAAATTCTCAGTGTACGCGAACATTCATCAGAAACGACTCGTCAAGCTGAGACGTACTTCTTTCTCGACCTCGGAATCCTCCAAAAAAGACATAGGGGGCATAATCCGCCAAGAAGACTTCTCTTCCTACTCCTAAAAGGCAAAAAAGAGAATTGAGAAGTTGGGGCGGTCAATCCTGTTCTCATCCGAAGTCCTTTAAAACTTATGACATTAAGGGGTTGATTTCCCGCAAATAAGGGGAAAATGCGCTCTTAAAAACCTCTCGAAGAAAAAAGAAAAAAAAAAACATTGGACGAGAAAGGGGGGAAAAAAAAAAAGTTCGTATTTTTAGGGGTCCTCTAAACATTCAGGGTTATTCTTCTTTGTCAAATGGTACTGCACATGCGTATAGTGGCCAAGCCGGACCATGTTGGCAAACCTCGTATAACACGCTGGCCAAAAAAAACGGAAAACATACCCCCTTTTAATTGATGGTACTTTCATGACGAGCATGGTGGAAAGAGCGAACGGCCAGCCGGCTGACCTGGAAAAAAAAAAAGAAATTCTTCTTGGGGGGTGCTATGGGGGAAGTAAAAGAAAAACAAAGCGCTTTCGAAAAGGAGTCCCCGGCAAAAAAAAAAGCATTCCTAAAGACCAAAATACCGGACCGGGATGGCCTTAGACGTGGGGGCAGTTCGATTTACGCAAACACCGGAGTGGGCCATACGATTGAAGGTAACACCCCGAACAGGTCTCATGGGCGCTAAGACGGGAGAGAACTCTGCTACCAACAAAAAAAAAAAAAAGCCGGAAACTCATTAGTTAATCGCCCTAAAACCTCCTACACCCGGGGTGGGGTGCGGCCGCAATATCAACAAGAAGAGGCGGACCGCGAACATACCCCGGAGTGGTGTCAACAAATAATGTTCCAGTTGTTGGGGGTATAATGGAGTGTCCGGATTCGACGGGCAACCCAGCACATATCAAAACAGGAAGGTCCTTCACCCTTGAAAGACCGAGTGGGGCAACGGCCTACTCATTACCGACAACAACGGAGGAGATTAATGAAGGCTCCTATTCTCCTTCGGCACAAAAACGCGCAATCGTTGAAGCGGTGTGTGCAAGACGGAAAAGAAAAAAGCTCACTAAATCGTTGGGACAGTCAAAAAAAAAAAAAAAACCCGTAGTGGGACAAGTTCGCTCTGGCTTGATTCCCAAGGGTAAACACGAATTCCCCGGTGTCAAGGAGCTCTGAAGGGCGACCACGCGCTCCAAGCCCTATCGAGCGATCGGTTGGAGGCCCATCTGACTCTAAAAACCGGGTTCGCGGGATCATGGACCTCGTCCAATCACTCGAAAAAAAAGGTATTAACGGCCAATACATGGATCAGGCGGCAAACGGGAAAAAACCGGGCCTGGGGGGCGTCGGAAACGGCGTCGAATAGTCCGATAGGAAATTCGAAAAAAAAATCCATCAGCAAATGACCTACGTGAAGGCGAAAAAAAAGTCCGTCGGCAAGCTGTACAAGGGAAAGCTCCCTCCCTCCTCGAATAACGGCCGGCAACAACTCATGGGACTAAGATGTGTCGGACTAATTCATGTGCCGGACAAACACGCCTGCAGAAACATTAACGAAAGGAAAAAAAAAATAGAAACCCAAGTGAAACGGCCGCAAACCGACATGAAGGAAAGGTATTTAAAGACGAATAAAGCAGCGGGGTCGCCAGCCGACCAAACTGATGCGTGGTCGGACCGCTTGCCGGAAAAGAAAAAACCGCGAAAGGAAGACGGCAGAGCTTGGGTCTCTTTGTCCCACACAAAAAAAGAATAAACGAAGGAAGCAGAGTAGTCAACGAGGGGGAGCGAAAAAGACGAGCCGCCGAGCGTTTTCGCGGCCCTAAGGATACACAGTGTTGTCGCCGCGTACGCCGCTGACATATCATGAAAAAAAAAATCGAGACACAATGAGTGGGTGGGGCCTTGCTCGGGGGGTCCCGCGGTCGAACAAACTGCAAAAAACCAACCCTCGCACCCTGAGGGAACCAGACTCTCCAAAATAAGAACGAGGCGAGGAGGGGTTCAGATGGTTCGCCCCTGATCACAGCAAAGGGACCAAACCCCGGATGACCACGCAACCTAAGTTGTACCAAGGGGGCCGTCTGACACTGCCCCATTTATCCGCCTCCTACCCAGGAGGCTCGGTGACCCAAAAAAAACGAAAACCAACCACGACAAACCCGGAAAGTCGGCCAGAAAGTTGGGGGTAGCGGCGTCAGGCCATTGACCGGGAAAAAGCACAATGATGGCCCTGCAGTGGTAGGCCGGCCGAGAGCCCGGGGGAAAACTTCCAAGGGAACTTACTCAGCAAACTCTGTCACCGACAGCAGTTCCTCAAAAAAGAAATCGATGAACCAAAGACCGGGTGACGTCCTGCCCAAGACCGTGCGAGGGGCAATCCGAAAACGTGTTCACGTCAAGGGCAACTTACAAGAAACGCTCCCATGTGCGACCGGACGGGGCGGGAATACGTGCCTGCGTACGCTGGGAATCACAAAAAAAACTAGAGTAACCAGTGCAAACAAAAAAGCAAACAAACCTCGATCCCGCGGTCAGCGGAAAAAAAAAGCTTCTAAGGGCCTCAGATCACTTCCCCGATGAGGACCGGAATACCGGGACAGCGCGCCTAACCTCTGAAAAAAAAAAATAGAAAGAGATGGGGCAAACGGGGGACCCAAAACCAGAAAAACAAAGATTAACAAGTCGGTGCGGGGGAGAAGAAAGAGTTCTGCACCGGGGAATCTAGGACCCTCAAAAGAGGAGGGGCCACGAGCAACTCGCAATCCACCATGACTCACCCGTGAAAAAAGTCGCACGGTGACACCACCATCAAGGCTCACCCTCTTCCTAACCGTCCAAATCGCCAAAAGAAAATGAAAAATCCGTTAAAAAAAATCGAGTTCCCACTCGGGGAGACAAAAAAAAACCGGGGTCCCGTGGGTAGGGGGAACGAGCTGACGTGCGCATCACTTAGACCGATTCCGTCTGCACTGGAACCGGACAAATAAAAAACCATCACAACGCAGGCCCAACTCCCCTCGAGCTCAGAAAAGGGGCCAATTTCATTCCCTCCAGCAGACGCAAAAGAAAAATGGGAAAGGTCGGATGGCACGACGGGATAGGCCGCATTGCGGTGAATCGCGGTTGGGGGTACGGAAACCCTCCGGAGGGTCCGGAAACACGGGGCTGCCTACTCGTTCGAACTTCCAAAAGCCCTCAAAAAGACAGGGAGAGGGGGGTGGTCACCTCTCCTTTCCAGGGTCCCCAATAACGGTCAAAGAGGGGAAAGAGTAAAGGACACTGTCAGAACCCCCCTCAACGGGCTCCCGATGCTTCAGTCCTCAACAACAACGGAAAGAAGGAAGTAAAAAGAATTGGAAATGCCATCGGTGGAGCCAGCGGGACCGAGGAAAGAAAAATCCGTAAAAGGAAACCCGGTTGGAGGAGCCGGGGGAACCGGAAAGGGAATCGCTTCATGACCCACCTGAAGCGAAAACAACTGAGTACCTTCAGACAGTGGTGCCCCGAAACTTGTACCGAACGGATGAAACCAACCGCGTCTGCACGACTCCGAATCCTTCCGCCGTGCCCAGTCGAACTCAAAACTTTTTGCCTTCCAGCCGCAAGGGAAAATCACAGCAAACCGGAAAAAAAACCCAGCCGTCCAAACCAACGAAACTCGACGGTATCCCGAGCTGACGCCGGGAAAAGCCGAATGTGAAAAAATACCGGGAAAAAGTTAAGCGAAGCGGAAAATCCGAAATGTAAAGGACCCCTTCCATGTTGAATCGTGAAGAACCCAAATTTTCTTCCAGAGGTGGTTGCGTCTAGCTGGAACGAATTGCAAGCCACGCTTGAGGCAGTCCCCTTCCGGGTCGGGTGAGAAAAAAGTGGTTTCCTGGAGTGTGGACCCCGCCGGAATGCACCAGCAGGCGATCTCACGCGCGGCTGGCAAACCCAGAAACTATGTCCTTCAACACCACGGAAAACAACGAAAATCTTGGGAGATACAACGTTGTTAAAGGGAATGGGATTGAAAGCGACCAAATATGGCGCGCCTCACCGGAGAGTGGGGGAAAAAACAGCAGCTCGAGGAGAGGGGCACTTTTCCATCAGCTCCCTATCGACCCCTCGGTCCTACAAAAGAAAGAAAGTAACAGGGGGGATTGCTTATGGAGCGAGGGGGGAGGTTCATCGAATGTTTTCTTTATCCAATCCAAAAACAAGAAAAAAAAGGAGCTCCAATAACGCTTAAAGTGTCGTTGCACGCAAGCCATTGGGGTCTCATTTCCCCCTCAAAAAAACATTACAAATGCGGAAAAAAATTTGGTTAACGACCCTCTTCAAGAAAAGTTCCTTGGGGGGCGATCAAACTGGTCGGTTGTAGAAAAAGTAGTCATCGATGGGCAGGAGTCGCAAGGAAAAATGGCCGGCAGAGTACAACGCTTAACTTAGATGAATCATGCCGCCTTCCAGAAATCGAAAAAAAGACCGCCGCCACGTACACAGAAGTTTGAAATCAGAGAACCAACACCCGATCAACCTTCATGTCAACGGAAGATTCCATCAGGGTCTCTTAAAAAAAAATGTTAGCCGCGGGGCCTCACATAGACGTAAAAAAAGGGAAAAAAATGAAAAAAGTAGTATTGCGATAAAGTAACCGAAGAGATACCATCCGCCCGTGACGGTGAAAAAACGGGGGAAAAAAATGGGGTCGACTTGTGGGTTCAGTAACAATATGATCATTTCACGGACTCAAACTCTGAGAACGAAAAAAGGCCGTCTTCAAGGGGTAAAACTAGGGGTGGGGGGGGAATCGATTCTAGGACTATCAACGTGTCAACCCTCGCAGGCATCAGGAAAAAAGCGATGGGCCGTGAGACATCCAACGAAGTCGCCTGGCACTCTGGAATCGGTCGGGTGGCCACTGGGGGCGGAGCAGGCCAACGCGGCCCAAGGCAATCGCGAACAATCAATTCCCATGACGATATGCGGGTGGGGAGAATTCTAGCCCGCGATTGGCCTCTACCCCATCTATCCCTCGCAATCCAGGGCGGGGTTGGTGTACCACCTCAGACTCGGCCGAAGCCTAAACGCGATCCTTCCGACTCCCCGCGGAAAAACAGACTGTTAACACATCGAAAAAAAAGGGTGTGAGAAAAAGGGAAAGATTGGAATCAAGACTGACGTAGAGCCTTCCAATCCGGCTCCACCGGGGCTCGAAGTGAGAAGGGAAAAAAAAATGGGGGCATTTCTTAAAGGGTTTGTAAGAATAACACGGAAGATGAATCAAGTGGAACAGCCGGAAAGAAAAACTATGAAAGCTTCGACCGCTTTTGGCAGGCCCTGTACAAAGGAAAACGAGGTTATCTGGACCGGCTCATGGGATTGAGATGCACCGACGAACACTAACCAGAACCCTCGCGTGTGAAGTGCTGGGGCAAAAAAACCTGGGGGGATCCGACGGGAAGGATCCGGAATAAACCGCGACGGTTTTCGACGAAAAAGGGGGGGCCCAAACGGGAAAGAAAACGACAGCTCCCATACAACCCGCGGTTGGCAGTTTTACAGGAGTCGAGACGGCACGACGGGCATGGAAATCGACGGGCATGTCGCGTCGCAAGAAAAAAGACGCGAACTCCTCGTCGGGGCAGCTAATCGTCTGCCGACGCGGGGGACTGTGCAAAAGAAAAAAAATGTCATCTTGCACATCGTACGAAGGACCGCTAAAGGGGATGCCCACCGGGGGGTGCATTTTTCGGCGTTAAAAAAAGGAAAAAAGAAGCTACGGGAAAGAGAAGAAGTCTGAGCAAAGTTTCTGGGGACACTGCGGGGAAAGGGGGGAGCCTCTCGACAAAAACAACGTAGAAGAAATATGCGCCCTCCCGGGCATACGGGGCCCCCCAGCACGGTAGCTGCCGGTGCATTATCGTTGCAAGTAGAACCACGGCAGCCGAAAGAGAGCACCTTTGACCGTGAACCCCGTCGGAAAAAAATCTCCAACCTTTCGCGGTGGGAAGGGTGGAAGTGGCACATTCCCCTCCGGGTTCGACAAACGAACGCAGGCGCGGAAGTCGCGGGATCAGCAATCGAAAAAGGAGACAGGTCTTTTTTGCAACGACCGCAAACACTGCGACCAAAACAACGTAACCTAAGGAACGATGAACGAGAAGCCATCGGACCCCGTCTTACACGGCGTCACGACAAAAAGGGGGGGCCAATCTCCGCCCCGGCCCGAAAGAGAACAGCGAATTGGGGGCAACCTTACTCACGGCTCAACAGCAGCAACCTGACCGCGAAATCGGAAAACCTATCCATCCAAGGGCTTTCACACCAATGGGTCAGGAAGACCAAACGATACCTGAAAGAGAAATTGTACTCGGCAGGGGAGACGATTTTATCCCATCAGGCAATTAATGTTCCTTGGGAAAAAAACATCACGCGGGGGGATCCGCCCATGTTCATAAAAGAAGAAGCCACCTTACCGCAGAGGGGAAACCAAGCCGAAAGCATCGGACCGGGTAATGTGAAGATCACAGTCCCGCTGCGAACCAGGAGCGTTTTTCGACCTCGCCCGGAGCGGTCTAAGTCTTCGGCCGAGGAATGGGGGTCCCCAAATGCGCCCTTGCCCGAAGGATCGAAGGTCGAGAAGCGAGGGCGAGGGCCGAGCATCCAGGTCGCGGCCTGAAGGTTTCTATAAAAAAAAATGCAAAAAAAAAAAAACGAAAAAAACCGCCTCTTGCTCTTCGAGAATCGCGATACAAAGGGGGGGCCAGCAAAAGTGGTGTGGCCTGAAAACGAGGGCGCCTGGGTGACCGCGATGCTAGGCGAACAAAAAACGAGCTTGAGGAAAAAGAAATAGCTGATGTACAAGCGTCACCGCGGGAATCAAGGAGATTTTCTAACGTCCAGGAGCCGCCGATCGCGGGACCGCCTAGCCCCGCCCACCGCTGGGGAAAACGTCAGTACGGACTTATTAATACCTCAGAAACAGGTGGAGGCCAGATACACGCCCAACACCTGCCCGGAAAGAGGGCGGACTCGCCGCCAGCATGCATGAGGAAGACTCGCCGTCAAAGCCGGCCCGGAACAGGATGGCCCCTGTTTTGTACTCCAAAAAAAAAGGTGAACTTCCGCGAAATCTCTGACCAATCCAGCGACGCCCCATCAAAACATCCTCACTTCCGAGACCGACAGAGATGCGCCCAGCGAAGTGACGCAATGAAAAAAAAAATTCCCCAAAAAAAGGTTTAACGTCGCCGCCGAAGGTACCGGCAGTATCAGCCGTGAACTGGCCGAGCCACGACCGGCCGCCCTGGGGTGAACGAAAGCCACCCTCCGTGCCAAAAGAGGGGGAAAGAAAAAATCTCAACGCGATCAAGACCCGGGGGCGAGAGTGCCATCGGGCGTCCAAAAAAAAAAAGCAAGTGTCCCCTCTACAGGGGGCTCCCGGGTGGCGGCAGCGGAGAAGTAGAACAACGGAGAGACCTTAACCCCAATCCGCGCCCGTCATACGGCCGCCGCCGAACTCAAAAAAAAAAAAAAAAAAAAAAGCGGGCTACCACTATCTCCACAAAAAACACCGGGAAAACGGGCGTAGGGCAGCAATAGTACTTGGGAGGCAAAAACTTGCATAAGGAAGGACGTGCCTAAAAACAATCGAAGCAATCAAGCCCGATTGAGGACTGACCTGCCCCTCTTTCCCCACTCGACCAAGAAACACCCGGACAGCAAAAAAAAAAGACACAACTGTCTAACCTTCCTCGGCAGCAACTCGTGGAGCGGTGCTTCTATCAAGAAGGGAGACACGGACACGAGACACTGGCCTGAACCTGTTGTGGTATCGTTCTAAAACGAAAGAACACGACCCCGGTATCCGGGCGGAGACGGAAAAGGGGAAAAATACACCAATGGCCCGCACCCGAAAAGCCGGTATACGGACGTTGATGTGCCCCGAAGCCTGCCCATGGGGGGGGGAAAAAAACCGAATAAACTGGTACGGCAACCCGTTGGGGCTTCGATCCAAGACGAGATAGGGGGAACAGCCAGAAGTGGGCAGGGCCGGTGGGAGTTGTACTCCTCAAAGTCGAAAAAACCTCCAACACTTTACCGTGCCCAAGTCCTGACACCCGGCAGACGCCCAGGGGGGAACAATGAAATCGATTTGAAGCCGATCCAGCAGTGGTGAAGGCTTCAAGTACACCCGGTTCCGGTAGCAGAGAACTAAAGAAAAAAACAAAGGCAAGCTGGCAAATCGCCAAAGACCCATCACGGAAAGGGGGATCTATCAAAAAAAAAAAAAAAAAAAGAAAAAAGAGAAAAAAAAAAAAAAAAAACAAACAAAAGCAAGAAAAGATGAAAAAGGAAAAAAACAAGACACAACGGCGTCGCCGCAAAAGAAAGGAGGTCGGGCGATGAGTGGGGGTCGATGAGATCCGTAACCGGATACCGTGTAAAAAAAAAAGGGGACAACAGTCCACGTACTCTCTATCAGCGCATGACCAAAGTCCATAGGGAAGAGACTGCCAACGGCAGCCCATTTTCGACCGCCCAAGAGAACGAGATCAAAACCAAAAAAAAGAGGGAATCGTCAAACGGGCCTGGGAGCCGCCAGAAGACAGAAGCAAGGTTTGCAAACGCGGGGAGGGACTACATGGCCTCGGAAAAGAAAAAAATGAAAAGCTACCAACGAATCAGCTAGGGAAAGCTCTTTGTGATGGCAGAAGAAATGGGGGGGGGCGCAAGTTGCATCGAACCCCCGCGTAGTGCTCTCGCTAAAAGGAGAATCGACACCAAGAGAGGTTTGACCAAACACAGTGGTTGAAAGGGGATCCGTGTCGCGTGGGCCAACCAATCAAAACACACTTTTCAAAAAAGCCTGGAGAAAAGAACGAAGGGTAGAAAGCGGAGGGTGAAAAAACGGTGATGAGAGTGGGACCCCGCTACTTGTGGGCAAGGGTAAAGCGAAAGGCGAGCTAAGCCGCCTGGGGCGTAGGCCGTCCTATGGAAAATCCAACCTTTGCACTCCCGACAGGAGGAGGAAAATCCACTCCCGCCCTGCGTGGTATGGGCGGTGCGAAACAAGGAGGAAAAAAAAAAGATGCGGGCCCCCCTCAAAAAGGAGCGGAGTTAACGCGAAAAAATGAAAGGGGGGCTCGGAATCACTAGCGAAGGTTGGGGAAAGGCACGCCCTACAGGAGCCAAGGGCAAGCAGCACGGGGAAAAAAGCACGGGCTCGCAAAACCGGGGTCACGTGGCGGGTCCGGGAGACCGCGCATAAAGGGAAACTAGGGCTGTTTCAGGCCAGAGTCCAGGAAGCTCTGGGACATCGGCCAAGGAACCGGCGACGAACGGTCCCCGTCCACCGGCCGAAGAGCTCAGAAGGAGTGGGCAGTCTGGTCGATTCAACGGAGGGGGGATATGGCGGTGTGGAAATCGATGGGGGGAGGCGGTGCCTGAAGAGGAAGTGGGCTTCCGTCATCCCGCCTGGCGGACGCGGACCTTCTACAAACGGAAGGGAGGTAAGAAGTCCGCCGGGGACTGGGAACACTTCACCAAAACTTCGGCAAAAAAGTGGCGCACCCCAAGGAAGACCCCGAAGAGGGGGGCCGCCGTCAGCTTAGGTGTTCGGAGAAGAAAGTAGTGGTCGGGTAGCGGAGGGGGAAGCCCGGTTCACCGGGGGGGGGACTGCGAGGATGATACAGGAGACCGAGGCGACGCCCAGCTTGCGGGGCTAATTTCGGGGGAAAGGGCAAAGCTTACGATCATGTGAGTGCACGGCGGAATTCGGGCTCCTCTCTTAGAACACATAAACAGGTGAAAGGGGAAAACTTTGGAACCTCGCGTAGGGAGGTAGATCTGGGGTGCAAGAACGTAAAGGACAGCCCGCACAAGGCAAAACCAACCGGGGGCGGACGCAGTGGCAGCCTATAGAACGGGTGCCCCAGAGATCATCGGAAACCCGCGACTTCCCCCAACGGCCAAGATAAAGGAAGCTGACTCATTGCCAGCGAAACAACGCGCGTGTCTTCAAGTG
>Ga0179591_1365563_pt1 | contig 16618 bp, 18 predicted proteins | sample CZOMad2_1_08_16f_FD_182891 | JGI IMG/M metagenome (GOLD analysis project Ga0179591, IMG submission 182891) | Vadose zone soil fungal communities from Angelo Coast Range Reserve, California, USA - CZOMad2_1_08_16fungal (PacBio error correction) | ecosystem: Environmental > Terrestrial > Soil >...
CCATTGTGCGAGAAAAAAAAGCCAAGACCACAAGTGTCCCTTGCAACTGTCGGGAAGAATCGTAAAAGAAAGTTGTGGATTTCGGAAGAAAATTGTGGTTCGAAAGCTTCATCTGTCTCTTTTGGAGAAAGGGAGGCACTCGGTCGCCTGCATTTAGGGGAAGGAAAAAACGACGCCACTTCCATCCGACAGCGCAGCGGGGGAACCGCCAGCCATCAATTTCGGGGCATATCGGGGCGCGGAACCTAAAAAATCAACATGGTCGAGCCCTTGCGGGGAAGAGCAGGAAAAAAGGCGTTGGCGGAAAAAATGCGGAGATAAAAAAATGTCGCGAGAAGGACGAAATAGAGGTCGCATGGTCCGGGTGAAAAAAGGGGCCCGATGATTGCCAAATCATCGAGAGAAGGAAATTAATGCAGGAAGGAACTTGAAAAAAAAAAAGTCTTGAACTCTTCTGAAAGGAAGATAAGGATGGTGGAGAAGAGCGGGGAGGCTTTAGCATGCGCCTTGGTTTCCAGAGGGGGTATAGTTTCTATCCTCACGAACAGAGGATGGACAATCTTCAACACATGTACGGCGGTCGCGGGAAGCTGATCGCAGACAGAATGGTGGCGACAGCCGCTTTCAGTGGGAAATGAGAAACCAATCGATCACAGAAAGGGACCGTGGAACTTGTGTTATCTGACTCTCGGGTAAGGTCGGCCACACCGTAGAGCGAAATCTCCGAGAATAGAATACCATGAAGACGAAAGATTTTTGACGGGAGGACTGACAATTTTCCTGAACAGGGGTTGACCGCTCAGCAAAAGGTTTCACCCCCTTCCTCGAAGATGTGTTATCATTGGAGCCTGGGATTCGGATGAGCAGGGGGGCTTGAATGAGACGGATTCCGCAGGGGTGACAAATCATGTCAACTAACTTGGAAATCAAGACAAGGAAGTCCAGTCGGAGAGCGAGCCTTATAATTTGTCATCGGGATATCTGGCGAAGATCACACGCCTTGAAGAAAAGGAAGGACTTATTAAACCGGCCCTCCGTCACCGGGAAAAAAATGGAGCCAGTCTCGACCCACAAAAAAAAGAAAATCCTTTCCGCCGCCCGGATGGACCGCCTGGGATAAGTCGCAGAGCACAACGTTGACTATCAGCCGAGGGAGTCAAACCTAAGGCGAAGTGGGGGAAAGAAAGATCTAAAAAAAAACAGGCAGCTGAAATAGAAAACTGCGCGGCACGGGGAGAGGCACTCTTTGCAAGCGGAGAAGGGGGAAAAATCAAACTACCTGAAGTAGATAAGGGGGGTTAGGACTTCAGGGTGGGGAACCGAGTACTTTAATGGGCCAAGTTCAACAAGACGACTGAGAAAGAAAGTGGAGAGAAAGACGCACTGCCTGATTTTCGAGTTAACGAACCACCAGAGAGGAAATTTGATCACTCGGGACAGCGCTGGGGTGGTCCCGCCTAACCAGAGCAGGGGTCCGTGACAGCAGTCGGTATATCGCGGAGGGGCAGAGCCGACCGACAAAGCGCCGGCGGAGAACGCCTCTGAACCGAGGGACACCCGTCACTGGGCAGATTCCGGGGGGGGCTGGCTTTCAAATGCGTAGGAAAGAAAAAAAAGGGAAAGACGTGGAAAGTCCAGCACGTTTCAGAGCGAAAGGCAAGGAAAGGGAAAGGTCACAGTGGCAATGCAAGTCGCGTCAAAGCCTTGAAGGCTTGGGAAAAAGGACAGAAAAGCGAGAGCGCAGGTGCACAAAAGACAGCTGCAGAGCCGTGAAATTCATTCAAGTGGGGGAGGGGGGGAAAGCTTCAGGTGGGCCCACAAGACAGATCCCCACACTGTCGATGATGGGGGGAAGAAAAAGCAGAATGACACAGACGGGACCAGATACTTTGTGAGGGGGGGGATACTCGAAAGGAGCACCAAGGGGCGCCGGTCGGATTTAACGAGGGAAAAGGGGGGCCCTACCCATTGAAAAGGGGGACTTCGCGTTGTCGAAGGAGGGACTGGATGTGAAAACGCACACGGAAGCGACGGGGGAAGTGCGATGTGCCGAAGTAGATTCTAGGCAGTTCGAAACAAAACATCTTTTGACGTGACGTCCAAGGGACCGGACGGTCATAATGCGTCAAGAAAAAGAAATATTGGGCATCAAAAGCGGCTTAGGCCATGGAACCAGGAGTCTGCCGGCCCACGCACCATGCCGACGATTGGGGGAAGGACATGAATGCACATAATGGGAGCATCGATGCCGATTTACGGAGAGAAACATACGTCGAAAAGGGAAGAACCAGCACTCCATTTTGAAAAAAGACGTCAGAGCATCTCTGCACGTTTCGGGGAACGCAGGTCTTGCTAGAAGTGGTTATGACGTTGTCCCCTTCCAAGGGAAAAAAAAAAATTCTTAAACAGGAAACGAAACGGAATCTGGGGCGGCGCAGCGCTGGGAGGTGGAAAACAAACCGAATAATAGTCAGGTCATCGGAGCAAAAAATATTATTGTTTACGATCAGATCGCAACCCAAGCGAAGCTTCTCACCGGACATCGCCAGGCGGCCGGAGCGAAAGAAAAAAAGCGCAACATGGAAGAAGCCCGCGCGATATTGTAGGTATAGAAACGCTGATGATGTGGCCGCGGCTAAAAGGGACACAAGAGGGCCCCAGGGGGCAGAAGCGAGAAAATGTGCCTTTAACGATACAACGATACCCGCCTTCAAGGAGGGGGCAAAGGCTGAGATTTCGGAAAAGCTACCTGGGGTCTAAACGCCGAGCTCACGACGACAGACAATTCAACAAGGGGGGGGGGGAAGATGCTAAGCGGTCTCAGGAAAAAGAAGCGCCATAAAACTCGTGCGCGCGCCGAGGCATGACCGCGTCGGGCGTTATATGCGGCAAGAGCGATCAACAAAGGAGGAGGAAAAAGAGGGGGCCTGAGGGCGACACGATCACGGGCGCCAAAAAAAGAAGGCGCCGGCCGATGGCGCGAGAAAGGTAACCGGGACCAGGGAACGCAGATAAGGTCGCTAAAGTAAGCAACAAGGAAGGGGGATGTCGATGACTCACGGGGAGAGAGTTGGAGAACCGGGGGATGCGGGACTTCACGGACTCAGGCGCAGATGGTCATTAAGGAGGGAGGTGAATATGTTCCCGTCGTTCAGAGAAGAGGATGCTGAAAACTCCGCGAATCGATAGAAAGGTTGCGCCGCACGCCCGGAGAGTCAGAAGGAAAAGATCGGGCGGCGGTAGGAGCCAGGTAAGCAGGGGGAATCGGGGCCCGGCGGCGTGGCAGGGGTCCGACGAAAGAAATTTAAGCCCGCAGGGCGTATGGGACGTCGGCCAAAAACCTAGGGCGATAGGACCGGGAAAAAAATAGAGGTGCAAGCACAAGGCAAACCTCCAAGGGGAAAGGGGGACAGTTGGCTTTTCAGAATGTAGGGTAAAAGGGAAGGATGTAAAAAGGACAACAGTCTCAGGAGGAGAAAAGTGCGGCCCCAGACCACGATCAAGTAAGATTGACCATTGCCTCCTGGGGGGGGTCACCAGGGATCTGATGCGGTGGAGGGAAGGAGGACGCGAAATATGTAAAACATCCGGCAAGAGGACGAATCGAGGGGGTGCCGGGAGGAGGCTGATCTTCATCGGACAGGTAGCACACCCTGAGCCGCGTGCGAAAAAGACGCAGAAGTCCATATGAGCATTCATAGAAAACGAAGAGAAAGCAAGAAACGCTCCCGGCATGAAAAGAAGGACTGGTCTTGGCTGCGTTCGCTACGGGGGAACTAATAGGAAGGCCTCAGAAAAAAGGCCTCAATAAAATTGAGGGGGAGAAGATCGCGGGACACACTCCGTAGTCACCACTTCGCGAGAGGGGGTAACTTTCTCAGCGATCAAACACGCTGGTCACTCGGGGGGGGAGCGGAGGACAGGGCCCACCATCAACGGGGTGGATTCTACCGATCGTAAAAGGGGTTTTCCGAAAGCGAAAGTGGAAAAAAAAAACAACGAAATACAAATGGTGGACAGAGCAAGAGCTCGTGCAATCTCCTCGATGAAGGGGTGAGCAGGAAAAAATGAAAGTCAATTCAGATAGGACAGGAAAGAAGGGGAAAGGCATTGTGGACACAGGAACCCGGAAACTTACGAGACCAGCACGAGAAGGCGATCGTAACCCCAGGACGTGAGGGTCGGCATCAAAAGGAAAAAGGGAGTGCTCCCTCGGCTCGAGATGGTCGAAGGGAGAGGGGAATGAATATACCGACTGGAGGGGGAAGAGGAGAAGCAGACTGGGGTCGAAGTAGGAAAAGAAATAGGATGGGTTCAATAAACCTCAGGGAAAGAAGGACGGGCGTCAAGGTCTTCGAAGCGGCGCTTGAATCGTGCCATTACCGGGGGGGCAGGGGAGTCCAGAAAAAATAGTTCCTGCACAGAAGTCGGTTTGACCCGGCGCCTTCTCAAAACATCAAGGGCCCGCGCATCGTGTCTAGAAGCGATTCAGCTTGGAGGAAGAGAGAAATCCTCTTGCTTCTCTACCGGGTTGGGTGAAAAGAAAAGGAGAATGTCAATTCGAAAGGATCTGATCAATGGAGGAGCAATCTTAGGGGAGACCTACGAGTTTTCAAACGGCCGGGCTTTACTCCAATCCGTCTTATGTGAAGGCCGAATGGTACGCCGAGAGAGAAAATTATCCGGAAGGCGAAAAGAATTGCGTCTCTGAGAAGTCCGATCTTGTCGTCAGGAAGGGGGGGTAGTAGGCCTACTGGTCAAATTCCTGCGCGCAGGAAGGAGGCAGAATGATCCGCAGCTTTCCGTGTCGATGGTAGTGAACAAGGGCTCAGCTCAGGCCAAAACTCCGTAAGGGGGAAGCTCCATCAATCTGCGAGAAGGCAAGTAGGAGAAAAGAAAAGGGGAGCCGTCGGCATCTTTGGTATGAACTTATAGGAAAGAGAGATATCCGATACTTTCAATGGAAACGCGAGTTGATTTGATCAAGAAGGGCCGCGCCCGAACCATTCTGTCCTCGACTCGCCTAAAGAAAAGGGGGGTGGAGGAAACATCATAGAAAAACCGTGTTCGAGGGGGAGTCAAATTTAAACAGAGAAAAAAGAGGCGAAACGACGCGGATGGGGGGACCCGGGAAGGCGATCAATGCTGCCTGAAGGGGTAATAGATCAGGCAGTAAACATAGGAGTTCCATTCTAGAAGGCGAGAAAGAAGGGTCAGATGCGGCAATAACACCCGAATAGCATTGGGACCGTCGACTATTAGGGAGGGAAGTTCGTCAGACGCCGATCGGGGTCAATGGGAAAAAGGGGGAGGGTTGATCAACAGGAGGGGGGAGGGGCTTAGAAATGCGATGGAAGGGATGCAAAAGCCGAGAATACCGCGGAAGAAAGGGCGGCAGCCCGGTAGGGAGAGGAGGGGAGGGCCGGGTAATGGCGCTCGACGCTAAAGAAGGGGGTCAACGAGGCCGATCTAGGAGGGACAACGCCAACCAGAGGCTGGTGAGATGTCGAAAAAAGGCAGACTGAAGGAGGGCATTACGATTATCCAGGAAAGGGGACAAGGAGGGTCCGTTGGGCGGGCTGCAGACCCCGCCTCGATCAGGGAGACGAGAGACATTTGGCAGCATTGCTCAGGGGGTGGCAGGTGGAAGAGGGCGGAAAGACGTGGCTGATCATAAGAAAAGAGATGCGAGGTGGGGCGCGGAGACAGCTGGTCTCTTGGCACTCTAAACGCAATGTCCTAAGAAGAGACGGACAGAAAAAACCTTCGTACCAATACTGAGGTAAAAAGATGATTCACTACGAAAACGAAACTTCTGATCAAGAAAAGGGGAAAGGGCAAAGAATGGGTAAACAGCTCCATCTCGCGGCGGCGTAAATGAGGGGGCCTCTCAAGCTGGCGGTTAGTGGGAGACAAGAGGAGGGAGGGGGGGGGTCTCCGTCTAAGGAAAAACTTCGCGGCGAACCAAACCTCAACCCCGCAATCAGGGGAGTGAGAGTAAGGAAAAAACCGCAAAAGAGAAAGACTAACAGCCTTAAAGTACATCATCGGAGAAAGACAAGGTGTTATCGTTAGACGAAAGAGGAAGCAACGCCGATTGCCTTCCAGAGGAAGCGCGGTCAAGAGCGGAAACGCCGGGGAAGGGGGGGGAAAAAAGAGTCCTTGAATAGGAAAAGGACATCTTCATACGGAACCAAATCAACAAAAAGAAGAAAAAGCAGGAGACGTGGGCCAGCATATATCAAAGATCTAGACTCAAACAACAAAGGAAAAGAGATGGCCGCGCATGAGAGGACGAAACGTAGCAATGGAGAGGGGGGGTGAAATGGGCCTGTGCAACCTGGAAGGAAGAGGGACCATTAAGACCTGAGCCTGGACAGCCAGATCGAAGAGCGGCCCAAGGGTCAGCCTCAGGAGGAAGAGCCTGCTGAGGCGGAGCGTCCGCGGATAATAACGAGTCAAAACAGGGACCGGATCGATGATCCAGCCGGGGTGGAGCGGCAGTTGAGAAAAAGAAAGCCGGCAGTGCTCCACCGCGGGGACGAGGAACACAAAGCGCTTTGGAAGGGAAAGTTGGGGGCTCTCGCCGGGAAGGGGAGTCGACGCCCAAACAAGACTCCTTGCTCGGAACTCCCTGAAAAGGGGAGAGGGAAAAAGACTACGGAACGGCCGCAACCTTCTGAGGAGTGAAAGGGCAGACATCGCCCCCTTGGCCGCCATCTCGGAGGAAGGTTTTTACGGCGGAAGACGCGAGACGATTTGCCTAAAATTTGGGCAGAGAAGAAGTTTTTTTCTGTGCATGGGGGAGATTATTGAAGTCCGCCGGGGGGTGAAGGCCGAAAGATCAAAGATCCAACATCGAGGAGGGCGCAACAATGGGCATAGTTCGCATCCAACAGACAAAAAAAAGGCTTCATCTCGGCGAGAGCTGGGGGAAGAGGGGGGAGATCGCCAAAGCACCGAACAGGCTCTAAAACTGAACTTGACATAGGTAGAATGCCGTGGTAGGGAAAAGAGGACTGGTTTCAAACCATAAGACATAAGCTGCTGCTGCTGGATGTCGTCGACCGAAAGATCCGTGCATTTACAGAGACGTTACAAGAAATCGCTCGAAAAACGTTCTAAAAGAGGGAAAAGCGGGGGCCCCCGGCATCCCTCCAGATTCGCGTCTCGATCAAGCGCCTGGCGGCACGCCCTTACCAGCAATGAAAACTAGGCGGGAACAGCACACAAGCTGGGGGCTAAAGAAAACCGAGGGAAAGATCATGCTCGGCGTCTTGCAGATAACGCGCACGGAGCGCTGTCGCAAGTCTATTTCGAGTGTTTTTGATGCCCGTGAGAGGAGTTACCAGCAGAATCTTCTCAGAAAGGATAAAAGCCTGACTGACGCTGATCGGTCTGCATCGTAATTGAGCGCAGCATTGTGCAAAGAGAGTAGGGGCGACAGGATTCGCCTTGGGTAGGGGGTGGAAAAGAGGGGAGTTCTCTGTCTAGTGAGTGGCGAATAAAGGGAAAAAATCGAGGACAGAAGGGGTCGCTCGCTTTCCTGGCGCGGCCAGGACGGGAAACAATGATCACAGTTTAGGTCCAGGTGCAAAGGAGGGAGACTCTGGTCGCTGGCAGCAGCACGAATCAGAAACCGGGGCGAAGCAAGAGACGTTGCTCCCAGGAAAAGCCGAAAGAGCTTCCTGAACATACGTAGGAAGGGGGGCTAAGCTCTCCCTTGTGAAAAATTAGACCGGCCGGAGAAGGGGAAACCTTCCCAAAGGCTCGAAGGAGTTGTTAGAATATAAAAAACGTCAAAGTCCGTCTAGCAAAACGCTCCTAAAGAAAAGAGAGGGCGCAGCAAACGATAATGGAAGGGGGAAAAAGACGCATTGGGACAGGGAACGGTAGACGACGGGAAAAGCCCTAAAGGGCATTGAACCCTTTTCGAACCGGGCGAAGAACAGAACTGCCTCCGGCACGAAAACTGCCGCCTGGGGGGATCAGGTCGCCGGATTGGAAAAATGAGATACAGCTCCTGAAGGGATCGAGATTGATCAGAGCGGGCAGCAGTGGAGGACATGCGGCTGAAATTTGAGGCAAGAGAGGGGCTCCGTCGCAAAGGGAAAAATGCAGAGGATTCAGTCGGTCGTCGGTGTGACCGCCACCCGAATAGCGAAGAGGTCAGTTTCAACGATCCGAAAGAAAGGCCCCGTTCAAGAAAGCCCAAGGCTTGCGAGGGTGTTCTACAAGAGATGGATTGTTGGGGGGGGGAGGCTCGTCTAGCAAAGAGGAAGGGGACGGGGTAGGTCAGAGTCGGGAGGGAGGGTAATGCTCGAGCATCGCAGATGGGCGTCGCCCGGAAAAGCCCTTCCTTCAAGTTAGTAGAAGCCTTAACTTCAAGCTCGGCGGGTCGCCGATCGAGGCGACTCATCTCAGGCCGTCAGCAATTCATCCGTGCTGAAGGTCCCAGTGGAAATTAGACGTCTTTAGAGTAGAGGAAATATGATGTGGTTCAAAAGACCAATTTCATGCGCAGGACAAGCATTAAGAAGAAAAAGGCCACCATTAATGAGGTGCTTGGGGGGGGCAAGGACGCTTGCAAACGAACGCATCACACAGTTGATGGGGTGCAGGGAACCCTTCCAAAAAGGCAAAGCGACCTCGCGGTCGGGTGGGTTGCTGCAAAGGGAAGTCACGAGAAGTCCAAAGAGGATCCTCGGGTGAAAGAGCGCGATGAGCAACCCGTTAGTTTTCGGAGGGGAAAGGGGAAGAAGGAAGGATTTCCGCATCAGACACAAGAGCAGAAACCAATGGAAAACAGATCGGGCCGATGTCTGGGGAAGAGGAGAGGTAAAGAAATTTTACGGACGTGAACGAGGCAAAGAAAGAGAAGGAGAGTGACCGATGGGGTTAGGAAAGGGATTCTGAAAGTATCGAATCTTGTTTCTACCTGGGAAGGGACTCCAACCACAGAAAGGGACGCAGGCACCTAGAAACGAGGACAAGGGAGAAGGTCACGTTATGCCCATAATGGGAAATTATCAGAGTTTTTCGGAGCTCCAACTACTAAAATCTTGGAAAAGTGTTACACTAACTTAAAACAAACGCATCCTGCAGAATTTCGTTGGTGAAAAACATGCTCGTCCCTGGGCGGACAAGGGGGAGCGTTAAGGAACTCACGGGCCCCCAAAAGCATTTGCAGGTGGGGAAAACGGACCAGAGCTGGTCCCCGGCCTTTTATTCTCTCTACTTGGCGGGGGGAAACAATATCGGGCTACTAAATCGGGAGCTAAGCGTCTTTTTTAAATTTTTTGCCCAGTCGGTTCCTAACGAAAAACGCTACTGCAATACCTCTTTCCTGTGCCAACCGTTAGTAGAGCAGGTGATGAAGCGAACTGTCGGTCCTGATATTCGTGGGTCCGTCGCGATTCCCTTCTGCAGTGTTGCCCTCAACGTCCTGCGCCTGTTAGACCCCGGGTTGGGGTGGGGGCTGGTCGAAGGTGCACGAGCCATCTCGCACCCGCCGTCGCTACGTTGGTGTGGGTCTGTGTTTGTTGTTGCGAACGGGAGGGGGAAGCACTCGTCACCAAGTTAATTAATTTGCGGGGATTTAAGGCTCGTCCAATTAACGCGCCCTCCGATTATTTCCCTAGTCGCAGAAGCGGCTGTATCGGGCCCACATGAAAGGTATTGCAACAACCATCGACCCCAGGCCGGAAAAAGCTTCAGAGAGGTCTGAAACCGCCTCGTGATCCACTGGTCTCCCGCAAGGAGCTAAAAGAAACGGTCCTCAGGGAACTCACTTCATGTGTGGGCGAACGGAGACGTAGCCAGCGCCAGTTTACCTCGTGAAGCGCGCTCCATGCAGTGCCAGGGCGGAGCGGCTTGAGAACGCTTGATAAAAATCATGGGTCTCTCTAAACAAAAAAAAGAGGGAGAATAAGGTGTTATACTACGAGCAAGGAAAACGCCGGCGGCACGCTGCAAGGACAAAGGAATGCAACGATGATCGCGAGGGCTCCCCTAAGGGAGAGAAAGGAGCGCACAATCAAAACTGAAGAGGATACTCTGGGAATTCTTGCAGTGGCACCCTAGAAGGTCCGTCCGAAACGGGACGCTTTTGCACCGGGGCGGGTTCAAGTACCTTTAAAAAAGGCGTCACAGCAGATCTGGGCGCTCGGCCTATGTTTTAAGGGTTCCCAGATCATAGGGCCAAGGCGAGGGGGGGTCGGATAAATGATGCCGGTGAGAGTCGCCGAAAGTCGGAGCGCGATTGGACGCTGCAGGCCTATTTCAGAACGCAAGGTGACGGCGGAAATCGGACACCAATTAAGCAATTCTCAGGGATGAAGTCGACTCCTATTAGGGGAAAGCCTCTGAACGCCATCGAAAGGGCCGGTCATTTTCCCGTGAGTTCCTCACCTGACTCGCAGGGACTAACCACCAGCACTATGCGGGAGGGTCTCAGGCCTTTGTCAAATAGATGGTCTGATCAGTTCGAATCCAGTGCGCAAGAAAAGAGAAAAATTATGGAAGAGACGGAAAGTATTTCCAAATGTCGACTTTGAAAAGCGAAAAAAGGTGCTGCTCGAAACAGCAGGAAAAGCAAAAAATGCAAATTCGGAGGCGACAATCCGCGCCGGAAAACAAAGAAGCGTCTCGACCTTCGATGGCTGACACCAGAAAACGTCAAGCGAAAAGCCGGTGGAGAACGCTCAGAAATAAACATCGATCGGGGGGGGAAGTGGGGCTCGTGGGTTGCAGAGAACCTTCCTGAGACCTCTCCAAAGATCAAGTCAATGAGGAGACGACTCGGTCACTCGGAAAAAAGGCTTATGTACCGGGCTCGACGAACGGGCGAGAGAAAGAAAGGCGCGGGTCACTCGGTCAAGCGTTCTTCTTCAGGGGGGACGTAAAAAGAGGGGCAGTGGTTGCGACCGAGAGCGGATTGTTTTGCAAAGATAAAGAAACCACCATCACAAGCACCAATGAACTGGGTGGGGGGGAAATAATTCCACCCGGCGCAGCGAGATTTGGGAGCAAACATGGGTCCTCGATGTCAAATAGAAAGTACGAGTATCAACGTGTGACCGGGTAAGAAGCAATTGGAGAAGACAAAAGACGATCACACCGGAATCAGAGCGTGAACGGGAAACATAAAAGAAAACAAGCATGTTAAGGAGCGTCAGCACTTCGGGGGATATTTCGCCGCCGATGATGTCGATGCATCAGAGCCTGAACCGACGTATACCGGAAGCAACAAAGGCGCAACGGAAAGAGCTTCCGGAAGCCCCGAAAAGACTGCGGTTTTTCGGGTCAGCAAAACCAAAACGCATTGGGTTGTCGGCGGAGAGACGGGGACCCTCTGGGCTCGTTTTGAACGGACTGTCTGTTCCGTACCGGGGTACTGGGACAGCAGAAGCCAAAAGACGGGGTCAAAAATAAGAGGGCTTTTGACAAGGCGCCAGGGAGGCCCACTCGCGTTGCCGCAAAGACGCCTCAGGGGAGAGGAATAAAGGAGGGATATCTCGAAGTTGCGCTTAAAGTAGGACGCTTTGTGGAAGAGGCGAATGATCAAGGAGGACCAAGAGTCAATTGAGGCGGCAATGACGCGCCATAAGAAAAAAAATGAAGGATGAACCGGTGGAAAACCAAGATGTTATATGGGACCACGCCGGGAATTGGATAGGCGCCACCTTGAACAATTATCATAGGAAGCCATCAGCCGTGCTTGAAGGGGGGGCGGTACTATACTAGGCAATGTGCGGGTAAATGAAGGCGCTACGTTGAAGCAAAGCCGACACAAGCTTCAAAGCAATTACGCATCCTGGTCAGATGCAGGGTTTAAAAAGGGGAGCGACGGCCCGAAAACGGAATCGGAAAAAAGGAGCTGGGGCAGAAGCGCTCCTTCTGAATGGCGCAACTCAGCTTCTACGCGCGCCTGCATCGGAGGTAGACGCCGCCCATGGTTCCTATAGGCAATTGAACGCAGAGGGGGAATTTTCATAAAGAAAGGCGCCAAGAAGCAAACAAAAGGCATAAGGAGGCCATCATCTAAACGACACTACATTGGTGAATGATTTGCGACCGGTGGGAGGACAGTAGGAATAAAGTACTAAGTATGAAAAAGTGAGTAATAGAAACCTACCGCCAAGCGACCCGCCAGGACTACCGATTGGGGGCCTGCCAATACTCGACGATGCCCGATCAATGCGGAGGACGATAGGCAAGTTGGGTAAGAGCATTCATCTCTCCGGGGCTGAAAAAGATGAGGCGGTTGAAATCATCTTCCAAAAAAAGTCTTTCACTTTCAACAAAAAGGGGCTGGAGACGTTCCTGTGTGCCGAATCGTAAAAGATGGGGGAGTGTTGGAGGCGACCAAAATCTCTCTTCATTCTAAAATGCTGATGGAAGGAGTGCGCGGGGCAACGTTCTCGAATAAAAGGCTCAATTTTCTTACAAAGGCAGGTGGAGCCGCTGTCGAGGGTATAGAAGTTCTCAGAGGTTGATCAAATAAATGCTACCGAAGCCGGATCACAGAAATCTACAGACAAAGAAGCTTCTGTCGAGTGGGGAAAAAATGGCCCGAACCAAGGCTTTAAAACCGAGACAGGGAAGTTGGCCAAGAACTGTGGCGGCGGGTGCTGTACAGGCAACCATCTCTCAAAAAGAACGGACCTGAAAAGATGAGGATGAAGGTTTGCTGTCTGGAAAGCTCTAGCCATAATGGGGAAAAAAAGAGGAGGTTAACCTATCTCGAAGGGGGCAAGTTCAACCGATGCCGAAGGGGAAAAAAAGAGTCTCAATGGCGAACTGCGTCGCTCCTTCAAAACAGAAAGTTCGCCCAAATGACGCTCTAGGGGCTTATCCTCCCGAAACTTACTTGAGAAGATGGCGGACAAAGAGGGCGGCCCGTCCCGACCTGTGGGGGGGTGTGGGGAGTTGGGGGGGGGGGGGGGGGGGTTGTCTGTATTATTTTTTCCATCCACCAGACACCTTCGGGGGGATTTTGGCCTACAGAGAGGACTGGTGAAGATCCGCGGGGAATCCCTGAAGGAGATAGCCAGACCGAACCAAAAGCAACGCGGGAGGGGTAGCGAACCTTAGGGGTAGGTCCCACCCGAAGCGGAAACTGAATAAGCACGGAACAAGCCGGAAAGAAGGACCTTGTTTGGGGATATGATAACGAGAAATTATAAGCCTTCCAAGGGGCGGGAGGGGGGGGGGAAAAAGTACATCATAGCTGGAACTGAAAGGGGGCCCTCGGCGAACGGGAAGGTATTTTCTAAAGAACCGGAAAGTTCAGGTCAACGGTCACAGTCATAATACAAAATTAGAAAGAAGGATAGGAATGCTTTCAAGAAATAAGAGACGATAAATCTCACAACCAAAAAGGAGCGAGAGAGAGTCGATGTCTCTGCGGGCCATCGTTTCACAGGGAAAAAACGATGGGGCGGTTTGTGGAGGCGGACAAAAATGAAATAGGATCTTTCCGGGAGGAAACCCTCTTTGCCACGCTGAAATTCCTTTGCAGCCGCTGCGGAAAGGGGACCTTCCTCGGCAGGAAAAGCGTTCAGCGGACTAAAAACAAAGTTCCAAGAGAGCCCTGTGGGGTTACGTCAGGACGAGTACTCAAATATCCTCTGTAAAGGGACGCCACAAGTGCTCACGACACCCGCTTGCGGGGGGAGGTTGGTTACTCTCTCCTCTGGGACAGCTATACAGCACCCCAACACCTCAGCATGGACCTCCAACGCATAGCGGGAGAAAGGAAAAGCATTAGACGCAGCTTCCTTCGCTTTAAAGCAGGGAGAAAACGTTGTCCGCATCTAGATCAAATTGTCGGCGGCGAAGCGGAGAGGTGGCCTCAAAGCGGTGCAGCTTGGGGTACGTGCCCATGAGTCGATAAGGGGCAGCGTAGGGAAAGCCGAAACGATTCGGGAGCACACTTCGCGAATATAAACGGTGAAATGATCATACCCGCGGACGGCCTGACACCACACGATAAAGGCGTCTGCAGCGATCAATTTAGAGGTAGAATGGGATTGGGGATCGAGAGGGGACAGTGCAGCAAGCCAAAACAAAGGACTTCCCAGGTAAAGAGAGATCTTAAAGCCCGGGGACGTCTTAAAGGCCTGGTTGTGTAACAAAAAGAAGAGAAGAATCGATTCGACTCTGGCGAGTTTGCGACAGAGACTAGTCCGCCATTCAGGGCACACCGAAGCTCGAAAAACGCAAAAAAAAAACTCAGGCATTCCAGCCCGAGTATTCTCAGAACGCCGGACGTGCACTCAGGTACAGCGTCGATAAAGTCAAAGTCGCGCAGCAGAGGTTGGGAGGAAAAAAAAGAGGGCTATCATTGACCACGAGAGGAGGGTGCACGTAATCAAAATTCGCAATTGCTAGCTCGTTTGCGTACACGAGTCTGGCTCATCTTCGCGAGGGGAAACATGAAACGATAAACTTGCTCAAGAGCTGAACTGAATCAACAAAGATGCACGTCGGAGGGATTGCCAAAGATGAGGCAGGCTTTAGCCGCGTCGCGTGGGCGTATGTTGTCTTTTATTGTTCGATACTCTCCGCGAAATGTAGTCTCACTCCTGAAAAACCCATGGGCGGCGTCGGGGAGCACTACAAAGGGTGACTAATCGGTCCTTTGAGAAGGTTATTGGAGAAGTAGGCACCGGAGTCATTCCTCCCTTAAGGCGGAGCTCCGTGGGGCTCTTGCTATTAAAAACCGTCATCTCGAAACTCCTCTCTTGGAAGATACAAAAGAGTGCCCATTCCACACATGTCTCTCTGGGTCGCGACTCCTTAATTGGGGTTGGTCAAACCCGGCTGGCCGATTTTTCAGTGGGAGCACCTTGTTAACAACATCCTTCCAGCGGACAAACTCGAGCATGGCAAAGCTTCCTTTTGTTCGGACAGGCTTGTCTTTGAAGAGGGTCGTTACGTAACCACTCACTGGCACCCAGATCACACGGGGGGAAAATCCAGAACCCAGAATGAGCGCACTCCTCCGGTATTAGTTCTCTTTAAATATCTCAGGGTCCTTCAAGTTTGAAAACTCATTTTTCTGTTAGGAAACGCGAGGACCAAGATTAAAAACTTATAAAGGGCTCAGAAATCCGGCCGCCTGATCAAGTCCTTGCAAAAAAGTAGTCGCTGATGCACAACGGCGTAACTTCAGCGGGAAAAATAGATGAAGAGCCTCGACCCTTGAAGAGCTTCCAGAGGCATACTTCGAGGGCAGTCCACGCGATGGGTGCCGAATAAAAGACAGACCTTGTCGGGAAGAACCGAAGGCCTGTATCGGATTTTGCAGGAAAGCGACAACGGGAATTGAATACAAATGGTAGTTGAAAAACGCAGAAGCCTAGCACCGTTAGAGGACTCGCCCACTGCCTGGGTTTCGATTGGGGAAAGACCAAAACGAGTATTTGGACAGAGGAACAAGCATCTGATTGGACGCGCCAAAAACACTCTCGGGGTCATTCATGCTGGAATAGAAGGGGGTGCTCCCGCGAGAAGAGACAGGGAAACGATAAAAGAATCTTAAACAAAAGAAGTGATGACGGCGCCCTGAGGCACGGACTGAGGAGGGGATCACGGGAAGCTTGTCGGTTCGGGTTTGGATTCACTTGGCATCGAACGGCCGGGAATGGTCCCATAGAAAGTGACAGCAGTCGGCATGAGCTCTAGGATTGATGGCTGGGATTTTCGACCAAGACGGTAAAGGGGGGCCCCGGCACGGGTCGAGCACGGGAACAAACATTTCGTGGAATGTGAGGGGGTGGCGGCTTTGCCCCTACGAGAGCAGGGAAAGAAAAAATCGATGATGTGGGGCAGTCACCCCGGCGCGAGCACAGAGTAACCAGCGGGCGTTCTCGCGTGAAGAGATTTCTAGCAGGGCCCATGATGAGAGGAGCAGAGAGGGGTGAAGACATAGGGTATCCAACACCAATTACAAAAGTGAGATCTTTTTGGGGAGATGTGTCTGCACTGTAGTTCTCATCATAACCACTGAAAAATCCGGCTGGTCAAAAATCTGGGGAGGCGCTTGTACCTAGTATTAAAAAGGAGTTCGAACAGATTCTTTAAAGGGCCTCGGGCAGATCATCTCACTAATATCCGAGATTGGGGGGTGGAGGGATGTTGACGTCTAAAGATCTACTCATTTGGCAATACACTGTGGAATCCTACAACTCAAAAACCTCAAATCAAAGAACGCATTTCCGAAATCAGTCGTAAACCCTACTGTGCGAATCCGAGGTACGTTCCTCCTTGGAAGGGGGGTCAACTTCATCGAATCATGCCCAGATGGTAAAAGGAACGTCAATGGCAAAAGATCATCTTGGTAGTGGACCCCATGTTTCTAGGGCCTGGAAAATGGTGAGTTTCCTTGACAATCCTAAAGACCAATCTTGGAAACGGCCCGCAGGGCCAGGGCCGGGGGCAGGAAATGGACGGGCGGGGCAAAAGGTCGACGGGAAATAGGAGAAAAGCGGTTGGGGATCAATCGGCAAACGATAGCAACGGGCGAAGGAATAAGCAACCAGCGATCAAAGAGGTAAAATCGGCCGGCAGCCGGCAGCACCAAACGCGGACTCATGTCCGGGCAACAAGGGCA
>Ga0179591_1262491_pt1 | contig 16616 bp, 13 predicted proteins | sample CZOMad2_1_08_16f_FD_182891 | JGI IMG/M metagenome (GOLD analysis project Ga0179591, IMG submission 182891) | Vadose zone soil fungal communities from Angelo Coast Range Reserve, California, USA - CZOMad2_1_08_16fungal (PacBio error correction) | ecosystem: Environmental > Terrestrial > Soil >...
ACGTTTCCCTAGGCGTCTTGCTAAGGTTATGAACTCTTCCGACCTAATTAGACAGTTCTCCTATACTGAACATTCTGAGGGGGGCTGCGGTTCCAGGAATCAGGGCAATTCCCCGAGAGGGGGGGGAACGAGTTGACGGGGACTTAAATTGCGAAGTTGTTGCGAATAAGAGAAACGGATCGCGTGCACAGGAGAGAGCATTAAAAAGGCAGCTGGATCTGTATGAAAGGCTTGTGGGTCTATGAATAATGTCATATCTGTGTCAGAGAAATGAAAACAAGACTCCCCAGCCGAAGTGAGGAAGAAATCGCAGGAAAAAAAAAAACGAAATACCGAGAAAAACCACGATGTCGTGATGCGGCGTATCTCACCTTGATTGGGAAAAAAAGACACGCACAATGGACATTGACTGCTGGGGACTTTCCGGTCTCGTCCCTGAGGTGTTCAGAGGGAGGCGACCGGACAAAATGAGGGAAAAAGGGCATGCAGAGAAGTTGAAAAGTAATTGATCAGAGCATCGGCCGGGGGGTAATCCGGGGACACCATGAGCGAATAAGGAAGCTTCCTAAAATTTCAGCAAAAAACGCACTATGCGATAGGAGAGGACCCTTTTAAGGAAAAAATAACTTGCTGAATGGCCGGAGGGGATGCGGATAGGGACGAAGCACGCTTCGTGCCGGCACGATCCCAAGGGGACGGGAACCTCCGCATCGGGTCCCCTGTAAAAGGCGTCGAAAAGGAGGTAAGTTAAAAAAGCACGGTAACACTCTGCGTCAGGTGAAAGGCTTTAATATCTGGGAGGCCAAAGGGTCACCTACTCGGTTTCAACAAGACGATCTCTATTCAAGGAGTGCTATCTTTTAATAAGGAAGAGAGAATCGGCGGCAAAAAACACGAACAAGCAAGAAGAGAAAAGCAAAAGTAACAAAAAAGCACTCAAAGGAAAACTCTTGACGCAGGGGCTGAAAGGGTTTTCGTAAGGGGGGTAAAAAAGGGAAAAGAGTTGACGCGTGCTGATTCATGGTGGAGCTTCGCACAGGTCTCATACAAGAAGCGGGGGGGGATCCCTTACGAAGAGCAGGGAAAGTAAGGGAAGTCCACACAGCGGGAGACCGGGAATCAAACTAGAGGCCGGTCATCCGGGCAGCCGGAAGTTGGCTGTTGATTACAGAATTTAGATCTTTCTCCATCACAGTATCTCTACGGGGTGACAAAATGGAAATTCAAGAAACAGCGCGGTCGGGTACCGCGCGGATCTCCCATGTGGAAGTCCACTTTCGAACTCTAAATCCTAGGGCGAAGGGGGAAGAAGGAAAAAAACGCCAAAAAAATAGCAAAGCATCCACGCAGGGGGGGGGGGGGAATCGCGTGTACACGGACACCGTTCAAATCACCCCGGCAGTCCCCGAAGCAAGGTTGTAACTTTGGGTACGGTAGACTCTCCACGTGAAAAAAGTGTTTGAACAAAAAGAATATTCTAGGGGGGCCTTTCACAACGTTAAGAAAGGGCCGGGCGTCGACCACAGCTTTCTGAAGGACCGATAAAGCTCTGGGGGACGGAAAAAAAAAGATACATCGCGTCACGCATAACCGAATACTGGAAGTTAACTCGCGGGAAAACCCAATCAGAAAAAGGAGGGCTGCTAGGGATTAATGGAGGGGAGGTGTCTACTGAAGAGGTTAGATGGTCGAAACGAGACGGGGGACCACCACCACAGCAGGGTGGCAGGGATTTTTGAACTACATGCGCAAGTACAAGACATCCCGCTAAAAACCGGCAAGCGATTGTTCGAAAACATAGCAAAGACAAGTGGCGCAGGATCTTCATTGAGAGGCGGATTTGCGACGTGGGACACAGGACAGGCAGCTGAAGCTTCGAAAAACTTAAACGATCTGGAACAAACGAGAAAAAAAAGAAGGGCGGAAATTGCAAAAAACACCCGGGCCGGTTCTCATGTCGAAGACAGAGATTCCTAGAAAAACGGCGCCCTGCAGACGGAACCGGGCATTGAGGAAAAACTTGACAAGATGGACCCTGGCTAGAGTTGGGAAAGCAAAAAACGGACGTCCGATCACGACAAAAAGAGCCAACGCAGTTCCAAATGGTGTCTGTTAAGTGTAGAGGAAAAGCAAAAGGCAAATAAACCAAGGAAAGAAGCCCAGAGGGAAAGCGGCCCGGAAACTTCTAGAAAAAGAGGGGGGTTTCAGGTCCGGGAGTATTCAATTTCTAAGGTGAAATATAGTCTTAAGAAAGGGGGGCACACAAGCGAAGGAAAATGTAAAGCGCATGCGAATGAACCAGCTTCCGCCTGGAGAATATAAGGAAGCACTAACTCTGAAAAAAAGGACTAACTTCGGGGGCGCACGGATGATCAGCAAATTCGAAAAGGGATGGAATCCGGCATCCGCAAAGAATAAGAAGAATGAAGAAGCGGGGGAGGAAAAGATTTGAGCAAGCTGGGCCAGCGTGTGCTGCGAGGGAGAGGATTAAAGGTTCGACTAAAGCAGCTGGGAAAAAGGGGAAATCTATCTACTTAAAACGGCGGAGGTGAACAACTAGGGGGGACAAGAACCAGGAAAACAGATGAACGCCGAGCGGGATGCTTGATAGGCAATGGCTGATCGCACGGGGAGGGACGTCAATGCGACCGAAGGGGCCGGTAGGGGCGGAGAAAAGAAAAACAAAGATATGCCGGGATGTTGAGGGTATTTACATAGGGGCCGCCTGACTGTATGGGTCTCAACAAGGGTAGAAAGACTAGGGGGGGAAAAAAAGGCAATTGCCGCAAAGGTGGTTAAAAGGGTATCCGGTAAGCTATGAACCTGAACTGAAGTACCGGGGGAAGGGACAAAAACAAAATCCGCTCGAAATCAGGGGATTAAACGTAGGGCCAATGCAACCAATCTAAAAAAGAAATGTCTGAACATTCTTTAATTAAAGGAAAAGAGAATTTTAGGGGGGGGGGGACGGGAACCAGCTCCTAGGAACTACAAAAAATCATAGTATCAAATCCTGCTCAAGAGTGAAATGGAGCGCTGGAGGCTCTAACCTTTTCTTTGAAACGAAGCCTCGATCATCCGATCCGGAAATCAACAACGACACGCAGAGGACCCACAACACCACCACACAAAAAAAAAAAGAAAAAAAACCAAAAACCAAGAAGTGGGAGCATGACTAATCAGGTCTGGGGGGGAACTAGGACAGTCGATCTCGCAGATTCGAAAGAGGGTTCGAAGTCAGAAAAGGAAAACTCTAACAACCAACAACTGGGTATTGGTAGGAAGAAAGGGGTATTGGACCAAGCATGCTCAGTAAGCTCTGGAGAGAGAGTAATAGACGTTTCACAATATTTTCTTTGGATGACTCAAACGGTAACACGGAAATAAAGGATTAGGTCTGATTTCCTTATCTTAACCTGATTGGGAGACTTGCGCAAACAAAAAAGGGGGTATAAAGCAGAGTCCTCTATGCATCCTTGATAAGTAAGAAGTTCTCACCTCAGAGCCCGCGGTGGGGAGGAAGATGCGCTGAGGGCCGGAAAAGAAAGTCACTCTGGATCTCCTTATAAAGGGCTTACAATGAAGCTATCGGGGCATCTATTGCAGGGGGGGTGGGGGTCGTATGTTAGCGCCGGAAACGCGGAAGATACGAGGATTTGTTTTCCCTGACACGGCCTTGGGACAGCGCTGCATGTAAAAATATAAAAGGATAAGCGGGCCTACGGGGAAAACCGAGGGTGGATCAAAAAAAAAGGAACGAAAGACAGGAGGGCCGTGGGAAGGGCCCGTACCCACCTATCACACTCCATCGCATTAGAGTCTGCCCTCTTCCTATATGAAAAGGAGGAGGCCTTTGGAACGTCAAAGAACAGATCAAGAAAAATCAATAAGATCAAAAAAACGGCTTCGATCGGTGGTTCTCTCTTTTCACGGCCAGTGTCGGATAACAGCCTCCTGCGGGCGCAAAAAGATCGCCGTCCAACGGGCCTCTCCAAAAAAAGGGGGGCGGGTAAATCTCCATCACCCGAACAAAAAACTCAACATCGCGCACCCCTCTTTTGCTCCCGTTCAGGGACCAAGCCGGCTCTGGTGGAGGGGATTCGGGCCGACAAATTTCAAAAACTCAAGGAAGGTTTCCAACCGGCAGTGAAGGGGAGAGCGTCCCAGCACCGACGAGCTGCCGGGAAGAAGTCACAGAATGAGACGCCAATTCCTGGCTTGGTAGGGGATAAACGCAACACCTGTGGTTGCTGAGGGGCTGATTCGGTCTTACTCCCCGCCTAGCTGAAAGCGGCGCCTACCTAAAAGGCACCTAAATGGAAACGCACACTCTTCATTGGAAAGGAGGCCGGGAAAAGCCTTTGAGAGGGTCGGAACCCACCCAGCCGGAGAGGGGCGCTGGACGCTCAACGCATTAACTTTAACCAGCACCGATGGCCTTCAATCGCGAGATGGTAAGGGGGGTACGTGGCTCAGCCGGCGCGTGGAAGGGAACGACCTCGCAAGGGAAATAGGGGAACGGTCAGCGAGGGAGGGATGCATACGGGCGGGTTGATATCTGAGACCGAATCAAAAGGGTGACCGCACGGGGGGAGAAAAAGGGCATAGAAAGAGTTTGCCAGCAGCGCGGGAGCAGGCTTAAGGATGTCCTGTCTGTTGAAGAAAAGCAGAAGAAAGTTTTGAAGAATTAAGAATAGGCCATGGAGGGAGACTAATCTCCGGGCCAGGGAAGGAATTGAGGAAGGGGGGAGACTATTAGAAAACTCAAGAACATCAATGGTGGAGGTGGGGTGGTAAAGTGCAGTCTAAATATAACACGCTATCTCGCGTTGTAAGGGCATCAATCCATAGACAGCAGAAAAAAGAGGACGGTCTCGACGTCACAACGTGCCTCGCAGAGGAGAGGGGGTAAAAGCGCTTGTGAAAAACAGAGAGTTCGGGGAGGAAGGGTAGTGTGTGACTTCCCCCGACAGGGAGTCAATTGTTAAGGCAAACTTTCCTCTGGAAATCAACAAAAAGCGGGGCACCTGTTATAAAAAAGAAAGGACAGGAAAAAAAACTGGCGGGTATTCAGGGGGGATTACGGGGTGACCGGGGGGACTAACGCGCTGTCAAACCACGCGGCGGGGGGAGAGGGACCGGACGCCCGCATTTCCTGCTCCTATGCTTGAGATAAGTGGAACTTCCACTATGCGCAGTCGCGAATAGAAGGGGCGGGAAAGTATTTGCATTGAGGTTTGGTGACCGTCTGATCGATGGACGACGAACGCTCGAAAACCCAACTACCATAAAGCGCCTCACCCGCCAACTTGCAGACGAGGAAATTACATTCGGGATACGGGGGGACGAATCTGTTGTAATCCAAACGAAAGGCAATCACGTTACTTACAAGAGTAGAGGTATGAAAAAAGTTGGGCTACAACAACATTAATGGAGGAGTCGCCACGCGTCCGAGACGTAACGAGTGGGGGTGAAAGTTCCTCCACACCAAAGGAGGAAAGAGGTGAAGAGAGTGAAGAGGAGGGATGTGGAGGGAAAGAAGAGGAGGGATTGGTTCCGTTGTGGTGGTGGACGACCTGGGGGGATTCTCTGCGGCTTATTTACGAACAGGAGAAAGGACAGATCCGAATAGAAGGGGACGAAACAATCGAGCTGATGCACTGATGAGATACGTCACATTCTCTTTCAGAAAAAACGGGGGGGGGGGGGGGGAAGGGAAGACAAAAGGAGAAAGGCGCAACCACTGGGAAAAAGGGCGACAAGATTCCGAAGTTGACCGTGGCTAATGGGAGAATATCCTAAACCCGGGTTATGGGCTCGAGAGACCCGGTGCCCGTGCTTTCAGAGCTCAACTCATTCCCTAGGATCGGCCGAAAGGATTGAGATCCTTATGGCCCAACAGACGAGACGCAGAACGTGAGGTCGATGTTTTAGGGGAAACAGCCAAAGGGGGAAAGGAGGACAATGGGGGGGGGAAAGGGCAATGACGGCCGCATCTAGAGGGGGACAAAAATGAAATTTTCATCAAAAAAGGAGATAAGAGGATAAGGGCGCCCTGCTCAAATCAGGGGAGGTCGGGACTAAATCGTGCGTGGCCAATGACAGGGACATAGGAAAGGAAAAAAGCATCATTGAGGGGGAGATGGGGAGGTTGTCCTATGAATGAGCATACGCCGATTCATCAGAGACGGCGCACCGTGGTTGGTACTGTTCCTCTTTCAGAGGGGAAAGTTCACTCCGCCGCCGTCGGGACGGGCGTATGGGGGAAAGATGTAGAGTGAAAACATTCAGCGACAGCCTTGCCTCGGAAGCAAATTGGGGTTGGCCTGGGTCCCGACGAGGTCTACCAGGAGATGAAGCCGATTACGTTGAAAAAAAAATTCGCAAGAAAATCGCCCAAAGAAAAGAGAGGGGGGAGAAAGTCGGGGAAAGTGGAGGGACCGGGTAACGACTCAGAATTGTGCAGAAAACTGGAAACTAAACCGGATCTTATTTGTCCGGGGGGAAGCATCGTCGTCAACGACCTAGGGCAAGACTGAAGATCACTACTCAACACCAGGGATGAGGAAAAGGGGAAAAGGAATTGGAGTAGCTGCGTGGGCGATTGGATTCAGACCTGACAAGACACTATCAGTCATGGGGAGGTCGAACAGGATGATTAGAGGGGTGCATCGGGAGTCAGGCAGTCCATTTCCGGGGGCGGAAAAAGGAGGATGGGCAGGGGAGAGCTGGGCATTTTGGCCCAGCCTCTCAGCAGAAAGGAGAAGGGGGAGATAAGGGGAGGAAAACAGGCCAACGAAAAAGATCTGCGCCTAGTCAGGTGGCGTTGGGGGCATAGTGAGTTCGAGAGGGGATCCGAAAAACATACGCCAAGTCTGAAAAATAATGAAACGGCGAAAGGGAAAGGAAAACTCACAGGATGGGAGAGAGTGGATGAGTATGCTTCATAAGGAGGGACCGACCAAATTCCCATTCCATGATGGGGCTTTCTCGTTTGGGAGACAGGGGGACCTATGTCTCACTAAACTGCATTGCAATACGATGCGGAGCGCTTTCAATGGCATGAAAAGTCGCGGCAACTAAAATGAGGTCTATTGAGCAGGGAATGAAACGTTAATTTCGATTGGCGGCTGCAGGCCGGTAAAAGGTCTAAAGGAAGGGCAGCGGAGTACAGTTCGGAAAAAAAGGGGACTTACCTCACTGAAAATGCGATAGTCCGTGTTAAAAGCCTTGGAGAGTTACAGAGACAGGATTCCTATTTAGTGAGGAGAATTCGTAGCAGATTCGATGCACGGGGTCTCCGAGCCACGACTTGAGGATACTTAAAAAAGGGGGAATCCCACTTACTGAGGGGAATCAAAAGAGCCGTTACATTGGTCAAAACAAAGACCTTTCCTCGTAGGACGATAGGGAGGGGGAAAGTAGGTGACGATACATTTACGCTCCCAGATCAGAAGAAAAATGTTTGGGGTTGTTGTAGAATTATCGCTATGACCAGGTTCGGAAAGCATGGGACAAGAAAAAGCACTCAGTCTCAGCATCAATAAAAACCACTTAAACAAAAGAATGTAAAACGCAACAGACATCCGAGAATAACAGGAAAGAGTTGCTAAAAATGAGGTATGGGTGGCGACTAAAAAAAGGACCGGTCTATTTTAGCAGTGGCGTATTACTCATATGGGGGGGGGGGGGGTCCCTCGGGAGGCCAAAAAGGCGACCACAGAAAAAACGGGGGTAGAAATACTCTAGGGTGCAAGCTCGGTCCAACCCCTCGGAGAAGTTATCACCCGCTGGGAGAAGAATCATCGGACTAAAGTAGGCCGTCAATGTTGCAGGGGGGGGAACAACGGTGAAATGGATCGGGGCGAGAAGCGACAGGAAGAAATTTCAAAACAGGAACGGAAAAGAATCCAGGCAGGGATAGACCGTTCAGGAGATGCTAAAACGCAGTTTAAAGGAAAGTCGGGAAAGAGGAGGGGGAGAAAGGGGGGATGGCCCTTTAGCTCCCTGGAGAGAAACAGTGGGTGTGAAATGCCGAGGGGGTCAACAAAAGGCACCCCTTAGAAAAACCAGCAAAGGCCCCGAGACATTGGGTTAAAACTTGGTGTGGTCCTCGTTCTCCATTTACCGGCTGTTTGAAAAACCGAAAAGAGAAATGTGACCTTTAATCCAAAAATTGAAAAGAGTGCCGTACAGGAACCAAATACTGGAAAACGCTGTTCTTCAAAATCGCAAGCGGAAACGCACGTCTACGCGTGAAGAGACGACTCGACCACTCAGAAGGGGGAGCGGGAACTAGTTAGGTTTATTTATTGGGATAAACGCGAAGAGGGATTTACTGGAGGACTGGACCACAAAAACACATTGGAGGCGTTTTCCTAATAGCGCAGGACAACGCAACACGGGGTGGGCCCGCTCGTTAGAGAGCGCCCTGAAAACTTAGGAAATGGCGGCACGAGAAAAAGGAGGAGGGGGGGGGAGGAAAAGGAAAACCGCAGGAAGATTAGCAGAGGAGAGAGCTTGCCAACGAATAAAAGGAATTGAGCACAAATGGAAGGCCACCCCAACCCCCACCGAATCAACGGTGGGCGTCCTTATAAAGCCTAATGGAAGGTCCTTCATACGACAGACTGATAGTAAACGGCTTTACAAAAGAGTTCCCTGGAGATGGTAATTTAAAAAAATAAAACCTGAGCTCCGGACACGAGACCCATCAAAAGATCTAAGGCCAAATGGCTTTAAGGTAATTCCGTGCTAGGACCAGATCCCAATCCGGAATATCGACAGCGAATCCCATGTATAGTTGCCCTCGAGGCTCAACTAAACCGCGGGGCACGGATCAAGTCTTACGAGGGCAGTGCCGAATTTCAAGAAGGAGGGGGGAGGAATCCTCAAGCAGAAAAGCCCAACAAACATTTATGCGCAGACTGTAAAAACCAAAAGAGTACCGTGGGGAAGGGACATTAAATCATCCTACGTCGAACTCGGAAGAAGATGCTAGTCAGGGGCGTTCGTGGGGAATAATCACCTCCCAGGAACGGGGGGGGGGGAATGTCCGGGAAGAACGCTGCAGCAGCCAGAGTAAGGTAATAAGAGGAGAGTTGAGCGCTTTCTTCTTTTTGGGACGAGGAGGCGAGCGACCGAATTACGATCTTGGCGAAGGCACTAGTTGGCGAAAAAGTATAGAATACTCAAAGGAGGAGGTTGAAAAGGCTGGTCACTACCATAAGATCGACGCCCTATCTTTTGCCTAAAGATTCTTTGATCTGCCTTGCTTATCTACATTAATTGAATTCAATGCGCAGTGCCGCCGATGGAAAGGATCCATCAGTTCAAAGAGAGGCGGGGAGGCGGTTTTCTGGAATAGGGAAACTGACTGGGGTTTAAAAGGGGTTTAACACAAAAAACTCGGGGGGGGGGACCAGCAAATTGGCAAAGGCCTTGTAACACAAATCGAAGTAGATGACCTTCTCTTGAAAAAGGAAGGAAAGGGGAAAACAATCATCGGCTCTAGTCCAGGGATCCTTTCGGAAGCAGAAACCCTCTACAAAAGCAAGGAACGATCGGGGGGTACATTTAATCAAGAGCTTAGAATTTATTTATTAGGAAGGAAAGATCCATAACCCAAAAAAACGACCCGCGGTCTTTATCATGAACTTCTACCTGAGCAATTAGGGCCCTCTCGATTGGAGGGCTCGACAGTAGGGGTAGAAAGGAAACATCCTATCCTCGAGAAACAAGCACGACCTCAACCTGCTGTCTCGTTAAAGTGGAGAAGAACGGAAGAAAGGACGTTTGGGGCAACGTCAGGAGGAGACGTCGCAGACATCAAATGGAGAGCAGTGGAGACTCAATGCAATCCATATTCAGAGGAAAGCAAAAAAAAAAGGGGGGGGAGTAAGAAGAATGGGGGGGGGGTGGGAAGGATGCACAAATTGAAGCTCTGCGCTATCTCCTGACGGGAAAGACATATTAGGGGGGATGTAATCAAAGGAACGCATCTTTTCTTATGTCGTAGTGGAACAGGAGAGAAGGTTTCGAGGTTAGTGCGCGACAACAAGTTCTATCATAGGCAGATGTGTCCGTCATGGAAGTGAGGCGATAAAGAATGCCGCGGGCGTTGCCGGGTATAGGGCAGCGCTCGGCCTGTCAAGAACATGCAAAGGAGAAGACTTATAGAAGTCCCTTACTCGATCGTGGAGTTTTTCGAATGGGGAGTGGATTGATCACCGGGGAAAATCCAAAGCAGGAGGGGACGAATCATGGGGGGGGGTTGTAATTACGGAAGTTTTCCCGGCGAGCCAGGTCATAGTAGTGAGGATAAAAGCGGCAACGTGCGGGGGAAACCTTGTATGGGTCGAACCATGTTGGAAACGTTCACAGTCAGACGGACGAGGGACCTGCACACCGGGCGAAAAAGGACACATGCAGGACGAGGGCGGCAACGCCGGCCTTCGTCATTTCACAGAAACGGAGGCGACACGGGGAAAGGGGGACCAGGGCAAAACTTTTCGAATCCGGAGTCAGAAAAGGATCCAAATGTCTTGATCTGGTAGGCGCGGGTCGCACGAAGTTTGAGCCGAAAAAGAAAGGTTCAGGGAAGACTATCTCTGTACAAAAAGAAGGCCGTTCCTCCAATCGCTAATAGGTTAAACTCGCCATCAAAGCGCCTGAAAAACCAAGACGCATCTTTTGTCTCCCCGAGAGAAGCCGGCTCTGGAGCCGGCCGCGGCTTGTAACTTGGCCAGCAAGGGTTAAACTTTCCCGATAAAGGGGAGTGCTGGAAGGACTTTAAAAAACGAAGCCGCTTGACTTCCGATTGCTGCTATCATCTTCTGAAAAGAAATGAGGGAATTAGGGGACGACACTCCGGTTGGGGGGGCGAGTGCGTATGGGGCGAAAAATCAGAAAGATCGAAAAATGCGGGGGAGGACGACTTGGGGAGGAAATGGGGACCAAGGAAACGGCACACTTTTTCTTTATAATTCAGGAAGGGAAGAGACAATTTGTTGGAAAAGAGCTGTGAGGAGATTTGAGTATACTTTTATCGCTGTGAACTCGGACCCTTCGCATCACGAACAAAGAAAGATTTCAGGCTGAGTCTGGGGGGGGTGCTTTTCCTTCCTGTTCGGGGAAAATAAGGGCAATAGGGGTGAATCCTTTCTATCTTACTTCTATTGCAGGAGGGGAGTATGGCCGTATCCAGGTCTTCCAGGACGTGGAGCATGGAAGATTTGGACCAGCGAGAGGAGAAAGGATTTGCCAAAGGGGTGGCAATCACAACTCACAGGAAAGTGGGAGAGTTACTATCATGAGGAAAGTCAACAAGGAGACGGTCAATTTGGAAGAAGTGGAAAAAGGGGAAGACGTATTACAAAAACGCCAGAAAAGCATATGGGGGGGGTAACTCCTCAAGTAGAAAAAAAATCGCCGTTACTTTTTAAAGCCAAAGAAAGAAATAGCAAGAGCCTCCCGCAGAAGCCAGAGGGGTGAGGAAAGGACGGAGGAAAAAGGATTATATCGCAGGGAAGGGGGAGGGCGCGAGGGCTGTTGACGCACAAAAGGGAGTGGAGGGAGGAAGTCGTTGTGGTCCTGACCCACTAAACTTGAGTTCCATTGGACGAAAAAGGGGCCAAGGCGCAAAGTAATGGGGGGAAAGCACCGACCTTTTATATCAACGGGAAACCTTTTAAAACATTGAGCGGCTGGATACCTTGGTAGGAAGGGTGACCTGGGTTTGGGGCACTCGCTTGCTTGAGACACACACAATCGACGGCTTCGCAGGGGCGCCCTTTTTTGGGGGGGAAACAAATCTACGTAGAGGTCCAAGGGGAAACGTAAACCCCAGAAGGCGAATCGAGGGAAGAGGGGAAGATCTCAAAAAAAGAGGGGAATGGGCTGTGGGAAATTTTTTACGCCTGTCTATCGATGGAACGGAGGAAACGCGAAAACAGCCAGAAAAAGAAACAAACGCAAAAATTAAAAGTGCCTCCCTCTTACATGACTAAAGAGGTGGGTGATCAAGTATTAAAGGTGGAGTTTGGGGGCGAACAAATATGATACAGGGAACCTTAATTGGAATAACCGCTTTCGCTAACGAAATTTCATAAGGCCACAACCAGTACTTGGCAATCGCAAAATGACTCGACGATTTGTTTACGCAGAAAAGCAACGAAAGCGGGACCTGGTGAGCGCGTTAAGGGGGGCGAGAAGGGAGATTTGTGTAAGTTGTTTGGGGGGGGGGAACAGGCCGTTTTGATGCGACATTAAGGAATGAATTTCCAAGATCGAGAAAAACTTAAATAGAGATCTAGCAAAAAAGCTATCGCGGCGGTGTCATTCGGGATCTTCACATAAAATTTCACTGAAAGAAACCTATCCAGATAAAGCAGAAGAAAAAGTGCGGGGTCAAAACTTACATGGGAAGGCGACTGCCACAAGACGATGTGACCGTGTAAGACTATGGGGGGGCGACCGATTCGGTGAATTGAGGAAGGGAGAATCATCTAAAAAGCTTCGTACAAAGCATCTACTCAATTCAAGAGAAGGCCGACAGTGGATTTAAAAGAGCAAAACTGATGGCCAGAAAGACTAGAGGGGAAAAGACATAGGAGTAGGGCTTCTTCACTTGAAAGGGCCGCTTCTCATTGGCGGCGTAGGTCAATGGTGGACCGGGACTTCAGGGAACGGGCGCGAGAAAGGAGCACGGAAAAATCAATGCAACAATCTAATCTCAGCAGGTGAGATCCGCAGCCAAGCAAGTAAATTGAAGACTGGGAAATCGGTGAGGCAAAAAAAGGTCCGGAAAAACGCGCAACCAGCAAGCAATCTCAAATACTGGAGGGGGCGTGGGTGGGGACCAAAACTCCTGGTTTCTCATGACGAACTAGGGGACCAACTCTTCAAACTCAGGAGGGTTGGTAGTGCATTTTAGGATCAGTTCAGGTGTCTGCGCAAACCTTCGATCGGGAGTGGGGACATCATCTGTCGGAGACAGAAAGATACATTCAGGCGAAAGGACCCACCAGGGGGCTAGGACAGCCTTCCTTGGTTGTTTCATGTGGACAGCGGGGGAAGATGAGACCCCCTGGCGGGGCCGGTAGTTTAGAGAAAAAATTCGCCATATCACAGACAAATACTAGGGTGGACAGAAAGGCAATTGGGGGGGGTGCAGGAAACGGCAACGCCGGCAAAACAGCAAAAGGTGGAAGAATCGCAAAACGGAGGGATGAATTGTGACCAGGATGCATCCACTGTCCACTAACTAATGGGGAGGAACGGAATAGATCTCAAAAAAAAACGGAATTTGAGGAAAAAGAAGAAGAGCAAGGTTGAAACAAAAGGATTGGGAGGGTGGGACTCATGTGTGAGCCCCTAGAAAGAAAAAAGCAGGAGGAAAAGATGAGACAGTCGAGGGCAGCGTTGCTCGGACGCCTGAAGGCCAAGTGACGGCGCCAACGAGGTCGGCATGATACCGGCGAAAAAGGTTTGGGGGGGGGGGGGAGAAGTCAAAATCCGCTCAGGGTGTAACCTCAGGGGAAGCGCGACACAGGCCAAAACAAAAAAGAAGGGACTAGAGATGGGAAATTTGGTCTTCCGTTAGTTTCGATAAAAGGTTCATCCCTAGAAAACCATACCCCCCCTAGGAGAAACTTATTCAACATTCACTAGGCGCACAAGGGGGAAACTAACAAAAAAAATGGAGTTAAAGCCGTTTAACTGAGTATAAACTGGATGAAAACCACGAAAAAACCCTCAACCATGGCCACTGAAGGAGGGAATTTCCGTGGGGGAACCGATTCAGGAACTGCTGTGGAAATCACGAATGCGGCGGCCGACCTTGGAAAGTTCGGGCAACCAATATTAAACGATGAGATAATCCCAGTGGTTATTAACGTTCTTTGCCTCAGACACTAGGCGGCCGACTTAGGTCAACCACCTAGGCTCCTGACCAAGGAAAAAAGTCAAGCGAATGGAAACTTGCCGCTTACGCGAAACGTCTCCAAGAGACTATTCATATAAGGCACCGGCCCAGCCTTGAGATTTCTCCCTTGCTAATGAAATGAGGTGGGGTAAATATTTAAATCAGGGGTCTCTAATGCCGGCCTGTACAGGCGTTCGCTGAGGCCGGGAGAAAATCTGGCACTACCTTCGTTAACCGATGACCGAAAGTACCCACCCTTGAATTACTCAAGGCGAGGATTTACGATAGGTGAGAAAGGAGTGGAAAATATCGAACATTCCATGGCAAACGAAAAAGAGCGAGTGTTTCGAGCCTGAAGATGCATTTCAGGAGAGTCGGGGAATAATACGAACAGGCAAAAGGGGGAAGGGGGACACCCAACACTGAAACAACCTAGAGGGCCAGATAAACGTTAGAAACAGACTGCCCTCACCTGCAGAAACAAGGGTACAAGCTGAAGTTTGGCGGGAAAGAAAAAAAAAAAAGCGTACAGTCGAGGGTGGGAAATGGAGCATTGTTGTGAGGTAGCACAAAGGGCGGTTCATACCCCGCCGCGGGGTGCCAGTACAGTCCGTACGAGGCTTCTAGAACACCAAAGAAAGGGATAAGTCACCGGGTATCCCATCTGCGCCATGCGAATTAAAGTTGAGGTGCGCAGCTGGAGGGTGAGTCATGGAAAAAAAAAAATAAAAACGCGCAATCTAGGCGAAAAGGGAGAAAAATGAAAAGGCCAAATTCCACAGAACGCGGGACGATCTCGCGGAAAAGCGAAAGGTAAAAAAAAAGGGATTTGGATCCCTTTCGCCCTCGGAACGGCAGCGAGGATTGCCGGGGGCCCTCCAGAACGCGCGTGTGGGTAGAGCATTTAGGCATACCACGTCACAGGTCACCCACCGGCAGTCCAGAGAAAAGGTGGGTGGGGGGCGGGGGGTAAATTGAGCTTCACCCAAAGGTGGACAGGGGGAGGTGGGGAACCGGCATCGGTCTTGCCTTTGACCGAGCCCAAAGAAGGAAAGGTCTTCGTACCACCCGGAAGAGCTCCACGAAAGCGAATGGGCGAAAGCGCAAGGCTTCCAAAAACTAAAAAAACGAGAGGAACTGAGGGGGAAGACGCCACCGCTAGGACGAGGGAGGGGCGAGTATGGATTGAAATTGGCTAAACCTAAGAGGGAGAGGGGGAAGGACCGAGGGGGATGTACCCCCCAAAACATGGGGATGGGAAAAGACTGGGTTGACTAAGATCCAGTATCGACAATCCCAGGGACCGAAGCGTTTCTCGATTCCGAACGGAGCATGATAGGACAATGCGAGACAAGGGCAGGGAGTCTTTCTACTTCACCTGTACATACAGCATGAGAAAAGTCTCAAATAAAGAGGTGAAGGATCAAGAGTCTGAAAGTGCTCACCCTGGCCGGGCACAGGTAATCCGTAGTAATCAGAGAAAAGCCCGTAGCAGACAGACGGAAAACAAACTGCTCGAAAAGCGTTACCAATTGAAAACTTGGAAAGGGGGACTGGGGGTCCCTAACCCGAGCAAACGGCCGATAATCAGACCATAGCGCCTAAGGGGAAGGCCAATCGGTGCTGTGTACGGTAATGGAGAAGGAGTCGAAAAACGGAAAAGCTCAATATCAACTCCGACCAAGCGAGGCAATTGAAAGAAGGTCCAAAAAAACGAAAAAAAACGTGGTGACCGGTCAATGTCGGCCGAGAGGAAAGGGGGGCCTAATTTAAGAGGACAGGGAGGAAGAAGCTTTCAGCCGAGAAGAAAACACGGGCCTTGCGCATCTAAAGGACAGTTAAGGGAAAAAGGAGAGGAGAAGGAATGAAAATTAACAACGGAGGAGAGGGATCACGGGAAGGAAGACTCCTGATCTTCAAATGAGTGGCCCAGCAGGACAGCATACCTTAAGAACGTAGTCAAAACCTGGTGGGGGGGGTAGACTTGAGAAAAAGGGGCGGAAAGGATGGCGCTCGTACATGAGAGTTGAAGGCGTTGACGTAACCTAGAAGAGGCCACATTGTCAGAACTTGCGTTGACGGGACCAGAACAGAGGCTACGCCGAGGTGAGGGGACCAGAAGTCTCGCCAGGGGGCGGAAGACGCCCAGGGCGTACGGGAAAGGCTACATACCGAAGGGGTAACCCTCTCCTCCGACGCGCAGAAGGCCCTTGAGCGTTGAGCGGTGGGAATGTAGGGGGGGAAGGAAGTGAATTTTGGAAGACAACTGTTAGACTAGAGGGAAAAGGAAGAAAAAACAGTTGTATCCGTTGCAAAGATGGGAAAAAGAAACGGAGAAACAAACTGATTTACAAACAACAGAAATAAGGGGGGGCCGGATCCCGGGAGAATCGCAAAAAGGATAGCGAGCTCTTACGGGTCGGAACTCTCTCTTCTATTGGGGGTTGGGGGAAGGCGAAGCGTCCCCGACTATCCTGCCACGAAACGCTTCTTCAGAGAACTCCCTATCGGAGGGAAATAGGCGCTGCGCACGTACCAGTGAGGGGAGGAGCAGAATCGAGAATCGCGCAGAAAAATCAAAGTCCACTCACCCTAACACGAGATTAAGGGTAACCCGGGAAATCAACGAAGCACTTTGCAAAAAGGAGAGCGAGCTAATTGGAGAGAAAGTCACGCCGGGAAATCAAGAGAG
>Ga0179591_1326189_pt1 | contig 16616 bp, 18 predicted proteins | sample CZOMad2_1_08_16f_FD_182891 | JGI IMG/M metagenome (GOLD analysis project Ga0179591, IMG submission 182891) | Vadose zone soil fungal communities from Angelo Coast Range Reserve, California, USA - CZOMad2_1_08_16fungal (PacBio error correction) | ecosystem: Environmental > Terrestrial > Soil >...
ACAACATTGAAGGAAACCGAGTAAGGTTCAGAGATTCGGGAACAAATTGAACGAACTCACCGAAAAAGGTAAGCGAGCAAAAAAGTTACATTGGGAACCTGTTCGCAAGCGGGAAAACATAAGCACAGCATGGAAGGAAACCGAAAACTAAACAATACAATAGAGTCTTTGGAGGGGGTCCCACCCTCTACACCGTAGAAAGCTTGTGTTCGGGAACGTTGAGCCTCTTGTCCGCACTGAGGGAACAGGAAGGTAAGACGCCAGAAAATTCGAAGATACTACCTTGGGGCGAAGGGGGTTCAGAAACCGTAGCGAGTAAAAACGCGACAAACCGAGGTCAAGTCTCGTTTTGGATGTCCCGACGACCCTATCTGCCGGGAACAAGCATACGGGTGTTTGGGAAAAACCCCACCCGGAATGAAAACCGTCTAAACTCTTACAGGACCAATCTCCTTTTGAAGGGTAACAAAAAAAAAGCAAAGGGGGGGGGGGGTGGTCCCGCGGAAATCTTATAACGTACGCACTCAGAGGCGAGGACAGTATTTTAAAATCAATCCCAAAAAAGAACGACAGACTCAGATCGCACATTGGGTCAGAGTCTTTGGGGCGTGCCGCGCAAAAGCGAACAACCCGAGTGACACCACAAGAACATGTTGGAACACCGGGACCCACTTGAAAAGTTTCACGTTCTAAAATATCGACAAAAGACAAACAACAAAATCAAACTTAGTAGTTAGAAAAGAGATATAACAAGAGCAAATTTGACGAAAGGGAACACGGACTTACGGGAACATGGGGACCGGTCTCGGGATGGCTAAGAATGGGAAAACAAATCAAGTGAAGCGTCATGCGAAATGGGGCGCAACGTCAAGTCCCACGGGATTCGCGCAAAGTCAGGATCCAAGGAAGCACACACTTTAGAACTACTACCTCAGACGGGAGATTACCGTCAAGTGGGGAAAAAAAAAGAACAGTTGAGTCTATGATCGATTCGCGGAAGGGCAGCGGAGGGGGTAAACTGGCGGGGGCCCAAATTGGAAGTTAATCAGAGTAGCCAATTGCGCGGAAACATGGTGGTCGACGGTAAAGAAAGAGTAGACCAAGGAGGGGAACGGGGAAAGGTCAACGGGGTTGTGCAGAATTCCTAGGTATGCCGAAAAGACGAAAAAAATACCCACTGGGGACGGTGACGAGAGACGAGAGGTTGGGTTAAAACTGAAAACAACGACTGGTGGATTGTGAGAAAGGTCCTGCCAAAAGAGCCTGCGTGGCTACGCGGAAAGGAGGGCAACTTGACGACAAGGAGGTCCCGACTGTGGGGGGATGAGTTCAAAAGAATACTGTCCACGTATCGGAGACCCACACAGTTAAGAAAAGGCGCAAAGAAAGTTGGCTAGAACGGCGAAAAAAGTCGTTGGGGGGACGAGCCGGTTGTTCAATCCGGATCGCCAAAAGCACTAAACGGGCCACCAAAACACTCTTTTGATCCCCTATGAGGGAGTTTCAGGAGCTACAGAAGGTAACAGATCGGGGTCTTGGGGAAGAATTGGGGGGGAAGCGGCTCCGGGAGTATAACGCAGGGAAAGTCGACGATTGTACCCGACCCCATTGACCCAGAAAGCGGCCAGACCCCAGGGGAGGACAGCGCAACACCATCGGTGGGGGGGACGTGTCATGAGAGAAGTGCTTTGATGGAGAGGGAGAAATGGGAAGTTGAGTTTCGGCTCAGGTCCTGATTGTTGAGGAATGCACACAAACTCGTGGAAAGTCAAAAAGGGAAGTGTCTTGTAAAAAGAGACATAATGGCGAGAAAAATGCGCGCAGTTCTTAGCATCGCGGGGGGCGACGAAAGGGAAAACAGCTGTGCCAGGACTGGGCCCCCAGGGACTCCCTACACATATACCGCAAGATGGGGGCCGGAATAGTCGAAAAGAAAACTCGGCCCCTGGAGTCTATGAGGGAGCAGGGACAGAGGGGGGCAACTAAGGTTGTGGGGGGGAAGGCCGTAGGACGGACACGGGAAAGGCAATTTTCAGATGACGGTTAGACGATAAGCCCCGGACAGGGGTTAAGGATCAAATAACTTAGGGAGATGGGCGGGTTCCTGCAGAAAGAGGGTGTGGGGGATTGAGGAGAACGCCTGACCGTTTACTTTGGGGTTGTTGGGGCTGGCGAAAAAGGGGCACGACAAGGGTGCAAAACAAAAAAACAGGTGTTTGATGAACTCCTGGCCTTACAGCCGGACGCGTAGGGTGGGGAGGTTAGTAGGACCAGACATGATTTGGTCAATTTCCGTAGAGGGGGTCAAAAGATCTTTGGAGGTGGGACCCAGCGAAGCGGGCACTCTAAACGTTCTTCAAGGGGGGAGGGGGGGGAAAAAACAAACGAAGAACCTGACGGGGAACATCCTTGTGTGAACATAACCACGGCACAGTTCGGCTCCTGGGGGGTAACAGCTCCAGGAAATCCTCAGTGAGGAAACCCGACAGGGACTGTCAGTGCCCATGGGAAGAGCCAGAACAACGGCACTTTTGTAAAAAGATGCCTTAAAATCAAAAAAAGACAGAAACCCGCGGCAAGGGGAGTGAAAGGAGTTATAGGGCCGGGGAAAAGGGAAAACATCGGACGACTTAGGTCTCTTGTCACGTCTGGGTGGAAAAGGGGTCCAAGGGGGGGAAACGTATCGAAACAAGCGTGCTGACTGTGGCGGTCCGCTTGATTTGGACCAACGGAAAAAAAAAAAAGTGAAAGACTGGGGTGTCAAAGGCAACTAAGACGATGCAGGAAACGCAATCCAGTTTTGAAACTTAATGGAAATGGAAATTGCCCACCTAAAACACCATCCTTTACATCTGACAGCCCCTGATCGCGACCAGGGAAGTATTAGAACAGGTTGGGGCGCAACATGAGGGGGGGGGCGTCGAAGCCACGGGGGGGGGCAAAAAAGGTGATGACCGGTGGGGGGGCATTGGGGCAAGTTTCAGGCTCCTTTTGCAATCGACCCTAGGTCCAAAAGAAACTGGTGGGGGCGAAAAAAGGGGGCAACTTTCCGCTTGCAGCTGTCCGGCACTTCTCCGTAGGAAAAGGAGCCGCTGAATTAGGGTAATAGACGAAAAGAGGGTCACACAAATCGAGTTCTACAGGAAAAAAGCATGCTAAGCCCCCAGAATGGGCTTGGCGAGGGGGTGGGGGGGAGAACAGAGTGACCTTTCTGAGCCTGTGAAATCCGTCGCGAGGGGGAAAAAAGAATGGTCCAACAAGGCATATTACATCTGCAATGGAAAGAAGAGTTGGGGAGAACAAATCCTGGTCTCATGCAACAGGGGGTGGGCTAGTCTGGGGGTGGAAAAAAGGGATATGAAAAAATAACGAAATCATCTAATTTCCTCGGTAATCCTCTTTAAGACGGCGTACGGGGTCCACAGGGAGAAAGACAGGGGAGAAGGGGGGGGCAAAAAAAGCAGCTAGAGGAAAAAAGAGGGGATCGCCTGGAAACGTGGGTGATCCACTGGGGACGCGGGGGGGGCGGTGGGGAGGGCATGGAAGTAAGGGTTCCCGGACAAAGGGCTGGAAGATAGAACAGAAAAAAACAACAACAAAAAGGGATTAAGATAGATGATCTCGGGGGACCGTGTATCACATGACCGACAGACCAAATGGCACCCCGGGAAAACCACTGAACCAAAAAAGGAGGTTTTAAGAACAAAAGCCGGCGTAAGAAAGGCGTCTGGTATTTAGTAGAAAACCCTTTAAACTGGGGGAGGCAGCAAGAGATGCCAACAAAACCCTCTTACCAGGTTAAGACGCGAAGGAAAAAACGGAGACACTGTCCAATGAAGAGGGACGGGGTTAGATTCGTGAATGGGCAGCATTCGAACGGGTTCAAACCAAATCACACGAAAAACGGAGAGAAATCAGCCACGGGGGGGAGACTCGGCTCCAAAGGAAGTCTGGGGACAATCTCTGGGGGGGAAAAAAGGTTGGAGGGGTTTGTTGGGCCCGTCTAAAACCACATGGGACTCAAAGAAGCACAGAAGGGAATGCGACAAAGTGATCAAAAAAACTTAGATATGCTTCCGGGGCCTGCACAAACGTGCCAAGCGTACGTCTCAGGGTCTAAAAAAAAAAGGAAAAAAAAGAGTTCCAGGAAAAAGAGACGGTAGAACAACCGTTGAACCACCCGGCCCAAAGACCGTGAGAAAAAAAACAAAACGGGCACAGGTGAAAAAAAAAAGGGATAATCAGGTGGGCAAGAAATTCTCGGAGAACACAGGGAAATTACTAAAAACGATGTTACGAGGACGACCTGGAGATGCAGGGACGAGCAACTTTCTAAGCTCGAGGGCAGGGTGGTTAAAGTATTGCGGAAAAATGTGACATCTTCCATTGGAGGGAGGTAAGAAGCCCTGGAAATTGCGTGGAAAAAATCAAGAGTAGATGCTCTGTAACAACCACGCGGGACGGGAACGTAGTGCCCTTCACGCACCCAGCACTTCAGAGTCTCAAATGAATAAACATTAAGTGCACCCAAAAGAAAATGCGCAGGAGAAGGGGGGGAGGGGGTAATCTTCTAAATGCAAGAAGGTACGCTAAGGGGTTGTCATGGCTTCAGGGAGAAAGAGCATAGTCTTTTGACCGGGGTTGAGAAGGTACCCGATGGTGGGGAGAACTGGCCGATGGTTAAAAGGGGGGATCAGGAAGGAGAGGGGATCAGATTGGGCAGGAAAAACCATCAACAGAGTCATCGAGAAGAGAATGATGCGAAAGAAAACAAGCAGATCTGGGGGGGGGAAAAAAAAAACAGAAACTTCCTAACGACCTTGAAAAAGGTAGTACACATTTTGGTAACAACAATATCACGTCTGCTGAAAACCATGTTCAGACTACGAAAGAACACTTGCCTGGGTGAAGTTCGAATAAAAAACAAAACAAGAAAAGCGGGGCAAGTCTCAACATGACACCAAGATGCGCTCAAGCCCACTAACGAGAGGAAAAGCACACCTCGGTAAAGTGAAAAAACAGGGAGATCCGAAACTACAAAGCCTGTCGACTAAAGAAGAATCACAACACTTTGCACAAAAACGGGTTTCCCCTGGAAAACGCGGGAGGATCAAATGCAAATAGGGATCGAAAAACAGGACTCAATTCCTATTGCGGGTGAGACTGGCAGCAATGGTCAGCAGCGATGTGCACTACCGAAAAGGCGTCGTAAAAGAGCTAAACTGGGAAAAAACGACATCCCGAGGAAACAGAAAAATTTGTGGCCAAAGAGCCAACAAGACGGAAAGGATCGTAAACGCGTCTCCCGAAAAGACAACCTCGACACTACCACCGACGGGGGAACTAGAACAAAAAAGCCAGAGCCTCACGGTGGGGGTGGATCGTTACACACAGGTGATGAAGCATGGTCGGGGGGGGACAAATAAGGTAAGATGCAGGGCCGGCGTGTCCCTACATGCCGGGAGTCAAACACAAACACTCCGCAAGGAATCCAAAAAACAGAAAGATCGGAACCCACTCGACAGTGGCTGGAGCCAGGGGTGGTTCAAGGGCCACGAAAAGGGGGATCTTCAGACCTCGGCAATAGGGGGTGGTGGTAGCAACGAAAACAAGACCGAAGGATGAAAACCAGGGTGGCGGGCGGCCCTCAGAAAGGAAGGGATCCTGAAGACAAATGGTGACCTAAAATTTTACCCTTCTTCAAGGTGTACGGGCCATCTACGCGAGAAAAAAACAGCGGAAAGTAAGACTAACTACTACAATAAGAAAGAACGTGACAAACCGCGATCTCGGGGGGAAAGGGACCAGGAAGATTTTGACTTCGCAGAGGGGCCATACTACAGACGCACAAGAGCCGACAGGGCGCCAAGGGGTGGTGACTTTCAGTGTCAGCCCCTACACAAAAGAAAAACCTCTGACAAAGGGGTTAAAGGGGGAGGCTACACTGACGCTCATAGAAATTACACTGAAACCAGAAAAAGATGGGCCCTCCCCACTTGAAAAGTCGATCATCAAAACAACTAAAAAATAAATCCCAGAGGACGGGGGTTACGTGACGGAAACCGAAGTGGGCTTGATCAATCAAGCGTTTTGATCAAAAGCTCGAGAAGAGAACTTCGTTCCCAAAGAGTACCCACAACGGCAGGTCATCAAAAATGGCAACGGGGGAGGGGGTCAGTGATTATCGACCAGAGGCCTGAAGAGATTTAAACGGGTGACCACCCCCCGGCGAATGGAAACGGTCATTATGTCTCAGACGATATCAACAACCAAAAACGTGTGGAAGAAGGATCAAAAAAAGGGGACAACGGGCAAAAAAATTTCAACTTCGGCGGGAACTGTTGGAATCTCGGCCGGGACCCCCGTGACGAGAAAATCACTACAAATGGAAGTGGGCATGACTCGGGGGTTGTCGGGAAAAAAGCGGGGGGGGGGGGAAAACGCCGGCGCACGAAGGCTGCGCAGAGAAGACACAAACACCAAGATAAGAGAACAAGACCATCGGGGACAAGGACATGAAACGGTCTATGAAAAGTCTAAGAGTTTGATCCTCTGGTAGGGCCAGCCGGGGGCACGGGTGAGAAAAATGCTCGGCAGGGGACCTAAGGACCACGAGAAACTTCCAGGGGGGCAAACGAACCCAAGTTTGCTCACAGGGAAAAAAGACTTAAACGGGGGAGCCATCTACGCCCCTTGGTGGCAATCAATAGTGAGGAAAGAAAGTGGGGAGAAAAAAAAGGAGGGGGAACGCAGACTGGGGGTCCGAAGGTAGAAAGGGAACTTCCAGCCGGAGTAGAGTGGCGTGGGGGTTCAGAAAAAAGCGGGACAGTCTAAGAAACGAGCACAGATGCAAAGACAAAGGGGTTGGTGCAAGGGAGTAAAAGGGGAGACATTACGGTCGAAAAAGAAAAGATCTTTTGTTAAGCCAACCGACCATCCGGCAAGGGGGGGGCGGACAAGAACGCCAAACCATGAGAAGTAGGCTAAGCGGGGTGTAATGAGCCCGGAGAAGACAGCGCCCGGACAGATGGTGGAAATCAGGCAATAGAGGGTGAAAAATAAGCATAGAAGATCGGAGGCGGTACCACCCAGGGACAGCAAATAAATTTTAACCCCGCCAGGGGAAAAACGTAGTCATACGGGGATGTGGAAAAAAATGACTGTGTCGAAGCGTCCAAAGCAGAAAAAGCCCCGGGAGGGGTACTAACTCACCGAGCGGGCAGTGTAGCTAGGGAGCCTGTGGGTGTAACGGGAGACGTTGACGTTGATCTCGAGACTGTCATTGGGGTGAGCGAAAACGCAAAGACTGGGGGGTAATTGAGACAGGCGCTAGCCGGGACCATGACTCCAAAAAGTGCAGGGCGGAGCAAACTCCCACGCTGAAGACTTCCAAGGTAAACTGACCTTGCAGGTTCTCTCTGATAAAACGGAGGAAACGGGGCCAGCGTCGTAGGGGGGGTACGATACCTAGCGTGCCAAAACAAAACACCAGAAAGACGCGTTGGGGAAAGAACACGGGAGGGTGGGGAGGGGTGGTGCAATTATTTTTGAGCGGAGAGGACAGCCTGCAGGATTGGTCGAAGTCAGCGGGGAAAAGTCCGCGGTGTAGAAAGCGTGGGGAAGGGGGCTGAAAGCCTCTTGGGTTAAATGATGTTTGAAAAAGCACGTCGTGGAAGTGTTTGTTTGGGTTGCCAAAAGACGGCCGGGGTGCACCGTTTGGGTGGAAGGGGACAGACATTTCTAACAAGGGGGCGTGAGAGGGAAAGAACAGGGGGGATGATTGCGTACAAAAAGGGAACAAACGTTACCAAAGTCAGAACTGTGCGCTTGGGGGGGAACAGATGGACAGGGTAGCCCTTGGGTCTTACAGATAAAAAAAATCTCGAGGCCGCCCGTCTTACACCTAAGAGAGGGGGGGATCCCAAAAAGAGCCAAGGCATAAAAAGTTGGGGGGGGGGAATCTCGAAGTTCGAATCTACGGGTGGACCGGAGAGAAAAAAAAAAACGTCTGGGAGAATTGAAAAGTGCAGAAGCAACATCTACTTCAACCAAGGGGGCGCGGGTGTACAAGCCTGCAAGGGGGGTCCACCAGAGGAAGTCAAAAGGGAAAAAAAAATCCAAAAAAGAGCCCCGGAAGGGCTTGAAACCGGGATGGAACATCTGACGCTTTAAAGAGGAATCTGGTGCGGGGGGCATGGCTACGAACCTCGGAAAACGTTGTCTATGTAGCGTTCAGTGTGAATCCGCTTTGGAAAAATGGTTTTACAAGCACCTTGGAAAGGTGTGCAAAAGAAACACTCAAGGACGAATGGCAAGGAATTAGACGACACAAAATTGAAACACCCGGACCCCTAGTCAATTGGACTGGGGGGAGAACGACTAAGAACTCCCGTGGAAGGCCGCCCAATAAGAACCACGCTACAAAAAAAAATTGCGGACAATATGGATGTAGACCTGGGCAAAACTTTAATCGGAAAGTGCAAGGAGCCGGTTGGGGAGAACGATGAACGATCACGGGGGCAAAAAAAGGGGGCGAGGGGAAAAAAAGGTGGTGTGACAGCGGGGGGAAACCCTGAGCGGACATCGGGGGACGGCGGACAAAGTAACTTCGACTACATGGGCATGGCGCGCGAGCCAAAAATCAGATCCAGGAACTTGCAGGGTTTTGCGGGTGGTGGAGAAAAGGTGTTCTCCTGATTGTTGGGAATACCGGGGGAAAAGTAAAAGGGGAGGAACCACAAACCTGGAAATAAGAAGAACCATGACCAGTCCAAATAGCATACGGTTTAAGAGAACACACTGCTTTGTAGGTAATCGCTCACCAATTTGTAATGTGATCGGAAGTATGGACACCAAAACGCAAGAAGTGCCCTCACAACACGACCTATTCAGAAAACTGAAATGCACGAAACATCCGTGTCGACGGTCGGCGGGGTGGGGGGGAAAAAACAGGAAGAGGATAGCCAGCGGGGGGCTTCAACAACTGGGACCAGGGGGGGCTTTCCTATTTCAACGACGGTCCCATACGGCAGGCCGTGAGGCAAGGTGGGGCGCAGGGTGGCCACTTGGGGCAAGGGGGTGGGGCGATCGGGGGGGGCGAAACAAAAAGGACCGGCGCGATCATCTGAAACCCAAAAACAACTCTGTCCCCTGGGACACACAAGGGGACTGTCTTGGGCAACTCGGGGTGCATCACGGCCCTCTCTGGGTTGCTGTCGCTGGAAAAAGGGGGGAAGAGCATAGAAAACACCACACACCATATCCACACACGGGCCAACACAACACGGGCCCAAGGAAGGGGGGGCAAACAACACCATATGAATGCAAAACAAAACGAAAAAACATATAAAGAACACGATAGCAACTCAACAAAAATTGTACTTGGTGCGGGGGAAAAGGGAAAAAAAAACAAACCAGAAAAAAAACCAAACAAACAAAAGCTCGTCCTGAAGACCAAAAAAAAAAAAACAACAACCTAAGGAACTAATACTAATAGGAAAAGAAACTAAAAAATCGAACACACAGAGGGACCACGGGATCAAAAAACCAAAAAAAAACACAGGGGGAAACAATAAATGGAGGTCAAAAAAAAAAGGGCTAAAACAAAACCGCTCAAAGCAAAAAAAAGTGGGGGGGCTCGTGAGGGGGGGGGGAGCGAAAGGCCGGGGGCCGGAAAGGGGGGGGGGGTCGAGGAGGGGGAGGCGTGTGGGGGACGTGTGGGCGGTGGGTGGTCGGTGTGTCCTCGGGGGAGGGGAGATAAAAGGAACATCAAGCGATAAAATAGCGCGGAATAGTAAAGGAAAGGGAGGCGAAGTGACTAACCCGCCTGGGTGCCAAAAGGATGGCAGCGCAGTGGCTTAAAGCACGACGCGGTCACCTCTCGCCAGGGGCATCCACAAGAAGTCCAGCCCCCGACAAGCACGGGACCCTAGGGCACAGAACGCCCATGAGAAAAAAAGCAAACGATCAAGAAGCAGCTGGGTCGTGGTCTGCGTTGGGGGTTGCGGGGAAAAGGGTGGGGAAAAAAGCACGAAAAATGTGCACAAGATACGGAAAGTTAAAAAAGAATGGGCCGGAATGCATGGCCACAGAAGGAGACTCGATCGTGTGTTAAGGCCGTCGGGGGACGAGAAAGGCTCAGGAAATGTGGGAGGGGCGCCCTCACTCTAAAATTGCCCTCCGCGCAATGTATTAACACCAAAACCGACGTGGAAAGACTGAACGCGTTCAACTGCACCACGCTTATAGGGTCACGTTACGGGTTGACGGGACAACTCACAGCCCCTACCTACCGGCGGAACGGAGAACGGCTACCAGCAGGGGGGCTTTGCAAAATAAAAACACACTAAAGAAGAAAAAACCGTTCCCGGTGTCCTCACAAAGAAATGTCCGTGCGAATCGGCGCAACTTACCCGTCACAAGGTTGGGAAAGGTGAAAAGGTGGACGTCCTGCAGCAAAGTAATAAGGGAGAGTGTCGCAGCAAAAAGGGGGGGGGGGGGGGGGGGGGGGGGGGGGGGGGGGGTGTAAGGGAAAGGGGGAGACTCGTAGGGAAAAAACACGAGGGGGCACTTCGTGGAAATGGACGAGGGGGTTCCAACGACCCAAACGAAAGCAACCCACGACACTGGATCCCATCGACGAACCAAAACAGACTCTGGGGAATCCTCAGACATTTACCTGAATATACCCGTTTGGTAAAAAAAACTACTCCTCCAGACTCAAACCGCCGAAAGATAGAAACAACACACTGGGGGGACCCCAAGTAATCGTCGTCAAAAAAAAAAAAAACAAAAAAAAAGGCCGCAAAAGAACAGCAGCCTGCTTAAAGAAAGGGATAAAAAAGAGATAAAACAGACCACCTAGGCTTCGGACGCAGACGAAGTAATGCTAACTAACGAAGGCCCAAACCACCGGGGTGGCACACCCTAACCCTGTTCTGAACGGACCCACACCCGTCAGAGATGGGGGGGTAAGGTTCTGTATGACGACAACGACCGCGGAGCACCGGATGGGAAGGGAAGAAAAGTCATGGTCAGGACGATCCTCGACAAAAACGGGAGGCGTGCGCGGGCCTCCGCTCCTCGTAATCGGGAAAAAGGGAAGCTCTATAACCGAGTGGGAAAGCAAAGACACAACTTTAAAGACGAAATCCAACCTCGCCGAGCACCTTGAGTCCCCACAACCGGCTCTAAAACGAGTCAAAGACTCCGTGTTGTTGCCAGACAGTCCCCCAGGGGGGGACGGGCTGAGTTAACGGACAATCGTTTAAAAGAGGAGTCGTGATCCAACTCGGAGTCACCCCAGTAAAAAAAAGCGTTCAGGGGAAAAAATACTCAAGACTCCGGAAAAAACACACTCGCGATCCCACAGCGGTGTGAAATCCCACAGGAACGAGAGACCGGGATTAAGTTAAAAGATCAGAAATACAAGATGGGGTCCCCCCAACCAAAGTCTTCCAAAAAAGCGAAAAGAGAAAAGGATACTATTGGCAACCTCTACATAAAAAGGTCTGACTCCCTGAGGGACCAAATACAAAAACGACGAGGGCACGGGAAGTTCAACTCCAATGTTTAAAGGAAAGGAAGGGAAAACGAAGCAGAAAATAACAGCTGGGCGAAAAAAAGGACCGCCTCAAACGACCAAGACCGTGGTTTTACAACCTAAGGACTTGGGGACGACTAAGGGCCGAGGGAACGAAGGAGGGTGCGGCACAAGAATATGAACCTACTGGGGGGGAAAACGGACACGCAAACTGTAGCTCAAAAACAAAATGGTGGGGACTGGGGAAAGCGGTAGTAGTGAAAACCGCGCATCAACCCCCCTAGAAAGGCATCCGCCTAAGTCCGACGGCCCCAAGTGGCAGCAGAATAACAACGCGACTAAAAGCCATCCACCGAAGTGTACGGTCAAATTGCACAAACAGAGGTACCTTGGGTGGGAGATCTCGATGAACGGATCCTGAAAAAAACCAATCTCAGGGGGGAAAAAACGCGGCGGGCCCACAAGGCAAACGCAGCACGCCAATTCCACGGATGTGTATTTCTCACATTAGACATCTAAAAACAAAGGTCAAAACAAGGTTCCGGAACCCGAAGTGAAAGTAGCCAACAATTATGCCGGATACCTAGTAACTCAAAAACAAGAGGAAAAGAAGGAAAAAGGAAAATCCTTAAACGACACAGGGCCAGGGGGCTACTTGGACTGTGGACGAGGGACAGAAATAGAACAAAGCCGTGAGGTGGGGGAGTTACTCGGCTGATTGCCGGACCGGGGGACAAACTCAGAGGGGAAACCGCCCTCAGGGAAATTCGGGCAAACGAAAAAAAACGAGATAAGCTGCACCAAAGACAATCAGGGGCAATGCAAAGAAAAATCTATTTACAGACGATCCGGGGGGTGAGGCTGGTGTGCTGGGGCAGCTTTTAGGGGCGAGATGCGACAGGGCGATAAAATTAAACAACTACGGCCAGGACTGGAGGGTGACGCGAAAGTGTGGTTGAAAACGGGGGAAATCCCGGAAAAATGGGCGAAACCAGTAAAAACAACGTGCGTCTGGGAATTCCGCGGGATGCCGCGGGGACGAAATCTTCAGGGACGGGGGAGGGTTAGAGAAAGCAAGCAACTATGAAAAAACGCTGTGTCATTTTAAAGGCTGTTCCTGGCAAACCACGGCGAATGGGGGTGTCAGCCGGAGAAGTGCAAAAAAAAACCACGACCAGAGCCATACTGGATACAGTCGTTCGAAGCTCGAGGGAAAAGGGGTCCGTAGCCGTTCCCCACCAAAAAAAAAAAAAAAAAGGTCCCAAACAAGAGTGTCGAAAAAAACGCCACCACAGGTGAAACTCTGTGTGCGAAAAGCATTTGGAGGGCCCGAGCTCCGGCAAACAGGGAAGTGTCACACTCACTGTGCAGATCTTGTGGGACAAAGGACTTCAAAAAAAAATTGAGCCGGACGGGGGGGGACTTGGAACGATGGAAGAGACGCGGCAGACCAGGTAGGTCCCTAAGATACGGAGATTTTCCAGCAGTTGATCATGGGCAAAAAAAAAAGAACCGTCATAAAACAAAGGATAAGGGGACCCATACGCGGTGGCGGAAATAGGGAGGTTTATTGGGGGGCCGGGGGAAATCGCAAAAAAACGGAGCGTTGGGCGAAAAATTCTCGAAGACCTGTCCGTTTTGGGCGTCATGCCATAGGGAAGAAAAAAGGGACGCAGCTAGAGATTCTCACAAAAAAAAAAAAGAGTGACCGCGGGAACTTCCTCGCGGCACGACGGGAACTCCTGGAAAAAGGGGTGGCTAACTGACAAGCAGCGGCAACAAAAGAAAAAGCGTCGTGAAGGGTGCTCAAATACTCTGCCACAATTGAGATGAAAAACCAAGACGAAAATAGGGAATTTGGGGGCAAATTGGTGGGATCTTCGTATTGCAGTAACAAGGGCCCTGACCCTCTTTCGAACAAAATCAAGGTAGGGCCAAGAAGGGTGAGAGCCACCCGGGATCTTGCCTGAGCAGATGGGGGGGGGTAGGGGACACTCCACCGGGGGTCGTTGTTGGGTGTTGTGCAAACCGTACCAAGGGGTGGGGGGGGCAAAAAGGTGGGGATAACCGACGTGGGAAGCGAGCAACCTCAGTATTAGAGCGTACCACGGGGAAAGTTGAAATTTCTTAGAAAAAAAGAAACTTGGGAACGTGTGTCCGTACTGGATTGAGCATAAAAGAGCGGCCCGGTGACATCCCAGTGGGGGCGACCGCATACCTTAGCAAGCATGAAAATCAGAGATCAAAAAAAGCCCTTCTCCGAGGGGGGAACTGCGTCCCCCAAGAACTCTAACGTCTGAGGGCTGAAGAACACCATTTACGAAAACGAGAGAAACAAAAACGGCAGGGGTTGGCGAAAGGTCAAAGCAGAAAAGTCTCACAAAAAAAAATCAAGGAACAAAAACGGGAATTTTAAAAACTTGGGGGATGGAGGGGAGCAGCTTATGTCGGAAATGCGACTTCGAATGGGTTCACGGGGGAACTGGGGTTGTATTGGGGCTACGCGACAACGAAGGGTGGGGGGGATTGGGAACCAAGGGGGATAAAAATTGATTGCACTCCATGGCCGGGGGCAAGGGAAACCCTGGAAAAACTGCATTGATCTTAGGGCGGCACAGACGCCTTTTACACCAACTACTGCAATTATAACTCTTTTCTCACCCGGGGCAAGACCGCAGTCGAGAAACCACGGTCTGACTGCCTTGGTCGAAAAAAAAAAAACCCAATTGGAGTCGAAAGGCCACAAGATGGTCGGGGGGACCTTGGATGGCTACTTAATCTAATGGTTTTGCAGCACGGCCGGGGCCCAGGCTAAAAGGCCGGGGGGGGGACGAGGGCCACGAAACGCAGGTGTAAAAACGAGACCCGGCGGACTCTTAGAACGCGGCGGTGGGATAAACTGGGGGCTCAAAACGGTCTTCACGAATACTATGGGTCAGAAAACCAAAAACGCGAAAGGGCCCTGATGGCGTCCTTGCAGGGGAGCGAGTGGGGGATAAAGCAAAAAGGTATACAGTGGTGATCAGACCGTCCTAGGGACAACCCAATCAAACATCTATTGGACAAGGGGGAGCTACGTGGAAAAAAAAAATCTGTGGGAATAAACCCGAGGGATTTTCTTCTGCAAAAAGGGGGGCTTAGAAAGCTGAAAAACCGGAACGATGTGACCCAAGTGAAAGTCACCTGACCGAAAAGGCATGATTCCGCGGGACCCGCAATTTCCAGGGGGATAACGGTTAAGACAGCGGAAAAAGACCACGGGAGTAGAGGGTGAAAGGGAGTGAAATAGACAAGAGGGGGGGTACAACATGTATGTTGGGGATCGGGTCATGCAACCTCAAGACAAGGGGGGTCCCTTCTTTCCGGGGAGACTCACGGGTTCCTCCCGAACGACAAAGGAATCAAAGACCCAGAGATCAAAAAACGGAGGGGGGGGAAAGGGTAGAATAGAAGAAAAAAAAAAAGCAGGACCGATCCACTCCAACCGACGGTCCCAGCACCAGAAAAGCGAAACACTTAGTGAAAAAAAGAAGCACCAACCTCAAGGGAGGACCTGGGGAGGGCTACACAAATTTCAACTGGTCGGGCACCCTCGAAATAACCAAGCGAGGATTGGCTCCAAGAAACAAATAAAACGGAGACGGAATCATTGTGAGAGAGGAAGGTTCGTGAGGGGCCTCGGGCCAAAACAGTTAAACGGCGAAGCACAAGCAAAAGATCCCGAAAGTTGGTAACCCCCAGAAAAAAATGCTCAGGGCGAGATGCATCTCGCTGTCCGGTTCTTCGTTTTATCGGGGCGGGGGTCAAACACGGACCGAAAAAGAGAGAAGAAAACAAAGAAAAAGGGGGCCACCCAACCGAGATCCACCGGCAAAATTAATTGTACAGGCTTTTAGGGTTCGAACCCGCACTGTTTCCCCACGGAAAAAAAGGGGCGAGAACCGAAGGGGGGGGATCCGCCCCCCGAAACGTTAACCCCCGCGCGGGGTCCAGTAAAACGGCCCTCGGGGGCCCCGGCCGAGCAAGGGGGGGAAGCTTCTCAGGAAAAAAGGAAGGGAAAAAAAAAAAAGGGTTAGGCAAAGATCAAGAGGGAAATCTCTTCCTGAACCCAAGACTAGGGGGGTAGGGTGGCGAACAAGGTGATGGCAACTAAAAGGAGAGCTCGAAAGACATGGATTGGGAAAAATGAGGGCGAAAATATGACGCGGGGGCGCAAACGGGCAAAAGGAAAATTTCGGGCAAAAAAACACACAAAACTGACGAAGCGTCAGCCGTGTTCCCGAAAAAGTGGATCGCCCGGCCTCAACCAAGAAAAAACCGAGATATCCCAAAAAAAGGGTAGGGAACAATCAGAAAAAAAAGAAATCCAGCAAACACGTTCCCGGAGGGAGGTTGGTTCGCGCAGCAGAGGGGTCACAACCAGCGGAAGGTTTGACAAAAGGTAGGGGGTGCGGAAGCAAGGAGCAATACGGATATGGTACCTGTCCGGACAGGTACCGAGGGGGGGGGAGAACCGGTGCGAAGGGGTCAACACAGGGGATCATGGAATCAAGGAAAGGCTCGTGGGGGGGAGACAAGAGCACCCTGACGCCCACTAGAAAAGAAAAAATCAGACGGTAAACAATTAGAAAAAACTAAATCCGCAAGTAAGTCGTGACACACGTTGGGGGAAACGCATACCTCGTCACAGGGAGAAGCTAGAGACAACAAGATGCCACCCTGGTAAAATAAAACACACAACAAAGAGAGACAAGACACCATTAAAGCATCACGCATAATGGGGGTCTAACAGATAAAATACGGGGGAATGAAAAAAATCAACAAACGGCCCGGGGACGGCAGGAAACGAGCGTAAAGAAGGCCCGACGGAAGGGCATAAAAAGACGACCGGGGGGGGTGGGACACCCTAAAACTCCTGGGGGAACGGGAAAAAAAGTCAAATAGTTGCAGAAGTGGGAGAACGTAAACATAGGACGTGAGCACAGTGTATAGGCAGTCATGGGACCAAAAGAAGCAAAGAGAAGGGCTCAAAGGGAAAGTCTCCAAGCACCGGTCGAGGCCGGGGCTTCGACCG
>Ga0179591_1371492_pt1 | contig 16615 bp, 25 predicted proteins | sample CZOMad2_1_08_16f_FD_182891 | JGI IMG/M metagenome (GOLD analysis project Ga0179591, IMG submission 182891) | Vadose zone soil fungal communities from Angelo Coast Range Reserve, California, USA - CZOMad2_1_08_16fungal (PacBio error correction) | ecosystem: Environmental > Terrestrial > Soil >...
GGCAGGAAAAAAAAGTGAGTGTCCCCTCCCTGTTTCAGAGAAAGGAAAGTCGTTCAAAAGGAGAATTTAGAACGGGGACGCCGGATCATCAAAAAAAAAAAAACCACGTACTTCTCGTGAACCGGAAAACGGAGCGGGCCTTCGAGAGAAAAAAAGAAAGAACAGGAAGTCATCCTGCCAAGAGAGCAGGGAAGGGGAAGTTATTTGTGAGGGAAAAAGAGGCCGGAGAAAAAAATCTCGGACCGAGGCAAAAAGGGAAAAAACAACGTAGAGGAGGAAAGGAGGGGCCTAGAAAACAACCGAAGATTTCGTCGCAAAGGACTTTCCATAGGGGGGGGGTAAATAAGGGGAAAAGAAAGAAGGATGCCTTTCCTGTCTGAAGAAAGGGGAGCTCAGAAAAGAAACGCGTTCCACACCCTGGGTGAAGGGACTCGGTTTTTAATGAGGAAAAAAAGATGTATCAGGAAAAAAGGAAGCCCTTGGGGAAAAAAAAAAGCGAGCATCCATCACCGAAAAACTGTGGATGGGGAGTCCTGCCGGAAAAAAAGAAAAGGAAAAGAAAGGGAAACGAACGGTAACATACACTTAGGGGGGGTTGATTGATGTGGAATGTGCGAGAATGAGGAAAGGGGAGAAGGAGGGGTCAGGCAGGGGGGGGGAGACCTTTCTTCTTGGGGGAACGGAATGGAACAAAAACGCAACGCAGCCGGGGGAAAACTTCCTTGGGGACGGAAGGGGGAAAGAAAGTCACGACCCTTTCCGGAGGCGACCTCTTCCATCACGAAGAAAAAAGGAAAACGGAAAAAAGGGGAAAAAAAAGAGAATACAGCAAACACTTACTCAAAAGAGCCTGGTAGATCCTTGTAAAAAAAAGGAGGGCGGTGGAGAACGGGCTGAGGAAAAAATTCTCGAGGGGGTCCAGAAATAGCGCTCTATATTTACCACGGGGGGAAGAGAGGGTTCGATAAAAAAACCCAAATGGGCTCACGGAAAGACTTTCGCGCTGAGGTTTGGCCGCAAAAAAAAGGGGGGGAGCCAGACGACGAAACAAATCTATTTTGGAAGCGAGGGGGGGGGGGGAAAATGACCGGCGAAACAACGAGTGGATCCGGCGACAGCTTCCAACTATGCCTCACAAATTTGGGGTTTTGACAGGGGGACACAACAAGGGAAAGGGGCTCTTTTCAAAGACACAACGTGGGCCTTCCTTCGTTGGAAGTCTTTCGAAAAATCTTCGTCTGAAATTGCCACCCGGCCATATCATTTGAAGCAATCTTAATTGAAAGGGGGGGACGATTTTGGGCTTGTCACAGAACGGATATATCGGGCAGGTGCGAGAAAAAAGGAACTTCGGGATCTCAAAACATGGAGAAAGGAAAGCTCCAGAAAAGACTAGTCTTTGCAAGAGGGGGGAAAGCGCAGCCCGAACCGGCCCGCGATCCTTGGACGAAGGAGGGAATTAGCGGAGACAATTTCTATCACAAAACATTGCGGAAAAAATGAAGGTGAACGAGGAAACCACGAGGATCTCAGTGTTGCTCGGGGGTGTTTGTCCGGTCAAAGGGGACGGTTTTCAAAAAGAGTTGGTCGAAAATACTCCCGAAGCGGCAGAGCAAACTGCTTAGCAAAACAATTAAGAACATGGGGGGGGGGGGGGTTCACGCGAAAAGTCGGGGGGGGCCAATCCAGGAATCTACAGCGGGGAATGTTTTGGGGCACAGCCGCCAGGCCTAAAAAAACGGCCGGTCATGATGGTGTTGTTTGTTGGAAAAACCCGGCGCAAACCCAAACCGACCGTCCTTGGCCCGGGCACAGAAAAAAAATCCTCGAGGGAGCAGCATGAATTGCGCAAAGCCTGAAAGCCGGGGAGGCCCCATGACACAGAATACATCCGCTGATACATCCGTCTGTGTCTGTATAAAGGAACGAACCGAAGTCTTAATTTCCCAGGGGGGAAAGTGCTGGCAAAGATGGGGTGTCCAAGGAATAGAAAACGGGGCCCGGGAACTCTGCCCTCGAATGAACAGGTGCAAAGGACGTTGTAGCCGGGGGGGAGTGAGGGAAGGCGCGCCGACCGAGGGGGGGGGAACTCATGTGGGGGCAATTCGCTTAACAGATGGGAATTCACACAGTGAGTGAGGGGGTGGGGGCGGGGGGAGACGCACCGGAAGGAGTGGCGGTTCGCTTTGGGGGGCTCCGGGATGGATGAAGTCCATTTTGGGGAAAAAAGAGATTCCCTGCACTGTAAAAAAGGGCAAAAGATGATCGGAACGCCGTCAAAGGCAAAAGGCAAAAGGGGAAACGGCAATTCTGAAGTTTGTGGGGGTGGGCCAAAAAAAACAAATGAAAAAAAATAAGGACGGTCAAAGTAGTTCAAACAGGCACGCTATCGCAGCCGTTCGGCGGGGGGAAAAGAATGAGCCTGGAGACCCGTGGAAGGGGGCGCTTCAATCAGTCAAAAGTTCCTCAAGAAAATCGAGAAAACGCCTCAAAACTAGAAACCGCCGAATGTGACGGCTTGCACCGGCCGCAAAGAACAAAGGGGAAGGGACCCGTAAGAAAAAATTCTGGAAAAAGAAAAAACACAGCTGGGGGGGGGAGGAAGGGCCGCCGGGAACACCTCCAAAGAAACCTACCCAAAACGACCCCCTAAAGGCAAGGAGACAAAAAAAAGGGAAATCCACGAACAGGGGAAAACCCAAGATTAAGGCGAAAAAAGAAAAAGTTTTGAAAAAGGAAAAAATCACTTAAAAAATCCAACTCCAAAAAAAAAATGAAAAACATTTCTATCCCCTTTCTTACTGACAAGTGGAAAAATGGCGCCCCACAGGAACAGGGAGCCTCTCCACCGAACTGGGGGGCTACCCGGCCACGCCGGGGGGGACGTGCCGACAAGGGTCCGTTCTCCAACAAAAAAGGGTCCTTGTCTTCAAGGGGAAGAGAAGAGCCATTTAAAAAAACCACCGTTTACCGGGGGCCAAACGTCCAGTAAAAACGGGGGTAAAGTTCACTGAGAGAAGACTCAAACCATCTCCTGTAGTCTGGAAGGGGGAAAAGGTAAAAGGGGAATCGAACCTAACGACGAAACCCAACAAGGCCCGCCAATTCCCGAAAATGAAAACTGGGAGGCGGTCGCAAAAACCCAGCAAGGGCCTATGGAAAAAGGGTCGGGGAACTAGGGAAAAAAAGGGCACTCCCGTGGGGAGAAACTGTTGCATATTTCAGCCCGGCAAACCGAAAAACCCAAGGGCCCTGTAGTCATCGGGAGCAAAAAACAACCTAAGAAAAGACGTTGTTGCTGAGGACGAAAGTCACACCAAAGAGGTGGGGATTCGTAAGGGTCTGTGTGCGTAATCGAAGAAAGGAAAACGGGGGGGCGCTTCGTGTTGATTCGAGGGGCAAAAAAAAGGGCCTCCAAATCCAAATGCCGCCGGAAAGGTGGCTGAAGCACATCACTCCAGGGAAGTCGACTCGCAATCAAGGTCTTGTGGGGGGGGGGGGGGGGGGGAAATCTACAACAGAACAGGCCATTGAACAAGCAGCTCAAGAAAACGGGAGGAGGAGGAAAATAAGATAGTGACCCAGTTGCCTGTTTCTTACGGGGGAGGGAAAAGTTCAAAAAGAACGGAAAAAAACGACGGGTGGAAGTTGCAGGACAGGAAAAAATGGCGGATTTGCTACAGCAAAAAGGGAACCGAGATCCGGTTAAACTCTTTAAAAAGCCCTCATCAAAAGAAGCGAACACAAAAACTATCGATGTACAAAAAAAAGGCACGATCACGCGTGCGGTGTTACCTGGCGCGTGATCTCACGCAAAAAAAGGGACTGGCGCACAGAAAGCCGAATGTCTCGAAAAAAGAGTAGGGTTTTTGGGGGGAAAAAAGGGCTGAAATCTTGAAAAACTCTTGCTCCCTAAAGGAAGACATTTGCTGGGGGGGGAAAGGGGTCAATAGTGAACAACAAAAAACACAAAACAAAAGCCTCTCATAGGAGAAAAGTTGGGGGCCTTCCCCGCGAAAGGAAGGTGGAAAGGGGGAGGAAGACGCCTTTTGGCGAGCGTAGGGGGCCTTGAAGAAGGCCCAACTTGCCGTGTACAATCCAGAAAAAGGGGAGAAGGAGGGGCTGGTGGAACAGGGCAGGACCGGGATGACGTTGGGGAAAAAAGGGGGGAACGGTTACCTGGCGGGAACCACGGAAAAAAGGGGGGGCCCCCTGCCACTGGGACCCGGACTGGGGGCTGTGGAGAACGACCAGAGGACGACCAATGGAAAAAAGGCGGTCGCCAGGGTCGAAAGATAGACATGCTGAAATGGGAAGAAAGGGGTTCTCCAGTTGAGGAAAAGTAATTCAATCGGGGGGGGGAAGGTAGGTCCTCATCAGAGTTATCAGGGTCAACTTGGTGGGGGCGGGGGGGGGGGGGGGGTGCCCTGGGGCAAGGCGTTAATCTTGGGGGGAACAGATGTGGGGGATTTTCCAGGTGCTTGTTTTGCTCCTGGAAGGGGTCTGTGGTAGATACAAGGGTGTGGGGGCGCCTTAGGGAAGACCAGCAGTGTCGGAGCAGGGAACCTGAACGGAACTTGAAAGGGAGCCGTGGAAAAACCGTTGGGGGAACAAGGAGGACTTGAAAAAGTAAAAATCGATTTTCTTTCAATGAACGGGAAAGAATTCCCTGCACCGACGGGGGGGGACGGCGCGTCAAAGGAAAGATTAAAGGGCACACCAACCGGAAATTTCTTATTCTGAGGAGGTTGACTAAACAACCGGGGGGGGGGAGGGAATGAAGGGGTTCGGCATGGGGTGTGTCCGGAAAACTGTCATGCCGGTTAAAAAATTTCAGGGGGGAAGGGGGGGGGGCATTCGTAACACCGTGGAGGCAGAGGAACCTTTTTATGTCAGGCCGAGGGGGAAAAGGTCTTTGAAAAGTTCCCCCCTTAAAGTCCCGACAACTGCAAAGAAAAGAACAATAACCGCGGGAAAAGGGGGAAAGGTCATACATCCCTCGGTTGAAAATCTGGGGGTGCACAGGAAACGTGCACCAAAGTAGCAGAACTTCCCCGTAAAGGAGGTCAAAAGGAAAAAACGCAGCTTACACCGGAAGGGGGGTAGGAGGAGGCAGAGACGAATAACAACTGGCCGAACCATTTCCAGGGAAAGAGATTGCCCAGCAGGGAATCCCCTGGAAATTGAAAGGAAGTAATTCCAAAAAGAGGGGGGCAGAAACGAAAACCAAGAGGTCAATCCCGGGGGGGAGGTACTTCCAGGCAGGGGGGGCATCCCACGGGGGAGAGAATAAAAGTATCATTCTGAAAGATACTCGAAATTAGAATCGAAAACGGCCACGACGGGGGAGGGCCCAAGAGGGGGGGGGGGGGGAAATGGCCAGCTCCGTAAAACAAAAAGGAATTCGCCGGGGAGCAAGAGTATCCTTCCACGTAAACACATTAACCACAAGAGGGGCTGGCGAGAAAACTGATGAGGAGGAGGGCAACAGACGGGAAAAAAAAAAAGACGCACTGATCCATCCTAAGGGGCGCCTGCAAAGCTGAGGGGAAGGAAAAAAAAGGTTTCTCTAAAAAAAAGACTACCCCTCTAAGTGGACAGTACAAACATATGCAAAGCGCAGAAGCCCCGCGTAGGGGCACCAGGGCCGCAAAGTCCGCGGACAAATTGTGAACGGGGTGAAAAGGGAAGTCGACGAGAAGGACAGAAAAAAACAGTTTCAAGGCTGCCTCATGGGTATTCTCTGGAAAAGGGGCGTAAAAGCATTTTCTAACAAAAAATGCCATAAGGGAGGCTTGGGGGGGGGGGGGGGGGGGCCCAAAAAGCTTCCATTTTTTTAAAGGACGAGCCTTGCAGACAGCACCCGAAACGATATATAACCGTGGGTGCAAATGCCAAAGCAAAGCTGGAAGGGGGCGTGGAAACTTATGATGTACTCGGGGGAAACGTCCAAATCCTTTCTGAAAAGGGGGAATGAAAGAAAGGCACTGAACAGAGTCACAACACTTGTTGTTGTCAGAAAAAAAAAAGTCCTGTGAAAGGAGGGGGGGACGCGTCGAAAGGTCCGCTAACAGGTGGACGAGAACCTAGCAAGACCAATGTTTCCACCGCGAGTGGGAAGAAAGGGAAAATCCCGAATGTTCGGACAACGCTGCGGGGAAAACCTCTTGAGCACAAAGAACAGGGCTTTAAAAAAAAAAAAAGGAGTGAGCCATCGGTTGGGAGGACCATCAGTCGATCGGGTCCTCGCCAAAAGGAACAATAGCGCGTCTTAAAGTCTGGCGAAGCTGAACAGCGGGCTTAGGGGACAAGGGGGAACAAACCAAGGACGGGATGATCGGGGGAAGGGGGCACCCTTCTGATAGGGGGCCAAGAGGGAAATTCGGAGGGGGGGTTAGGGAAAAGAGGGGGACTACGAATTCAGAAAATTAAAAATGTAAAGAGGGGACTCAAATAAGGTTCCTGAAAAGCTGTGTTGGGCCCTTTCCTGGGGTCAAGACGTCATCGGGGTCCCCTATGGAAGGAACTGGGTAAGTTCCTATGAAAAAGTGCCGAGGAATAACATCCAAAAAGTAGCTGTGCAAGGCGTACAAATCAAAGGGAAGCACGGTGTGCGCACGGTCAATCTCCTAAAATCCACTCCGGGGAATCCAGGGTGGGCTGGAGAGCTGGGGGCAGGTCCCCAAGGGGGACAAGTGGGGGGGGTCTGCAGTGTATCATAGCAAGGAAAAACAAGGCTCGAACCAGGGAAAAAGACTCGGACTTTCAAAAGGGGGGAAGATAAAAAACTGAGGTAGGAAAGGGACATTATTCCTCAATGGACACACTCGTCCGAGGGAGTACTTCCAAAGGGGTCGCAAGATGGAGGAATCAGGGAAGGTCGTTACTCGAGCGGGTAAAAGAAATCCTCATCAACAAAAAAAAAAAGGGAAAAGATATAGATGATGTTCAAAGAGAGTCCAGAGAACTCCTTGGGGGCCTACTAAATATGCGAAAGAAAGACGCCGAAGGTTGAGGAGGAGGCCTTTTCCCTAAGCTTCGGGTGAGGGGAATGCGAAGGGGATAAAAAGGGTTCACAAATGGGGGTTTCAAAAGAGGCAGAAGGGGTTTTAAGCTGACAGGATGATCGGCAAAGGACCCCAGTGGAAGACTGAACACTAGATACAAAAAAAAGTGACAAACGCCTTGGATTGGGAGAGAAGGCCGAAAAAACGGAGCCTTGAATTAGGGGGTGACTATAAAGACCCATTATTTAGTGGAAAACGAAGAAGTTCAAAATTCATTGTCACACCCTGAACTCGTTCTGGCATGTTCATATTCCTTCTAACCATGGGGCTTTCTCAGAAAGAATCGAAAGATCTTTTGCTTTCCATAAGAGTTTCGCCGAGGGGGAAGTCACCCAAAAAAGGTCCGCGCCAGGGGCAAAATCTCATGAACACTCCGTACAAAAAAAGAATTGCCCACTGAAAGAAAGGGGGACTCCCCATATCTTGGGGGAGGGGGATGAGTTTCAAAAGAAAAAAGGAAAAAAAACCAACTAAGATCAGAAGGAAAGCTTGATCCCAGAAATAGCGAATCATGAAGGGGGAGATTCGATCGAGAAAAAACAGAATGGCAGAGAGGGAAAGCTGGTGCTCGGAAGGTTGCTCAAGAGGGGGGGGGGTCAGGGGAAGCCAAGCCAGACGGATTCAAAGTTAGCAACTCGAGGTTGGTGGGAAAACCGGCAGGTCAAAGAAAACCAGGGGGGGCCGGGATCGGGCGGCCTTCAGGGGAGAATTCGAAAATAATTTTTGGGGGATGACACAACAAGTGGGGAGGGGACCTTTCAGTCCGGGGCCACAGAAAAGACACCTTCGTTCGCACAAAAGCGGCAGGGGCGGGTGGCCGGAAAATCAGATCCCGTCCCGGAGGAAAAAGACAAGCGTGTTAAGAGTTTTGTGCATTGCACAGGGACTGGAATAGAGAGAAGAGGGGGAGAGCACAGAGAAAAAAATGCCCGTTTCCAAAAAGGGAAGAATCATTAAGAGCCGAAGGGGGGGGGAGGGAAGACCTTAGGCTTTCAAAAGTTTTGGCAAAAAAAAAAAAAACATCTACAAGCGTCATGTTTTTGGGTGGGGTGGAAGGGGAAAAGGGAAGGAGCGGGAAAAAACTTCTATCACCAGGGGGGAACACCAAGTGGAAAACAGGAGAAAAACCTGGTGACCCGACGTTTCACCCACGAGAAAAAGGGGTGCTCGTGAAGCTGTTGAAAAGGGTCAGGACGTTTTCGGGGGGGGCGTGGGGGGTCAGGAACAGCGCAGCTACTAAGAATCTGCAAGAACCCTGCCGGCCATTCCGTGGCAGGGGTTCAGAGGGGGGATCGCTTCAAATCATACAAGGAAAAACAGCAGCAGGGGGTGTTGGGGGTTTGTGTACTACACTGCCCCCGGCCCTTCTCACACAGGACCTAAAACTTCCTGAAGGTTTTTGGGTGCAAGGAGGGGGGCCAGAAAAACCCCCCAGAAAGGGTAGCACCTCGGGGAAAGCCCGGTCTCCGACGATCACCAGAAAAGGGATACTTGCAGCCCCTGACCCGAACCGGGGCCATAAAAAGACTGGAGTAAAATCTCAAAAAACGGATGAAAGCACCGAGAGTAGAAAAAAAAGTAAATTTCAGAAACCTTACATTCCCGGGAAAAAATCTGGGGGGGAAGGTGGTCAGAAAGCGTAAGAACACTCGTAGGTACAATGACAGGAACCAGGGAGGGACAGGGATGAAGGGGGTAGTCTTCGGGGGGCGTTAGAAAAATCCGAAGACGGTTGATTTCTCAGGTGGGGGTTCTCAAAAAACATAGAGGGGGGGCAAACACTAGAAGATTTATCACAAAACGCCACCGAAGTTTGGGGGGACTGTGAAAAGTGCTCTTTCAAACGGGATGGAGAACTTGGGGGGGAACGGGGGGAAGGGGGAAAGATTCCCCCGAGCCTGTAAACTCCGTGAAAAAAAGCTGATAAAAAAAGGAACGTGGAAAACACAATGCAAGGGAAAGGGAAGGTTGGGATGCAATTTCCATTTTGCGGCAAAACAAGAAAAAGAAACGCTTCGTAAATTCAGAAGTGTCACAGGCCGACGAAAAGATGCGTAGGACCAAGGGAAGGGGAGAATCCTTCCTCGACGGAACGTCCCGGTGGTCGAGCCTCAGTAGAAAGAAAAAATCCGAATAGAGCAAAAAATTCCACTCAGACGAGGTGTGAAGGGACGGCGGGGGCAAAAAGGGCGGAAAGAAAGGAACCAACTCACTACTCCCGGAAAAAAAAAAATATTCAGGAATACAAATCTTTGGGTCAATCCTGCTCAAAGCCCCTTTCCACCGTGAAGAGCTTTCTAAGCCTCCCCCGAGGACGTCCACCCCTACCCCCATCGTCCCTGCGGGAAAACGTACCCAAGGCGTTCCAATCCAAAAACGGTCAGATCTTACGGAAAGGGGCCCAAAACGTTGCAATTGCAGCGCTAAACACCTCCCCCAAGTTGAAAAAAAATTGCACGTTGAAAAAAAAAAAAAGAGGGGGAAAAAGCCCTAAGGGGAAACCCCGGAAAGGGGGAAATGTCTCAATCGCGCCAGAAAAAAAAAAACACAAATTTCCAGCCATACCTTTTCTGGGGACCAACCCAAAAAGCCTTGGCTTCCTGTCCTCCGAGAATGGTCCCTCCAAAAAAAAAAACGTTTTTGGGGGGGACTTTCCGACAAGAAGGGTACCATTTTCACAAAGTTTTTCACAAAAGGACTCAAAAAGGAATCAAGGAAAAACAAGTTTCCCTTTCGAAGGGGGATGTACACACAAAGTTTCCTCTGCCGTCTGGGCTCTTTCGGAAAAAGACACGTCCCCCGAACCTTCGTCCCCCAAAAGGCCCGCTCGCGGGGGGGCCGAAAGGGACACCCTTCTATTGACCTCACCTCTCGGTCACGGGACGGTCTTCTGGCCGCTTATACTATCACACCCCCCTATTAAATGGGGTAAAGAATATGACAAAAAAACGGAAAAACCCCTTTATGGGAAAAGTAAAAGGGGGGGGAGATGGTACATCACAGGTCACCAAGGAAACCCCTCAATTCGAAGTTCCGGAACATCGATTTTGAAAACGAAAAAGGAGGTGCGAAACCAAGGTTTTAGTTAGATAAACGCCCGGGGAAAGGAAAAAAAGAGTGATCGTGAAAAAATAGAGGTCTGGGGGCGGTACAGGGATCTCAGGGACGCTTGAGGGGGGGGGGTTGAGGAACTTTAAAGAGGGCACCGTTATCATCGGGGGGGTGGGGGGGGGGGGGGGGGGGGGGAAAAACGCTTCATTTTGATAGGGGAATGAGCACATCCTCCAGGTCCGTGGGGGGAAAAAAAAAAAAGCTCCGCGGGGGAAAAAAAAAAAAAAGTAAGAAAAAAAAGGGGAAAAGGGGAAAAAAATAAAAACAAAAAACATAACGGAACACTGAACTCACAAAAAAAAAAAAAAAAAAAAAAAAGAAAAAGACGGCGAAGACTCCACCAGTGGAGGGCGTGTGAGGATCCTCCTCAACAAAAAAAAGGGGAGGCATGAGGGAGGGGGAATGTCGCCAATAGTTCTTGAGGTTCTTCTGGCGAGAATGTTCCAAAAAGGAAAAAGGACCCGCCGGAGAATTTTCAAGGAGGTCCCTTAAAGATGGGGGGTCCCCCGATCAAAAAGTGGGGAAAAGGGAGGGAACCGAAAAAAGCTTATCCAATGGAAAACCTTCAAGTCAAAGGAAGCTACACGCGGGAAGGAGGGTGTACGAAAAAGAGAAAGAAAAAAAAGTTTCACGAGGGATGGAGGTGACTGTTTTTTCTGGCGGATGCTCAAAACGCAACAGGGCGCTTTTTCTTGGGGGGCCGGCCGGCCCCCAAAAAAAAAAGAGGGTATTGAAAAAAGAGGGGAGATGGGGGGAAGAAAAAAGGGCCGAAGAAAAGGTGTTTTTGCGTGAAAAAAGTGAAATCCGGGGGGGGAAAAACGTTTCTTCTGGGGGGGGGAGGTGCTGAAAGAAGGAAAAATAGTGTCCGCAAGACCTCTGCTATCCTCAACAGGGGGGGGGGCGAAGCCTTTCCATTCCTTAGGAGGAAAGGGGGACATGGGGAGAAAGAAAAAGCGGCCTTTTGGGATAAGCCGTAGGGGGGCCCTTGAGGAAAGACAAAGAATGGGTCTGAAAAGGAAATGTACTCCCTCTCCAGGGATGGTTGAGGAAAAGGGGGTGAAGTCTTTCAAGTGGAAAATGCGGGGGAAAAAAAGTTCCGTTTTCGGGGGAAGGGTGTGTGGGGGGGGAGAAGTTTGAGAGGATGGCTGCCCAAAAACACACGCGGAAGCTTTGTGCGTGAGACCTGACAAAAAGGCGGCGACACTAAAGGGCGCGCGAATAAAAGGGAGGGGAGTTACTGCTTGGGGTCCCAAGTTTCATGACCAGGAAAGAAAATGGGGGAAACAAAAAGGAAGAAGGGAAAAAAAAGAAAAAAAAAAAACAAAAAACATGACTAAGAATAAGGGGGGAAAACTTGGGGGGGAAGTGGGGGGGGGTTTGCCGGCGTCCGAAGGCTTGGGCACGTTTCACCTGTGGTGGCTGGGGAAAAAGGCCGTAAGCTGGCGGAAGAAAAGGGGCTTGTCGGGTGTACAGGGGCGGGAAGTTGGTAGGTGTCTCTCCGCAGGGGGGGGCGCTTGGGGCGCCGGTAAAACAAGGCCGGTGGGGGGAGGGCAGTACGCGCATTGAAAGACGGGCGGAGGGAGGAGAAAACGGCTTCGTTGCCCTCGTTAAAATGGTTCGCTGTACTGATGGGAGGAAGAGGGGAGTGACGGAAAAGAGAAGGAAATGCGCCCACCGGGGGACGTAAAGGCGGCCGAAGATTCTCATCACGAAGAAAAGAGTCAAAAAAAAGTACATCTCTTTAGAGAGGGGGGGAAACGGAGAACGGGGAAGGGGGAAAGGGTATGTCGTCCATTTGTTTGGGACAGGGGACAACGGCCTATTTCCGTTAAAAACAAAAGCAGGTGGGTGGGGCCGGTGGGGGGAAGGATGTTTGCACCGTTTTGTGCGTCGGATTTGTTAAGGTCCCGGAAAAACGATCAGCGGGGAGCTTAGGGGAACAGTTCTCTTTACTCGGGTTCGAAAGGGGGTTCCAAAATACAAGTAACCTCCATCCGGGGAAAAAAGAAAAAAAAGACAAAAAAGGAAACCTCGGTGGGGGGGGGGGGGGGGGTGGGGGAGACATTCGAAAGGGGGGGAAAAAAGATGTTTTCATCGAAGGTGTTGCGACCAAATTTAGATGAAACTTCGAGGGGGTCCGGGGGGGGGGGGGTGGGTGTTTTAAGGTAAAAGGTGGTGCGGAGACGCGCTCTACAAACCGTTCGGGGGGAAAGGGGGAATGTTGGTCTTGGGGAGGAGAGGGAAGGGCCGAGGAGGAGTTCTAATTAAAAAGCGAGCTGAACTCCTGGGGGGATAATTGAAAGAAGGGAAAGGGGGTAAAAAAGGGGGAAGAACAGAAACGAAGGGAAGGAAAGGAGCGGTGATTCAGTGTCTGGAAGGGCATCCCACGGATGTTCCTTCGGGGGGGGGGGGAAGGATTCAGAGGGGGGCTATGGGGCTGATTGAAGGAAGGGAAGTGAAGGGAAGGCTAGCTCTCGGGTAGTTCCAGCCTCAAGGCAAAAGTAATCATCAAGGGGGGGGGGCAGTTGTGAGGAGACTGCTCAGCAGTACAGAAAGAAGGCTGTCGAAAAAAAAAAAAAAAATATCCTGAGAAGTCGATGAACATCGAGGGCAACATTCGACGAACGGGACAAAAAAAGATACGCAGGGGAGCTCTTTCGGAAAAAAAAGAAAAAGAAAAAAAAAAAAAAGAAATAGAAAAAAAAAAAAAAAAAAAAAAAAAAAGAAAAAAAAAAATTCGCAGACAAAGACAAAAACAAAACTTCTCTCAGTCAAGAGAAACACGAAAGAAAAAAAACGATCTACGCTTTCAGGGGAAACAAGAAGAAGAAACAAAAAAAAAAAGAAAAAAACACACACAAAGAACTAAAGACCTCTGGGGGTTCAAAGAGTTCACAAAGGGCTAAGGGATTTGTTCACCTGTTTATTAAAGATTCGATTCTGACTCTTAGGGAATAGGAAAGACAGGGAGGGGGGACGTGCTAACGGAGGTGCTGCGGGGACAAGGACCTTCAATGAGAAGGGGTCGTAAGAGGGAAAAAGGCGGGGGGGGGGGTGCTTCTTACAAGAGAACAAAGAAAGAGGGGGAAGCACAAAAAAAAAGAAAAAAAAAAAAAAAAAAAAAAAGATAAATATTTGTTGCACGGACACAACAGAAAAGAGGGTCTTCCAGAGAAAGCAAAGGGAGAGAAAATACCGATATATCCGTGGGGATGGTTGGAGCAATAAAGCGAACCGTCAGGGGGAGAGTGCGGAAAAAAAAAAAAAAAAAAAAAAAGGAAAAAAAAAAAAAACAAAAAATAGCTGGGGGACAGGCACAAAAACTGTTGTTCTTGGGGGGGGGGGGGAAGTAATTTATGCGCGGGGTTGGGGGACTTCACTCTCACGCGCTCTGTAAAGGGGGGGGTGGGGTCCGGTGAGGAAAAGGGAGGGGGGAGGACGCGTCAGAAAGAGCACCCTGCGGGGTCGAGACCAGCAGGCGGCAGGCATTCCAAAAAACAAAAAAAAAAGGGCAGAAATAAAAAGAAAAAAAAAAAAAAAAAATAGAATCCGCATGGAGGCCGGTTGCGATAAAAAACCAACCTCGGGGGGGGGGGCACGCTCGAGAACGAAGAAAGTGGAAAAGGTCTGGTTTTTTCCTAGTCGGGGGGGGGGGAATGACAAGCGGCAAAGGAAAGGAAGTCCTTTTGCTTTAGGAGGGGGGATCAGGACCGGGAGGGGGGGACGGGTCGAAGGTCTCAAACGAAAGGGGCTCAAAACGGGACTCTGGCAAGATAAAGGTGGAAAGGGGGCACGGCCGTAAGAAAGAAAAAGGGAAAGAGCGGGCGGGGAAGGGGGGGACACAGCTTTTCTGCTAGAGCAAAAACGTGACTGTAAATCGGGGGGGGAACGCGGTCGTAACGAAATAAGTGTGGTAAGGGAGGCATTTTTGGGAAAAAGGGAAAAAATACGTGCATGTAATGAAGGGAAACGATGAAAGGGGACTCATTTCCAAAGAAAAAACATCAAAAAAGGAAAGGTCTCGGCAGGCTTTCTTGGCAAAAAAGGGAAAAACCCCCCCCCTTGGGAGGAAATTCCTCTCAAAAAAAAGTGTCATTCTTGTGTGCGTGGTGAAAAAGGGCGAAAGGCGGAAAAAAAAAATTAGGGGGGGGGGGGGGGGGAGGATCATCAGAGCCGCATTAAAAAAAAAAAAAAAAGAAGGAGAAAAAGGGAAGCTTGGGCAGGGTGGAAAAAAGGGGGCTTCGAGGCAATTTACGGAGGAAAAAAAAAAAGATAGGGAAGGAAATTCCTGAAAAATCGCTTCCTTTCCAGGAGAAAGATGGAAGAAAAAGCGAAAACGACTCTATTAATGAGGGAGTCTCTACATCATCAAGGAAAAAACAACAACGAGGAGAAAGGGTGGCCTCGCCTCGGGGCGGGGGGGTGGGGGCCCGAAAAGGATTCCGGTGAAAGGCAGGGGGGGGGTGGCCTAAAAAGAACTCCAGGGGACGAAAAGAAGATACGAAAAAGAAAAAAAAGAAAAAAAAAAAAAAAAAAAAAACAAAAAAAAAAAAACCGAGGGGCAGGGATGCCTTCCATGATGACTAACCCTGACACTTGGGGGGGGGAAGACCAAGAACGAAAGAAAAAAATAAAAAAAAAAAAAAAAAAGAAGAAAGAAGAAGAAAAGAGGAAAGAAAAAGGGGAATAAGAAAAAAAAAAAAAAAAATAAACAAGAGAAAAAAAAAAAAAAAAAGAAAGGAAATAGAGGAGGTTCAGAACAAAAAAAAAAAATAAAAAAAAAAAAAAAGGAAAAAAAAAAAAGAAAAAAAAAAAAAAAAAAAAAGACCCTGGTGAGAAAGGAAATCGTGTTTAAATGGACCGTCTGAAAGGATCATGCGAAAAAAAAAAGATAGCACAAGGGAACTACCTCCAGCGGGGGGGGGGGGGGGGGGGAAAAAAGCCAAGACAAACAAAAGAGACACTTTAAGGGGGGGAAAAAGTGATTCCGAAGGGGGGGGGGGGGACCGGGATGAGGGGGAGCGCCGGGAGGCAAAAGAAAAGGTGTGGGAGGGGTGGGTGGTGGGGTTTTTAGGACTTCATAATGTAAGTCCAAAAGGGAAAACAGCAATTCCATTGGAAGGGGAAAAAAAATTATCGTTTTTCTATTAAAAAAGAGAGAGGGGGAAGGTCACCAGTGGGGGAGGGGTAAGGACTTTACTTTAAGGAAATCTTGCGAGCTCAGTGAAAAAATCGGGTGGCTAGGGGAATGTTCGAGAAGGTCCCCTACTGTGGGGAAAAACGAAGGCAAACGGACTTCCACACGGAAAGGGTGGGGGGCGTCTTGTGGCCACATATGCTGATTGCGTTTGGAAAAAATGGGGGGTCCTCTAAGAAGGGGAAGAAAGACTTTTATGAAAAAGGAAGAAAAAGCTTCTCCAAGACAAGGGGGAGGGGTGTGTGGTGCGAAAGAGATGAAAAAAACCCCAGAAAAACATAGGGGGTTGCAGCGTTAGAAGGAGGGTGAAAGGGGTCGATTGTTGCCGGGGTGCACTCAGGGAAAGAACTCGGATCCAGGGGGAAAAAAGGCTTTAGGGAGGGGTGGTTAAATGAAAGGAAGAGAACACGAGGGGGTGGGGGAAAAACGTGCCAAACATACACAAGAATACTATTTCCTCCCACAAAAAAAAAGGGGGGTTTCGGGGGAAAAAAACAAAAAAAAAACAGTGGGGGGAAGAAGTGAAAAGCGTTCAGGGCCGGCACAAACAGTTAGACCAGGCCATTCCCTTGCGGGGTTTGAGGAAGTTCCCACAGGGAGGCAGGGGGGGGGGGGTCGGGGGGGGGGGGGGGGGTGGGAAGGGGGGGGTGGGGGGGGGGAAGACATTTCCACGTCCAAACGGGCTTAAGGAGCGTGTCTATTTGTCATTGGAGGGGGCAGAATTAATAAAAGGAGTCAATGTTCGAGCCAGAAGGGAAATTCAGGGTTTGAAAAAAAGGAATCTTTTCGATACTCTCGCAAAGGAGAGTAAGACCTGAGGAAAGGGAAACCCGTCACGTGTCCCAAGGAAGCACGTCGCGCCCCTCTGAAAAAAAAAAAATAAAAAGAAAAAAAGAAAAAAAAAGAAAAAAAAAAAAAAAAACAACTGACCTGGTTGACATGAGCGTCGAGAAAATTCAATCAAAGGGCACACAATTGGCGGGGGGAAGGGGAAAGGGTGAAGAGAAGAGGATTCTTAAAAAGTACTCGTGGCTCATTTTCAAGGGGGGAGGGGTTCGTCGTGGAAAAGAAAAACGAAATCTCTCCTAAGAAAGGAAAAATGCCGGGGGAGAAAAAAAGGGGGGAGGACGTCGACAGGGGGGAAGAGCAGAGGGTTTGGGGCTCATGCGGAGAAAAACACAGGGAAAAAAAAAGAGGGGGGGGGGTTTTGGGGTGGGGATTCTGGGATTGGTCTTCTCGC
>Ga0179591_1329421_pt1 | contig 16614 bp, 32 predicted proteins | sample CZOMad2_1_08_16f_FD_182891 | JGI IMG/M metagenome (GOLD analysis project Ga0179591, IMG submission 182891) | Vadose zone soil fungal communities from Angelo Coast Range Reserve, California, USA - CZOMad2_1_08_16fungal (PacBio error correction) | ecosystem: Environmental > Terrestrial > Soil >...
AGGGCCGGAAAACAAGACTCATTGAGGCGTGAACTTTGCGACCAGTTTGTCAAAAAACGAGCAAGCACAGCCGGGGGGAAAGAGCTGAGGTAAAAGAACGTGAGCAAGCTGAGTGGGGACCACTCTCACATGAAAAGGCTTTGGCAAAAAAGGGGGAGGGGGGAAATCTGTAGTAAAACCGGGCAGTTGTTCTCAAGGGGGGATGGATAAAGTAAGAAGGAGAGAATTGCGGACGAAACCAGGAAAATTGTATCAATTTTTACCAACTCTGCACGTGGAAGGTAATCGAGAAGGAAGGTCCAAAGGAAAAAGTCGTCGTGGCAACGAATTGTCCCACAAAAAAAAAAAAGAAAGATCAAAAAACAGGGAAAAGGGCAACAGGAAGAGACTTAATGGGGAGGGGGGGGGGTTAAAATAAAAAATTTGTCCAACTGGGGGGAACGAAACTCCCAGGAAAGGATTAACGTGACTGTGTAAAAAACAATCAAACAGTGGGGTGGGCCAGAGAACAGATTGGAAGCTTTGCGGAATAGAGTGGGTGTTGTGTTTGGAAGGTTCCCCTAACATGGGGGGAAAGGGGAAAAGAATTTGTGGCACTCAGAGGGAAGTGGGGAAGGAAAGAAAAGAGAAAAACGGGGGGAAGGAGTCCCAAGGAGGGGGTTATGCACAGAAAGAGAAAAGATCCCACACTGCTCTAGCGCTTGGGTGGGGGAAATCCAAAGAAGGAAAAAGGACTCACATGCAAAAAAAAAATGGGGATGACGGCTCTCAAACGCCACAGTAGGGACAACAAGAAGAACAAAACCATCGCATGAAAAAAAAACCCAAACCTACCTTAATGGTGTGTCAGGGTGGGGGGGGGGCGATGTAAAAGGCAAGGGGGGAGTGCTACAAAAAGGGGGAACTGGGGGACTGAAAAGAAACCTAAGAATAAAAACGTACGTCCCACAACCAATAGAAACAAGGCTCAAAAAAATCGAAAAAAAGGGAGCCTTCATAGAGCTCCCTCACCCTAAGGTCAACCAGAACCTGAGAGGCAGGAAAAAAGATGGGCTCGAATGGACAAGCCACTCAGTCTTACATCTATGAGAAAAAGCGGGGCCGTTCCCACCACGGACTGAGAAAAGGCTGCCACTGGGGAAGTTGCCGTTTTGAGAAAAACGTTGATAGTGGCACCAGGTGTTTGGGGGAGAGGGGAAAATCGAACTCCATGTGTGGTTAAAATCGAGATGGGGCATAAGGTTGAGAGATCTAGAAGCATGCTTTTAAGGAAAGCCAAAGCAGGCAAGGTAGGGGGTTACATGGGCAGAGGCAGGAAAAAAAGGGTGGGTGGTGTCCTTGTTGGGGTGAAAAGGACCTTAACTAAGGGAAAAAAAAAATTTGGGCCACGCAAACCAGATAAGACAAAAAAAAAGCCCAACAGGGAGGGGCAGTGGGACCAGGGGAAATTTAAAACGACAAATAACCTTTCTTGAGCTTGGGGTGTTGGTAGTAAAAAGCGAGGGGAAAACGTGGGGGGAATACGGGCCACTCAATTGATCCAACCCTACCGTGTACTCGACAAAAAAAAGAGGACAACGTAGGGAAGGACGGTGGGGACTATAATGCTGCTCACCAGTGGGTAAAAAAAAGATGGTGACTAAAGAGAAACGAACGCAGTGCCCGGGAAGCTAACCTTGGAGAGGTGTTCCGGAAAAGAGGGGGGAGCAAACCCAGGCTTCTATTTCAAAAAAGGGAGAAAGAAAATCAAAAGCATTGGCCGAGCAAAACTACGACTTAGTACCCAAGGAAAGAAAAGGCAAAGGAAGTGAAAGTCATGGCAAACAAGTGATAATGCATGATGACACGAGAAAATGATCCCAAAGAGTGCAAAGGGGGGGTCAAAGTGGACGAAAAACCTGTTAAATTTGATCTCCTCGAAAGGAAAAAAGGCAAAGCTAATAAAAAGGGGGAAGCATACAAATAAAGGGGGGATCCTAAAGAAACTGCCATCACCCAGATTGTGGGTTCCGAGGAAAAAAATGCCAGGAGAGAGAAGGGGAAAAATGGGGTGAATTAGCAATTTTACAACCACACCGAAAAATACGAGGTCATTTGGAAGGGAAAGTGCAGGAAGAGGAAGCACAGTGGGTGGATATCCCTTCCCCAGCAGGAACATGTGTACGAGAGCAAGGCTGCACGAGAGGACCCTGCACACGTCCGCGTTTGAAAGACGAAGGCAGACGACAATCAGGAAAGGGGGGGGGGCAAGAAAGAAGGGGAAAGTTAAAACTGGCTCCGGGGGGGAACCTGGGAAAAATCACTCAAAGGCAAAAAAAAGGACAGGGAAAAGATGGCGCTTGAAACGCGACCTTAATCGGAAAGGAAGGACAGTCACTTGGGCAAAAACCCTGTAGGAAGAGAGAAGACACGCGCCCAGTTCGGTAGAAAAAAAAAACTGTCAAGGAAGCAGGGGAAGGGCTCTAGAAACCAATACATTACTCGAGCACCTTAAGTACGCACCCAGAGTTCGGGTGGTAGGGGGGAACAAGAAAACTGCGGGAAAAAAAACACGACCGACAAAAAGAGGGGAAACCTCAAAAACGAGGGATAACCCCACCATGCGCCCACAAAAAGGGGTACGAAACAACCGCAACTCAAAAGTAAAAAAAAAAGTGACAGTGAACCCATTAAGAATTAGACAAAAGAGGTCCAGAACTAAAGAAGTGGCCGAACCATCAGGGGAAGAAAGGGGGACGGCAAAGGTAACTCTACGACATGAGGGGGGAAAGGCCAAAATCAAAACATACATGTCCAATCTGAGGACGATTAACACACGTGACAGAAGAGAAAGAAGAAATAACTAAGGGAACCGAAACAAGGAATGGTTCTGGCAAAAAGAAAGGTTAAGTCGGAAAAGGGTATGGACAAGGTGGGTGCCCAGCCTACTCCAAGAAGAGCGTATTACCAATGCCGACTCCGCGCTGGGAAGAGTAGGGGGGAATGGGGGACAAAAGGGAGACGGAGGAAGAAAAACAACAAGAGAGGAGTAAAAGAGATGTAGAATGAAGGAAGGGGATAAAAGGACCAAAAGAAGAGACACAAAAACGCGGAACTCTCGAGGTACTGCTCGCGGCGGCAGGAAAAAGTTTTTGCAAAGGACAAAAAAGGCGAAAAAAATCACACCATGAAACAAAAAATTCAGACAGGAAAGGTTGGGAATGGTTGGTGGGGATGAGGCGAGGAAATAAAAAACGTGTGTAAACGGGTCTCATTGATTTGGGGACAGAGGGAAAGGGACTTTCAAGTTGGCAACCATACCATAGCCGCTCCGGGGTACGGTAGAAAACATAGGGGTCTGACAGGCAAGAATCATCACATGAACAAACCGGACGAGGGTGGTGCACGGAGGGAGGAGGGGGGTTTTAGAAGGAAGCTGGGTTTAAAAAGGGGGTGAGGACGGGCGGGGGAGACCTGGGCGCCAAAAGAGGGGGTAAAAAGTACTCAGGTCAGGTGGGGGTACGGGTCGTCGCGGTACTTCCAAACGGAAGAGGGGGGTTAAACACAGAACCATCTGGGAGTATTTCCGGAGGGATAAAGGGAGGAAGTGAAAGAACCCCAGAAACCAGAGACAGAAACACCGATACCAGCCGCGTTCCGAGTTGGGATGAAAGTTTTGAGAAAAGGGTGGGGGAGTGCAAAAAGGGTACCGCTGTAAAGGCATTGGTTGTAGGGAAGAGACATAAAAAAACAGCATTGCCCTGGTGCGCTTGAAAAGGAGTTCACGGAGAGGGGGAGAGAACGAGTGCAGTGACGGGCCATTGTCGTCTGCTAATTGAAGAAGCGGATACCGAGGTGTTGTTTAAGGGGGTATCAAAAAGGCATAAACGGAATACAACCACAATGTGAAAAAAGAACAGGGGGGGAAACGTAAACACTTTCACAGACAAGCCCCAATATACAATTTGTCATGTGGAACAAAAAAAAGGATGTTGTATCAAAAAAAAAATTGGTAACACATTTGAAGGGATAAGGGAGAACAGGGGAGAAGAGAGCCGGCATGGGTACAAGCTAACAAGGAGGGTAACCGAGGCAGGGAGGAATCAAGAAAAAACGTTGTTGGAGGTGGGGTAACAGAAAGGAAAAGGTTTAACTATAGACAGGGGGAGGGGGGGAGAAAGGGATACTAACAGAAGAGGAAATGGGCATGACCAGGGGTTGGGCAAACACAGAATGGAAAATTTTTAAGGTAAGGACTAACAAATTGGAAAAAAGAACAATATATGAATTACAAACTTGAAAGGTACCTGACGGATTTCAGGGAAAGGTCGTATTTTGGGGGATCGGAAGAACTGGTTTGCGGGGTTGCGGGATGCGTGTAGTAACTAGAAGTGAAGGGGGGAGAAAAACCTAGAAAGCATCGTTCCAGTCAGGCCCCACGGCAAAGCAAAACCGGGATTAGAAAAAAGGACGAATTGGGAGAAAACATAAGGATCAAAAAGGAACACATGAAGAGAATTGCAAAAGAAATACAAAGTAAGACCAAAAACGACGTAAAGAAAATAATATTGGACTGGGGAAACGGTTGTGGTCATTCCAAAACGTGAGGGTGAAAGGGGGGGGCAAACCGGTATAAGATGCCAACAACGGGTCAAAACGGGGGAACAATAAAAGCCACAAAAAAAACAAAAAAAAAGAGAAAAGAAAAAGGTAGTGCATCACAAGACAAAAAATTAAAAAACATGGGGGGTCCTTTGGATGATAAGGTGGGGGAGAAAAGGGGGGCAGCAGCGAAAAGGTGTCTGGAAAGGACGAGGAAGGCAATCCCCAAAAACTTTACCTTTCCAACTAAAATGGGCATACCCATGGCCCTATGGAAAAGGGGGGAAAAAAATGCTTCCCAGGGGAGGGGGAAAAAGATCAAAAAGCGGGAAAAATGATGGCAACATGGATAAAGAGCAGAGGACGAGGGAAAAAAGTTACGGACCACCATCCATGGTCAATTGAAGGAACTTCGACAAGAAAAAGGCCAAAGGGTCACAAGGGAAGGGACGACGGGAGGGGGAAAAGGAAAGCAACCGAAAAGTTGTGAAAATGCCCGGTTGAATCTAGGAGAAAGCGGCATTACGATTCTCAGAATTGAGGGAGGGGGGGTAAAAAAGAGGGTGTTGGTAAATCCTGGGGCTGCGGGAATCCTCGGATGTTACTAAAGAACAATGAAAGGGCTAAGGGGGAGGTGGGGAGAGAAAAGAGTAGCCTCCCCTGGGGAAACAAAAGGGAAAGGAAAATCACCCAAGAGAAAAAGGGGAAGAGAAGGGGGAAATCGGACAAGGTATGGGGGGGGACTGACTTGACGGTGGGGGATCGCCAAGGTTATTTTAAAGGGAAAACCGTGGATGATCCCGTTGGCCGGCGGGCAACAAACAGGGTGCGAGGGTTAAAAGGGAACGTGAGGTACCCGCACTCCACTTTCAAAATAGAGAGGGGGGGATGGAATGGGTCTTTCGGTCCCTAAGTAAAAAAGACGGGGTGACAAACATTCAGGGGGGACCAGATGAGGAAAGAAAAAAAGACTAACCAAATACATCGAATGGGATATTTGGAAAAGAAAAGGGAGATGACAAAAAAAAGTCATTGGAGGGCACGGAAAACGGACCAAGTTGGATTGGTGGACCAAACAGAAAAATGGGTAGTAAAACCCTGCAGTGCAAAAAGAAGGTACTCATGGATCCCTACTGTGCAACTTGGACAACGATCCCTCAAAGACCAAAGAGGGAAAAACAAAGTTTCATGCTCACAAGGGAAGGAAAGGAAAAAAATGATACACTGTGGTTGAAATGGGTAAGCATGCCGGCACCGTGGACAAAGCAAAAATGCATGTCCATGATGTGTGAAAAGAAAGGAAGGGGAAAAAAGACTCAATCCACCCCTGCAAGCCAAAATCATCATGGGAAATACACGAACACAAAGTGGCGCAAAAAGTCTTGGGCTACAGCACTACGTAGAGGTGCAAAAGTGAAGCTAGTGAGGAACCGGGGACAAATGCAACGACCATGGGTGGTGTGAAACGGGTCTACACGGAAAAAAGAGGCAACACTCCTAAAAGAAAAAAAAGGGAGAGGAAAGATGTAGGTCGAACACCTCAAGATGATGGACACATTAAAGGGGAACCACTTCCAAAACGCAACCGCCACACCTGACAAAAAGCAAAAGGAAGTCGTGCAACGGGGGGGGGGAAAAAGGTGGACAGGGGCAGGGGCAAAATGGGATTAGGGGGAAAGGCGTGGTGACGTTCACGGGGGGGTATGGGAAATCTGGGTTATTCTCAGTAATGGAGGAAGAAAAGAACTAAGAAAGGAAAAGGACATAAAAAGAGCATCCGGTCACCATGGAACTGGGGAAACGGGGGGAGGAAGGTCTCTCTAAAAAAGAACGGGCTGCAAGAACTGGGGTCAAGCGGGTAAAGGGGGGGGAAAGGGGAAAGACTCATACTGTCTGCACACTGCATTAGAAAACAACAAGGGGGGGGGGGGTTGGAGGGTACCAACATAGGGGGCAAGGGGGGGAAACGAAATTCGGATTTCGATTACGTGCTTGGGGGTTTAGTTTTGACATATACCATTACAGAAAAAAAGGATTTGCAAGTTGCGTTTTAGGTTTACCTGTCCAAGGGGAAGACAATGGGATGTGTGAAAACGAGGAGGGGGGAAGGGATGCGAACACCATTGACGAAAGTCAAAAACAGCGAGGTGGTGAGTTGGACCGAGGAGGACACGATATAACCTATGCCTCTGTGTTTCATGACCAACGGAGAAAACTGAAAGTTCAAAACCATGGGGCGGACCCCAACCCTGTGAAACTCAAAAAAAAACGCCCTACATGGTTGCCCCATCCCTCCTACCACAAAGACTTGGGGGGAGAACCAAGCAAAGAAGAAAGGGGAGGTGGGAAGAGCTGAAATCCTGTAATACCACAAAAAAGGAAGGTTCAACTTCTTAAGCAAAGAGATCCCCCAAAGCTCTCACGCAAAACCAGGCTTTCTCTTACAGACCGCAAAAGGAACCACCTCAAAGGGAAAGAGGGGAGAGGGGACTCGTATGCCGCCCATCAAAAAGAGAGACGACAATCTAGGGAGGAAAAAAAAAACGCTCTTCACAGAAAAAATCTGGTAAGGGTGCATGGGTCAAAAATGTGAACTAGTTGCCAATGAGAAAGTGAGACGTGGAAGAAAATAGAATCATGTTTCAGCCTCAAAATAGGGGGAATATCGGGAAAGAGGGGGGTCAGGAAGCCAAGATCGGATGACTCATGGCAAGGGGGGGGGAAGGGAACGCCACAGAAAAAAGAGTATGGCGTCACCCGAGGAAAAGAAAAGGGGTAGGGGAGTAAACTGGTGTGGGTTTGCGGAAAATCCCGACGGAAGATGGAAAAAAAGGGATAAGTCAACTTTCCGGACAGCAACCCGAAGATACCATGCATTGAGAAGGGGGAGCGAGGGTAAAAAGAAAGAAGGTTCTGATGTGTGTTTGGGAAAGCTGTGTAAAGGGGGGGGGGGGCAGTGGTAATGGGGGGAAGAACTCAACAAAAAAAAGTGATATGAAACCGACTACACGGGAAAAAAAAACGGAAAAGAAACAAAACGAGAACGGAAAGGATGAAAGGACGTGTGACAATGTGTGCTGCCTAAGTTGGAAAGGGGTGGAAGAACTCTACAGCCGGTCTCCAAATAAAGCAAAAGTACTGGATCCCGGCAGAAGGTGGGCCGAATGAAAGAAGGGACATTATGCCTCAACGCGGCCGTATAGCACCACTATTGAGATACAACAAATCAACGCAAAAAAATGAGGGGGGACGAAAAAACAAGACGGAATGCCAATTGCACCCCGAAGGACAGGCAAGGGAAAGGAGGCCACAAAAAAAAAAAAAAACATGTTCGGGACAGGAAAAATTAGGGCACGGGGGGCAACGGGGGGGGGAAGCTGAATCTCCTCACAGGGGGAGTTGATCAAAAAATCGAAACTTATCCAAAGCCAGCTAGGGCGAAAAAGGGGTCTCGGGGCCGAAAACATCCAGGGGACACAGAAACCCCGGAAAATGCCCCACGATTGGGAGGAAAGGGGTAACCCGGCCGGTCGAGGCGCTAAGTACCCAGGGCCCTTACCGAAAACCATTTAATGGTGAAACCAAACGGGGTGCTGGGGAAAGAGATGCCTGAGATTAAGTCTTGCAAACCAACAAGCGGAACATGGGGGGGAAAGAGAGCAACGGGAGACTTGTGAAAAAAAGACAAGGAAACCTATAACGCGACCGCAAAAGGGCAAGGCGAGAACAAAGAGGGACCAGTATGGCAAGGTCATGCGCGAACCAGATGGGGAAAAGGGGAGAAGAACGGAGAATGGAAACAAATTTCGAAACTGGAAGGAGGCTGACCCCGCCCTTTTAAAGATGCAAGTGGAGAAAAAACTGGAAAACCAAAAAAAGGCTCTGGATCGACAACCGAACCCTTAGGTAAAATGGGGAAGGGGGCGACCAGGGAGTGGACTCTTCACAAAACGAGAAAAACGCTTGTCAAAAACCCAGATGGTTCGGAAAAGAGGAGGGGAAATCCAAGGCGGGAAGGGGAAGAGACGGTCCCACACTGTGACAGGAGTTCCTTGGGCGTCCAGGGAACCAGCGGCAGACAAAAGGGACAAAAAAATCAAGGGGAGGTCCCCTTCGACATTACGAGGAAAAAAGGTCAAGAAAGAAGGGAGGGAACAGGTCAGCCAGGCCAGTACGTGAATGGGAGGACGAAGAAAGATATGGGAAAAATGGCCAAAAAATAGCTGGAACAACGTACCTGGCAAAAAAAAGGAGTACAAAGGAAATAACAGCGGAACAACCAGAATCCTAAGACAGAGGGAACGTGAACCGGATTTGGGGTGGCAATGTATTCAAACCCAGGAAGGGGGGACTGGGGGAGGCAAAGGGTTGGGATTACCAAAGTTTGGACCAACAACAAACGCCCGCGAGCGTATTACCTAAGGGAAGAAGAGGGGGGGAAATGGGGAAAAAAAAAAAAAGGGGCTCGGTAACTCAAACAAACGGAAAGGGGAGTAGGAAGGAAAAGGACTGGGGGGGATGTAAAAACTCCTCTCCCCAAAAGGAGAACGGACCGACTGGGGAAGAAGGAGGGACAAAGAATTGTTCACCAAAAAATGTAAATGCTGAACGAAAAATTGGTGAACAAACCTTACTGAAAGTACGGGGTATGATCTGAGGCAGCTGCGAAACCAGGGTGGGGAGGTGAATCGAAAGAGAGAGGGACACGGTGTTGCAGAGGGCCATGCGAACGTGGGGGAAAAAAACCCCTAGCGACATAATACGGAGTATCACAATATTGCGGAGTCCCCGCATCAGAGGGAAAAGGAAGGGAGTATACAAAGGGGGGAAGAGGAATGGGGTCCGGGAGTCTGGGCGGTTGGGGTGGTGGGGGACGTTCTACAGGCACCAGAATAAAGGTAAAAGTACTAAACGGCTGGTCGTTGGGGGAGGAGGGAGGGGAGGGGGCAGGAAAGTTGAAGCGATAATTAGAGGAGTAATAATTCACGGTCTCAGTGGTGGATAACTGAAGGACTGTTTAGAAACAAACCAGGGACGAAACCCGGAAAAATTCGTGAGATCAGGGGGGAGAAAAGGGGTTGGGGCAAGTGAAATATACGGCGAAAGGGAAGAGGGGGTGATTGGGAAGAGAAGGACGACAATATGTTGCGCAAGTGAAAGGGGGGGAGCAGTGCAAAATCGGAAATGCAGGAAAGGGAGAACTGGAAAAGTGTCGTAACGGGGGGAGGATGAACGCGGAAGGGCCGTGGGTGGGTTTTCCGGGTCCAAAAAAAAGGGGGGCGTGAACAGGTCGGAAAAGGGGATATCAGGGGCCACCATTGTAACCGGGTTGGGGTGAGAAGTAATCACAAAGTGTTTATCAGGCATAGTAACAGTGACCGCAAACAAGGGATTGTGACCTGGTGTTGAAGTAATGGGTTTTACATGGCGCAATGGAACAGTGTAAAGAAGAGACTATCTGTACGGAGGTCAAGAGGGGTTAGCTTGCTCAGGTGCCAAAGGGTGGGGGTAGACCAAAGACCCTGTAGAGGAGTAGGCGGGAGAGAGAAAAAAAGAGAAAAGGAACATTTGGGGACTAGGGAATATCCGGGAAAACAAAATTTTAACCACTGCATTAAGGAGAGGGAAAGAAAGTGCCACTTGTGGGGTCGGGGAACCAGAAGTACAAAGCGGAGTTCAGGGAAAAAGAGGAGGTGGGCAAAACGGAAGGGTACAGGGGAGGGGGTTGCCGTAAAGTTTGGTAATAACGGGTGGGGGGATAGGAAGAAGGGGGGGAAGTCAACCTATCGATTTCAAAAGAGACGCCGAAAAGAGGGTCCAACGGGAGGACAGGCAACGAAATGGACATTTGGCCATGAGGATGTAAAAAAGAAGACCAGTCAAAAATCAGAAAAAGAAAACGTTACACAAACACGGACGGGGAAGGAGGTCGGGACTAAAGGAAGGGGGCACGGAGGTTGGATGGAATGCCAATGGGGGGGGGAAAGTAGTCAAAGGTTTAAAAAAATTGCCAAACCGTCATCGGGGAACGAAAAAAAAACTGAAAAGAAAGGGTGAGGGAGGTGCCGCAAAATGCATGGTTGGGCGTTTGACGCTACGGAGGTGATCCCCACGGGGTGGAAAGGAAGCGAGTCAACCAAAACAAAGGATTAAAAAAAGCCAACAACTGAGTGGAGAGAAAGAATGTGGTCACAAGTGGCGTGGCCTTACAAAAATGTCACAAGGGAAAAAATTATTAAAAGCGCCAAAAGACGACCGGGACCAAAAATATCGGAGAAGTGAGGAACACCAAGGAAGAGTGCGAGGAAAACAAGGAAAGGATAGGACCAAGAGGGGACGAAAGGGGAAAACGGTAAATGGACAGAGCAAGGAGAATGGAGGGAAAAAGTCCAATACGAGAGCGTGGGCGGAGCAAGGGGGAGGGAAAAGACTATGACACGAGGAGAAAAATAAAAAGGTGAGGGGTAAAAGGTGTAGTTTTAGAGAAAGGGGGGAAGCAGGATTGGGGGGGGAAGAAGAGGAATGGTGTTAAGGGTGGAGAATGTGAAAAAAAAAAGAGCGATTCCCCATTGTTTTGGGTAAAAGGTACAGTCGGGGAAAAAAGAAAAAAAGTAGAGTCCGGCCAAGGGAAGGGGTGGGGTTAAGGGAGGATGGTGAAAGAAGTTATGTGGGAAAGCCCAGGTTGCTTACAGCCATTGCCTTGGGTTGGGGAGACAGTTGGCGGAGGCGAGCGCCAGCTAGGGGGGGACGGTGAAGGGAGTTTCACTACCCCGCGAAACGCACTACTAAGAATGTGGCCTTTCAGGGCAATGGGGGATTGGGATAAGGAAGAAACTTCACCACGTGGACAATTCAAAAAAAAAAGTGAAAAGGACCAGAGAACAGAGGAACAAACCGTTAATAAAAATGCAAAGACAAAAAAGAAAGGGGGGGAAAGGTGCTTGTGGAAAGTCAAATCGAAAATGCGGGTGGCAAGGAGGGGGGGCACGACTCAGGGGGTAACCAACCTCCCACAGTGTTGCTCAACTTCCCATGACGAAAGTGCAACAAACAAAAAAAGCCTGCCAAAACTGGATGAAATATTTGGCAAAGGGTGGGGACACTAGAGTTTATGAACAGACAAAACATCGGAAGAAATAGAGGGTAACGCAAACGGTTACAACAAGAAGGGGGGGGAAAAAGGAAAGACATTGGGTGAGAGGCGTCAATGGTCAACCAGCAGGTCCACATCCTTTCTTCACAGGAATGGTCAAATTAGACTTTTGAATAACTTCAAACCAAAAAGGAAAAAAAAAAGAAAACTTAGGGGCTCAGGCGTGAAAAGGAAGGTGAACCACCAACAGAGGAAGTAAATTGCTCAAACAAGTAATAGTATCAAAAAAATCACGAGTATAGGTGAGCTGGGGAAAGCGGAAAGAAAAAATGGGACCCGGGTGGTGCCAATAGAATGGTTTGGGAAAAAACCAATACTCTAGAAAAACACGGAATAGTATGAAAGAGAGGGTTAGGTCGAACCCAAAAACGAAAAATATTGGGGGGGGAAGGGGAAGGGGGACCAAGACACGAGGCACGACGTCAGTAGCACTTTGGGAAGAAATGATAGCCGTGGAATCTCACAGGGGTTCCTTTGGGAAACCAGGCGGGTAAACGTATTCTGGGCATTAGCGAGGGAAGAGGGACAGGACAGTACAAGGCGGAACGTCACGTGAAAAAAGAATTTCACATGGGATAAAGAGGGACAAAAGGGTTGAGGTATCTCTAGGTGAAGGGTGAAGATTCTGAAAAGTCGTGGAGGGGGGACCAGAAAGGCACCAAGTTTCCAAAAAAGAAGGGCTACCTGTGCACTTGCGCCTGTTGGAATGAGAGGAGGAAACAAAAAGGGTGGAAAGTGTGGGGGGTGTGGGAAAAAGCAAGGGGGGGAGTGGTTAGCCTCCATGAACCGGAATGGTGGCGAGGAGACATTGCAACTAAAAGGGGGTTGAGATTCGAACATTGCTGAGGGGGGTAGATGCTCAGGGGGAGGTTTGGTTCAGAGGACTGGGGGAGGGGATTGTCCCACGACAGGCCGAGTGATGGAAGGAGTAAAAATCAAGGGAACGAAATGAAAACACCAGTTGGGAAGTGCGCGGGGTAAGGAAACGAAAAATCTACAACCCTATTCAAAACGAAAACCTCTTACAAGATGTTCACACTCAAAACCCCAAAAAAAACAAGACAGGGCGAAAAAAAAAGGTGAAGGAAACCCAACGCCCCTTCAAATGGTCACCAGAAAAAATAAACCAATCAATTGATCTACGACCAGGGTAATGAAAGTTGGGGAAATGGGGAACTACGAGGGGGGGGTGGGGCCAAAAAAAACTCCCACCAGGGGCAAGGGTAATCCAAAGAACACTTCAGAGGGAACCAACAAAAAAAAAAAACCTAATCGCCCCGGCTGCTCTGAAAGACAGAAACAAAAACAAACATAGTAAGACCCTAACTCAGTAAGGAAAAGGAAGAGTCATTGCAGGAGAAAAGGCAGACAACGACATCCCACCCTCGGCGACCTGGGGTTTTAAACGAAGGGAGAACCAAGGAAAGAGGGATCTTTGAATGTGGAACGAAATGCAAAGTGCCTGATGGTGCAAGTAAGAGGAAACTTATAGAGAAGGGGGGGGAACTCAAGTTGACAGGGTGGCCAGCCGGAATAAGGGTAAAGAATTAACAAGTTGTAAAAGAACATCACATCGTGTGGGAATCTAGGACAGAGGTTCGGGATGATGGGGGTTGGACGAACGTGTTATGGGTTCCAGGGACTCACAGTTCTAACGCAGAAGAAACGAAAAAAAAAAATACCAAAAAGGACAAAGCAATGGTCTGGCAAACGGGATGACCTCAAACCCCTAAAGGTCTGAACCATTGGGGGGGGGGGGGAGCTGCGTGCAATCGTTTACAAAGAGCAAAAAGGTAATAAACCAACCTACCGGGGAATACGGAAAGGCAGAAGAAATAAGCGGCACGGGTGACTTGAGGGGTGTCGGGGGCATTAGGGTGGATGGTAGGCAGACTCCAATGAGTCCGCAGGTAAATAAAGGAAAAAACCAATTGTCAAACGGCTGAAAGAGGGGGGGTCAAAGAAGAGGGGAAGAAACCCCGGACGATCAACCCGTTACTTGAAAACGAGAAAAAAACCCGTAAGGGCCAGGGAAAAAAAAAAATTCAACGGGAAGAAGCACTTGAAAAGGAGGGGGGAAAAAGGGCCCAATCGGTTGGGAAATGAACCAAGGATACGGGAAAATTTGTCACGGCCTTATTACTCGAACCGGGTAAGTGGTAACTCAATAAAGAGGAATAACCCAAGAAGGGTCCGACGAAACAAAAACCATAAAGGGGGAGAACAGCATCCCATGAAAAGGACCTCCGGGGGTTGAAAGGGGGGGGAAGACTTCTCAGAGCAAAATGTTAAAAAAGTAACAGAAAAAAAAGGTTTGGACAAAGAAGGTTGACTTGGGCACAGTATGGCCTGGAGGTGTGGTACGGTCGGAAACACAAACGACAGTTACTAAAGAAAAGCGGGGGAAACTGAGACGGACCACCGGAACCAACGGCAGCCTCCGCCCAAGAAGGGAAAAAAAAAAAAATCTTAACCATGTTGGGGTGAGAGTAAGGGAGGGAAAAGAACTCTAAGAAAGGGGAGGAAACTAGGCAAGCTGGAAGGGTATTCTAGGCCCAGCGACCTTACAGCTGCAAAAAAATGAAGGCAAATGACAAAAAGTCTCAATCCGAAAGCGCAAACAGGAAGGGAAGAAGGGCTGGTCCGGGCCCTCGTTTGGGCTAGGGACAACGGGCTCATCACTCGTATTACTCAAACAGGGGACGGTTGATCGCATGGGTGACGGAAAGGGAGACGACCTACGAAACGTGACAACTTCGTGATTTGAAGAAAAAATATGGTGAACCCCTTGAAAGAAAAACGACCGAAACTCCCAAGACAAACTTTTGAAACTAGGTTGGGCAAAAAAAAGGAAGCAACGCAACACATCGTCCTCAGCAGGCAAGATGATTGCGTCAGCCCGTAAGACAATATGGGGGTACTTAAATGGTCGCGAAGGCAGGAAAAAAAAGTATCAGAAGCATGCAAGCGGAACAAAAAAAAAACGGGGAAAATACAATGAGGAGGGGGAAAAGGGGGACGGACGCAGTGCACTTCCGTATTCCACCAGGGGGCAGGGGGGGGGAAACGGTGGTGTGACAAGAGGTTCCTAGCAGTAATGGTGAGTCAGTGAAGTAACATTGTGTCCCAGCCGAAGAAAAAGCAGAGAAAGGGAAGAAATGGAGCCGCGCAAGGGAAGAAGTGAAGCCACAGACACGGGGGAATTTAATCTACTAAAAACAACAATTGGCAAAAATAGAATCCTAAGAAAAGGGCTGGGGAGACTTACAACTCCTAAAGAAACTGGAAACTCTTAGAACGCCCATTAAAAAAATGCGGGGAAAAAGTGGGGCAAAACATTTTTACCCAAGTAAAAAAGAAAAATTTGATCCCAACGTATTGGGCAAAAAAGAATTCCATGTCCGAAGAAAAAACACCCAAAAAAACACCCCGTTGGAAAAGGGTATGATTCGGAGGGCGCTATGAGAAGGGGGTGGTGAGGAAGAGGGAACATCAGGGACACAGTGTGAGTGTTGTCAGCAAGAAAAGAAAAAAACTGGCAGGGGGAAAAAGGACCATAGCGGGATCTTGTATTAAAACCATAATTGGGGAGGGGAAGGGTGCCGCAAAAAAACAAAAAGAAAAAAAAAGGATAAAGAAAAAGGGAAAATCGGTAATGCGGTGAAAACAGAGGGAAGGAGTGGTGCGGCGGGGATTTGGGAGAAAATGGGGGGGAAGAAAATTAAAGAGCAAGTGGGTGGGTCCTTTGTTTGAAGGGAGGAAGTCGTGCGGTCCTTGGGGGAAAGCGAAACGAAATCGGGGGGTAAATAACAGTAAATGAAGGATGAGACATACCAGCGACTACCAAGACAAAGAAAGGAAGGCGCAACGTTCCAAACGGATTGACAAGTTTTGAATAAGGGGGGGGGGGGGTGGCAGGGTGACGGCGCAACTGGTAGAAACTTGTGGTGAGACAGGAAGAAGACTCAAAAAAAAGGGGTGGGAACGATAATTTTGACTCACAATTGGAAGTATACGTCCATCACAAGGCAACAATTGCAAACATCCGCAGAAAAAAATGGGAAGGGGGCGGTCTTGGAACAACCGAAGACAGGGTGAAAGTGGGGAAGGTATAAGTACGGAAAATCTTCGAAAGACAAATTAAAAAGTGTGGAATCCCCAGGTATCAAGGAAAAGAGAAAGGCAACCCGAAAAAAAAGAAAAGGAAGTGCGGGGGTGTTTTTTGGAGTAAATGTAGCAACAGCAAGGCATCAAACAAAAGACCTTGGTGGAAAAAATCTCAGTGTCAAAAGCAATGTCACAGGGAGCAAGGATACCTGAAAACACTGGATGGTGGAAGTCACAGCCTGGGTTAGATAAGATGTAGGGATATATGGGAAGGGGAGAGAAACCTGCAAAAGGGTGAGTTAGCAAGAAACCAAAAATTGCCAAGATGGCATGGGTAGGGAAAAGGGGGAGAGAAAAGGAAATAAAAAGTGAGCAATTTAAAAAGACTTTAATGGACTGGTGCACAGCATGAGAGGTGGAAATTATGTCGGTCAACAGCATGGACAGGTGTCACAAGTGAAAAAAGGATAGGAAGTTTAATGAACGGTAGAGACAAAGCAGGGGGGGGAAATCCAACCTATAAAGGAACATCGTTACAACAAAACGCAGAACCTGACGAAGGAAAAACGGGATACCCGCTAAACGTCGGATCCATTGGACGAAAAAAGCGGTCTGATCATAAACCAGGGAAAATGGGGAGGAAAAGAAGCATTAAACATATCAACGTCACAACGACGGGATGCATCTTATGCGAAGTACACCGTAAGTAGTCATAAGGTAAGGGTGTGGGGGGGGGTAGGCATATGCAAAAACTTTTGAGGGCGGAACACCAG